>Ga0075012_10006409_pt1 | contig 10681 bp, 14 predicted proteins | sample All_14_2_FD_71474 | JGI IMG/M metagenome (GOLD analysis project Ga0075012, IMG submission 71474) | Freshwater microbial communities in response to fracking from Pennsylvania, USA - Allegheny Zone_MetaG_DW_15 | ecosystem: Environmental > Aquatic > Deep subsurface > Groundwater > Drilled... | reverse complement strand
GACCATCGAACATCGGCGCTTGCAGCACCGCAAGTTCGCCGCCTAACATCAACCCCCTGACGAGGTCCGCACTCCGCTAATCTACGCCGCGAGTTGTGCCGAATGTTCTGACGACGGACATAGCTGTAGGGGCGCCCTGCTGCATGCAAATTGCCCTCACGTTGAACAAAATGGCGATCCTCACCGGCATCGTTCTCATATTTGTGATCCTCACGCTCGCCTATTCATTGTCCACCGGCAATCTCAGTCACGTCGGCGTTCACTTGATTGGGCTACCCGGCTTGCTCTTTGCCATTCTTTCCTGGTGGCTAGCCAATGGTGAGGACGAACTTTTCCAGGACCGGGCGAAGCCAAACGCTGCATCTGGCGGTGATCCGGCTCGGAGTCTGTCAGGTGGCAAGAGTGGGGTGAAGATCTAATGACATCGAACATCCCTCCCGAAGCTTTTCCATTGCGTTTGAAGGCGCTGCGCGTCGATCAGCCGATCGGCAGCTTTTTTGCAGTCGTCATGACTGCGCGCATGCTGCTCGAGTTGTCCTACACCAAGGCGGTGTCCGCCGAACTCGACCCCAATACTGGTGGCTATACGGTTTCCGGCACGCAGCGATTGCAGGATCCCAAGCGCCTTTCGGTCATCGCCGATTATATCGACCAAGTCGATGCCACCTTCCCGAACTCGATCATTCTGGCCGCTAATTTCCGGCGGGACGAGCCGCGTGTCGAAGGTGACATCGATTCGGACTTGGACGATGAACCCAGCGAGATCGAAGCACAGGCCGAATTCAGCCGCCGCTGGTCTATCGACGCGCTGCCTGTGCTCAACGCGGCCGGTGAAGCGATCGATGAAACCTATGAGTTGGTTATCCCGACCGGCGAACGACTAGCCCGCGTGATAGATGGCCAGCACCGGCTTTACGCGTTCGCTGAGGCTGATTCCGCTCGGCTCGACACTCAGTTACTGTGTGCCGTCTTCATGGACCTGCCACCGCCGATGCAGGCAACCATCTTCGCAACTATCAACTCCAATCAGAAACCCGTGGACAAGAGCCTCACCTATGAACTCTTCGGCTACAACGTTTCGGATGAGCGGGAGAGCGAATGGTCGCCAGAGAAACTTGCTGTCTTTCTGGCGCGCCGACTGGCGACGGATCCGGAATCGCGCATGATTGGCCGGGTCGCAGTCGCGCCGACCAATGACTTTGCCTCTGCAAAGCTCATTCCCAAGACGGAGATGAAAATTTCGTTCGCAACGATCGTCGGTGGGATCGTCCGGCTGATCAGTTCCAATCCCAAGGCGGATGCCAATCAGTTGAAGAAATCCTTCTTCACCAAGCGATCCTCACTTGCGCTTGGCCGAGCCAACGGTCCGCCTTTTCGCCAACTCTTCATCAATGGCGATGACGCGCTTATCTACGCCGCGACGCGCAATTTCGTTAACGTTGCTGACGATCTTTTCTGGCGGGATGCAGGGCCGAAGTCCTTCATTCGCAAGACAGTCGGAGTCCAGGCACTCTTCGATGTCTACCGCGAAATTGCCGGACCCATGCTGGATGCTGGCGACCTGAGCGAGGATGCATTCCGTGCCCGGCTGGCACCCGCTCGCCAGGTCGATTTCGCAAATGTGCGTTTCCAGAATGCGTCTGGCTCGAATCGCACGGCGATCCGCCGCATCATGCGCGTGAACCTCGGTCTAATCCCGGCGTCGGACCTTCCCCCCGGCGACGAACAATTCATCATGCCCGACGCGACGCTTATATAAGAAGCGGTAGCCGTGTGTGGATGATCCTCGGATCGCCGCAACAGCGATACGCAAAGTTAGTCCAATTTGTTCGTAGAGGTTCACCCGCAGCTACGCGGGACGGTGAGTGTGTGCATGTACCATCGCGTGTTCTCCGTGACAGGCCGGGGGCGAGCCTCCCTCGCCACCCTTAACCCGTCACGGCCAACCGGCCGCACTCTCCCTCTGGCGGGGCGTTACGGAGCGGCAGCCCCGTTCGAAGGGGTCCGGGGAGACGCGGAACGCGGCTCACGGGCAGGGGAAGGCTTCCCCACCACCCGATCCCGTTGCGGACACGTCTCGATGAGAATCGGCAATGGCGAGGACATGATCGACGGATCGTCGTCGCGGCACCGCTCAAAAAACGAGCGGAGCGGAACGGATCAACGCGAGCTGGTTACCGCAAAATCGGTGGACACCAAGTGGACACCAATGAAATTTGGTATCTGCCCGCCAGTGGCGGTGATTGCAGAACCACTTGATTTTGTTAGGAAAACTGGAGCGGGCGAAGGGATTCGAACCCTCGACCCCAACCTTGGCAAGGTTGTGCTCTACCCCTGAGCTACGCCCGCTCTGGCGGCCGGGGAAAGGTTCCCGGCGGGTGAGGCGCGGCCACTAGCATCGGGTGAAGCGGGCGGCAAGCCCTCTTTTTCGTGTTATGTCGCCGAAGCGAAATGGCGGGTCATGATGCTTGCGCCAGCATGCCCAAGTCCCACATAAGGGCATCGCGCTGTGCCGGTTGTTCGCGCGCACTTAAATGAAGCAGGAGATCCCCCTTGGCCACCCTCGGTCTCAGCGAAGCCGACAAGCAATCCCTGGACGCTTTTCGCAGGGATGTGATCGAGCCTTCGCGGACGCAGCTCGTGATCGTCGATTTCTGGGCGGAATGGTGCGGCCCCTGCAAACAGCTGGCGCCCGTGATCGAAAAGGTGTGTGCCGACTACGCCAGCAAGGGCGTGGTGCTGGTGAAAGTGGACGTCGACAAGAATCCGTTCATCGCCAGCCAGTTTCGGGTGCAGTCCATCCCCACGGTATATGCCGTGTTTCAGGGGCAGCCGGTGGCTGACCTGACGCAGGCGCGGACCGAGGGGCAGTTCCGGCAGTATTTCGACCAGCTGCTGGCGCAGCTGCCGATCGAATCGGAAGAGAAGGCGCAGGCGGCGGAAATCGCGCCATTGATCGCCATGGGCGAAGAAGTGCTGGAAGCGGGCGACGCCGAGCGCGCTCTTTCCGTCTTTACGCAACTGGCGGAGATGGTTCCGGCTGATCCGCAGGTGTTGTCCGGCCATGTCCGTGCGCTGGTAGCGCTCCAGCGGCTGGACGAAGCGGAAGCCGTGCTTGGCGCGGCCCCCACCGAAATCGCGGGGGACGTGCATGTCGAACGTGCCGCCGCAGCGCTTTCGCTGGCGCGCAGTGCGCGGCCTGTCGCTGATCTTTCCGGGCTGGAAGCCAGGGTTGCTGCCGATCCGGAAGACCATCAGGCCCGGTTCGATCTGGCGGCTGGCCTGCTGGGCAATGGTGATCGCGATGGCGCGGCGGATGCTCTGCTGGAAATCGTCAGGCGCGATCGCGACTGGAATGAAGGGGCCGCACGTGCGCAGTTCCTGAAGGTGCTGGAAGCCGTTGGCCTGGAAGATCCGTGGACGTCGGCGCAGCGTCGCCGGTTGTCAGCGATCCTGTTTGGATGATGGCGGCGCGATCATGCCCTCTACCCAGCGCATATCCATATTCCCGCTCGCGGGAGCGCTGCTGTTTCCGGGCATGCAGTTGCCGCTCCATATTTTCGAGAATCGTTACCGTTCGCTGATTCACGATTCGATGGCGCGTGATCGTCGGATTGGCATGATCCAGCCGCGCGACGGCGCATCTGTTCCGGCCTTGTACGATGTCGGTTGTATCGGGCGGGTGGGCGAGATCGAGGCATTGCCGGATGGCCGTTTCAATATTGTCCTGACGGGGATCGCACGCTTCAGGGTCATGCGCGAACTGGATGTCAGCACGCCATTTCGACAGGTTGAAGCCGAGGTCGAGGATGTCGATGCTGATGGCATTGACATACTGGCTGCCGTCGAGCGTGCCGCGCTGGAAAGTGCGGCGCGTCGGTTTGCCGAAGCCCAGGGTTTCATCGTCGACTGGACGGCCGTGTCGCGACTCGATGACGCATCCCTGGTCAACGGCATCGCCCAGATCGCGCCGTTTGACACAGCCGCCAAGCAAGTGCTGCTGGAATCGCCGACACTCAGCGCACGAGCGGATTGCATGATCCAGTTGATGCAGTTTTTTGGCCATGCCGATGATGACGGCCCGGCGACGATGCAGTGACGCCGGAAACCGACTTGCCTGACGCCTACCAGCTGTCGAAGCTGGTCTGCCCGGTCACCCGCACGACTTTGCGACTGGATGCGGAGCGGCGCGAACTTGTGTCTGACGCGGCTGGTCTGGCCTACCCCATTCGCGACGGCGTGCCCGTAATGTTGGCGCGGGCGGCGCGCCGCCTGGAAGACGACGCGCCGGATAGCTGACGTTTAGCCGGCGATGGCCTGTGCTGCGGGCTTGTTGGATGCATCGACCGAGCCGTCCGCAATCATCTTCTTGGACAGCGTGACAGCTTCTTCCTTGATCGTCGGATCGGTGCTCGTCTGGCTTGCGCCGATCAGCGCTGAAAGCAGGATATTATTGGCTGCCGCATCCGCAGGCGCGTCTGCCACTGACTTGCGTGCAAGCGGCAATGCCTCGGTGTAGAGCGGCGCGGCGGCCGCCTTATCCTGTGCGCCAAGTTTTGCGTTGCCAAGCTGGACCAGAATGCCCGCGAGAATATTACGGCTGGTGGCGTCCGCAGGCTTGGCCGAAACAACCTTGCGGAAGTGCGGAACCGATTCCTCGAACAGCGGAACAACCTTGTCCATCTGTTGTGAGGACGCATTGGCGGCGGCGTCGGCATAGAGCGCGTTCGCCAGGAAATTCACATTGTCGATATTATCCGGCTGGACCTTCACGGCATCGCGGATCGCGGGCAGCGCGGCTTCATATTTCGCGACCGCGCCTGCATTGTCGCCCGCCTGCTGCGCTGCCTGTCCCGCCTGAAAATTCGTCACGGCCTTGTTGAAGGCTTCGATCTGCGCCGGGTTCATCTGGCCAGCGGCAGGTGCGGCGGCTTCCTGCGCGATCGCGGGCGCTGCGAGGATGGCGGGAGAGGCGAGAAGAAGGGCGAGAATGGACCTGGACAATGTCAAACCTCCAAAGGTGGATTGTGCCGGGCGTCAGTCGAAAGACACCACACCCGTGCAACGGAATCCAACGGCCCGGGGTTCCCGCGTCAAGCCCTGCTTGCGGAGTATGAGAGGCGGCAAAAGGCCGCTGCAACAAGGAATTCGGCAGCGCGAGAGGCGCGACGCGCGGCAGCTTCGGTGTCATCGCCCCACTGCTCAATCTGCCAGATTTCGTCCAGTTCGGCTGTTTCCCAAACCTGTTCGGGCGTGGCGAATTGCTCGATCACGGCCAGTGCGCAGAGCAGGGAACCCGACAAGGTGACCAGTGCAGAAAATCCGGCAAGCGTATAGACGTCCAGTGCCGAAACAGCGCCGCCCAGACGCTCCAGCGTTTCTGCAGGTTGTGCGACGTGAATGATTCCCGCCGTCTGATGCAGCGTGATGTCGTAACGCGATCGAGCCCAGTCCAGCAGCGGATCCCACGCCATTTCCTGCCGCAGGATCAGTTCAGTCGGGCCGTCGGCACGGTAGCAGAGCAAATCGCTTTCACCATAGCGCGCAAGGCCGGCTGCAAAACTGTCCTTGTCCGGCGCGATCTGGTCGATGGCGGCGTTCGAGAAGCCAGTGAAGGGCATGGTGCGGGGATCAAGCGTTTCTCCCTGCGCATTCCATTCCGCTGCAACGGCGTCGCCCAGTGCCACCGAGGGAAGCAGCAGCGGCGCGCGAGACGGCGTGCGGACGGGACGGTCGTCCAAACGGATAGCCCAGCCGCCGTCCTCTGCGATCACTGTCGCCTGACTGTAGAAGCGTTTCATGATTCCGGCGGTGTTCGCCAGGCGCGCAGGAGTGCGCGGGGCACGATGAGAAACTGGAACAGGCCGATGAACGCGATGATCGCACCCATCATCTTTGCCCTTGGCCCCTGCACCCAGCCAAAGCGCTGCATCATGATGAGGAAGCCGAACATCACGATGAACGCGCCGGACAGACGGAACAGGCCCAACACGAAATGGCGCTGGCGTGCCGCCTTCAGGCGATCGGTTGCGGGATCCGTCATGGCGCGCCGATATGGCGGCGCAGCGCGGTGCTGTCCATGGCCACGGCCGCCGCGCCGGCTGCCGTCAATACATCGGGTCTATGGTAGCCCCATGCAACGCCGATACCACGCACGCCTGCGTTGACGGCCATTTCCATGTCGTAGCTGGTGTCGCCGATCATCACCGTCGTTTGCGGCGATGCGCCGGCATCCGCCATCGCGGTTTCGAGCATGGAAGGATGTGGTTTGGAGGGGTGGCGATCGGCCGTCTGCAATGTGACGAAACGGTCGATCACGCCATGGCCGGTGAGGCAAAGGTTAAGGCCACGATCGGACTTGCCTGTGGCGACGCCCAGCAGCCAGCCTGCACCATCCAGTTCCTCGATCAGGCCGGCGATGCCGTCATACAGTGGTTCGGCAACGCCTTCGCTGGCGCGCATGGCGTGGAAGGCCGCCTTATACTGCTCTGCGACATGGACGTGAAAATCGGTGTCGGCGTCCGGCAGCAGCCGCGCGACGGCGGCAGGCAGCGACAGGCCGACAATGTCAAGGATCGCCATGCGGCCGGGCGCTTCCAGCTTCACGGCCTCGAAGGCGCGCGTCATGGCGGTGCAGATGCTGTGCTGGCTGTCGACGAGCGTGCCGTCGCAGTCGAAGACGACAAGGTGGTTGGTCATGATGCTGTCGTTTCCCGCATCGATCGGGCGATGGCGTGGTCACCGAGCGCGTCAGCCACGCGCAGGCGAGCGGTTTCCGGCTTGTTCTGGCCGAGCTTGCGGGTACCGCGCCAGGCGGTGACGCGCAGTTCATAGGCCGTGATCGCGCCGAGCATGCGGTCGAACAGGCCGTCCTGCATCTTGTCTCGGGTCCAGGCGGGCTTTGGCGACAGGCGGCGTTCCTGATCGTGGGAAAGGCGGTCGATGATGTCCGGCAAGGATTCGGGCGGGAGGGCGGAGACGCGGCCTTCCAGTTCCACGGAGACATAATTCCAGGTGGGAACCTGATCGTCGAGACCATACCAGTCGGGGCTGACATAGGCGTCCGCGCCGTTGGCCACAAACAGCGCATCCGCGCCGTCCAGAGAGGGCGCGAGCGCGTTGCCGCGCGAGAGGTGGAACAGGATGCGATCCTGACCGTCCAACAGCACCGGCACATGCGCGACGCGCGGGCCATCCGGCGTCAGCGTGAACAGCATGCCAAAGGCGCGATCAGCGACGAACGCGCGCATGTCATCCTGATCGTGCCAGTGAAAGCGCCTGTCGGGATGCATCAGTGATCGCCGCCCCGCGAACGGCGTTCGCCACGGCGGCCCTTGCGCACCTGCTTGGCATGGGCGCGGGCGCGTTTCTTTTCGTCCTCGCGCGTGGGGCGGGTGTCGATTTCCTCGTCCAGCGGCAGGTCGCCCTTTGTTGGATCGAAGCCCAGATCCAACAGGCTTTCATGGAAATGCCGGGGCAGTTCCGCGCGCACGTCCACCATGCCGCCATCGGGATGATCGATGCGGATGCGGCGGGCGTGCAGGTGCATCTTGCGGCTGATCGTGCCGGACAGGAACGCATCCTTGCCGCCATATTTGCCGTCGCCGACGATGGGATGGCCGATCGCCGCCATATGCACGCGCAACTGATGCGTGCGGCCTGTATAGGGCTGAAGCTCGACCCAGCAGGCGCGGTTGCCTGCACGTTCGATCACGCGGTAGCGCGAGCGTGACGGCAGGCCTTCCTTTTCGTCCACATGCATCTTTTCGCCGCCAGTGCCGGGCTGCTTGGCGAGCGGCAGATCGACAATGCCGTCCTCGATCGACGGAACACCGATGACCAGCGCCCAGTAAACCTTGCGCGCGGTGCGGCTGGAAAAGCTCTTGGCGAAGAAGGCGGCCGATCGCGCGGAACGGGCGAGCAGCAGCGCGCCCGACGTGTCCTTGTCCAGCCGGTGGACCAGCTTGGGTCGCTCGTCCCGTTCGAAACATAGCGCGTCGAGCAGGCCGTCGAGATGCTCGGCCGTCTTGGTGCCGCCCTGCGTGGCGAGACCGGCGGGCTTGTTCACCACCAGCGCCTGTGGATCGCGGTGGATGACCATGTCCTGCGCATAGGCCTCCTGATCCGGGGTCAGGATGGTGCGGACGCGCTGCGGCTTTGCCGATTCCACTTTCGCTTCGGCGGGTGGGACGCGGATGGTCTGGCCAACCTCGATCCGGTCGCCGGGCGCAGCGCGCGCGCCATCGACGCGCAACTGGCCGGTGCGCGACCAGCGGGAGACAAGCGCGAAGCTGACGTCGGGCAAATGCCGCTTGAACCAGCGGTCAAGACGAATGCCTTCATCGTCCGGGGCGACCGTGAACTGGCGCACGTCCAGCGACAGGCCGGCCTTGGGTGACGACGCGGGCTTTGGCGCGGACTTTGCCGGTGCGACAGGTTTCACGGCAGGCGCGGATGCGGGCCTTGCGTCGGCCTTGCGGCTTTTCGCGACAACGCCGCCGCGCGCGCGGCTGCCAGGTGATTTGGCCGGTGATTTCGCAGACGATTTGGCGGGCGGCTTGGCCGGGGGGCGACCGCCGCCGGGCTTGCGGGGTTTTGAAGGCGGTTTCATGCGACGCTCCGTACCAGCTGGAGACCGATCGCCAGCGCGCCGATCGCACCGATAACGGACGCCGCGACATACAGCATCGCATGGGCGGCCTGCCCGCGCTGGATCATCAGCATGGTTTCAAGGCTGAAGGCGGAAAAAGTCGTGAAGCCGCCCAGCACGCCCACGCCCAGCAGGACGCGTAGGCTTTCGCCGCTGCCGCTGGCAAAGCGCGCCAGCCAGCCGGCCAGCAGGCCCATGGCGAAGCCGCCGAGAATGTTCGCCGCGAGCGTGCCCCACGGCCAGCCCGTACCCGCGAACTGCGCTGTCAGCCGCCCCAGATGATAGCGCGCCGCCGCGCCGATCGCTCCGCCGGCCATGACGAGAAATGTATGGTTCATTGTCGCCCGCCCTAGAGCGTTTGGCGGGCGTTGGAAATCCTTGTCGGTCGCGGGACTTCAGGCACGCGGCCGCTGCATCGCCGCTTCCTTCTCAAACGCGGCCTGGGCGCGCCTGACCTGGCGGGCGAGTTCGGTGGGATCGACGAAGGCGTTCGCCTTGCCTGCCTTTTGCGCAGCGCGCTTGGCGGCCAGGTCGAAGCCTTCCGCATGGAAGTTGACGAAGATGTCGGCCTTCATCGCTTTAAGCCGGGTGAATGTCGTGCGGAAATCGGCGGCGGCGCGGGGGTAGGTCGGGTCACCCGCCAGCTTTTGTCCTGCCACCGACAGGCTGCAGGCGAACAGGATGGTCTTGCCTGCCGTTCGCATCGACCAGCTGGTGCAGCCGCGCGTGTGACCGGGCGTCATGTGCGCCACCAGTGTGTTTGAGCCGAGGCGCAGCGTGCCGCCTTCGCCGACGAGGCGGTCGACCTTCACCGGCGGCGCGGGATCGATTTCCGGGCGACCGGCGACACGGCCCGATTCGAGATCGGCGCGATCGCCGGCGCTGGCGATCAGCGTGGCCCCGGTCAGGCGCTTGAGTTCCGCCAGACCGCCGGAATGATCGACATGCCCGTGGTTGATGAGGAGATATTTCACATCCTGCGGCCGAAAGCCGAGGCGGCGGATGTTGGCGGCGATCAGCGGCGCGCTTTCGGGCAGGCCGCCGTCGATCAGCACGTGACCCTGCGGGCCGGTGATGAGGAACGACGAGAGGCCTGCCGTTCCCACATACCAGACATTGCCGTACAGCCGGAACGGTTCAAAGGGCCGGTTCCATGCGGCGCGATCGTCCGATGCCGGCGATGCGGCGGACGCCGGAACGGCAAGCACGCATCCCGCCAAGAGCCATGAGATTTTCTGCATGAATGCCTCCCTTCGATCTGATGCAGGCACGCTAATATGGCTCTATGGGTGCATACAAAGGACGAATGCTGGCATTTGCCATTAGGAAAACTTATGGGTCCGTCATGGTCCGTCCACACCTTCCGCTCAATGCCCTGCGTGCTTTCGAAGCGTCTGCGCGACACCTGTCTTTCACGCGCGCGGCGATCGAACTGTGCGTGACGCAGGCGGCGGTCAGCCACCAAGTGAAGGGGCTGGAGGAGCGGCTTGGGGCAGCGCTGTTCCGCCGTCTGCCACGCGGACTGGCGCTGACGGACGAGGGGCTGGCGCTGTTGCCGGCGCTGGCGGACAGTTTCGACCGGATCGGCGATCTGGTGGAGCGGATCGCGGATGGGCGCACGGGGCAGGTTTTGACGGTAGGGGTGGTCGGTACGTTCGCGACCGGATGGCTGATCCCGCGCCTTGCCGATTTCCATGCCGTGCATCCGCGCATCGACCTGCGGCTGTTCACGAACAACAACCGCGTCGACATCGCGGCCGAGGGGCTGGATTACGCGATCCGGTTCGGCGACGGCGCATGGCATGGGACCGAGGCGGTGTGGATGATGGACGCGCCGCTGTCGCCGCTGTGCGCACCGGGGTTGGCGCGGCGGATCGCAGAGCCCGCAGACCTGTTGCGGGAGACATTGCTGCGGTCCTATCGCAGCGACGAATGGCCGCGCTGGTTTGGCGCCGCGGGAATCACCCCGCCGCCGGTGCGCGGACCGGTGTTCGACAGTTCGCTGGCGATGGTGCAGGCCGCGCAGCAGGG
>Ga0075012_10006402_pt1 | contig 10686 bp, 14 predicted proteins | sample All_14_2_FD_71474 | JGI IMG/M metagenome (GOLD analysis project Ga0075012, IMG submission 71474) | Freshwater microbial communities in response to fracking from Pennsylvania, USA - Allegheny Zone_MetaG_DW_15 | ecosystem: Environmental > Aquatic > Deep subsurface > Groundwater > Drilled... | reverse complement strand
CGGGCGCACGTTGACCTCGCACGTGATCTCGGTCGCTCCGTCGGCACGTGCGGCCTCCTCGACCGCGGCATAGAGCCGCGGCCCGACCCCCTGACCCTGCAGGCGCGGCGCGAGCACGATGCGGTCGACGTAGAGGAAATCGGAGGATCGGGCACCGAACCACGCGTAGTTCTCGCTCGCGTAGTCGGCCCCGGGGGCGAGCGCGACGACGAAGCCCGCCACCGCTCCATCGTCGACGACGAGCGCGAGGCGGCTGAGCGCGATCAGGTCGGCGAGTTCCGCGGGCGGGGTGACCGGGACGGCGGGGTAGGCGCCGTCGTTGATCGCGACGAGCTGCGGAAGGTCGGCGGCGCGGTAGGGGCGGATCTCGGCGGACACCGGTTCAGGGTAGCGATCGGCGACGTCAGATGTTGACGTGCTCGCGCATCCAGGGCAGGGGGTTGATGAACGTGCCCGCGGAGTTCTGGATCGTGAAGTGCAGGTGCGCCCCGTAGCTCTGCCCCGTGTTGCCGACCCGGCCGATGATCTCGCCGCGCTGCACGGTGTCGCCGATCGCGAACGGCGACGACCCCCACTGCATGTGCGCGTAGGAGCTGCGGTAGGTGACGCCGTCGATGTCGTGCTCGATCACGAGGTGTTCGCCCCACGAGCCGTCGATGACGGTCGAGCCCACGACGACTCCGTCGGCGATCGCCGCGATCGGCACGCCCGCTCCCGGCGTGAAGTCGATGCCGCTGTGCATGGTCGAGCAGCCCTCGCACGACCGCGGGCCGAAGAGCGACGAGATCGGCGTCGACGGGTCGAGCGGCCATTGGACGACCGCGTACTGCGTGATCGTGAAGTCGTCGCGCTCGGGCGACGTGGGCATCCGCGCGGCGGCGGGCGAGGTCGCTGAGGTGAGTTCGAACGACTGGGCGGAGGCGTCGAGCGCGGCCTGCTGGATGGCGGCGACGGCGGCGGGGACCCCGAGGATGCCGAGTGCGGCGGCGCAAGCACCGACGACCGACACCGCGAGGACACGGCGGAGGAACGACTTCATGTGGAGCAGGAGAACTTTCGGTCGAGGCCATCCCGGGACGGATGACGGATGGCGCGACGGCCGTCGTCCATCGTGAGGGGTCACTCTGGACATGTCCTGGCAAACTCCTGGCCATCTCCGCAGAGCCCTAGAGTGGGCGCGTGGTGAAGCGGCCCGACTCGACCCTCCCCCAGAACGCCTCGGCGGTCTCGGCTCTCGACCTCTCCAAGCGCGATCTCACCCTCGATCTCGCGCGCGTGTTCTGCGTGCTGCTCGTCGTCGTCATCCATCTGCTGATGGTCGGCGTCGGCGTGGCGGCGGACGGCTCGCTCGTCGTCTCGCGCCCGCTCGAACAGCAGCCGTGGTTCGACGCCGCGACCTGGATCGGGCAGATCATGCCGCTGTTCTTCGTGGTCGGCGGGTTCGCGAGCATCACCGCGTGGCACTCGAACGTGCGCCGCGGAGGCACGGCGGCCGACTACGTGAAGACGCGGGTACTGCGGCTGGCACAGCCCTCGCTACCGCTCTTCCTGTTCTACGTCGTCGTGCTCGGCGGGGCGACGCTGCTCGCGATCGCCCCAGAACTGCTCGACACCGTCGTCATCGGGGCCGGGGCCCCGCTGTGGTTCATCGCCGCGTACACCCTGTGCCAGACCTTCGTGCCGATCATGGTGCGGCTGCACGCGCGCGCCGCGTGGCGCACGCTCGGCGTGCTGCTTGTCGGCGTCATCGTCGTGGATGCCGCGCGCTACGCGACGGGCATCGTGCAGATCGGCTACCTCAACCTGTTCTTCGTCTGGCTGCTCGTGCAGCAGATCGGCTTCTGGTACGCCGACGGCTGGTTCGCCCGGCGCGCGTGGTGGCAGCTCCTGCTGCTCATGGCCGGCGCCTACGGCGTACTGGGCGCCGTGACGCTGCTCGGTCCGTACGACACCGACATGCTGACCAATCTCAACCCGCCGACGCTGCCGCTTGCCCTCCTCGGGCTCGCCCAGGCCTGCGCTCTGCGCTTGGTGCGCCCGGCCCTCGCGAAGCTCATGTCGACGCACGCCGCCCGCGCGGTCGTGTTCCTCGTGGGAACGCGCCTCATGACGATCTACCTGTGGCACCTGCCGCTCATCATCATCGCGGCGGGGATCGGACTCCTCATCCCCGGCGCGAGCCCCGAGCCCGCGAGCCCCGCCTGGTGGTGGTCGCGCATCCTCGTCTACGTCCTCGTGCTCGCGGCGCTCTTCGCGCTGTCGTTCCTCGTGGGGCGCTGGGAGCAGCCGCGCGAGGTCGGACCGACCCCGCCGACCGGGATCGTCGCGCTCGCCGCGGTGCTCACGTTCGTGCCGCCGTTCCTCGTCATCGAGTACTTCCTCGGCCTGTGGCTCGCGATCCTCGGCGCCGTGTTCTTCTCGGCCGCGATTCTGCTGCTCGGCCGGTGGCCCGCGCGGACGTCCTCGGCGGGGTCGATGCCGACCGAGGGTTAGAAGCCGAAGTCTCCGAAGTCGCCGCCGCCGAAGTCCCCGCCGAAGTCGCCGCCGGCATCCGCCGAGGCGTCAGCGGTATCGGCACCCGCGTCGGCCGACGCGTCGCCGCCGTACCCGGCATCCCAGGGCAGGAAGGCGCTCACGAGCGCGGACCCGATGACGTATCCCGCGACGGTACCGAGGAGCGAGCTTCCGACCATCGCCCCGAAGCTGGGGCCGGCGAGCGATCGCTCGAGCGAGCCGGGATCGCGCATCTCCTTGCGTGTGGCGGCCCGGGCGAGAGTCGCCGGTTCGCTCGAGAGCGGACGCTCCCCCGTGCCGGAGCCCCGGCTGAGCTCCTCGTAGACGGCGGCGCGCTGGGACTCGGTCAGCCGCGAGAACGCCTCGGCGTGCACCTGCTCGATCGTCTCGGGCGGCGCGGTGCGCAACAGGTAGCGGTAGCGCTCGACGGCGCGCTCATCTTCGTTCGGCGGACGGCGACGCGAAGACGGGGCGCCGTCGGGTTCCGAGGTGCCGAACAGGCGGTCGAGAAGTCCCATGGGTTCGACGATAGAGGCGACATCTGAGCGCCCGCTGGGGTGAAGCTGGGGATCAGCCCGCCGAGGGGACGGACGTGGACGCGACGACGATCGGCTCCGCGGGACTCCGCTCGCCCGGGATGACGATCCAGGCGACGACGTAGAAGATCAGCTGCGGTCCCGGCAGCAACAGGGAGGCCAACGTGAGTGCGCGCACGAGGGTCACGTTCCACCCGAATCGGTCGGCGAGGGCGGCGCAGACGCCACCGAGGAGGCGGCCGGCGCGGGGTCGACGGAGTTCGCTCATGCCTCCATCGTCGGCGGCCCGGCGGGGCGCGACCAGGGGGCTAACCCCCGGATGGGATCCTCGACCTCCCCGACCCGGAGCTAGGCTGGGCGGCGATGAAGCCGATGAGCGAGCCGGAGATCCGCGCGTCGATGGTGAACGCCGGCCCCGGGGAGGCCGAGCGGATGCCGCTGCCGGGACTTCACGAGGTCGTCTGGTCCGACCGCGAATACCTGGGCTGGCGCGACCCGGGGGCCCCGACGCGCGGCTACCTCGTCTACTGGCAGGACGACGCTCCCGTCGGGATCGCCTTGCGGGCGTCCGAGGTGAGGTTGCGCGCCGGGTCGGCCATCTGCTCGCTGTGCAACACCCCTCAGCCGGCCGGGCAGGTCACGATGTTCAGCGCGCAACGCGCGGGGGACGCCGGGCGAGCGGGCAACTCGGTGGGTACGTACATCTGTTCCGACCTCGCGTGCTCGTTGCTGATCCGGATCGCTCCGCCGTCGCCGGAGTGGATGCCCGATCCGTCGTCGCGTCTCGCCGAGCGCGCGGCCGGGCTCGAAGCGCGCGTGCGCTCGTTCGGCGGCCGCGTCCTCGAGTCGGCCGCCTGATCCGTCGTCGATGCCGGTCGGCGGTCAGTCGACGGCGCGGCCGCGAAGCGCGTCGACGGCCGCCGCGAGCGTGAGTCGCTGTGCGACCTCGACCGCAGTCGCGGGGCGGAGCCCCTCGAGGGCCACGAACACCGGCGCGACATGATCGACGAACCCGAGCACGGATCCCGCGACGGAGACCTCGACGAGGCCGTCGGGGCGGGCCCGCAGGGTGACGCGGGTCGCCTGGTCGAGGCCCGCGGCGAGATCGGCGAGCCAGTCGGGGTCGCGGTGACCGCGAGCGGATCGACCTGTCTGCGTCTGACCGATCGTCTCGTTCACCGGGGCCCTCTCCGTGCGGCCAGGCTATCCCCCGATCGGGGGCCGACGGGTGGGAGTGCGCTGTGAATGCTCGGCGGGAGACGGGTCAGGCGGGGACGGCGGCCGACGCCGCGATGGCCGGCAGCACGCGGCGCATGTAGGGACCCCACGCGAGGCTCACGATCGCCGCGACGAGCGCGCCGCGTCCGGGCTTCGCGGTGAACGAGTACGTCCAGGCGATCGTCGAGCCCGGGCCGGCCCCGAGGACGCGCCACTCGGCCCGAGCCGAGGCGACGAGAGCCCCGAAGACCCCGGTGAAGCGCGAGAGGTCGTAGGCGAACAGCGGCGCCGTCACCTCGCGAAGGGTCTCGCGTACCGAACCACCGTCGCTCAGCAGGAGCGTACGGGTCTGGCCCGCGGCATCCCAGGCTCCCGTCGCATCGCGCACCCCGACGACGCCGGGGAGGAAGCCCCACGACGGGTAGAAGCGCGTCGCATCGTGCGTGATGAGGTGCGCGAACACGTCGGCCGGAGGCCCGGCGACGTGGGCCGTCGCGGAAGCGGATCGCGTGCTCACGGGGAGTATTCGGAAGGCCCCGGTCGATCCGATGGGTCGGGTCGGCGCTAGTTCGACTCGGAACGGCCGAGAACGTGGAACGGCACCATGAGCGACACCGAGATCGCGGCGATGCCGGCCGCGAAGACGATCGCGTGCCAGCCTTCCGCGGCGTCGAAGGCGTAGCCGAAGAGCGCCATTCCACCGAGGAACAGCAGGAGGGAGACCAGGAACGCGAACACCTTCATGCGCTCATGGTAGCGGCGCGTCGGCCGCGAGGTCCGCGATGACCCCCGGGAGGGCGGCGCAGAGATCCAGGATCGTGAACGGTCCCCCGCCCGAAGCCCGGCGCGCGGCCTCGCCGTGGATCCACGCCGCCGAAGCCGCGAGCGGCGCGAGCGACTCGGCGGCGGGGTGCGTCGCGAGGAGGGCCCCGAGGATGCCGGCGAGGGCGTCTCCGGCTCCGGCGGTGGCGAGCCACGGGGTCGCGTTGCGCACGCGCAGGATCGGGCCCCCGGGGTCGGCGACGAGGGTCTCCGCACCCTTGAGCAGCACGGTCGCCCCGGTGAGCAGCCCCGCTCGGCGCACGGCGTCGTCGCGGTCGGCGAGCACGTTCGTCCGGTCGACGTCGAGCAGCCGCGCGAGCTCGCCCGCGTGGGGCGTGAGCACCCGCGGAGCCGTCGCCGACGCCGCGAGGTCGAGCGTCCCCGCGTCGAGCACGAGCGCCGCCCCCGACCCGAGCGCGAGGTCGAGACGCCGGCGGCTGAGCTCGTCCCGGTCGGCGGCGTCCTGACCCGATCCGAGCACCCAGGCCTGCGCGCGCCCCTCGGTCGTGACGGCTTCGGGGCGCCGCTGCAGCACGAGCCGCGTCGCGCGCCCGGGGCCGAGGTAGCGCACCATCCCGACGCCCGTGCGGGTCGCGGCCTCGACCCCGAGCACCGCCGCGCCCGGGTAGCGCGCCGATCCGGTCACGAATCCGACGACGCCGCGCGAGTACTTGTCATCGTCGTCGGTCGGAATGGCCACGAGAGCCGCCGCGTCGTCCCGACCGAAGTGTGCGCTCATGTGCTCACGATAGGTTGACGCGGTGGCCCGGCTCCAGCATCCGCTCAGCATCCCCGATCGCGTCGTCGTCTTCGACTACGGGGAGGTGCTCTCGATGTCGCAATCGGAGCACGACCAGGCCGCGATCGTCGAGACCGCCCGCTCCGAGCCCGACGTCTTCTGGACGGCCTATTGGCGCCACCGCGACGACCTCGACCACGGAACCGTGTCGGTTCCCGACTACTGGGCCCGCGTCGGCGCCGACCTGGGAGTCGAGTTCGAGCCGGCGCGCGTCCAGCAACTGTGGGCGGTCGACTTCCGCAGCTGGATCAGCGTCGAGCCGGGCAGCATCGAGGTGCTCGACGACCTGCGCGCGGGAGGCACGCGGATGGCGCTCCTGTCGAACGCGGGCTTCGACTTCGGTGACGCCTTCCGGCGCGCCCCGTTCGCGCGCTACTTCGAGCAGGTCTTCGTGAGCGCCGAACTCGGCATGATCAAGCCCGATCCCGAGATCTATCGGCACGTCGCGCGCGAGCTGGGAATCGACCCCACCGCGATGGTGTTCATCGATAACAAGAAGGTCAACGTCGAGGGGGCCGAAGGGATCGGCGTCACCGGTCACGTCTTCACGACCGTCGACGGACTCCGCGCCTTCCTCACGACGCTCTCGGAAGGCTCCCCCGCATGACCGCTCTCTTCGATCCAATCGACCTGCGCGCCCTCCGGGTGCGCAACCGCATCTGGGTCTCGCCGATGTGCGAGTACTCGGTCGTCGAACGCGATGGCGTGCCGACCGACTGGCACCTCGTGCACCTCGGTTCGTTCGCGCGCGGCGGAGCCGGTCTCGTGCTCGCCGAAGCGACCGGGGTGACCCCCGAGGGGCGCATCTCGCCGCATGACACCGGCATCTGGAACGACGAGCAGGTCGTCGCGTGGCGCCGCATCACCGACTTCGCCCACACGCAGGGCGCCGCGATCGGGCTCCAGCTCGCGCACGCCGGTCGCAAGGCCTCGATCTACCCGGAGTGGGGGGTCGGCGGACGGAAGGGCACAATGCCCGAGCACGAGGGCGGATGGCAGACGGTCGCGCCCTCCGTGATCGCCTTCGACGGGTACGCCCCGCCACGCGCCCTCGCGACCGACGAACTGGCGGGAATCGTCGACGCGTTCCGGGCGGGCGCCCGCCGAGCGCTCGACGCGGGTTTCGATCTCGTCGAGGTGCATGCGGCGCACGGGTACCTCGTGCACCAGTTCCTCTCGCCGCTGTCGAACCACCGCGACGACGTCTATGGCGGGTCGCTCGAGAACCGGGCGCGACTGCTGCTCGAGATCGTGCGCGCGGTGCGCGACGAGGTCGGCGACGAAGTGCCGGTGCTCGTGCGCTTCTCGGCGACCGACTACGTCGAGGGCGGCTGGGACGAACACCAGACCGCGACCGTCGCGGGGTGGGCGCGCGAGGCGGGCGCCGACCTGTTCGACATCTCGACCGGCGGACTCGTCACCGGGGTCACGATCCCGTCCGGTCCCTCGTACCAGGTGCCCTACGCCGAGAGCGTCGCGTCCGAGGCGGGCGTTCGCGTGTCATCCGTCGGGCGCATCACGGAGCCGCGGCAAGCGGCCGACATCGTCGCCTCGGGGCGGGCGGATGCCGTCATGCTCGGTCGCGAGATGATGCGCGACCCGCACTTCGCCTTGCGTGCCGCGACGGAGCTCGGGGTCGAGATCGGCTACTGGCCGCCGCAGTACGTGCGCGCGCGGCCGTAGTCGCCTCGACGGGCTCTACCGTCGGCGTCGCGTCGCGTCCTGCACCTCGCCGACGAGCGTCTCGATGATGTCCTCGAGGAAGAGCACGCCCCGCGTGGCCCCGTGTTCGTCGAACGCTCGTGCGACGTGGGCACCCGAACGTCGCATGAGGGCGAGAGCGTCCTCCAGGTCCGAGTCGCGGAACACCGAGATGAGCTGGCGGATGCGCTTGGGCGGCACGGGGTCGTCGAACTCGTCGTCGCGCAGGTCGATGACGTCCTTCAGGTGCACGTAGCCGGTGGGTTCGCCGGCCTCGTCGACGAGCACGTACCGGCTGAACCCATGGTGGGCGACGGCGCGCTCGACATCTGCCGGGGTCGCCTCTTCGGGGAGGGTGACGAGCGCATCGCTCGCGAGGGCGACATCCTTCACCTTCTTCTCGGTGAACTCGAACGCGTTGCTGAGCGTGCCGGTCGTGTCGGTCAGCACGCCCTCGCGGGTCGACGTCGCGATGATCGTCTGCACCTCGTCGGCGGTGAAGGCGCTCGTCGCCTCGTTCTTCGGCTCGACGCCGAACAGCCTCAGCACGCCGTTCGCGATGCCGTTGAGCGCCCAGATGACGGGCTTGAGCACCGTCGCGACGGCGACGAGCGGCGTCGCGAGGATGAGCACCGACCGGTCGGGCACCGAGAACGAGATGTTCTTCGGCACCATCTCGCCGAGCACGACGTGCAGGAACGAGACGACCACGAGCGCGATGATGAACGCGATCGCCCCCACGACCTCCTCGGGCCATTGGGTCAGCGCGAGCGGGATCTCGAGCAGATGGTGGATCGCCGGCTCCGACACGTTGAGGATGAGCAGCGAGCAGACGGTGATGCCGAGCTGGCTCGTCGCGAGCATGAGCGTCGCGTGCTCCATCGCCCACAGCGCGGTCTTCGCCGCGCGGGAGCCCGCTTCGGCGCGCGGTTCGATCTGCGAGCGGCGGGCGGAGATGACGGCGAACTCGGCGCCGACGAAGAACGCGTTGACGGCGAGCAGCACGACGAGCCAGGCGATGCCCATCCAGTCCACGCCCGCCGAGGCTTCGGCTGCCGCGCGGATCACTTCTTCTCCCCCGTCACGATCGTGAGCTCCCCGGTGTCGAGAGGCGTCGGGGTGAACCGGATGCGGTCGATGCGGCGGCCGTCCAGGCGTTCGACCCGGAAGACGCCGGCCTCCACCTCGACGACATCGCCGACTTCGGCGAGCCGCCCGAGCTCGGCCATGATCCATCCCGCGACGGTCTCGTAGGGGCCGTCCTCGGGGACGACGACGGCGGCGCGGTCGGCGAGTTCGTCGGGGCGCAGCGCTCCCGGGAACGTCAGCCAGTCGCGGCTGCGGACGACGTCGACGCGCGACCGGTCGTGCTCGTCCGACACTTCGCCGACGAGCTCCTCGACGAGGTCCTCGAGGGTCGCGACGCCCGCGGTGCCGCCGTACTCGTCGAGGACGACCGCCATCTGGTAGCCGCGACCGCGCAACTCGCCGAGCAGGGAGTCGAGTTTCATCGTCTCGGGAACCCGCAGAGCATCCGACTGCAGGGCCGACACGGGCACCTCGGGTCGCCGATCACGGGGAACCGCGACAGCTTGCTTGAGGTGCACGAGCCCCACGATGTCGTCGATGTCCTCGTCGACGACGGGGAACCGCGAGTAGCCGGTCTGGCGCGCGAGGGCGATGACCGCCTCGGCGCTCTCCGACTTGCCGACGCTCGCGATCCGCGGACGCGGTGTCATGACGTCGGAGGCCGTGTGGTCGGAGAAGACGAGGGTACGGGCGAGGAGGGTCGCGGTGTCCTGGTCGAGCGAGCCTTCACTCGCCGAGCGGCGCACGAGGCTGCGCAGCTCGTCGGCGGTGCGGGCCGCCGAGATCTCCTCCCGCGGCTCGATGCCGATCGCGCGGAGGATGGCGTTCGCGGTTCCGTTGAGCCCCGCGATCGCCCATCGGAACACCGCGGTGAAGACCGTCTGGAACGGGATGACGACCTTCGCCGTCTGGCGCGGCAGGGCGAGCGCGAAGTTCTTCGGCACGAGTTCGCCGATGATCATCGACAGCAGGGTCGCGACGGCGACGGCGACGATCGTGGCGACGACCGGCACGAGGCCCTCCGCGAGCCCGATCGCGGTGAGCGGGGGACGCAGGAACGAGCTGAACGCCGGCTCGAGCGTGTACCCGGTGAGGAGGGTCGTCAGGGTGATGCCGAGCTGCGCGCTCGACAGATGCGTCGAGGTGATCTTGAGCGCGGCGATCGTCATGCCGAGCCGCTTCTCGCCGCGCGCCTGGCGCGCTTCGAGGTCGGCGCGATCGAGGTTGACGAGCGCGAACTCGCTCGCCACGAACAGGCCGGTGCCGACGGTCAGGACGAGTCCGACGAGGAGCAGGATGATCTCGGTGCTCATCGGGACCCCCGACGCGTCGGCGAGGGTTTATGGGCAGACGGAGGGTCGTCCATCAGGGCGGCTACTTCTCCTTCGCGGCCGCTTTGGCCGCCTTCTTGAACTCCCGCACTTTCGCGAGGGAGGAAGCATCCACGATATCGGCAACCGACCGGTAGCTGCCGGGTTCCCCATAAGATCCTGCGGCGGATTCCCAGCCCGGCGCGCTGAGCCCGTACTGCTTGCCGAGGAGGGCGAGGAAGATCTTCGCCTTCTGCTCCCCGAATCCCGGGAGCGCTTTCAGCCGCTTCAGGATGGTCGCGCCGTCGGGGTCGCCGTCGGTCCAGAGCCGCGAGGCGTCGCCGCCCCACTCGCCGACAAGCGCGGCGCACAGGGCCCGGGTGCGCTCCGCCATCGACCCGGGAAACCGGTGCACGGCCGGCGTCTGCGTGAAGATGCCGACGAGCTTCTCGGGGTCGGCGTTCGCGATCGCCGCCGCATCGAAAGCGCCCAGGCGCGCGCGGATCTTCGCGGGCCCGGCGAACGCCGTCTCCACCGGCACCTGCTGATCCAGCAGCATCCCGATCAGCAGCGCGAGAGGCTCCTCCGAGAGCAGGGCGTCCGCATCCGCGTCGCCCGTGATGTGCAACTCAGGCATGGGCCGAGTTTAGGCACCCCGCCGCGGGTTGAGTAGCGCCCGCCGTCGGCGGACGCGTAA
>Ga0075012_10006401_pt1 | contig 10687 bp, 8 predicted proteins | sample All_14_2_FD_71474 | JGI IMG/M metagenome (GOLD analysis project Ga0075012, IMG submission 71474) | Freshwater microbial communities in response to fracking from Pennsylvania, USA - Allegheny Zone_MetaG_DW_15 | ecosystem: Environmental > Aquatic > Deep subsurface > Groundwater > Drilled... | reverse complement strand
ATGGCCAGCACCTTCCAGCCCATCAGGCGCACCACTTCATGGATCGGCTCGATCTGGCTGCGCAGGTCATCAGGCATGGGGGAGCGGTGGGCCTTGTACTCGGGGTACAGCTCGTCGCGAAAGGTGGGGCCTTTGGCGTCAAAAATGCAGGCGGCATAGGCGGCGGGCACCTCTTTGCGCAGGCTTTGCAGCATGTTGATCATGCCGCGAATCGCCCCGGTGGGGGGGCTGGTGGGGTCGCCCGGCACCGCGCGCAGGTCTGGCATGGCATGGAAAGCGCGGTACAGGTAGCTGGAGCCGTCAACCAACAGCAAGGTTTTTGGGGGGGCAGTGTTCATGGCGGCATTTTGCCTTTGATGCCGGGACATACCGGCCCAACTACAATCAAAACATGCGCTTCAAACACTTCACCAGGCAGCTGTCTGCCCGTTCATTGGCCTGCACCGTGCCGGTGTGCCTGTTGCTCTGCGGCGCCGTGCAAGCCCAGACGCCTGCCAGCCCACCGCCCGCCCCCTCTGCCAGCGCACCCACGGTGGCTGACAAACAGGCGCCCGAGCAGGCCACGCAGCGCATCGTGGTGGAAGACGCCAGCACCCGCATTGACGAGGTCCGTGTGGGGGGCGAAACCAAAAGCATCACCGTGAAGCCCAAAGACGGCATGCCCGCCTACGACGTGGCACCCGCCACGGGCGAGCGCACCTGGAAAGTTCTGGGGTTTTAAGACATGGCGGTTTACACGGAAGTCTCCGAGCAAGAGGCGCGCACCCTGCTGCGTGCGCTGGACCTGGGCGAACTCACCCAACTGCGCGCTTGTTCGGGTGGCATTGAAAACACCAACTATTTCGCCTCGACCGAGCGTGCAGGCCAGCCACACGACTATGTGCTGACGCTGTTTGAGCGTCTGACGTTTGAGCAGCTGCCGTTTTACCTGCGGCTGATGAAACACCTGGCGCAGCGCGGCATTCCGGTGCCCGAGCCGCATGCCAACGCCCAGGGCAGCCTGGTGTTTGAAGTCAAAGGCAAACCCGCTGCCGTGGTGGACAAACTCATCGGCAAAAGCGAACTCAACCCCACACCCGATCACTGCGCTCAGGTGGGTGCCACGCTGGCCCGCCTGCACCTGGCGGGGCGCGATTTCGAGCTGACCCAGCCCAATTTGCGCGGCCTGCCCTGGTGGAACGAGGTGGTGCCGGTGGTGCTGCCGCACCTGAGCGCCAGCCAGAAATCGCTGATCCAGAGTGAGCTGGCCTACCAAAACCAGATCGCTGCCAGCAGCACTTACGCGGCGCTGCCGCGCGGGCCCATCCACGCCGACCTGTTCCGTGACAACGTGATGTTTGACACCTTGCACGGCCAACCCGTTCTGAGCGGCTTTTTTGACTTTTACTTTGCCGGGGTCGACAGCTTTGCCTTTGACCTGGCGGTGTGCCTGAACGACTGGTGCATTGATCTGGCCACCGGCGCCCACCATGCGCCGCGCGCGGACAGTTTCCTGGCAGCCTACGAGTCGGTACGCCCGCTACAAACCTGTGAACGCCAGCTGCTGCCCGCCATGTTACGCGCCGGTGCGCTGCGTTTCTGGGTGTCACGCCTGTGGGACTTTTACCTGCCGCGCGCGGCCAGCCTGTTGCAGGCGCACGACCCGAGTCATTTTGAGCGGGTGCTGCAGCAACGCGTGCGCGCTCCCCTGACCGTCGACCAACCGGCCCTCACCGCATGAAGCTCAATCTGGTGTCTGCCCGCACGGGCTCGGTCTGGGTCAAGTTGGGCATGCAGACGTTTTTCAAACAGCCGCTGGCACTGGCCGGGCTGTTTTTCATGTTCATGGCACTCATGTCGGTGGCCACCATGGTGCCGGTGGTGGGCTTGCCGCTGGCCATGACCCTGCTGCCCGCCATCACGCTGGGCCTGATGGCCGCCAGCCGTGAAGCCACTCAGGGCAAGTTCCCCATGCCGCTGATTTTGCTCAGCGGCTTTCGCGCCGGGCCGGTCAAGCTGCGGGCCATGCTGACGCTGGGCGCCTGCTACGCCACCGGCTTTTTGTGCGCCATCGGCGCCTCCTACCTGATGGACGACGGTGGCTTTGCCCGCATGTACCTCGGTGGCCAGGCGCCCACCGCCGAGATGATGAGCACCGGCAATTTCCAGATGGCGATGTGGACCTTCATCGGCCTGCACCTGCCGCTGTCCTTGCTGTTTTGGCATGCCCCGGCGCTGGTCTACTGGCAAAATCTGCCGCCGCTCAAAGCCATGTTTTTCAGCATCGTGGCCTGCGGGCGTAACTTTTGGGCGCTGACGGTGTTCGCGTTTTTGTGGATGGGCGTCATGGTGGGCACGGTGCTGGCGGTCACTGCCGCCTCCGCCATCTTCAACAGCCCCAGCCTGGCCAATGTGATGTTGTTCCCGGCCCTGCTGCTGGTGGCGGCGATGTTTTTCACCTCGCTGTATTTCACCTACCGGGACAGCTTTGAGGCACCGGTGGATGCCGAGCCCTTGAATCCTTGATGCTGCAGACGCCGCGGGCTTTGTCAGCGGAAATACCACAATTGCGCCCGCACGCCGCAACAGTCAAGCAAAGTTGACACGCCTACGCCTGTTTGCAACCAACCCACGCTGATAATTTGATCGGTGCCGCTGTCAAAAGCGGCATCCATGACATTTTCAACCGTGCAAAGGGAGCTCACTTGATTTACAACACGACGAGGCTCGTCACATTGGGTGCGAGCATGGCGCTGCTGACGGCCTGCGCTTCATCACCGATTCCCGTCTCTGAAAACTTTCCGATCACCGTGCAACCCAAAGTGCGCTCGGCCGGACACTGGAATCTGCTGTCCAAGGATGTCGTCAAACAGACCCTGGAAACCCTCAGCAGCGTTGGCACATCGTCACCCCTCTATGTGGCTTTGCCACCCCAAGCCAGTGAGTTTGATGTGGCTTTTAGGGAGTTCTTGATCACCGAACTGGTCAAAGCGCGCCGGGTTGTCAGCCAAACGCCTGACAACGCCATCGAAGTCAGCTACAAAACCCAACTGGTCCGCCACCAAAGCCCGCGCCCCCACTTTGTGCCCGGGCAGTTCACCATGATTGCCGCAGGTCTGTACGCGTTGTACGGCCTGCACGCAGAGTCACTGGATGTCAAACTGGCTGGCGGACTCGGGCTGACCGCAGCGGCAGACACGCTGGCCAGCATCAACTCCGGTGGCCCGACCAGCACCGAACTGATTTTGACCACCACCGTGGCAACCGGCGGGCGTTACCTGGTGCGCAAGACCGACCTGTACTATGTTGAAGAAGCCGACGCCAGCCTGTTTTCGTCGATCCTGTCGCCGAAGGCGCAGACCGTGATGAAGGTGGTGGGCCAATGAACATCAAACTGATCTTTTGCGCAACGGCCATTGTTTGGCTGACGGGTTGCGCAAACACCACCGTCACGCGCACCGACCCCACCTACGCGCAAGCAGCTGCCAACATGTTCGTCGCCACCAACCATGAGGCCGTTGACAAACTGGTCGCTGGATTCAACCTGGCTGCGGCCGGCGACAACCCGGTGCTGGTGGCCACCATCGTGAATGTCAACGACATGCGCCGCTCTGCCCCACTGGGCCGCACGCTGTCGGAGCAATACGCCTCCCATTTGGTCAATGCTGGCTTCAACGTCAAGGAACTCAAGCTGCGTGGTGATGTGTTTGTGAAAGAGCAAACCGGTGAGTTGCTGCTGTCACGCGAGATCAAGGACATCGCCCAAAGTCATCATGCCAACTACGTTTTGGTGGGTACCTACTCGGTCGCGGCCAGCGTCACTTACGTGAGCCTGAAGTTTGTGCGCACACAAGACAGCCGCATCATGCGCGGTTATGACTACGCCTTGCCCAACGACAAGGATGTCAACCGCTTGCTGCAAACGACCCCGAACCAGTAGCGTCTGCCAGGGACGTTTAGCCGACGTGGTTGGGTGATGTCACCTTCGGTGGCATCAGCGCCGCCATCTTTGGCGCCGTGTTCCTGCTGCTAAACCAAAAGCGCTGACCCAGCGTTTGGCGCCGGCCCTAGTGGAAGACCCGCTGCGCGTGCAGCCCCAGGCCCTGGGCCACGCTGGCCAGGCGGTCGCCGCGCACCGTCAAGGCCTGCCCAAACGGTGCGGCAATGCGCTGCGCCAAGGAGGCCAGGCCAGTCGAGCCGCCGGTCAGGTAGACCGCGTTGATCTGCTCTGGCCGCAAACCGGCCAAACGCACGGTCTCCACGCCGGTTTGTGCGATACGCGTCAGGTCACGGTCGATGGCGGTCATGGCCTGGGCCTCGTGCAGCACGACACGCAAACCCCGCTCAACCAGGTCGAGGTCCAGACTGGCACTGCGACCTTCGGCAACAGCGATCTTGGCCGCCTCGGCCTCGGCCATCAGCGCATGGCCCAGGTGACCCTCGACGATGCTGATCAAGCGGCGGTGCAACTGCAGGTCAGCGTAAAAACTCTTCATCCCCCGCAACTCCAGCAGGCGCTGCGGGGTGTAGACGGTATTGATCAAGTGCCAGGTGGCGAGGTCGTGATAGACCTTGCTGGGCACCTCACGCTGCGCTGGTGCAGGGCCGAGCGAACGAAAACCCGCCAAAGGCAGGATCGCAGCCAGTTCCAGGTGGCGGTCGAAGTCGGTCCCGGCCACGTGGACACCATGACTGGCCAGAATGTCATCCGCACGGTCGATCCGGCTGCGGCGCTGTGGCCCCACCCGCACCACGCAGAAGTCAGAGGTGCCGCCGCCGATGTCGGCGACCAGCACCAGTTGTTCACTTTGCAGGCCAGCCTCGTAGTCCAGCGCAGCGGCAATCGGCTCAAACTGGAAGCTGACGTCCTGAAAACCGATCTGATGCGCAACCGCCGCCAGCGCAGCCTGGGCCTGGGCGTCACGCTGCGGGTCATCGTCGACAAAAAACACCGGTCGGCCCAGCACGGCACGGGTCAGCGGGGCGCCATTCTGCGCTTCGGCCAGGCTTTTGAGGTGTTTGAGGTAATCGGCAATGATGTCCAGAAAACGCACCGAATGGCCGGCGCCGACATCGGTCGCCTGCTCGATCAGGGACGAGCCCAGCACACTCTTCATCGAGCGCATCAGCCGTCCGTCCTGGCCTTGCACATAAGCGGCCAGTGCCGCGCGGCCGTAGAGTCGGCGCGGGGCAGCGTGGGCGCTCAAGCCGTCGGCGCTGTAAAACACCGAGGTGGGCATGGTCAGCTGGCCGGGTTCAACCTCCACCAAGCGTATCTGGCCTTGACCGGCGGGCAAGGCGATCGCCGAGTTGGAGGTGCCAAAGTCAATGGCGCAAAACGTGGGGGTATGGGTGGCAGTGCGGGGCATGGGGGCGCGATTGTGTCACGCCCCTTGGCCGTTTTACGGCAGCGGCGTGAGCTTGGCCACACTGAGCGCCAGCCACTTCACGCCGTGGCGCGGGAAGTTGATCTGGGCGCGGGCATCGTCCCCACTGCCTTCCAGCGCGGTGACCGTGCCTTCACCAAACTTGGTGTGAAACAACTTCTGGCCGACCTTGAAGTTGTGGCCGGTGGCCTCGGGGCGTTGCGGCGGCACCGGGGCGGCGTATTTGGAATAATCAGTGCCAAATTGGCCTCTAGCCCTTTCAACATAAGGGTTAGAAACTCCTGAATAGGAAGCACCGCCACCAAAACCGCTGCCACCGCCGCCAAAGCCGGACTGTTTGGGCGTGATCCATTTCAAGGCTTCTTCGGGCAGCTCTTCAAAAAAACGGCTCTTGAGGTTGTAACGCGTCTGGCCGTGCAGCATGCGGGTTTGGGAATGGCTCAGGTACAGGCGTTTGCGTGCGCGGGTGATGGCCACATACATCAGGCGGCGTTCTTCCTCCAGACCGTCGCGATCGTTCATCGAGTTCTCGTGCGGGAACAGCCCTTCTTCCATGCCGGTGATGAACACCGCGTCAAATTCGAGGCCCTTGCTGGCATGCACCGTCATGAGCTGGATGGCGTCCTGCCCGGCCTGGGCCTGGTTGTCACCCGCCTCCAATGCGGCGTGGGTCAAAAACGCCGCCAGCGGGGACAGGGTTTCACCGGTTTCCAGATCGGGTGCGGGCATGTCGAGCAGCGACTGGTTCAGGTCCAGGCCTTGCGATGCGGGGGATTGGGTCAGCGCCTGGCCGAGTTCATCGACCGGCAGCGCCACCGCGTCACGGCCAAAACCTTCGAGGCTGACAAAACTCTCAGCGGCGTTGACCAGTTCGGCCAAGTTCTCCAGCCGGTCGGCGCCTTCGCGGTCGGCCTTGTAGTGGGTCAGCAGGCCGCTGTGCTCCAGCGTGGCGACGATGGTGTCGCGCAGGCTCATGCCCTGGGTTTGTTCACGCAACACGTCGATACCGGCCAGAAACGCGCCGATGTTGGTGCCCGCCTTGCCACTCAGGCCGCTGACCGCGTCGCTCAGGGCGCAGCCGCTGGCGCGGGCCAGGTCTTGCAATTGCTCCAGGCTGCGGGCGCCAATACCACGCGGCGGGAAGTTCACCGCGCGCATGAAGCTGGTGTCGTCGCGCGGGTTTTCCAGCAGGCGCAGGTAGGCCAGCGCGTTCTTGATTTCGGCCCGCTCAAAAAACCGCAGACCACCATACACCTTGTAGGGCATGCTGGCGTTGAACAGCGCGGTTTCAATCACCCGGCTCTGGGCGTTGCTGCGGTACAGCACCGCAATTTCCTTGCGCTCATGGCCCTCGCGCACCAGCTGTTTCATCTCGTCAACCATCCACTGCGCCTCGGCAAAGTCGCTGGTGGCTTCATACACCCGCACCGGTTCACCGGGGCCTTGGCTCGTGCGCAGGTTTTTACCCAGGCGTTTGCTGTTGTGGCTGATCAGGGCGTTGGCGCTGTCCAGGATGTTGCTGCCGCTGCGGTAGTTTTCCTCGAGCTTGATCTGATGGCGCACGCCAAATTCGCGCACAAAGTCGGCCATGTTGCCCACCCGTGCGCCGCGAAAGGCGTAGATGCTCTGGTCATCATCGCCCACCGCCAGCACACAGCCGGTGGGTTGGAAAGCGCCGTCGACACTGCTGTGGGCGCCGGTGCCAGCCAGCATCTTGACCCAGGCGTATTGCAGCTTGTTGGTGTCCTGGAACTCGTCGATCAGGATGTGGCGAAAACGCCGCTGGTAATGCTCGCGAATCGGATCGTTGTCGCGCAGCAGCTCGTAACTGCGCAGCATCAGCTCACCAAAATCGACCACACCTTCGCGCTGGCATTGGTCTTCGTAGAGCTGGTAGATCTCGATCTTTTTGCGGGTTTCGTCATCGCGCGCCACCACGGCATTGGGGCGCAGGCCGTCTTCCTTGCAGCCACCGATGAACCACTGCATCTGTTTGGCCGGGAAACGTTCGTCGTCGATGTTGAACTGTTTGTACAGGCGCTTGATGCTCGACAACTGGTCTTGTGTGTCCAGGATCTGGAAGGCCTGCGGTAGGTTGGCCAGTTTGCAATGCGCGCGCAAAAACCGGTTGCACAGGCCATGGAAGGTGCCAATCCACATGCCACGCACATTGACCGGCAGCATCGCGCCCAGGCGCGTCATCATTTCCTTGGCGGCCTTGTTGGTGAAGGTCACCGCCAGAATGCCGCCGGGCGAGACCTGCCCGGTTTGCAACAGCCAAGCAATGCGGGTGGTCAGCACCCGGGTTTTGCCAGAACCGGCCCCGGCCAGGATCAGCGCGTGCTCGGCCGGGAGGGTGACGGCGGCCAGCTGTTCCGGGTTCAGGTTGTGTAACAGGCCGACATCCGGGGTTGTGGGGGTCATGGAAGAAAACATGACCCATTGTAGAAAGGCACCGGATGACATCCCCCCTGCCAACGCGCTCCGTCCAGACCTTGGGCACTGGCCAATAAGCTGCTGGACACGTTGTGCTTTCATGAAGTGCACGCCATGGGTATTTTGCAGGGCGCCGATACAAACCACCTGCGGGTTGTGATCTGGGTGCAGGACGCCCAAGGCCAGATTCTGACCGCCGTGCATTCCACCTGCCAACCGGCAGATAAAGGCGGACTCACGCGCCAAACTCGATAGAATCAGGCACCGGGCCCAAGCAATTGCAGCCCGGTTTTTTGTGTCCGCACATCGTCCACCGCTGCTGCCCACATCAACCGGCTGCCATCCAAGCGCTCAAGTTTCAACCATTTGATAAGGCGCTTGACCATGGAAATTTTTGACTACGACAACATCCTGCTGCTCCCCCGTAAATGCCGGGTGGAAAGCCGCTCAGAGTGTGATGCCAGCGTGGAGCTGGGCCCCCGACGCTTTCGCATTCCGGTGGTGCCCGCCAACATGAAAACCGTGGTCAGCAAAGACATTTGCATCTGGCTGGCGCAAAACGGCTATTTTTATGTCATGCACCGTTTTGACCTGGACAACGTCACGTTTGTGCAAGAGATGAAAGCGCTGGGCCTGTACGCGTCCATCTCGCTGGGTGTCAAAAAGCCAGACTACGACACCGTGGACAAATTGGTCGCGCTGGGCCTGGTCCCCGAATACATCACCATCGACATCGCCCACGGCCATGCCGACAGCGTGAAGAACATGATTGCTTACCTGCGCGAGAAAATCCCCAGCACCTTCATCATCGCCGGCAACGTGGCCACCCCCGAAGCGGTGATTGACCTGGAGAACTGGGGTGCCGACGCCACCAAGGTCGGCATTGGCCCGGGCAAGGTCTGCATCACCAAACTCAAAACCGGTTTTGGTACCGGCGGCTGGCAGCTCAGTGCGCTCAAATGGTGCGCCCGCGTGGCCACCAAACCCATCATTGCCGACGGTGGCATCCGCGATCACGGCGATATTGCCAAGAGTGTGCGTTTTGGTGCCACCATGGTGATGATCGGCTCGCTGTTTGCCGGCCACGAAGAAAGCCCCGGCCAGACGGTGGAAGTCGACGGCAGGCTCTACAAGGAGTATTACGGATCGGCCAGCGACTTCAACAAGGGTGAATACAAACACGTCGAAGGCAAGCGCATTCTGGAGCCCATCAAGGGAAAACTCGCCGACACGCTGGTGGAGATGGAACAAGACGTGCAAAGCTCCATCAGCTACGCCGGCGGCAAAAAACTCATGGACATCCGCAAGGTGAACTACGTCACGCTGGGGGGTGACAACGCGGGCGAACATCTGCTGATGTAACCAGGAGGCCAGCGCTGCCCCGGCGGGCAGAAAAAAACGTGAAATTTGCCTATATAATTTAGGGCTTCGACAGCGGTGTCAACCGCCATCCGAACGGGAATTTAGCTCAGCTGGTAGAGCAGCGGACTCTTAATCCGTAGGTCGAGAGTTCGAATCTCTCAGTTCCCACCAAATAGTCAATTCAATCAAGCACTTAGGATAAAACCAAGTGCTTTTTTGTTGTCCAGATCACGTCATCCTCTACGCATTGCTTCACCCTTTTCGCGTTTGAATGAGATCGCTCTCAAGCTGGCACACACATAAAAAAGCCCGCAGACTGCAAAGCCTACGGGCTTTTTTTAGCTGACTTGATCAGCGGTCGTTCTTGGAGAAACGCTTTTGGGCATCACGTGGCACAAACACCTTGCCACCACCTGCCGGTTTGGCAAATGCGGGCTTGCTGAAGGCGGGTTTGCCAAACGCCGGTTTGCGGTCGCCAAAGTCAGCGCGCGGTGCGAAGTCGCCACGTGGTGCGGGTGCACCGGCACGGCTGCCAGCAAAGCGGTCGTTGAAACCACCCTTGCGCTCGTAGCTGAAACCTTCACGCGGGGCAGCGGCCGGGCGCTCGTCACGCTGGGCAAAACCACCAGCTCGATTGTTTTGATAGCTGTCTGCGCCAACTACACGAGGGCCAGAGGCATTTCTATCATTAAAACCGCCACGGTTGTCGTTGAAACCACCGCGGTCGCCGCCGAAGCCGCCACGGTTGCCACCAAAACCTCCACCGGCCGGACGGCCACCGCCGCCAAACTTGCGGTCATTACCACCCCGGTTGTCACGGCCACCAAAGCTGGGACGCGAGTCGGGCATGCGTTGCTGCGGCTCCAGGCCCGGCACCACTTCGGCCTTGATCGGCTGACGGCTGTAGGCTTCGATGTCAAAAATCTTGCGGCGGTCGCGGAACTCGGCAAAGGTGATGGCCAGGCCATCACGGCCAGCACGGCCGGTGCGGCCAATGCGGTGGGTGTAATCCTCGGCCTTCATCGGCAGACCAAAGTTGAACACGTGGGTGATGGTGGGCACGTCAATACCGCGCGCCGCCACATCGGTGGCCACCAGGATCTGGACATGGCCTTGGCGCAGCGCCATCAGACGGCGGTTGCGCAGGCCCTGGCTCAGGGCACCGTGCAGGGCAACAGCGTCAAAGCCGTCTTGCTGCAAGTCGTTGGCCAGGCCATCACACTCGATCTGGGTGCTGGCAAACACAATGGCCTGGTTGATGGTGGTGTCGCGCAGCCAGTGGTCCAGCAGCTTGCGTTTGTGCTGGGCGTTGTCGGCCCAGAACAGCACCTGTTTGATGTTGGCGTGTTTTTCTTGCGGGCTGTCGATGGTGATGCGCTGGGGTTCGCGCATGACACGGGCAGCGAGCTGCTGGATGCGCGGCGCAAAGGTGGCGCTGAACATCATGGTCTGTTTGCGGCCAATAGTCAGCTGGTTGATCTCAGCCAGGTCGTCCGAGAAGCCCAGGTCGAGCATGCGGTCGG
>Ga0075012_10006399_pt1 | contig 10688 bp, 13 predicted proteins | sample All_14_2_FD_71474 | JGI IMG/M metagenome (GOLD analysis project Ga0075012, IMG submission 71474) | Freshwater microbial communities in response to fracking from Pennsylvania, USA - Allegheny Zone_MetaG_DW_15 | ecosystem: Environmental > Aquatic > Deep subsurface > Groundwater > Drilled... | reverse complement strand
CGATGTTGTACTAGTATTGAAGACTACCTCATTGTCTCATCCGAAACCCGTCAACCCTGCGCTGGATGGACTCGTATGTACCTCTATTGTAGGTGCAAACCTGCATTCGAGTTAGATCGCGATGTCGAGTCAGATCTCACTCGTAGTCACAGTCATATTGTGGGAAGCGAGTTCAACTCCACTCCGTTCACCAAACTCTGTCTTTTATCTTGTGAAGACGGAACAGACCCGGGCATATCACCAGGATACTGAATACTTTGAGAGCAGTGAACGCTAATCTGGCATCGGTCGCAAAAAGAGGGCGTCGTGGATCGGACGTATTGATCAGTGAGCCTTTTATGGACATACCGCACTTCGAGCCATGTATGCTTGAGCGGGGCAATTACTTTCAATATATGCATAACAGTTTCAAAGGAGAAGGGACCACGGTGATGTTGTGAGACCGTCTCGCTTGCAAACATTCGCCAACCCTGGAAGCAAAGATTTTCAGCTAAATTGCTTTAAGATGGAGGCGACGCATCTTTCGAATCCTTGTCACGACTGGGGAAGTCGCAGCTGCCAAGCAAGGTGAGAAATACCTGCTTGCACTTCCCGCAAGAGTCCGAACGGTTCATGATGGGCACAGGGCAATCGACTGCTCAAGTACGTTAGCTGCACACATGCTTGGAGACAAGAGAGGAGCTAATTCTTACTTTGTTCACCAGCTTTGTTATCTTCGCGACGATTGTAGCAAGTGATAACCTCGCTAAGCACACATCCTTTCGTGCATTTCAATCCGATCTTCTTTCTGTAAGACACCCGAATATCCTGCGTTTTGACCTTGCCTCCAGGGTTGTCAACAAGGACTTTTGGTGTGCCTCGATCCATGTTCTTCCCCGGGACACCTGCTGCCGTCAGTTCGTATGATTGGCACGTTTCGGCACCAGCTCGGAGGACAGGACTTACCGATATGGGCGCGGAGAGACTCAGAGAAGTACGTAGCGGGATCCAAGCCTGAGCAGCTTCCGTGAGCTTTCCATTCGTGCATGGCAAACTCGGGGGACTGTTTTAGCGAAGGCGAAATTGTTGCTGCCAGGGGAGAGATTTGATCACTGAGCTTTTGAGGACTGAGCTTGTTATGCTCGGACTTGCAGTTGGAAGGCCACTCTCCGTTAGACCGCGAAGGCCAAAGGCCGTGGAGGACCAAGTGGCTTCCAGCCCATGCCGAGTTCTTGTCAATAAAAGCGGGGCAGTTCTCCGGCCGCTGGTAGCAACAAAAGTGCGGAAGCCAAGACTGGCTCAACACGTAAACGTCATACAAGTCATCCTTGGCTGCGGCCATCTTCTCTGAAGGTCTTCACCCACGCTGGTTCAGCTCAGCGTAGCGCCACCACCCGCTTAATGAACGATATACTTGACGCAAACGCGAACCAAAACGCTAATAAAGGATACGTTTCTAGGTGGATGTAGGCACGTGCTTGTTGATGGAACAAAGGGACAACGCCGTGCCGTGTGGGAATCGCTAGTGAAGTGCAATCACGAGTAGCCAGAGTACGCGAGAGGGTGTCTTGTGTGACAGTGAGAGGTCAAAGTGAAACAATATGGGGCATGGTACCTTGGTATGTCCGTCTTTGGGTGCTACCCTGGTACGTGAGACGGTCTTGGTGGATTGGAAATTGGATGAAAGACAAGAGCGCGACGCTCGATCTATTTGTCGGATTATTCGATGGAATGGAATAACCGTTACGTTGACGACCGATATTGTTGCACGCCCCAATACATGAACTGGAAAGACAGGCTTTTAAACGGACTGTACGCACTGGAAAAGCGATTGCTTGACCCACCCGTATGTATTGTTTGGAGGCTGTTTTGAGTTCCCTATGCAGGACATGAAGAGACCTGCTTCCTATAACTGATGAGCGGTGTCGTCCCTTCCGTAGAGTCTTTTGGTTTATATTGCTTGAAATATCTTCAACTCCGCAGTCACACATCTTGTTGGACTTGATAGTAGTAACCGATTCCAAGTATACTGAGCTTTGATGACGGTCGTTCGGCATGGTGGATTTGGATTCACAGGGGTTTTCTGGTGGTTCAGATCAAACTTTTCCTGCATACTACAGTCTGAGATCGAGAATTCTCGTTCGGACGACTACTTTGTGTGGTGCGTCCCTCTTTTTACCACTTTGCTCTGGTACAAGCAAAGAGAGATGTTGAGTCCGAAGGGTTAGAGCCAGAAAACGGGTAGAGGATGAGTCGATCCCTTCGGGGAGAAAGCAGTCCTTCGCCCGGCGGCTTTCCAGTTTCGGCAGACGGTCGACCGAGCCGAGGGTGGAGACGTTCGAGGTCCGCGTGGAAGAGCCAGGGCCTCTCGGGCTGGTATGTACTGGAGAAAGAGACCTGAAGAGCCGGTCAGGATTCGGGGGATCCGTAGAGACGGAATTGCGGATCGTCTGAGAGTTTTGCGCCAGGGCGATTCGATCATCCAGGTGAACACCGAACCTACTTGGAGGGAGAGCGTGTCTGCGCTGCAAGGCAAAATTACCTCTGTGCGTCCTGTCACACTCCGCGTGGAGCGCCCCTTCGATGCGGACCTTGAGAATGATAAGTTGTCCTCCATTGTCTGGTCGCCGCGGAGGCCGGAGGAGTACGAGGGGTCAACCCCCGGTGAAAAAGTTGCTTCCGTGTTTAGAGAATGGAATCGCCTGGGTCCCCATTTTGATTTTTCTGACGAGGCCGTAGAGTTCATTGTGAACTTCGAGTTTGCCCCCTTGACTCGGCCGCCTCCCGCGCAGCTCACTGACTCGGTCTGTCGTCTACCGATTCAGTCCGGTCGATTGAAGGACCGTTTTGATCCCTTTACCGGTAAGCGTCTCCCCGACTCGGAGCGGTACCGGTTTGACCCATCAACGGGTCAGAGCTACGAGAAAAGTCTCCACTTTGAGCAAGGACAGTACGTGGAATACCTCGGGGAAGACATGCTCTACCGTCTTGCCCCCGTGCGACGCATCGTCTGTCTCGTCGACCCCGACTGGGAGCCCGAGACAGAGGACGATGAGCCCGTGTACGAGTACCTGTATAGTATCGGGAATTCGATGAGGCTGGACCCGCGACACGTGCGCTGCTCAGAAGAAGGCGTCAAGCTCATCTACGGGTTCCGTCCGTTTGTGTTCCAGCAGTGGGCGCTGCTAAAGATTGAGTCCTTGGTAAGGTTTACGAAGGACCATGACTTGGATTTCAAGTCCTTCACGTTCAGAAAAGCGGCCTTGTCGCTCTGGGGGGAGTGGATGGATGACCCCAGGAATATGGATTTCAAGGAGCTAGTCGAGGCGATCGAGGAGGCCAACCCCGGCAGTTCGGAAAAGCTTGTCTCGTTTATTCTCTCCCCCTTTGCACTAATGGACGACATGTCTAAAGACGATCGCGAATGGAAGCTCGCCAAACAGGTCAATGTGTACATGTACGTCTCTCTGTTTGGCAGCGGATTCGCCACCGCTGGTATATGCGCCGCTATCCAGGTCATCAGCCCGGCCCTCCTACTGCAGTGGCAAGTCTCGGCTCCCCCGGGAGCGACCGGTTCACGGGGCCTTGGGAGACGACCTACGACCAGTTCTGCTCCGGAACGGGCGCCACGCCAGAGAGAATAATGAACGCCGTGATTTTAAATATTGTACACCATTCGCGTTGCTCCAATGGTTCTTCGCAAGCTGTTCGCGTCGTGGGACGGATCGCCGGTCTCTCGGCTGACTGCGATGAGAAAGAGCATCTTTGACCAAGGGGACGACACCCTCTGGCAGAAGATCGGGTTCAAGCTGAACATGTACATGAACGGCGGCTTTGTCGTGTTCCTCTACATCATGATGCTTTTCCCTCTCCGACTCGATTTTCGACATCATCCTCAATGCGTACGTTTCCTGCCATCGCCAACTAGAAGATCCAAGTCGCTCGTTACTGACTGGTTTCATTTTTACTCAAAACAGCCTTCGTCGCCAGTCTAGACGAGGAGCTGAGCAGCACCGAGTTCTACGACGCTGACGGCCGTTACGTGACGGCCGGAATGGTCGAGCTCGTCTTCCGCGACGTCCTCGACCTCGAAGCGCTGCGCCACTGGAAGAGTTTCTGCCGGCAGTTTGACATCCCCAGGGAAGCCTATTCAAATGCGTTTGGGGGATCTCCCAAAAGCCTTTGCAGTCGAGACCAAGGCTTCAAGGACCAGAACGATCCATCCTTCCTCAACAAGGAGACGAGGCTCCAGCGCGCTGCAGCTCAAGTCGCTGTACGGCTGAACAATAAGCTTGCGACGTGGAACTATGTGGAGGCCACCGCCAGCTTTGGGGCACTGGACGCCCTGCTTGTCGGGTTGGGAGTCAAACATACGGGTATCTTCCATCGGTACCTAGACTACTATTGCTGGAGCCGATGGGAGAAAGTCTTGTTTCTGCCATCAGTCCCTCGCGATGCGAGGACTCGCTGCGAGTCTCGACTGCTTACGTCTAACGCTATCAAGGACGACGATAACAATGGCGACGAGACTCGAGGTAGCTGTTTGACAAAGGGTTGTCGCAGGTGCAAAAGACGGACAAGACCGCAAACTTTCTTAAACTTTGACGAGAATAGCGACCTTTCGTTGACCCAGCGGTTTATCAACGACCTGCTTGGCATTTTGCTGTTCGCCAACCTCTCCAAGAGTCTCAAGGCCGCGTTAAAGACCCGTAACTATCAAGAGGTCCCCTTTAGAATCGTTGACGGCGTCATCGAATGGATCAACTACCTGCTTCAGGTGTCTTTTCCCATCACGCTTTGTGCATTCTACTACCTTGTGTTCAAGTGCTATTAGTTAGTTCTCTGCTCGTAGTCCTCGCAATGACGAGAGGTCGGGCATAGAAAATTCTGATGTATCCTATGAGAATATGTTTCTTTATTCATTGTAGCCAAGCATGTAAAGATCGTAGATTGTTTAAAAAGTGCTTATGCTCGACATTGTTGTTAAGACAACCATCACAGATATACCTTACACCCTACTCACACCTTCCATCGATTGCCCCTCACCTACTCCTTCTGTAGACACTCCCATCGGTCGTATCACCAGCGAGGACGAAGAAGGCACAATCAACTGACGAGTGCGAACCTTGAGGCGTTTACGCCGATCCGGCAGCGACGAAGTTGTTGGTGAACTCAGCGCAAGCCTTGTTGAGCTTGGCCTCGAGGGCATCAGAAATAGCTCCCTTCTCCTTGAGCTCCTTGAGGATGTCAGGGTGAGCAGCCTTGACGTGCTTGACCCAGGCGCCCTCGAAGGTCCTGACCTTGTTGAGCTCGACCTTGTCCAAGAATCCACGAACACCGGCGTAGATGACGACCACCTGCTCCTCCATGGGCATGGGGGTGTACTGGGGCTGCTTGAGCAGCTCCTGGAGACGAGATCCACGGTTGAGCTGCTTGAGGGTCTCAGCGTCGAGGTCGGATCCGAACTGAGCGAAGGCAGCGACCTCACGGTACTGGGCGAGCTCGAGCTTGATCTTACCGGCGATCTGCTTCATGGCCTTGACCTGGGCAGCGGATCCAACACGGGACACGGAGAGACCGACGTTAACGGCGGGGCGGAAGCCCTGGTGGAAGAGCTCAGCCTCCAAGAAGACCTGGCCGTCAGTGATGGAAATAACGTTGGTGGGAATGTAAGCGGACACATCACCAGCCTGGGTCTCGATGACGGGCAGGGCGGTCAGGGATCCGGCGCCGAGGGCATCGGAGACCTTGGCGGCACGCTCGAGGAGACGAGAGTGGAGGTAGAAAACGTCTCCGGGGTAAGCCTCACGTCCAGGAGGGCGACGGAGCAGGAGGGACATCTGACGGTAGGCAACGGCCTGCTTGGTCAAGTCGTCGTAGATGATAACAGCGTGGCGGCCAGAGTCACGGAAGTACTCTCCGATGGTGGCTCCCGAGTAGGGGGCCAAGAACTGCAGGGGAGCAGAGTCCGAGGCAGTGGCGGCAACGACGATCGAATACTTGTCGGCCTGGTTCTCGGCGATACGCGAGATGATCTGGGCGACAGTCGAGCGCTTCTGTCCGACGGCAACGTACACGCAGTACAGGTGCTTCTTCTTGTCGGGGTTCTCGTTGATCTGCTTCTGGTTGATGATGGTGTCGATGGCGATGGCAGTCTTTCCGACCTGACGATCACCAATGATCAACTCACGCTGTCCACGACCGATGGGGATCAACGAGTCGACGGCCTTGAGACCAGTCTGCATAGGCTCGTGCACGGACTTACGGGCCAGGATACCAGGGGCCTTGATCTCAACACGGTTGCGCTTGGCAGCCTGGATGGGTCCCTTTCCGTCGATGGGCTCACCGAGAGCATCGACAGCGCGGCCGAGGAGAGAGTCTCCGACGGGCACGTCAACGATGGATCCGGTACGCTTGACGACGTCTCCCTCCAAGATCTCACGATCGTTTCCGAAGATAACGACTCCAACGTTGTCGTTCTCCAAGTTGAGGGCCATGCCCTTGATGCCGGACTTGACGAACTCAACCATCTCTCCGGCCTGAACCGAGGAGAGACCGTAGACACGGGCGATACCGTCTCCAATGCTGATGACGTTTCCGATCTCAGACACATCGGCTCCAGTGGATCCCTTGTTGTACGAGGCAATGCGGGACTCGAGGATAGCAGACTATATGTACGATGTTAGTAAACGCGCGCCCTCTACCACTTAACAAGCCGCCGATTGCTGTGTTGTCTCTTTCTTTGCCGCGCCCTATCATAGGACCAGGAAGTGCCGCTCACGGCTGGTGAGCTAATCATTAATTTATCACACGAGGAGGCCGAGTCCATGGTTCACATTACGGCGATCCACTTCAGCGCACTCCACCGGCCTATCCTCTTTGTCTACACCTTTCCTTCTTTGTCTCATTTCTGTTTTTAGCTGACCAAACAGTACCGCCCTTTAACGTCATTACCCAAGTCTCGTAGCGGGCTAAGCAGAAGCAGCTAACGCACAGTGAAGCCACGCTAGGCACTTTCCTTTGCGAGGGCTAGACTTTGCGAACGCCTATGCGTCTCTTCCCTTTCCCTTCCTCGAAAGCGCCAGCAGCAGCGAGAACAGCAGCAGCAGCAGCAGCAGCGATTTCACTCTAAGAGAGAAGGGAGGGGGAAACTCACGAGTTCACCGGCACCAATAGCCATGGTGCGGACCTGCTGGTGCTGGGGCAGGACAGAGCGGGCCATAACGGCGGCGCGGGGGGCCGCGACCCTGCGGGCGACGGAGGCGAGCGTACGCATCTTCAACCAAACAAACAACAACTCGTCGTAACAATTGTGTGTTGTTGCCCTGAGGCCTTCCCCACGAACATGAGGTTGCCCTTATCGCGCACTAAACATTTAGGAGGACACTGGTAGGTAGGTGCTTATCGCCTGTTACCCCCATAGAGACCCACCACTGATTGGTTGGCTGAGCAGCCACTCCTTACAAACGGAACAAAAGGGAAAGGTGAGCTTTTAAGGCATGGACTATGGAGGAATGCTCATGGACGAGTTGAGCGAGGGTACAGAAGTGGAACTGCTGCGTGGAGTGTTTGTTTTTAGCGTTGTTGATTTCGAACTTTTGCGTGCCAATCACGTCCGCGAGTTACCAGAGGATTTAAGTTGGGGTTAAGACAAGGTAGAGTATTACTTGGAAACGCTTGAATGGCTTCGATTGAAGATATCGGGGATAATCGGGATGGTCGTTCCAATAGTACAAAACTGCTCCTCTCGCTTTGCCAGTTGAGAAGGGTCTGTTTCGCTGAACATGGCGAGTCCCTTGGATGGGTCTGTGATAGAGCCATTTAGATGGACTCCACCGGCGATCGCTTCGGAACATTCCAGGTCATTTCATGAATCGTTGCTTGGTTTCCGCGTCTAGGCTGCCAACAGTGGTCGGATTCTTCGGTAAAGTCTCGACTGAGAAGTGCTTTGGACTAACAGCTTGATTCAGTTAGGAAAATGGTTCGCATGTCACCACTAGCGGATGCTCTCCGCAGCATCTCGAACGCTGAGAAGCGCGGAAAGCGCCAGGTTCTGGTCCGCCCTTCCTCGAAAGTTATCATTCGGTTTCTTCAGCAGATGCAGAAGCACGGCTTTTTGGGCGAGGTTACTTTCGTGGACGACCACCGATCGGGGAAGCTCGTTGTGGAGTTGATTGGCCGAATCAACAAGTGCGGAGTTATTTCGCCTCGTTTCGATATTGGTGTGGATGACCTCGAGAAGTGGGTTATCAACCTTCTTCCTTCTCGTCACGTTGGACACATTGTCTTGAGCACGTCCGTCGGAATCATTGACCACGAGGATGCCCGTGCCCGCCACGTTGGAGGCAAGGTTCTCGGCTTCTTCTACTGAGCACGTTGTTCATCCCGCTGTTAATTACCTAACCAATAAAAAATATGCCACATAGCTTTTAAAATGTGATTCTTCTTGATTCTTAGTTGTCAATCCCGAATTATTTACACCAATACATGGACTGACCCGCTAGATGTCGTCACCTGCTTCCTCGAATACCTTGGATATGTCCTCGAACTCTACGGTAAGGGTTTCTCCATTCTCCAACCTAACAACAGCCTTAGAATCTTCCTGGTCCAGCGACTGAATAGTGCCAAGACTGCCGCGCTTCGCATGCAAACCAAGCATCATAACCTTTCCGCCCAGTTTAGGGATAACTGTTTCAAGTCTTTTGCTCGGAACGTTCAGAACCTCCTGCCCAGTTTTCAGCATAATTAGGTCTGCTGCGTCATCTCGCACATCGAGCACTACTGCTTTCTCATTCTTAAGGCCGACTCCAACCTTGCTGGAGGCAATACGGACAATTACCTCCGGCATAAGCCAGGTCGGAGTTGCATCGTCTTGGTCAACTGTCTCAGCTGCATGTTCGGGGACAGGTCCTCCATCTTGGTCGTCCTGTGCAGCGTCAAACAAGGCTAATCCTCCGCCAGAGGTCTTTATCCTCTTGGCTGTAGGCCCATTCAAGACCATCTTCTCATCAGTGGACGGATCTTGGACTAAATATTCCTCAGTCCCTGCGTGGTCTTTGGCCAAGTTATCCGCGACCTGTTGTTGTCTGAGTAGCAGCGCTTTCATTCGACGCTCCTGCGCCTTCGCCTCCTCTTCGTCTCTTTTTCGCCGAGCAGCATCCCTCGCTCTTTCTTCTGGATCAATCCATCGCACGAACCACCCGCGTTCCGTCTCGTCAACTTCACACTTCCCTGAGGCACCTAGGTGCTTTACAAAGCTAGCTAGACTGTCCCAACGAGTAGCATTCATGTGAATATGACTTTTGTCCTGAATCAACTCATTGTAAACATAGTTGGCGTTCATCCGTTTCGTGTGATGGTGGTGGGACAACAGATCCAGGTACGCCTTTTCAAATTCCCGTGAGAACTGGTCAATGTACTTGTCCGAATCGGCAGCGAACCTCTCCATGTTCCGCAGGTGGTTCTCAGTCGTGCAGTGATTCTTGAACCCATTCTCGTCTCTACACTGCTTCTTGCACATCTCGCAGTACCATCGTAGTCTGAATCCACCAGAACGCACAACGCCGTTAGTCACTCTTTGAGCGCGAAACGTTTTTCCACATCCAACTTACCTCTGAAGGCCTAAGAGCCGAAAAAATGAGAAAAAGTTGTTAGTTTGAGGGGCTGTTATGTCATCTCCTTTCGAGGCCCATGGATTACGCTTACCCTTGCTCTTCAGGCGCTTCGCTATCGCTTTGTTTGCATCCGCCATTTTTACCGTCCAGATTACACTTCTTCCACAATTCTTTGTCAATAGGCGTTGATTGAAGAGGTCGAGGACGCGTATGAGGTTGTCAAGCCAATGCTCAAATGCCCCAACTCAGTTCCCTGCCAGCATGTCTAGCGTTTGTGTTCTCTCAGTCATTATTTACAGGAACTTGTTCCATTCCAACTTGTTCCACAGAGGTACCGCGGTCAGGAACGTGAGTGACGCGACGCCCGAAGGATCTCCTGTGAACAAGTGCATTAGTAATACAACAGCCTCTCTGAAGATCCATGGAGTAAGGAGTAGAAGGACTAATTGGGTATTGCGTTCTGAAGTTTCCGAAATGTATCACAATCTACTTTTATTTGCTTTCGCCCAGCTCGATGGGTCGGCGGAATCAACGAATTGTAAGCGCTTTATATTCTAAATCCCGCGATTGGCACGAAGCCTGAGCCGTACGTGGGCTGTCAGCGAACATTACATAGGCACAAACGAAGAGAAGCAAATGATTTATGATTAAAGGTTTTTTGTGGAACGACATACTTCTTGGAAAAGATCACAAACAACCGGACCGATGATGCGTGTTATTCTTTCGGCAAACATCCCTGACCCTTCACCCAAATGCAACGATGGCTGAACTGGTCGCACTTTTTCCGACATTGAAACTACGTATTTCCGCAAAGACGTTTGGTTGGATACGTCAGTTCAAGGCCACCAACCTTGACTTTGAGTTGAGAGTATACTTACACGGCACCATCCCTGCGGCTTGCAGCCGCCGTCTCCAAAGCGTCTGCGTGCGTTTTGACAACTATTCCCATTTCACCGCGCCCGGCGCTCTCCGCGTTAGTGTCACTTCAAAGGATCAGGCTTTGCATAGGTCATGACTTTGCACAACAACGTACCCAAGTGGAAAAGTGTTGCAGTTGGTGACACAGCCGCGTCCAACAAACTCAACAGCGCAACC
>Ga0075012_10006398_pt1 | contig 10688 bp, 7 predicted proteins | sample All_14_2_FD_71474 | JGI IMG/M metagenome (GOLD analysis project Ga0075012, IMG submission 71474) | Freshwater microbial communities in response to fracking from Pennsylvania, USA - Allegheny Zone_MetaG_DW_15 | ecosystem: Environmental > Aquatic > Deep subsurface > Groundwater > Drilled... | reverse complement strand
AGCACAACCTTGCCAAGGTTGGGGTCGAGAGTTCGAATCTCTTCGCCCGCTCCAGTCGAGATAGCTAAGGCTATCAATAGGTTACGGCAGGGCGATCCCAGAGGGATCGCCCACCCTAATTTTCCCGCCGCTACCATCCCGCTACCAAATGGTTTGGGTCTCAGTTTTTCTGCTCATCTGCGATTTGCACTCGCTGCGATGAAACGGGTTGAAATCCGCTGCGACTATGTCACGCCCAAAGCAACGTAGGTGTCTGAGTCCAGGCTCCGGAAAGGGCGAAACGGCTTGGACAGGCACATTCTTCACAACCGCTTCGGCTCAAAACTCATAGCCAGAAGAGCACGTCAGGGGCGAAGCCCATGGCGTAGAGGAAGATGGTCGGGCATCAGTCGTGGTGACGCGAAGCCTGTTTTTCCGCCCGCCAAATATAATCTCGATGGGATTTCGGTTTTTGTATCGACCCTTGTCATATTTGATGGGTCCGTTTCGCAACTTACTTCCGTGGATGCGGGCGTGATGCCTTTAGCCTGCAAGGCGCCTTTCAACCAGTTCGAGTCATAGCCCTGATCGCCCAACAGCCAGTGCGCCTTTGGCAGGCTGTCCAGAAGGTCTGGTGCACGGGGTAGTCACAGGACTTGGCCCGCCGTCATGAAGAAACCGATCCGGCGTCCGTGCGCATCGGTCACAGCATACAGCCTTGTGTTCATGCAGCCTTAGGGACGTCCGATAAACAACCCAAAGACCTTTTAACCCCATGATCGAAGCTGTGCGGTGCGCCTTTGGTTAGAGTTACGTCGCGTCGATCATGAGGGTGCGCCGTTCGGCCTGAGCGCCGATAACTCCTCCCTCATCCGGATGAAGACCCCAGCCTCGCTCGACCGCTTCCAGATCCCGCTCGGCACGCGCCGATCGTCAACCCTGGGCTTGCCATGGCCCTTTGGAAGGTACGGCTGCAGCCGAGCCATCTGCTCGTCAGTCACCCGGTCGAGGTCGCTCATGTTCAGTCTCCTTGCGGAGGCTAGTTCAGATCGAGCGCATCACAGGAATGGGGCCTGAGCCTAGGTCAGACGGTCCCCGAGGTGCGGGGCAGTACAGGCCGGAATCGAAGCTGTCGAGGTTGGTGAGTAGAAGACCGCGATCGAAAGCTGGATAAAACAGGCCCTACGACACCGGGGCTACCTCCCTGGATTGATAGAGGTGATCTGAGCTCCGGCTGTGACCAGCAGAACGTCCAGCCATTCGCCGCGCGCGAGGCCGGAAGATCTCGCCTAACCGATAGCCGCCTCCACGCCCGTTTCAGCGCGCTCGGGATTGCACGATTATGCGGCTGACCGCATTGCGATGCTCATGACGATGTAGCTGTATTTCGTCGCGAATCAGAAATAGGCCAATCACGCCCACAATCCAGAACAGTGTGAGGCCTACGGCAACGATTATCCCCAGACGATCGCGTGGCCCCAAGATCAGGCCCCCGGCGCCAACGAACGCGAGCAAGGCTCCATAACTAATGTACATGGGCACCTGGAAAGACCCCAGGAGAATGAAGGCCATTGCCAGAACGAACGCCACCGCAACAATGCTGGAGATCAGGCCCAGGCCATACTCAAGCAAAGTGGGCGGTTTCGGCGCGACCTTGACGCCCCGGGCGCGTCTGCGCTTACCGTAACGCCCTTCCTTCCAACTTATACTGCGCTGCAGGCGTGTGAACTGTTTGCCGCCCATGACGTCAGGGCTTCCCGGCGGACGGCTTCGAGGTCTCCCGGCGCGCAAGCCAGATTCGCATCCGTTCGATCTCGGCCGTCTGGGCGGCGATGATTTCCCCGGCCAGGCCCCGCACATCCGGATCGTCGCCGAACTCTTGCTCGACCTTGGCCATCGCGATCGCGCCCTGGTGGTGGGCGATCATCCCGCGCATGAAATCGAGGTCCGCGTCGCCGCTGTAGTCGATGGCCATGTCGCGGTGCATCTGGTCGCTTGCCTCCCGATAGGAACGTGTCGACGCGCTGTCGGTCGGGGCGTCGGCATGGCCGGCATGCGGATCCAGGGGGCGGGCGTCGACCGCCGCAGGCGCCTTGAGGTCGACGGCCGGATGGCGGGAAATCCAGCCGAAGCCGAAGGCGGCTGCGGCGATAAGCAGGGCCACGAGCGAGGTTAAGCCAAGACGGGTTTTCAATGTTCTGTCCTCTGGAATTTTCGAGTCAAATCCGCCGGGCGTCCGGCGCCCCCGCCCGGGCCGGATCGCGATAGGCCAGCAGGCGCAGGGCGTTGATGACCACAAGCAGGGTGGATCCCTCGTGAAGCGCGACTGCCGGGCCGATCCCAAGACCCAGGATGGTTGCAGGGACCAGGAAAGCCACGACGCCCAGGCTGACGATCAGGTTCTGCAGGATGATGCCGCGGGTGCGACGGCTGAGGCCGATGGTAAAGGGCAACTGAGCCAGGTCATCGGACATCAGGGCCACGTCCGCCGTCTCCAGGGCCACGTCCGATCCGGCCGCTCCCATGGCGATGCCGACGGTGGCCGTGGCCATGGCCGGGGCGTCGTTGACGCCGTCCCCGACCATAGCGATTTTTCCTTCGGCGCGAAGCTTCTTAATCGCCTCGACCTTGTCCTCCGGCATCAGGTCGCCCCAGGCCTCGGCCAGGCCGACCTGACCCGCGATGGCCTGGGCGGCCTTCTGGTGGTCGCCGGAGATCATGACCATACGCGAGATCCCCAGGTTGCGCAGGGCGGTCAGCGTGCCGCGCGCCGCCGCGCGCGGCGTGTCCAGAAGGCCGATCACGCCCAAGTCGCGTGCACCTTTGCGAACCACCATCAGGGTCCGGCCCTGCAGACGGAGCTGCTCCACAGCCGCTGTCGTCTCGTCGCTGAGCGCGCCGACGTCGCCCCTTCCGAACATCTCCGGCTTGCCGATCCAGATCGTCTCTCCCTCGACCAGGGCAGTCACCCCCTGCCCTGTCAGGCTTCTCACATCGGAGGCGGTCGCGATCGGCGCCGATCCGAGCCTTTCGGCGCCGTCTCGCGCGATGGCTTCAGCCAACGGATGATCACTGAGCCGTTCAACGGCGACGGCCGTGGCGAGCAGGTCCGCCTGCCGCGTCCCCCGGACCGTAACGACGTCGGTGATGCGAGGCCGGCCCTCGGTGAGGGTGCCGGTCTTGTCGAACGCGATGGCCTTGAGTGAGCCCAAATTCTCGAGGGGGGCGCCGCCCTTGATCAGAACACCGGCTCGCGCAGCTCGGGCCACGCCTGAGAGGACGGCGCTGGGCGTCGCGATCGCCAGGGCGCAGGGACTCGCCGCGACCAGGACCGCCATGGCGCGATAGAAGCTGTCGCGGAAGGGCTCGTCGACCACGACCCAGGCGAACAGGAGCAGGAAGGCTAGGGCCAGGACCACCGGAACGAAGATGCGTTCGAAGCGGTCGGTGAAGCGCTGGGTCGGTGACTTTTGCGTCTCCGCCTCGCTCACCATCCTCACCACCTTGGCCAGGGTGGTGTCGCTGGATTTGCGGGTCGTCTCGATCTCGATAGCGCCAGCGCCGTTGATCGTGCCGGCGAACACGAGCGAGGCCGGTTCAAGCCGGGAAGGATCGGCTCGGGCCAGCGCAGGGTCGGCGACGGGCTGTTTATCGACCGGCATGCTTTCGCCGGTCACCGGCGCCTGGTCGACACTGGTCACGCCCGCCACGACGAACCCGTCGGCCGGCAGACGTTCGTTGGGGCGAACGACGACGGTGTCGCCAACCTCGACCTGGTCGACTGGCAGTTCAATGATTTGGTCGCCGCGCTTCACATGGGCAGTTCGTGGCGCGAGGTCGGCGAGCGCTTCGATGGCGCGCTTGGCCCGACCCAAAGCATAGTGCTCGAGCGCATGACCGATGCTGAACAGGAAAAGCAGCAGCGCGCCCTCCGCCCAGGCCCCCAGGGCTGCGGCCCCGGCAGCGGCGACGAGCATCAGGGTGTCGATCTCGAACCGTTTGCGTCGCAGATTCTCGAACGCCTCGCCGACAGTGAAGAAGCCGCCAAAGCCATAGGCGACGATGTAACAGGCGATCGAAGCCCAGACCGGAAGGCCGCTCGCCAGATTTTCGAGGCCGAAGCCCAGAGCCAGGGCGGCTCCGCAAGCGAAGGCGAAGACCAATTCCGTATTCGGCCCCAGGAACCCGCCGTGAGCGTGGTCATGGGTGTCCTCTCCCCCTGGGGCGTGATCGTGGGGGCTCTCACCTTCCTGGACATGGGAAGGAGGGGCCGCTTCGGTCGGGTTGAGGACCAGCCCGACGGTGTGGTCCTCGGCGGCCCGGACCGCGTGGCCCCGCAACGACGGCTCGCCGTCGACCACGGCCCTCGTTTCCATTCCCGCGTCTCGCGAACCGCTGGCAGCCGCCACAAAGACGAGTCCTTGGCTCTGGATGAGGGCCTCGATCTGACCCTGGTCGATCCGGGTCCTGTCAAACTCGAGCCGCAGCGCGCCCGACGGGTCCAAGCGCGCTTCAAGCACCCCGTGCTGATCCGTCAGGGCGGCTTGAACGCTGCGCGCCTGACGGACATGACGAACGCCGACGATCTGACCGCCGATATGGCCGAACCTGGCGTCGATTTCAGCTCCTGCAGCTTGCGCTGTTCGCCGCACTTGCCCCAGCGTCAAGTATTCGGGGTCATAGTGGATGCAGAGCAGAGGGTCGGTCCCGCCTTCGGCGACATGGACCCTAGCCACGCCCGGCTTTTGCCCGAGGCTCGCGATCAGTCGGGCGACACAGGCGTCCGACGCCTCCGGCGCGTCGGGTAGAAGCAGCGGCAGATCGAGTTGGACGGTTTTGGTCATGGCTGAACTCCGGCGCGACAGACAGTCCGTGAAGGCTCCGCAGGCGATGTTTGTTGCGTGTACGCGGCCTTGCGCACTTCCTGTGGCGACCGCCGAGGAGTGGCCCGGTCGGCTTTCTGGCCGAAGCCCGGCGTGAGGACTGTGTCGACCGCCGGAATCGCCGCCCCAGTTGACCACCATCTCTCTCGCAAAAGTAGCCTACCGGCAGTCATGGCAGCCTCAGGAGTACGCGCACCAGTCCGAGATGCTGAAGCCGCTCCAGAGCCTCGAACAGAGGCAAGGCCAGCAAGAAAACCAAGCCGTCGCGCACGGTCCGGACAAAGAAGGCGGGCCGGATCGTCAGTTCCGCCTCGTCGCGCCACAGGCGCGGATCCGGCAGGAACCGCGGCGTGCGCGCGACATAGGATCGGTAGGGTGCGCCGAAACCGTCCGTGAGGAACGCTTCCTCGCGCGAAACCACGAGACGGAACACCATCCAGGCGGCGAGGGCGAAGATCGCACCCACGGTCACGCTCCCCGTCTGACAACCGATGCCGAAGGCGCCGATGAAGCTGAAGACATAAAGCGGGTTTCGGCTGATCGAATAGGGGCCGGACGATACGATTTCCTGCTTCTTGCGACCCCCGATGTAGAGCGAACACCAGGAGCGCCCGATGATGCAGACCATGATGGCGATCAGGCCCACGTGTTCGACCGCATGTTCGAGCACCGGGATGAAGGTGACCGTCAGGGTCGTTGCGGCAAGGAGAAGACCGCCACCGAGAATCGTCACTTTGCGTAGACGCTGGACCGCCTGGATATCTATCGCAGGACGGTCTGGCTCGTCGTGCCGGGGGGGCTCTGGGCTCGGCGCCCCAGGCGGACGCGGTGGCAGCGGCGGGAGGCCGCGAGAATCCACGGGTATCATGTCGTCTCTCCTGCCTTGTCGCGGGCCGCGTCCCGCAGGATGTCGAGCCCGCCCTTGATCGCGATTGCTGCCACTAGGACCCCGACGACGAGATCCGGCCACGCCTGACCCAGCCAGAGGACCAGCCCGCCGGCGACTAGGATGCCGCCGTTGGAGGCGAAATCGTTGAAGCTGAAGGTCTCCGCCGCCTTCATATTGACGTCGCCACTCGGCTGCCTGCGGATCAGCATCAGACAGACGAGATTGATTACCGCCGCCACGACCGCGAGGGCCATCATCGTGGGCCCCACCGGCTCCGTTCCGGTCAGGAAGCGGCGAAGGGCGTCCAAGAGGACGCCCGCCGCGAAGATCAGCAGCATCAGCCCCGACAGACGCGCAACGCCGCGTTTCCAGGATCCGGCTCGGCCGATCGCCAGATAGCTGAACAGGTAAACAGCCGCGTCCGATCCATTATCGACAGCGTTGGCCAGCAATGCGCTGGAATCGGCGGACACGCCGCCGATCCCGAGCGCCACGGCCAGACCGGCATTGAGCGCGAGGACCACCAGCAGGGTTCGCCCTTGCCGGCGGTCCGAGTCGTCCTTGGTCATCAGTCCTCGATCCCCTCGTCTTTGCGATGCTTTACCGCCCGAGCCGCGAAGGTCGGCAGCACCAGTAGGGTCAGGGCTGTGGCGGTCAGCAGGCCACCGATGACGACGGTGGCGAGAGGCTTCTGCACCTCGGCGCCGGCGCCGTGAGCCAGCGCCATCGGGATGAAGCCGACGATAGCGACGAGCGCCGTCGTCAGCACCGCCCGGAGGCGGCTGAAAGCGCCTTCGATGGCGGCTTCACGGGGTCCGAGCCCTGCCTGGAGCCGTTCGCGAATGGCCTGCATCAGCACCAGACCGTTCAGGGTGGCGACGCCGGACACGGCGATGAAGCCCACCGCTGCCGAGACCGAGAACGGCATGCCCCGCATGACGAGGGCCAGAACGCCGCCAATCAGTGCCAAGGGGACACAGGCGAACACCAGACCGGCCTCCGCAAACGAGCCCAAGGCCATGAACAGCAGCACCCCGATAAGGACGAAGACGATCGGAATGACGAGACCCAGCCGCTGCTCCGCCCGCTTCAGGTTTTCGAACTGCCCGCCCCAGGTGAGACGAACACCCGGTGGAAGCGCGATCTCCGCGACCTTGCCCTGCGCCTCGGTGACGAAGCCGCCGAGATCGCGGCCGCGGACATTGGCCTGCACCACCATCCGCCTCGAGCCGTCGTTGCGGCTGATCTGGTTCGGCCCTTCCGCCGTCTGGATCCGGGCCACCGAAGACAGGGGCACGATCACCCCCGTGGACGATACTATCGGCAGCGCGGCGAGCGCTGCGGGATCGTTGCGGGCGTCGGCGGGCAGACGAACGACGACGTCGAAGCGGCGGTCACCCTCGAAAATCCGGCCGGCCTCGGCGCCGCCGATGGCGGCCGAGACCGTCTCGGAGATATCTGCGGCGGACAGGCCGTAGTTGGCCGCGGCGAACCGGTCGACGCTGATCGTGAGAGTCGGCAGGCCCGACGCCTGTTCGACCCTGACGTCGGCCGCGCCCGGCGTGGCGCGAAGTTGGATCGCCACCTGGTCCGCCACCTTTTGCAGGGTGTCGAAATCATCACCGTAGACGAGCACCGCGAGGTCCGTTCGCACCCCGGAGATCAACTCGTTGAAGCGAAGTTCGATAGGCTGGCTGAACTCGAAATTGTTGCCGATCTGGGTACCGGCGACCTTTTCGAACCGCTCGAGCAAGGCTTCCTTCTCAAGCTTGGGATCGGGCCATTCCTTGCGGTCCTTAAGGATGATGACGCTGTCGGAGATGTTGGGCGGCATGGGATCCACCGCCGCCTCCGCAGTGCCGGTCCGAGAGAACATAGTCTTGACTTCCGGCTGGGCTTTGATGGCGCGCTCTAGCGCCATCTGCATGGCGAGGGACTGCTCCAGCGACGCGGATGGGACGCGCAGGGCCTGCATGGCGATGTCGCCCTCATCCAGGGTCGGAATGAACTCCCGGCCCAATGTCGTGAAGGCGAAACCGCCCACGACGAGCGCGCCGACGACAGCGACGATGACGATCCTGGAGTGATCGACCGCCGCCCGGATGGCTGGCTGGATCCAACGCCGCGCGAATTTCAGGATAAACGTCTCATGCTCCTCAGCGTGGCCCCTTTCGTCGACATGTACGGTCTTGGGATCGCGCACGAGGAGCGCTGTCATGGCCGGCACGAAGGTAAACGAGAAGATGAACGCCCCGACGAGGGCCAGCATGACCGTCGCCCCCATGGGCACGAAGGTCTTACCCTCGACGCCTTCCAGCATCAGCAGCGGGGTGAACACCAGCAGGATGATCAGTTGGCCGAAGGCGGCTGGCTTGACCATCTGTCTCGCGGATTGAACAGCGACGTCCAAGCGTTCGCGGCGGGTGAGCATCCGGCCGAGCGACGCCCGGCGCTGCGTCAGCAACAGCAGGGTGTTTTCGATCACCACCACTCCCCCGTCGACCATCAGGCCGAAGTCGAGGGCCCCCAGGCTCATCAGGTTTCCGCTGATGCCGAACCGGTTCATGCCGATGACGGCGAACAGGAAGCTGAGCGGGATCATCAAAGCGGTGATCGACGCAGCCCGGATGTTACCGAGCAGCAAGAACAAAACCACGATCACGAGAAGTGCACCCTCGATCAGGTTCCGCGCCACCGTGGCGATTGTGGAGTTCACCAGGGCGCTACGGTCTAGAACCGTCACCGCCTCGATCCCCGACGGCAGGGTGCCGCGGATTTCCTCCAGACGTTCGCCGGCGGCCTGGGCAACCGTGCGGCTGTTGCCGCCCGCAATCATCAGCGCCGTACCGAGGACCGCCTCATGGCCGTCGCGGCTTGCCCCGCCCAGCCGTGGAGCCTCACCGATTTCCACGGTCGCAACATCGGCAACCCTCACCACGAGACCACCGCGATTGGCGACCGGCGCTTGGGCCAGGTCCTCGATGGTCGAGGCCAGGGCGTCGGTGCGCACGGTCAGGGCCTCACCGGCCCGCTGGACATAGCCGGCGCCGGCTTGAGTGTTGGCTCGGTCCAGCGCCTGGATAAGGTCGTTTAGGCTGAGACCGTAGCCGGATAGCCGGGAGGCGTCAGGTCGGACGGCGTACTCCTTGACATAGCCACCGACGGTGTCGACGCCTGCTAGGCCGGGAGCCGTCCGCATCTGCGGAGCGACGATCCAGTCCTGTACAGTGCGGAGATAGGTGGCGCGTCGTTCCGGCGTCGTCAGCAGATCACCTTCGGGCGTCAGATAGCCACCACCGGCTTGCCAGCCCGGTTGCCCGGGTTTGGCCATGTTGGCCGCCGTGAAGGGTTTGTAATCGACGGTCCACATCAGAACCTCGCCAAGCCCTGTCGTGATCGGCGCCAGGTTGGGCTCGACACCCTCCGGAAGACGCTCGCGCGCCTGGGCCATCCGTTCAGCGACCTGCTGTCGGGCGAAGTAGATGTCCGTCTGATCGGTGAAAATGACGGTGATCTGGCTGAAGCCGTTGCGACTCAGGGAGCGGGTCGAGGTGAGGCCGGGAATGCCTGCCATGGCCGTTTCAAGGGGATAGGTGACCTGTCTTTCGATCTGTTCGGGCGCCAGCGCAGGCGCGACGGTGGTGATCTGAACCTGCCTGTTGGTGATGTCGGGCACGGCGTCGATCGGGAGCTTCGTCAGTTCGAACAGGCCAAGCGCGGCGACGAGCGCCGTAACAAGGACGACGAACCATCGGAAGCGGACGGAAGTCTCGATGAGAGCTTTGAACATGATCAGTGCGTCCTAGTGGCCATGCTCGGCTTCGCCCTTGGCCAGTTCGGCCTTGAGCAGGAAGGCATTCGTGCCGGCGATCCGGTCGGACGCTGACAGGCCACGCAGGATCTCGGTGCGGCCGTTGGCCTGACGTCCCGCCAAAACAGGGGCGGCTCTGAAGCCGGTCGCGGTGCGAACGAAGACGACCGTGGCTCCCTCCACCGTCTGGACGGCCTCTGTCGGCACGGTCATACCCCCTGTCGCCTGTCCTGTGACGATCGAGCCCGAGAGGGCCGATCCTGCTGGCGGAAGGGTGGCTCCGGTCGGTCGTGCCCGCACCACGGTGGCTCCGCTTTCCGCGCCCGCGCCGGCCGCGACCCCTGTGACGATGGCGTCGAATTCGGCTCCGGGGCCTTGAACCCGCATCGCCGCGCCAGCGCGAACGAGCGCCGCTAAGGCGGGCGGAGCGTTGAACACGATCTCGACCCGTGCCGGGTTGGTGATTTCAGCGATCACGCCCCCCTGGGCCGCGAAGCCCCCGGGTCCGACCTGGACGCTAGTCACTACGCCAGAGATCGGGCTGGAGACATTGACCCGCCCCGAGGCGTTCGGACCGCCAGCGGCGGCTGCGCGAGCCCGGGCCGCTCGCGCAGCCGCCTCTGCGCTGAGCGCCTGCGCATGGGCCATCTCGGCCTCACGTTTGGCAACCACCCCCTGCTCGGCTAAACTTTCTTCGCGTGCATGGGCCTGTTGGGAGGCGACGGCGTTGGCCTGGGCGGCGTCGGCGTCGGCGCGCAGACTGGCGGCGTCCCCGCTGACGAGTATGGCCAGGGCTTGACCCGCGCGAACGGTCTGGCCCGGGGCCACAAGCACGCGCTCGACGCGGCCGCCGACGACGGCGGCGACGGCGGCGCGCGCGTCGATCATAGGCTCGACACGGCCCGACAGACGGGTCTCGCCGCCGCCTCCGCCGACCACTGAAACAATCGAGATACCGGCCGCCTCGACTTGGGCGGCGGTCAGTTCAACGACGCCCTCTACAGCGCTCTCGGCGGCCTCGCCGCCCTCGGCATGCCCGGCCTCCCCCCCGGCATGTTCGCCCTCGGCTTCGGCGTGCCCGGCCTCCCCCTCGGCCGCGACCGGCGGGGCCGGTCGGTTCACGGCC
>Ga0075012_10006396_pt1 | contig 10689 bp, 10 predicted proteins | sample All_14_2_FD_71474 | JGI IMG/M metagenome (GOLD analysis project Ga0075012, IMG submission 71474) | Freshwater microbial communities in response to fracking from Pennsylvania, USA - Allegheny Zone_MetaG_DW_15 | ecosystem: Environmental > Aquatic > Deep subsurface > Groundwater > Drilled... | reverse complement strand
AGCTGGCAGCTCGACAACCGGGGCAAAACCATGGTGGCCGACCAGTTCAATTTCGGCTTTGCCGTGGACTGGATGCGAAAAGACCTGGGTCTGGTGCTGGAAGAGGCCCGCCACAACGGCGCCCGACTGCCGGTGACGGCCCTGGTGGACCAGTTCTATGCCGACGTGCAGCGCATGGGTGGCCACCGGTGGGACACGTCCAGCCTGATCAAGCGGCTGCAAAAGAAAGAGGACTGACCGCCCCTTCGCCCCGTCTCAGTCGCCCGCAGCCTTCGCGGCGGGGGCTGGCTTGGGCTGCAAACGGGCCAGTTCCTCTTCGGAAATGATCTCCAGCATGCGAACCACTCGCTGGGTGCCCTGCACGGTGCGGGCGATCTGGGTGGCCCTGTTGGCCTCGCGCTGCGTCACCCGGCCCATCAGGTACACCGTGCCGCGCTCGGTCACCACCTTGAACGCATGGATGGACAGGTCTTGCGCATCGACCAGAGACGCCTTGACGCGCCCGGTGATCAAGGTGTCGGAGGAACGCTGAGAAAGGGTGGAGTTGCCCGCCACCACCAGCTCGTTCACCACAGAGCGGACGTTTTCCACCTGCCCCACCATCTGCTCGACCTTGACCCTGTCGCCGTCAGTGGGCACCTCCCCGGTCAACAGCACCTGGCGGCTGTAGCTGGTGATGTTGATGTGCCCTCTGTCGCCCAGCGCGTCACGCAAGCGGTTGGCAGCCCGCAGCTCAATGCCTTCATCTTCCAGCTGGGTGCCGGAAGTGCGGCGGTCCGCAGACACCAGCACGCCGGTGGCCACCCCCCCCACCACCAACGGTGCGCAACCGCCCAAGGCGGTCAGCAAGGTGACCGTTGCCAGCACCGACAGCAGGGGACGCGGCCATTGCAGTGTCTTGTTCATTCCATGTTCTCCATTCCAGGGGCATCGCCCAACAGCTGGGCGTCAATGCCATCGCACAAACAGTTCAGCACCAGGTGGTGCATTTCGTTGATCCGCACCGGCCGTGTGTGGGGCACACAGATGTGGACATCGGTGTCACGCAGGGCACGACCCAGCGGCCCGCCACCGGCACCGGTCAGGGCCACCACCGTCATTTCACGCTCGTGGGCTGCCTGCACCAGTTCGACAGCTCCAGGAGCCGTGCCGGTTTCGCCCACGATCAGCAGCAGGTCGTCGGACACGGCCAAGGCCGAGATATTGCGAACCATGGCATGGACCGCCGGCACCGTGTCCGATCGCACCAGCACCGCTGGCAAGGCCGGGCGCTCACGCTCCACGCCGTTCAGGAACCCGTTGACCAGCAACTGGGCCAGCACACCGCCCGAACCCAACCCGCAGGCCAACACCTTGCCGCCCCCCGTCACGGTGGCCAGCATGGCGGCCACTGCAGACTCCACGGCCACGCCCAGGACCTCAGCACTCTGGTAGCTGAGGTCGGCACTGTCGATGAATTGCTGTTGAATGCGCTGTAAAAGCATGGCGCGGATGATAAGGGCTGCCCGACGGCCTTGAGGCGCAACGGCACACCACACCCCGCGTCAGCTGTAACCGGATGCGTCAAACGCCGCGCGTATCCACTCCACACGCCAGCCGGTGTCTTGGCCCTCGGGGGTCGCGCTCTCAGCCAAGCCATCGAGAGCCACCACGTCAAACCGGCAAGGCGGAAGGGTGGACAAGCGCGACAGGTAGTGGCGTGCCGCGAAAATGACGCGCCGTTGCTTGGCCCAGCCCACGCTGGCGGCTGCTCCGCCATGGCCTGCACCCGCGCGCTGTCGCACCTCCACAAAGACCAGTGTCCCGTCGGGCTCCCGCATAATCAGATCCACCTCGCCGCCTCCCCGACCAGGTGATTTGAAATTGCGGGTCACCAAGCGAAGGCCGGCCGCCTGCAAATGGGCCAAGGCCCGTTGCTCGCCCTCGGCGCCGACAGCACGCGTGGTGGCTTTTGACGGTGCGGACGACGCGCCCCCCCGCCGCCCCTGACCTGACAACCTGGAACCTGCCATTGAACTCCCCTGTTGGTGCAACCTTTCAGCTGGCACTGACTGCCGCCCAAGAAGCGGCAGGCCATCAGCATTATCCAAAGGGCTGCCTGTGCGTGGTGGCCACCCCGATTGGCAACCTGGCTGACATCACCCTGCGTGGCCTGCACGTGCTGCAACTGGTGGACGCCATCGCCTGCGAAGACACCCGGCACACCGCAGGCATGCTGGGCCAATACGGCCTGCACAAGCCCCTGCTGGCGGTGCACCAGCACAACGAAGCCGAGGCCGCGCAAGGCGTGGTGCGGCGGCTGCAAGCGGGCGAACGCATCGCCTACGTGAGTGACGCGGGCACGCCTGCCATCAGCGACCCGGGCGCGCGACTGGTGCAGGCGGCGCGGGCTGCGGGGTGTCGGGTCATGCCACTGCCCGGGGCCAGCAGCGTGACCACACTGCTGAGCGCTGCCGGGCTGGACGCCGGGCTGCATGGCACGGCGGCCGGGGGCTTCAGTTTTGTGGGTTTTCTGCCCGCCAAGTCATTGGAGCGTGAGCGGGCCGTCCAGACCCTGGCCACCGAGGCCCGGGCGTTGGTGCTGCTGGAGGCCCCCCACCGGATGGCAGACCTGGCGCGGGCCCTGGCGGTGCTGGGCACACGCCCGGTGAGCGTAGGGCGAGAACTGACCAAGCAGTTCGAAGAAATTGACACCCTCCCCTGCGCCGACCTGAGCGCATGGCTGCACGCCCAGCCCCAAAGGTTGAAAGGGGAGTTTGCGCTGGTGCTGCACCCGCAGCCCGTGGTGGCGACGGAAGACGGCCAACTGCCCGCAGCAGCCCAACGTGTGCTGACCTTGCTGCTGGCAGAGTTGCCTTTGAAAACCGCCGTGCGATTGGCCACCGACATCACCCAACAGCCCAAGAACGTGCTGTACCAAGCGGCACTGGCTTGGAAACAGGCCACCGAGTCGGACAACACCGACCGGGAGCCGTGACCCCCGATCAGGACTCGATGCGCCGGGCGGGATCCACCGGCGAAGTCGGTCCTGGGGACACCTCGCGAAAATCGACATCCACCACTTCGTCGGCCCTGGCGGACGGCCCCGCCGACGGTTGGCGTGCTGCACCTGCCGCTTGTTCGCGGTAACGCTGCCACACGGTGGAGGCGGCAGACTGCTGAAACCGGGCCCAGCTGGCCCCTGCCGACGGCTTGCGCCCGTTCAGCAAACCCCACACCGTGGCCACCAGCACAAATGCCAGGGTGAACAGCAGCAACACGGCCGCCACCACCAGCACCAGCACACCTGCGGCCAACATGAACAGCCCCCGGAACAGGGACGAAAGCAATTCGGTCACTTCAACATTTCCTTACCGGCTGCGTGAACACACCCGTTGGTGCATGCACAGCCCAGACACTGACACACATGGGGGCCAACAGGCAAGTGTCAAGGCGAATTCCCGACAAGCCGCATGGCCGTCACACCCGCCCGGCTGGAGTACCGCTGGCGGGCGTCCAACGCCTCTACCCGAACACGCGTGGCATGCCCACCGTAGACCGCGTCGGCCAACCAGGCCAGCTCCTCATTCAGCGCGGACTCGGAGCGCAGTGTCATGCCCCACACCCGTTGCTGGGCATCCCAGCGGTACCCTCGCGCTTTGAGCGCATCTTTTGCCTCGAACGGAGCTCCCGTGGCCTGCAGCCGGTGATGCGTGTCGCTCGCGGCCTTCAGCAACAGCGACAGGCCTGTACAACCATCACCGTCCTGCGCCACCTGCCCGAACGCAGACACGGGCCGGGCCAGCACCGCGAGCAGCGCATGGCAATCGGTCTCTGCCCGGTGAGCGTCGTAAAACCAGCCACACGCCAACGCCAGACTCTCCAGCTTCGCGCTGCCCTGGCCCCAGGCCTTCCAGTCCAGGTCGGCCCAAGAGCACGCCCAGGCCAACGCGCCAAACGCAGGCAGCCGGGCTTCCACAAAAGGACGGTCAAAACCGGCATTGTGGGCCACGACCAGGTCCACCCCGGCCATCAGTTCGGCCACACGGGCCTCGTCCAGCCGCTGGCCTTGCACCATGGCATCGGTGATGCCTGTGATGTCGGTGATGGCAGAAGGGATCGGGCGCCCGGGGTCCTCCAGGCCGTCGTACACCTGCACCTCCCCGACGGGCAGGCCGGTGGCCGTGTCCACAGACACCCGCAGCAGCGCCAGCTCGATCACCCGGTCGCGCGTGGCGTCCAGGCCGGTGGTTTCGGTGTCCAGTATCAGCAGGGTACACACAGGCCCCAAGGGCTGGTGCTCGAACCGCAAGCACGGCACCAGGCGTCGCAGCACCCGGTAGTCCGGATGCTTTTCCAGCGCCATGGCCATGGCTTCGGCGGTCCAGGGGGGCTCACCCACCGACGACGCTGACAGAAGAACCGGACTGGCCGCATCAGGGCAGGATGCGTCATTGGGCGGAGAAGTGGACGCCACAGTCGGCGCCACCCTTGGCAAGGCCTTGGCGGCACGGGGCTTGCGAACAGGACGGGAAGGGGGGGTGACGAGCGGCAGATCGGCCAGGTCGAAATCCAGGCCCAGTTGCTCTTGTTTCATGCGGTGGTATTTCCTTGGAAGGCCCCTATTCTCGTTGGCCCCGGGTACCATGGTTGCCCCGGAGGCCAAGGTTGCCTGCCATGGCCCGTGTGTCCATTCCCATCGGAGGTTCTGATGAACAAGCGCCACTTTCTGACCACCGCCACCGTGGCTGCCACCACGGGGCTGATGACCCTGCGCCCCGCCATGGCGGCTAACCACGGCACTCAACGCCCCGCACTGCTGACGGTGACCGGCGCCGTGCGCCAGGGCAACCGCGAAGCCTTTGACCCGGTGCGGGACCAGATGATGGGCAAACACGGGGTGAAGTTCGACAAGGCCTTTGCCTTCGATACCGCCAGTCTGCACCGCCTGCCCGCGCACACCATCAAACCCACGCTGGAATATGACAACAAAGCGCACACCCTGAGTGGCCCGCTGCTGACAGCGGTGTTGGAAGCCGCCGGGGCAGACATGGGCCCCGGGGTGCAGCTGGCTCTGCGGGCGGTGGACGGCTACAACGTCAGCCTGAGCCTGGCCGAGGTCAGCGCCAGCCGCATGCTGGTCGCCACCCACCTCGACGGACGCCCCATGGCACTGGGCGGCCTGGGGCCCCAATGGGCAGTATGGGACGGCGACCGCCTGCCCCAGTTCAAAGACAAACCCGTGAGCGAGCGTTTTGCCCAGTGCCCCTGGGGCTTGTACCTGATCGAAGTGAACAAGGCCTGAGAGGAATCCTGTCCTTGAGCAGTCTTTTTTCGCTGGAGGGACGCACTGCCCTCGTCACCGGCGCCTCGCGTGGACTGGGCCTGGCCATGGCCAGGGCGCTGGCAGCGCAGGGTGCGTCGGTCTGGCTCAACGGCCGTGACCCCGAGTCGCTGCAAGTGGCGGTGGCCCAGGTACAAGCCACCGCCGCCGCAGGTGCCCAGGTGCGCGCGCTGCCATGCGATGTGACCGATGCCCCCGCCCTGCAAAGCGCGCTGGCCCACGTGGCCAAGGTCAGTGGTCAGCTGGATATTCTGGTCAACAACGCCGGGCTGCGGGACCGCCGCACACTGGACCAACTGGACGCCCCCGCGCTGCGCACCATGCTGGAGTCGCACCTGGTGGCCCCGTTCGAGCTGTGCCGGTCCGCCTTGCCTCTGATGCCACAGCCGGGCGGGCGGATCATCAACATCACCTCCATTGCCGGGCAGATTGCGCGCTCGGGCGATGCGGCCTACACCGCCGCCAAGGGCGGCTTGGCTGCGCTGACCCGGGCCCTGGCGGCCGAACTGGGGCCACGGGGCATCACGGTCAATGGCGTGGCCCCGGGCTACTTCGCCACCGAGGCCAACCAGGCCATGGTGCACAACCCCGACGTGGGGCAATGGCTGCAAGCCCGCACCTCGCTGGGCCGCTGGGGACAGCCCGACGAAGTGGCCGGTGCGGTGGTGTTCCTGGCCTCAAATGCCGCCAGCTACATCACCGGCCATGTGCTGGCGGTGGATGGCGGCTACTTGGCCCACTTCTAGCGGCTAGCGCCCGCCCAGCAGGCCAGCCTTCAGGTCGGCATCTACCGGTTTGTCGCCCAGCCAGATGCGGAGCACGGCACTGAAGAACTCTTCGTCGGCAATCGGGTTGCCGCGCTGCTGGCCATTGACCACCACGCGCGTGCCCAGGCCTGGCAGGAATTCGAGGTGAATCACATCGCCCGATTTGGCATCACCCGAGAGCTTCAGGTTGGTGTTCAGGGCGTCCACCTGCGGCTTCATGGCTGCCAGTTGCGCCTCGGTGTGGTTGTCCCGCAGGCCGGTGTTCAAGGACTTGGCAAACGTCTCGGCATCGACATCGCGCAGCATGGTGATGACCAGCCTGCGGGGCCCCTTCTGGGCCAGGATGGCCGAAGCGTCGGCGTCTTTGCGCGGCACATACAGTGCCGCCACGTACACCTTGAAGAAAGCCCGCGTGCGCACACCGGCCCCGTTCAGAGGCAAGGTGACCGCCCCCACCGGGCTTGACGCCTCCAGCTTCACCCCCGCCAGCTCGGCGGGTTGTGCAGCCAGACCGCCAGCGGCACAGGCCAGACAGCTGGCCACCACCCAGGGCATCCAATGGCATTTCATGGCAGGTCCTCCGTGGAGATGAGAAGAGAGGGGCGGCTGTCCATCCGCCCCTCTGACAAAAGCAGAAAGAATACGCCCGGCTTCAGGCGGTGTGCCAGATCACGCGCTGACCCGACGACGCCCAGCGCTCGCAGTGGGCGGCATACAGCTGGTCGATCCGGTTGCGCTTGACCTTGAAAGTGGGCGTGATCACGTCGTTCTCCACGGTCCAGGCCGTGGTCACCACCACCAGACACTGGAGGCGCTCATGCGGGTCCAGCGTCTCGTTGATACGTTGCAGGTGCTCTGCGAGCGACGCCTCCAGCTCGGCCCGCGCGGCGGGGTCCTTCGCACGGGCCAGCGCCTCGGGTGACAGCATCACGATGCCCAGGGGCTGGCCCAGATTGGCCCCGGTGACCACACAGGCTTCCACCGCGTCGTGCATCACCAGCCGGTCTTCAATGGGGGCCGGTGCCACGTATTTGCCCTTGCTGGTTTTGAACAAGTCTTTCACCCGGCCCGTGACGTGCAGGTTGCCCTCGCCATCGATGTGCCCCTGGTCACCCGTGCGCAACCAGCCGTCAGTGGTCATGGCCTCGCGGCTGAGCCCGGGCTCCTTGTAGTAGCCCAGCATCAGGGCGGGACTGCGCATCTGGATTTCGCCGTTATCGGCCGCGATGCGCACCTGCACTCCCTCGTAGGCCGGCCCCACACTGCCCTGCTGGTTCTGGCCGGGCACGGTCAGGTGCGACACCGCCAGGTTCTCGGTCATGCCATAGCCCTCGTTGACGGGCAGGCCCAGCTGGCGGTACCACTCCATCAGGGCCACGGGCATGGGCGCGGCTCCCCCGGCGGCAATGCGGCACTGGTCCAGCCCCAGCGCTGCCAGCACCTTGCGGCGCACCAGACCGCCCACCACAGGAATGGACAGCAGAAACCGCAGCTTGCCCGGCGGCAGTTTGTGGTGCACCCCGTGCTGGAACTTCACCCACAGGCGCGGCACCGAGAAAAAGATGGTGGGGCGCGCCCGCTGCACGTCGGCCGCAAAGGTGTCCATCGACTCGGCAAAGAAAATCCGCATGCCGGTGCGCAACCAGCCATGTTCCACCAGCACCCGCTCCACCACGTGGGCCAAAGGCAAATAAGACAGCATGCGGTCGTGCTCGTCCATGGGCACGCGCTTGATGGCCGCGGCAAAGGCCCAGGCAAAGTTGCCAAAGGAATGCATCACACCTTTGGGCGTTCCGGTGGTGCCCGAGGTGTAGATAAGGGTGGCCAACTCGTCCTGCACCCGCACGGGCTGGCCTTGCAGCGGCGGGGTGTGTGCACAGATGGCGTCCCAGCCGGGGAAGGCGGCCACCGCGTCGGGGGGCGACAGCGGGTAGGCGATGCAGGGCATGTCGCCAGGCACCCCAGGCTTCATGCCTTCCCAGCCGTCGAGCTTGCCCACGAAGCAGGCCTTGGCTTCACTGTGGGTCAGGATCTGGCGCACCGTGTCCGGCGCCAGCGTGGGGTACAGCGGCACGGAAACGTAACCGGCCATCCAGATGGCGAGGTCGCTCATCAGCCACCAGGCGCAGTTTTTCGACAGGATGGCCACCTTGGCCCCTGGCCCCCAACCCTGGGCCTGCAAATGGGCCGCCATGCGCCGAACCTGGTCGGCCACCTGGGCCCAGGTGAAATCTTGCACCTGACCGCCACCCATGGGCTGGCTGAGGGCCACGCGCTGCGGTGCGGCCACTTCCCAGTGGTACAGGCGCTGCAGCGCCAGCCAGTCGGCAGAGGTCTTGTCCATGACAGTGCTCCAGAAAGCATGAGGCGCCGCCGCCTGGCAGGCAGCCCCGGCGCTCATGCGGGTGGTTCACGCCATTGTGTGACGGGTCATGCCGATTGGCACGAGGGTTGCCCCGCAAGGAAAAACCCGAAGCCCCTCGCAAAAACCCACACTTCAAATAGCAAACTGTTGTTGATACAAAAGCACAAGACGCCTATTTCTCTTGAAAACATCACACCTGGCGGCGCAGCTGCGTGAACGGTGGCAGGCCCTGCAGCAAGCGCTGGCCGTAAGGCGTGGTCAGCAGGCGGCGGTCGTAGCACACGATGTGGGCTTGGTCGGTCTCGGTGCGGATGGCCCGCCCCGCCCACTGCGCCAGCCGCACCGATGTGGCGGGCACGGTCAACTCCATGAACGGGTTGCGGCCTTTCGCCTCCAGCCATTCGGCCCTGGCCTCGCCCACCGGGTCGTCGGGCGGAGAAAAAGGCAGCTTGGCAATGAACAGCGTGGCACACAGGTCGCCCGGCAGGTCCAGGCCCTCGCCGAACGACTGCATGCCAAAAATGATGGACGGCTCACCCCGCCCCACCTGCTGGCGGTGGCGCTGCAGCAGCACGCTGCGCGGCCAGTCACCCTGCACCAGCACCCAGGGGCGCAAGCGGTCGGGCAGCGCGGCCACGGCCTGGCGCATCTGGTCCCGGCTGGTGAACAGCACCAGCGCCCCGCCTTGCAGGTCTTTCAGGTCGGCCAGCAGCAGTCCGATCATTTCGGTGGTGAAGGCGGCGGCCTCGCGCGGGTCGGTGCGGGTGTGCACCACCTCGAAGCGGCCCTGGGCGGCAAAATCGAACGGGCTGGGCACCTCCAGCGCCACGGCATCGGCGTCACCGCTCAGGCCGGACTCGGCCAGAAAAAAGTCGAAACGGCCACAGCTGGTCAGCGTGGCTGACGTGAGCACGGCGGCCCGCACCCGGGGCCACAGGTGCTGGCGCAGCACCGTGCCGGGCAAGGTGGGGCAGGCGTGGGCCTTGAGGTGCAGTGTCGGGTTGAGGCTGTCTGTGCCCGCATCGAAGGTGAACCACTTGGCCACGGGGGTCTCGTCCGCCTCCAACCCGCTGAGCAGCAGTTTGGCGGTGTCAGCCACGGCCTCCAACCTCGGTGCGAGCGTGCCCATGTGGGCGTACAGGTTGGACAGGCGGCGTGCATCCTCCGGCTTGTCCTTGATTTCGGCCTTGAGGGTCCGGGCCATGCCCGACAAGTGCGACAACCAGGCGTCGGCGGCGGCCACCACCGCATCGAGCGCGGGCAACAGCACCTCGGGCAGCTGCCCCTTGGGCACACGCACGCGGTTGTCATTGCTCCTGAAAGAGGTGCTTGATGTGCTTTTTCTGTATGCACCAGAGGCCGAAAAAGCTTCAGAATTCTGAGGGTGCAAAGTCTCCACGGTCAGGCGCGCCAGCTCCTGCAGAGCCAGGCGCAGCGCGGCCGCCAGCTTGGGGGCGTCCAGCGCGTCCGACAGGTACAGCGCCGCGCCCACCTGGGTGGCGCGCTGGGCCAGCTGGTCGATCCAGCGCAGCCGGGTCAGGTCCATGCTCCGGGTGAACTGGTCCAGCGCCACGGCGGGCAGGTGGTGGGCCTCGTCCAGCACCAGCAAACAGTGGTCCAGCTCGGGCAGCACGCGCGAGCCCAGCGACGACAGCAGCAGGTCGTGGTTGGCCACGATGATCTGAGCCCCCACCAGCTCCTTGCGGCGTTCGAAGTAGGTGCAGCGGCTGAACAGCGGGCAGTGCTTGCCGGTGCACGAGGCCGCCTCGGCCGCGATGGGCTGCCACAGATCACCCTCGGGGGCGGTGGCCAGGTTGTCCCGGTCGCCGTCCCAGGTGCCACTGGACAGCGCCATCGACATGGCTTGCCACTCGCCATGCCGGGCGCGAAACACCTCGGCACCGGACCCCAAAGCCCGTTCCGTCCCGCTCGGGTCCCCGGCAGCCAGGGGCGCCCCCTCTGCGACCGGGGCGCTGACTGCCGCAGAGGCGTCATCGGCAAACAGGTCCTCAGCGTCGTGCGCGTCGGCGCCCAGCACCCGGTCGAGCTTGAGTTTGCACACATAGCGCCCCCGGCCTTTGGCCAGCGCGTACCTGAAGGGCTGGGGCAGGACGGCCGCCAGCGCGGGCAGGTCCTTGTTCACCAGCTGCTCCTGCAAAGCCACCGTGGCCGTGGAAATCAGCACCCGGGTGTTGCGGGCCAGCGCCAGCGCGATGGCCGGGGCGCTGTACGCC
>Ga0075012_10006395_pt1 | contig 10690 bp, 8 predicted proteins | sample All_14_2_FD_71474 | JGI IMG/M metagenome (GOLD analysis project Ga0075012, IMG submission 71474) | Freshwater microbial communities in response to fracking from Pennsylvania, USA - Allegheny Zone_MetaG_DW_15 | ecosystem: Environmental > Aquatic > Deep subsurface > Groundwater > Drilled... | reverse complement strand
CGCGCATGGAACCCCAGTCCACCTTGCGCAGGCTGGTGATGCGGGCCTCGTTCTGCACGCCGCCCATGTCGAACTGCAGGCGGTCGCCCAGCTGCAGGCCCAGGGTTTGCGCAATGCCCTCTTCCACGCTGATCGCGCCCTCTTCGCCCGGCGTCCATCGGCCGGCAACCACCTGGTTGTGGCCGGGCGGCTCGACGGCGGTGGACAGGTTGAACTCGCGGTCCACCAGGCGCTTGGCGCGGTCTTCAACGTAGCTGTCGGGGCCCACGGGCCGGCCGTTCACGGCCAGCAGGCGGCCGCGAATCATGGGGTACCAGTCGTAGCGGGCCACGCCAGCATCCTTGAGCACCTGCTGAAAGGCATCGGCCTGGTCGGGCATGACGTTGATGACGAAACGGTTAGGCGCATCGGGCGGCGTGGCCTTGCGCCAGCTGGCAATCAGGTCGGTGCGCAACAGCACCAGCAGCACCAGCGCCAGCAGCCCCACGGCCAGGCTGCTGACCTGCACCACGGCGTAGGCCGGGCGCGCTGAAATCTGCCGCGTGGCCAGCACCAGCCAGCGCGGCGCCGTGGACTCGTTGACGCTCTTGCGCAGCAGCTTCACCGCCACCCAGCTCAAAAGCGCAAACAGCGCCACGGCCCCGGCAAAACCGCCCACTGCAATCAGGCCGAGCAACAGATCACTGCTCACGGCCAGCAGCAGCGCCGCAAAACCGGCCACGCCTACCGCCAGCACGGCCAGCGAAACGGGCTTGAGCCCACCCATGTCGCGCCGGATCACGCGCAGCGGCGGCACCTGGGCCAGCTGCAGCACCGGCGGCAGCCCAAAGGCCAGCAGCAGCGTCAGGCCCATGCCCAGGCCAAATGCCACGGGCCACAGGCTGGGCGCGGGCAGGGCCGACTCCACCAGCCCGGCCAGCAGCAGCACAAACACGTTGTGCACCAGGTAGCCGAGTGCCACACCCAGGGCACTGGCAAACAGGCCGATCAGCGCGAACTCGGTGGTGTAGGCGCCCGCGATGGCGCGCTGGCTTTGGCCCAGCACGCGCAGCATGGCCGAGGCATCCAGGTGGTCGGCTGCAAAACCGCGCGCCGCCAGCGCTACGGCCACGGCCGACAGCAGTGCCGCCAGCAGGGCCACCAGATTGAGGAATTTCTGGGCGCGGTCCAGCGTCTGGCGCATTTCGGGGCGGCCGCTTTCGAGCGACTCGACGCGCACGCCGTGCACATCAGGCTTCTTGGCCTCGGCGGCGGCCCATTCGCTGAAGGCCTTGACGGCAGCGGGCGATCCGGCCACGGCAAAGCGGTAGGTCAGGCGGCTGGCCGGCTGCACCAGGCCGGTGGCGGGCACGTCGGCCTGGTTGAGCATGACGCGCGGCGCAAAGCTCATGAAGCCCGCGCCCCGGTCGGGCTCCACCACGATGATGCGGGCAATGCGCAGCTGTGCATCGCCGAGCAGCAGCATGTCGCCCATCGACAGCCCCAGCGCCTCCAGCAAGGGGGCGTCCACCCACACCTCGCCCGGCGCCGGTATATCGCGCGTCACCTGCGCCACGGCATCGGGCGAATCGGCCACCTGCAGGCTGCCGCGCAAGGGATAGCCCGGCTCCACGCTCTTGAGGGCCACGAGCTTGGTGGCCCCGCCCTGCAGCTCGCTGGCGCGGCCCATGGTGGGAAAGCCCATGGTGGTCACCGCCTGCAGGCCCAGCGCGCGGGCACGCTCGGCAAAGGCAGGGGGGGTGGGGTTGTCGCTGGCCACCACGGCATCGCCGCCCAGCAACTGCAGTGCATCGCGCTGAAGCCCCCCCTGCAAGCGATCGGCAAAAAACCCTACCGACGTCAGCGCCGCCACCGCCAGCGTGACAGCCACGATGAGCAAGCGCAACTCTCCGGCACGCAGGTCACGAGCCAGGGTGCGCAACCCCAGGCGAAAAAAGGACAGATTCATGGGTACGGACCTTAGCGCAATTGCACCCCCGAAGCGGCTCTAGGGATTTGCCGCAGCACAGCGGCGCAGTCCCTTATCCGATGGGTGCCGGTGCAACAGGACGGGCCATCGCCAGTTCGGGCTGCAGCAGCAAGCGGTCGGCGCCGCTGTAGCAGACGAAGCGCCGGTTGGTTGCGCGGCCAATGGCGCACAGGCCAAGTTGCTGCGCCACGGCGTGGCCCATCTGCGTCATGCCGCTGCGTGACACCACGATGGGCACACCCATCTGCGCCGACTTGATGACCATCTCGCTCGTCAGCCGACCCGTGGTGTAGAACACCTTGTCGCCGCCGGTCATGTTACCGGGCTGCATCCACATCCAGCCAGCGATGGTGTCGATGGCGTTGTGCCGGCCCACGTCTTCCACGAACGTGAGCAACTCTTCGCCGCGAAACAGTGCACAGCCATGCACCGAGCCGGCGGACTTGTAGGTGCTTTCCTTGAGGCGGATGGCATTGACGATGCCGTACAGCTGCGCCTGCGTGAGCTGCGCAGCCGGCAGCTCGATGCGATCGACCTCGTCCATCAGCCCGCCAAACACGCTGCCCTGCCCGCAGCCGGTGGTCACCACCTTGCTGGCGGTGCGTTCTTCGATGCGTGCGATGCCGTGGCGCGTGCGCACTGCAGCGGCGTTTACTTCCCAATCGACCGTGATGGATTCGATGTCAAAGACCGACTCCACCAGCCGCTGGTTGCGCAGATAGCCCAGCACCAGCAATTCGGGCTGCGCACCCAGTGTCATGAGGGTGACGAGCTCGCGCTTGTCCACGTAGATGGTGAGCGGCCGCTCCGCCGGAATCTGCACCTGCTCGCGCTCGCCCAGCTCATTGACAACCTCCACGCCGTGGGTGAGGGGCGCCTGCGCTTTCGTAAGACGCGGCAGGGCTGGCGCAACAGAGGCAGGGTGCGAAGAACGTTTCATGGGGCCAATATACGCAGTAGCCGCTTATGCGGCATAGCGCGGGGACTCTCGACGGCTGGCTGCGCGGGTGTTGCGAGGCCCTGCGCGCAGTCCGCAAGACGTCGGTCCCGCCACAAAAAAAGCCGCGCCCACCAAGTGGGCACGGCTTTCATCCAGGCAATGGCTACTTTCAGGACTTGGGTGCGGACGCAGCTGCCGCTGCGGGCACCAGCGTGCTGGGCGGGCTGCTGGCGGTGCCTGGTGGCGAATGTGCGCCAGCCGCCTCAGCGGGCTTAGCAGCGGGCGGCGTGTAGGCGAAGGGGCCGGGGTCGATGCATCCCGCGCCGACAGCAGTGGCTGGCTTGGCCGAAGGCGTCGTCTTGCGGTAGTGCGCTGCCACGCGGTCTTGCGACTGGCACAGCTTGTAGTTGCCTACCTTGCCAGCCCATGCGGCCTTTGCGGCAGCTTCTGCCGCCTTGGCAGCCGCTTCGGGCGAGGGAGCGGGCAGCTTGGCCGATGCCAGCGTACAAACGCTGGCAGCGCACAGCGCCAGTAAAGAAGAACGGAAAATTTGCATCATGGTGCGAAACCTCATACCTGCGCGGGCTGGCCCGCTGATGGTGTTGCGGCAGAACTGGCCACCGGTTGGCTGGCGCTGCGCTGCCGGGGAATCTTGCCTGCCTGGACATCGTCGTACCAGAGCTCATGGTGCTCTTTGGCCCAGCCCTCGCTGACGTAACCCGACTTCATGGCCTTGTAGGCGCCTCGCATGCCCACGGTGCCCATGTAGATGTGGCCGAAGATCAGCGCCATCATCCAGATAGCCAGGGTGGCGTGGATCATGTGGGCAATCTGCATGTCACCTCGCACATCGCCAAAGCCGGGAATCAGTTTGTCCAGCACCAAACCCGTGGCCACCACAAAGATGCCAGGGATGGTGATGCCCCACCAGAACAGTCCCTTCTCACCCGCGTTGAAGCGGTGCGATGGCACCTGGTGGTCACCGCCGCCCAGCATACCGCCACCCTTGCTAAGCCAGACGAAATCGGCGCGATTGGCGATGTTGTCCTTCACGAACGTGAGGATGATGACCAGCAGCGAAACAGCAAACAGGGGACCCATGAAGTTGTGCACGTTCTTGAGCGCGTAGGTCAACCAGCCAAACAGGGTGCTGCCGATAACCGGTAGCAGGAAGAACTTGCCAAACGCCATGACGATGCCCGACACGGCCAGCGCAATGAAAGCAAACGCGTTGGACCAATGCGCTGCACGCTCGAACGGCGTAAAGCGTTCGATGCGGCGGGCACCTGCCCCCTCTGGATGGTCATGACCCAGCGGCCCCTTGACGAAGTAGAAGATACCCAGCGCCAGCAGCACGATGGCGAACAAGGCCGCACCATAAGGAATGATCCACTGGTTGCGCACCTGGCGCCATGCCTCGCCTGCGTTGGTGAAACGCGAGCCGGGGTATTGCACAAAAGGCTGGATCAGATTGCCCGCTTCGGGCGCCTGGGTCTTGGGCAGGCTGCTGTAGCCCGTCACGCCCTGCCCCACTTGGCGCCACATGGGCGCGTTGTTGCCGGGCTGCACCTTCATGCGCTCGCCATTGCTCTGCTCGGCGTATTGGGGGTCGGCGCTGGCGTCGGGCTTGACCTGGAAGATGTTCTGGCTCTGGATGCCGCCAGTCGCGACGGGGATAGCCGGCGCAGCGGTTGCAGGCGCGGCAGCATCCGGCGCGGCTGGAGCCTGCTGCGCACTCGCAGGCCCCCAGGCCAAGCCAGCCGCGAAAGCCAAGGACCACACGATGTGTTTCATGGCGGGCCTCACTTGGACTGGGTGCGGGTGTATTCGTTCTGGCCGTATTGCTGGCGCGCCTTAAGCTGCGCTTCCCAACCGGCTTTGTCTCCGGCCTTCCAGCCGGATTGCATGAAATTGCTGCCCGTTCCTGCATAGGTTGGGGCATCACTGCGGATGCCGGCGCCGGTCTGCGGCTTTTCGCCGCAGGCGGTCAGCGCAACCAGGGCCACTGCGGCGGCAAGGGTCGAGTGAACAAGGCGCTTCATCATGACTTGCCTCCTGCAGGCTGACCTGCCTGTTGCGAACCATAGGCAGTGCCCCAGCCCCACACTTCAGCGCCCTTGCCACGCTGCACCACGCGGTTGCGGAATATATCGGCGACCACATCGCCATCACCCGCCAGCAGGGCCTTGGTAGAGCACATTTCGGCACAGGCGGGCAGCTTGCCTTCCGCCAGGCGGTTGCGCCCATATTTCTCAAATTCGGCCTGACTGCCGTGGGTTTCGGGCCCACCGGCGCAGAAGGTGCATTTGTCCATCTTGCCGCGCACGCCAAACGTGCCTTGCGACGGAAACTGGGGAGCGCCAAACGGGCAGGCATAGCTGCAGTAACCGCAGCCGATGCAGACATCCTTGTCATGCAGCACCACGCCTTCGTCCGTGCGGTAAAAGCAGTTCACGGGGCAGACTGCCATGCAGGGCGCATCGCTGCAGTGCATGCAGGCCACCGAGATCGATTTTTCGCCCGGCACCCCGTCGTTGAGGGTGACCACCCGGCGGCGGTTCACGCCCCACGGCACCTCGTGCTCGTTCTTACAGGCGGTGACGCAGCCGTTGCATTCGATACAGCGCTCTGCATCGCAGATGAATTTCATTCGTGCCATTGTTCTGTCTCCTGGTCAGTGTCGCGCGCTCACGCCCGTTCCACGTTGCAGATCGTGGTCTTGGTTTCCTGCATCATGGTCACGCTGTCGTAGCCATAGGTAGTGGCCGTGTTCACAGCCTCGCCCCGCACAACGGGGGCAGCACCCTTCGGATAGTGCGCGAGCATGTCGGCGCCTTGCCAGCGGCCCGAGAAGTGGAATGGCATCCAGACCGTGTCTGGTGCGACCCGTTCGGTAACCAACGCCTGCACGTCCAGTCGTGCACCGGTGGGGCTGCTCAGCCACACACGCTCGCCGTTGCGAATGCCGCGGTCGGCCGCCGTCTTGGGGTTGATCTCCACAAAAGCCTCTTGCTGCAGCTCGGCCAGCCAGGGGTTGGAGCGGGTCTCTTCGCCGCCACCCTCGTACTCGACCAGACGCCCGGAAGTCAGGATGAGCGGGAATTTCTCGTACACCTTGTCGGCCACGTTCTTGTCCTGCAGGCTCTTGTACAGCGTGGGCAGGCGCCAGAAGGCCTTCTTGTCGTCGTGCGTGGGGTACTTGGCCACGAGGTCGGGTCGTGTGCCATAGATGGGCTCGCGGTGCTGAGGAATCGCATCGGGGAAATTCCAGACCACAGCACGGGCCTTGGCGTTGCCGAAGGGGTGGCAACCATGCTTCATGGCCACACGAATGATCGCGCCCGTGGGGTCGGTCTTCCAGTTCTTGCCTTCGGCCTTGGCCTTCTCGGCATCACTGAGGTCGTCCCACCAGCCGAGCTTCTTGAGCAGCACATGGTCGAACTCTGGATAGCCCGTGGTGATCTCGCTGCCCAGCGAGTGCGATCCATCCTCGGCCAGCAGGTTGACGCCGTCTTTCTCCACGCCGAAGTTGGCCCGGAAGTTGCCACCGCCGTCCATCACATGTTTGGAGGTGTCGTACAGATTGGCCGAGCCTGGGTGCTTGATTTCAGGCGTGCCATAGCAGGGCCAGGGCAGGCCGAAATAGTCACCGGTGAAGTCGTAGCCTGTTTCCTTATCCTTGCCACCCTTGGCCTTGAGCGTCTTGACATCGAACACATGCATGTTCTTCATGTGCGCCTTCAGGCGTTCGGGGCTCTGGCCGGTATAGCCGATGGTCCACACGCTGCGGTTGATTTCACGCAGGATGTCCTCGGGCACGGGCTCGTCCATGCCCTTGACCTTCTGCATCTTGTAGTTCTTGGACAGCTCGGCGGCAAAGCCCAGTTTTTCGGCGAACTGGTGCATGATCATGTGATCGGAGCGGCTCTCCCACAGCGGCTCGATCACCTTCTCGCGCCACTGCAGCGAACGGTTGGACGCCGTGCAGGAACCGCTGGTTTCAAACTGCGTGGCCGCCGGCAGCAGATAGACCGCGCGGTTGGGGTTCACATCCTCGGCCTTGCCCGGCATGGCGGCCATGGCGGCGGTGGCCGATGGATAAGGGTCCACCACCACCAGCAGATCAAGCTTGTCCATCGCGCGCTTCATCTCCAGACCACGCGTCTGCGAGTTGGGCGCATGGCCCCAGAAGAACACGCCGCGCAGGTTGGAGTCCTGGTCGATCAGCTCGTTGTTCTCCAGCACGCCGTCGATCCAGCGCGACACGGTGATGCCGTTCTTGGTCATCATCGCGGGCGATGCGTACTGTTTCTTGATCCACTCGAAGTCCACACCCCACACGGCGGCGAAGTGTTTCCAGGAGCCTTCGGCCAGGCCATAGTAGCCGGGCAGCGAATCGGGATTGGGGCCCACATCGGTGGCGCCCTGCACGTTGTCGTGACCCCGGAAGATGTTGGTGCCGCCGCCGCTCTTGCCCACATTGCCCAGCGCCAGTTGCAGGATGCACGAGGCGCGCACCATGGCATTGCCGATGGAGTGTTGCGTCTGTCCCATGCACCACACGATGGTGCCGGGGTTGTTGTCATGCAGCATCTTGGCGACCTTGAACATCTGGTCTTCCTTGACGCCGCAGGCCTCTTCCACCTTGTCGGGGGCCCACTTGGCCAGCACTTCGTCACGCACCTTGTCCATGCCATAGACACGGTCGTTGATGTACTTCTTGTCTTCCCAGCCGTTCTTGAAGATGTGGTACAGCAGACCGAACAGAAAAGGAATGTCGGTGCCCGAGCGGATGCGCACATATTCGTCGGCCTTGGCGGCCGTGCGCGTGAAGCGCGGGTCCACCACGATCATCTTGCAACCGGTTTCCTTGGCGTGCAGCATGTGCAGCATGCTCACCGGGTGGGCTTCGGCCGCGTTGGAGCCTATGTACAGAGCGACCTTGCTGTTTTGCATGTCGTTGTAAGAATTGGTCATGGCGCCGTAGCCCCATGTATTGGCCACGCCCGCCACGGTAGTGGAGTGGCAGATGCGCGCCTGGTGGTCGCAATTGTTGGTGCCCCAGAAGCTCACAAACTTGCGCAGCAAGTAGGCCTGCTCATTGTTGTGCTTGGACGAGCCCACAAAGTACACGCTGTCAGGGCCGCTGGCCTTGCGCAGCTCTTGCATCCTGGCGGTGATTTCATTAAGGGCCGTGTCCCAGCTGATGCGCTCGTACTTGCCGTTGACCAGTTTCATCGGGTAGCGCAGTCGGTACTCGCCGTGGCCATGCTCACGCACTGACGCACCCTTGGCGCAGTGGGCGCCCAGGTTAATGGGCGAGTCAAACACGGGCTCCTGGCGCACCCAGACGCCGTTCTCGACCACCGCATCCACAGCGCAGCCCACCGAGCAGTGGGTGCACACGGTGCGGCGCACCTCGATCTTGGTGTCGCCGATGCCGACTTTGGCACCCTCGGCGGCATTCGACTTCTTGACCAGCGTGAGCTGCGACGCCGCGATGCCAACACCCACCCCCAGGCCGGAGCGGCGCAGGAACGAGCGGCGGTCCATCGTTGGCAGTGCCTGCGACAGACCACGGCGCAGGCTGTGCACGAACGGTGAAACGGATGACGGAATGCCCTGAGGGGCGTGCGAAGACTTCTTGGTGAGCAACATGGCGTACCCCGCTGTCAGAGTTGGGTGGTTTTGTAGTACTGCTTGACGTGGGCCGACACGTAGTAGCCACCCCCTTTTTCAGGGGCGACACGGGCCGGTTCGGCTACCACGGCATCGGCCGGGGCCACACGAGGCAGCGTCGCCACGGCTGCGGCAGCGGCGCCTGCAGTGGCGGCACCGGCAAAGAATTTACGGCGGGAGGAATTGGGCTGGCGATCCGGCATACATGTCTCCAGGTAGCTAGCAGTTATGAACGTATTTGCATACAGTCTATGTCAGTGTGTAAATCCCTGCAATTGGTTGAAACCTCTTGACCCGCCGGGGCCACGAGACAGTCAGCGCATTGAGGGGATTGCACCGTCATTCGAGCATGTCAAACCCCTGGGCCTCCACCGCCACGAAAGCCCGCGTGAAATGGGCCAGTGCGGCATAAAAGTGTGCGGCCGGCTGCCCCTGCAAGGCATCGCACAACTGCAAAATCCAGGGTTGCAGATGTGTCGCAAAAAAGTTGCGCTGCGTCGTCAGGTTGCAGACAGCCATGTCGTCGCCCGCGATCAGGTAGCGCATCACTTCGCACAGGTAGGCCACATGGTCTTCGGTTTCCGGGATCGCCTCACCGCGGGCCAGACCCAACGCCGCGAGGTCGCTGCGCAAGCGCACCAGCGGCTTTTCGTTCAGAAACCCGCTCAGGTAGTGCGAGCCATATAAATACACTTCGGGCTTGCCCAAGCCGCCGAACAGGCGATCGAATTCTGCAGCAATGGCCGCGTCATCCTGGGCCCGCGCGGCCCCCACCAGTTGCTGCCATGGCTCCTGCAAAAATCCACCCTCCATGGGGGGCTCGGTGACCGCGACACGCAGCGCGGCCAGGTTTTGCGGGGTGGGCCTGGCGTAATACAGCTGCGCAAGCAGCCCATACAACTCGGCGCGCGCGGTTTCTTCATCCAGCGCCGAAGAGCCGGCCGCGTTCAGGGAAAGGGAATCGCTCACAGGTCGGTCACTTTCGTTTCGCTTTGGGAGGAATACAGGTCGATGACGCGGCAATCGCTGCACATCTTGAGCCGTTCCAGCGCCTCGCCCTGGAACATGGCGTGGCCCGACAGCTTGCCCAGCATGGCCTCGATGGCTTTCACGGTGCCGAAGGGCTTGCTACAACGCACACAGGCCCAGGGTTTGGCTTCGTTGAGCACACGCAACTGGGTTCGCTCGGGTGTAAGCAATAGCCGGGGTTGCAGCGCGATGGCATCTTCGGGACAGGTGGTGGCGCACAGGCCGCACTGCACACAGTTTTGCTCGACGAAACGCAACTGGGGAAGCTGCGGGTTGTCCTGCAGCGCACTGGCTGGACAGGCGCTCACGCAGCTCAGGCACAGCGTGCAGCGGTCCTTGTCGACCGTGATGGTACCCAGTGGCGCGCCGGTCGCAGGCAGCGCAATGGCTTCGGGCCGCTGTGCCGCGGGCTGCGGGGCTTGGGCAATCAGGTGGTCGAGTGCCATCTCCAGCGTGCTGCGCTTTTCCTGCGCCACGGCAAAGCGCGCCGCCGTCCCCGGCACGGTCTGGCGCGTCTGCGACAGCGCCTGCAGGCCGGCATCCAGATCCATCGGGTTGCGCGCGCGCAGCAGCTTCAGATGGGTGCCCGCATAGCCCAGACCATGGAGGATGGCCTGCGCCACCGCCATTTGCGTCTCCAGGCCTTCGAGGTATTGCGGCGCCTCTTCGCTGGTCACCAGCACCACGATTTGCGCGGCACCAAAGGCCACAGCACTGAGCCACAGATCCACCCCTGTGCTGGCGGTGTGCCACAAGGCCACCGGGATCACGTTGGCGGGCACGCCATGCGCCAGCTTCAGCTGGGCCGCGCGGCCCAGTTCTTCGACCAGCGCCTGGCCGCCCTCCTGGCTGTGCAGCAGCAGCACGGCATCCTTGCCACCAGCCGCCGCGTAGGTGGACAACAGGGTCTTGAATTTCAGTCCCTGGTCGGTGGCACGGGGGTAAGCGTAGGTCAGCGCGCCCGTGGGGCACACGGTGGTGCATGCGCCGCAGCCCACGCACAGGTTGGGGTTCACCTTGATTTGCTGGCGGCTCGTGTCGCTGGCAATGGCTTCGGCCGAGCAGATGTCCAC
>Ga0075012_10006394_pt1 | contig 10690 bp, 7 predicted proteins | sample All_14_2_FD_71474 | JGI IMG/M metagenome (GOLD analysis project Ga0075012, IMG submission 71474) | Freshwater microbial communities in response to fracking from Pennsylvania, USA - Allegheny Zone_MetaG_DW_15 | ecosystem: Environmental > Aquatic > Deep subsurface > Groundwater > Drilled... | reverse complement strand
ATCTTCACTCATGTCCCCCTCGGAACGCCAGAGTCGAGTCGATCTTCTTCGGGAAATGGAGACGGCGCACCGATCGATATCACAGCGCGGTGTTTTCTCAGAGATTGCACGTCGTCAGGACTCCAACGGAGGACTGACCAATGCTCAGTCAGCACCGTCCTCCTCGATCCCGCTTCTGAGGAAAAGCGACCTGGCGGCGTCTCTGCTTATACCGAAACCAACTGATTTCTCTCCCAAAGCTGAGATGTTGCTGAGGATGCGCTGGGCAGATTGTTTCGGGTCCAGGGCCAATACGTACGAAGATCTCTATGAGTCAATTGTCGGGGAGCCGTATCCAGCTGTAAACCAGGCTCCAGTCAGTCTCAAAGACACCGGGAGGAACCGTCGGCTCTTGTCCCCCACTTTCTGGGCAAGCGACCTGCGGGGGAAGACCGTACTGGAAGATGTTGCGGCGGAGGAGAAGGAGGGCGTTGTCTCGGACACGAAGCGAGCTACCAGAGTGAACCGATTCCTTGGAAAGTTGTTCAAGAGCAAGTCGTGACCGTCAAACGTAACTATTGTTGCAATAAGATATGCACAGCGCTTACGCAATTAGCAACGAAGTCTTATATGTTCACTGTCGTCCCATAGCCTCGCGTCCCTTTTGTCTCAAGGCCTGCATGTTTGCGTAATCCAGACCGGACATTAGAGTCGTCCCTCCAACGACCCAGCACATGGCGTTGAAAACTTCGGCATTCGGAATTCCGTATGCGGCCTTCGTCAGAGCAAATCCCATTACGGACATTTGCAGCACCGTATTTACTTTGGACAATAATGTCGGCTTTACTTCGATCACCCCCTTACCCGTGGTGGCGAAGAAAGGCACATCTTTCGGCTTGGTCAGACCCCGGTAAATGAAGGATCCACCCAGCAAGGCGACGTCACGGCCGATAACTAGCGCGGCCAAGGGTAACGGGAACAGTCCCTTCGCGGTTAGTGTTCCAAAAAGCGCTCCGACGAACACCTTATCAGCCAAAGGGTCGAGAAAAGAGCCCAGAACAGTGTGCTGCTTCCATTTCCGCGCAAAATAGCCATCAAAATAGTCTAACACTCCGGTAAAGAAGCAAGCGACGATTGCAAGCTCGAACTTATCGATCCATATCAGATAGGCCAAGCCTGGAGTTGTGAGCAGCCTGGTGAACGTCAACGCGTTAGGAATATTCATCGACTCGCGCATGAGCTGTTTCCATACAGGAGCCTCCTGAAGCTTTTCGTCTTCTTTGGATGGAGGAGTTGAACTGCTGCCTGGGGATGTTGTGCTGAAGCATCTCGTACCTAAACACCGCATCCATCTCACCTGCTGAATAGTCCCGCTCTTTGCAGCTGCACCGCGCAGGTTCCAGTTGGAGTTTCCATTCTGAAGATTGAAACGTGTTGCCTGGAGTGCGGTTGACAGTAATCTGTCCCCCGACGACATCCAGGGGAATGATGGTACACGCGCAACCCTCATTGTTAGCGCTTGGATCAGGTACTCGAGATTTCTGAGTTAGAGGTTAGACAATGAATGAGGCAGTGAATGCGAGTAGTACCCTGGTAGTACTACCCCAAAGGCCAAAGGCCAAAGAATCAGAACGGGTAGGTACTATGGTGGTGAAGATGAACGAGTGATATCTCCCTCTCATCAGGCAAACATTATACTTCTCCTCCCAATAAACACAATTATGTGGCCGTCTGATCTATACCTACTCCCTGACCTGACCTGAGCCCTCCTCCTTAATTCCACCCTTACCCTACTTATACACCGCCGCTCTGTACTCTCCCTTCGCGCCGCCGTATATTCAACATCTTCGGGCTCTCGGGGTTTTACACCAGGAAGAAGAAACGGTTCCTGGAGAGAGGAGAGAAGAAGGAAGGAGGGAGGGAGACCGCACTTGAACACTGCCCTGCAACGGGCCCTTCAGTCCCTCCTCCCGACGCCCCCTTCCAGCTTTCTCTACCAGTCCACAGAAGGCTCCTGTTTCCGCCCTTTTCTCCTTGGAATTTTTTTTTTGACATTCTCTTCGGTTGTTCTCAGCTGGGTTTCCGCCCCGAGGTGAAGGCCGTGTTTGGTCCCAGCGGGGGTGCAAAGGGCCCGCAAGGTGGTAGGGGTTCGCAGGTACCCTCTTTGTCTGTCTTTATTTCTTTTGGTCCAAAGAAAAATGTCGAGTTCTTCTCCTTCAAACTGTTCATTTCCCGCCAGTCGAGTGGTGTACGCTGACCTGGTGCTGAGTCCGAGGTGTCCGGCCCTGAACGAGCGGTTGATCCACTCGATACTAACGGCGATGCAGAGTCTAGGCGAGTCCAGTGTCCGGTTCTCCTTAGCGGTCGTCGGAGCTGCCCTACCAACCGTGAGGACGCCCGACTCGTTCTTTACCTCTGCCGTTCACGCTGCTTGTATTCAACAAATCCTCCCCGAACGAGACTCGGGAAATGTCTCCAGTGTGCTGATCTCGTTCCTCAGCTGTAGCTTTGCGTCTGAGACTGACTCCGATGACTCTCAAACCGCGATTTGTGCTAAAGCGCTTGACGCATCTACAAGGCAGGCTCTGACGACGTGCGCTGCAAACCCTGATGTGATGTCGATGGCTCGGTCTTTCGCGAGGAGTGTATCGGGCGACGTCTTCCCGCAGTTCCCGTTCTTGTTCCTGGACGGCAATCGGTACTGTGCCAGTTGGGACTCGGATTCAATTAGCAAAGCTTTGTGCGACACTGCTCAGTTGCCACCAGCAATCACAACAGGCCAGGGTTCAGCGCTATGGCCCGCTCCTCGTGTCACTGTTAATTTTAATGAGGCCTGTCCTGTTGGTTCGTACGGTCGTTCGAACGCGAAACCCAGTTGTTTGGTTGTAGGCGAGAAGGGCGGCATGTTCGTAGAGATGGTCCCGGTGATTGGATTAGTCTTTCTCGCGGCTTCTACACTCAGTCTGGGACTGATGATCCTGTACCGAAGACAGATGAACCGCCGTCTACGGCAACAGCAGGGGCGTCGAATGGCCGAATTCGATAACGAGCGTCTTCAGGCCATCATGCAGTTCATCGCTCATTTTGCGTCTTCCGCCGACAGCGTCGTAGACCTTGCCAGGCACCACGAGGAAGTCCGAAGACAACTCGCGCTGCTTCCTGTGAGAACCTGCTCGGAAGGTGAGAGTTGTACCATCTGTCTGGATCCGATCGACAGATTTTATGAGCTCCGGTGCGGTCACATGTTCCACACCGAATGTCTGAGAACTTGGTTCGAGAGGGGTAAAAGTGATTGCCCTGTATGCAGAACCAAAATCATTGGCACAATTTCGGCGTTCTCATCGACAACGCAAGCGGCTCAGGAGCCCGTTGCAACTGGGCCTCAGGTGGAGCCGGAACCCACAACTGAGCCTCCATCTAATGCTCTTCGGATAACTTAGCTTGTTTGGTATTGCAATACATGTAACCCTGTACTTAGTTTTTGAAAGCTCTGTGCGTCGATATGCTAGCGGCCTTTAACACGCTCATTTTTAGGTAGGATACTTGTCTTATCATCAAGGGTTTGGATAGATACAGATATATACGTACAGTGTTTGTTTCTTATAATTCACTGGTCGCTGCGGTCATGTACATGTACCCGCGAATCTTCGTCAAGAGATCTCGATGGACCAATTTACGAATCGTGCTTCCCTTTCCGAGCCGTTCGTGTCCAGCACTACATATGGCGAGGATTCGCATTCGATCCATGTGGTGCAAGTCGTACACTCGAATGGAGCCGTCCCATCCAGAGAAGCAGACTTCGTTCGGGGTCCGAAGAAACGTGACGGCTCTCACGGAGCCAAAGTTACTGGAAATCCGAATCAATGGCGCGCCGCCATTATCAAGTGACCAATAGATCACGGACGAGTCGTTTGCTCCAGTAACAGCTCGCTTTTCAGACGAGCACATCGCCACTGCATTAATTGTATGCGTATGGCCCCGGAGAACGTGGAGGCACTCTTGAGAGTCTAAATCGAACACTCGCGCCGTAGTGTCGGCGCTACCAGACAATAACAATCGCTCGCCTATTGAAACCGAGGTGACCCAGTCAGTGTGGCCGGTAAACTCCCGTGGGGGCGCCAGATCATCATCTAAAGCGAACATTCGAACGACAGGGCTATGGCTGCCCACGGCGATGAATCGGCCTTTAACCGCAACAGAGACGCCTCGAGAGCCCAGGTTAATTCGTCGGATTTCGTCCCCAGACTCTATGTCCCATATTCTAAGCGAGGCATCGTTCGCGGCCGTCACCAGACGCCTCGCCTCCCAGTTTAGACTTAGAGATCGGATCCAGTGTTCGTGTCCTTCGAACCGCATCGGGCGGTCGTTCTCGTTACCCTGCGGCCCCCCCAAACGAACGCACTTGACCACGTTCTCTCTCGCGGCGATGAAGGCGCGCGTTCCGTCCGGAGACAGAGCCACGGCCCTCACCGGGGAAGGCAGCCAGTCTGCAGACTGGAAGGCGGATATGTGGGATCGTGTCCGGGTGTCAAACAAACGAATGGTCTCGTCGTCCCCTCCCGTCAAAAGCAGATTCGCTTGGGGGGAGTAACTCAAGGAAAGCACCGGGGTCGTGTGTCCATGGAACCGCCCGATCTCCGCAGAGTCGGACAGCACATCAAACACCGCCGGAGACGCCTTGGTGGCCGCACGGGGCGTGCCCGCGCCCTCCGCCGTCGCTAACGTTGCCGCTCCACCAACGGTCGCCATGTCGTCCCCCCGACCCTTTCGTTCGAAGTTTCGGTGTTTCAGCGTCGGATCTTACTAAGGTCTAGAGTGACGTTCGATCACCTATCCAAGTAATGTGGTCAAACGTGGGTGGATTGCATAATTCTTAGTCGTTCTTCGAGTTCCCCCATTTTGTGTGCTTGTTTGTGCAGTGCGATCCGAAAGACGGTAGATACCCTCCTGGTGCATTGATCTATTCCTAGCGTGTCTTATCCTTATCTTATAATCCTCCTTTCCTGGCGTACCCGGGTCATCCTGAACCAAGAAGCCAAGAATGATGGCTTCAACACTTCAAGTCTAAGTGTGGTCTGTCTGTGTGGTGGTTAACAGTTTTAGAATTTTAATCATGCATTGTAGATTGCAAAAGTGAAACTAAACTAGGACAAGTCGAACCACACCACTTAGTTGATGCCAAGAGCTCTTACTCCTCTTAGCGACAAAGCAAGACGGACACCCGCGTGCCATTGTTGAGGTTGGTTAATCCCGAAGGGACAGGAGTTCAGACCAAAGCGACTGCGAACAGCCGTGGTACGCAGGCCTTGTCGGGAGGTCCTCTGGAATATGGTACTGAGTTGCCCGGCCTCTCGGTTGTGGCTTTTCTGCTCCTATTGGAAGGTTGCTCTTAGGTCGAACGGTCCTTTGTAGAGATTACGGACAGCAACTCGTGGGGGGGTGTCGAGACAGGTGACGATACGTGTCGCGCGTGTGTGAGGGTACTCGAAGAGGTTTGATTACCTGTGGAAATGTACGGCAATCCTCCTCCGAGGGGGACGCGAGGCGGGATGGGAGGTAGGGGCGGAGGCAGTCGAGGTGGCAGAGGCAGAGGGACGGGTTACGATAACGGCGCCTATGGTGCGGCTCCGCAGCATGGCTATGGAGCGCCTGGGTATGTTCAAGCGCCCTATGCGAACAACACCTACGCGGCACCTGGCCATGCGGCAGCCCCAGCTCCCGGATATGGAATGCCCCAAACAGGGTACGAGGGCTATCCTCAAGGTGGAATGGGCGGAGCGGCCGCAGGCAAGAAGCCCCCTAAGATCGCAAGCCATGTCCAGTTCGACCCCTCGATGATGGTAAATGTCTCTAGTTTTCTCGCTCCGGGTGAGAGGCCGGCTCAGCTCGCTTCGTTTGCCATTAGCTATCTTCCAGCTACCACACCGGGACAGCCATCGCGAGTGAGCGTGTATACAGGCGACCAATCAGGCGTTATGCGTGAGTTCACTCATAACGGTACATGGGTCCAGACGAGGAAGGCGCAACACGAAGGCCCGGTGACGAGCCTGTTAGCGGTTGATGTATGGCTCTTTGTTGCGATTCAGCAAAGCTCGCCTAGCGGAGGTGTGATTGGTGTTGTGAAGGCATACAACCTTGCCAATAATACACAAACTACTCTGATAGATCCATCAAGTGGAATCCCTGGCGCCCATTTCAATTCGGTGCGTTGCATGTGCGCAGCCCAACAGTGGCTGATTACTGGCGGAGGCGACGGTCAGGTGAAGGCTTGGAGCTTCGCTCAGGACCCAGCAACTGGGGAGGGGAAATGGACGCTTCACGGAATGTACGGAGGGGGCGTAGCTCATCAGAACGGCGAGGTTACGGCGATGAGCGGAAAGTGTGCTGGCTCCCTGATTACAGGATCAGGTAGCGGCGAGTTGAAAAGCTGGCGCCTGGTCGACGGAACAATGCAGGCAGCCGTCCAAGCACATGTGGGACCTATTGCGTCCATGGATGTGCTTTCAGCGGGTCCCGATAACCAGTTCATTGTCACGTGCGGAGCGAATGACTCCTACGTGAGACTATGGAAGGGTCCGACGTTAGAGAAACTGCATGAATTGACTGTTCAGCCTCCCCCGAGTGTAGTTCCCGGGGCACCTGTTCATCATCAGAACCCTGTCACTTCGCTCAAGATCATTCAAGTTGGACAGGTGCCACAATTGTTTGTGGGCATGTGGAACGGTACGGTGGTTGTGTACCACATGAAGGACGTACGTCATTTCGAGAAATTGGGATTCGTGGATGGTCATCAACGGAAGACGTCCATCTTGGGCTTTGAGCTTCTGTCGACTATGCCCTTCTTGTGCATGGTTTCAGATAAAGGCTTTATTAACTGGTTCCGACTTCCTCAGTAAAGATGTTGAATGATTTTTATACGACATGTATGAATCAATAACTTCCATTGAACACAGTCACTGGCGTCGCATTCAAATAGTGGCGTCTCTCGCGTGACTTGAGGTCCACTCGACAGCATACGCTCCATGCGATCACTTCCGGCGACAATCCCAGTACTTCGTCTTGTCTCGAATTTAGAGGTACACACAAGTCTACTAAGTAGTATATTATCCAACCACGTGCTGCTGAAACCTCACAATTGATTATCAAAAAACATGTCTGCAGCGTTGTATCGAGGGGATAACGGAGTGGTCTCATCGAGGGAAGCGTCTCCAAGCGCTGTGTACCCGGTAGGGACAACAACTGGACAGTAATACCGCGAACTTGCCCCGACCACATCACGAACTCTCGGCTCATTATACCCTTCCATCGGCGCAGTGGACAACCCCAACGCTGCGCAAGATAACAACCAATGGTCCACAAAGAAGATTGTCTGCTTCACGGACCATAGAACGGGATCCTCCGGTATTTTAGTAGGCGCAAGTAACGATGCTGTTTGTACAGCTTTCCTTAGCGCCGCGCCTTGGGCGCCTGCAACAAAAGCCACGTCCGCTTGCTTTCGTTTACGCTGCTGGAACGTTTCCCCTTCCGGATTGTCACTGCCCTCCGCGCGAGTCCAGCTCTCAGTATCAGCGAGGAAAACTGCTGTTAGAGGTGCATCTCGGACCCGCCGCGCGTTGTTGATGCCGACCATTGCATGCGCGAGGTCGTCCTTTAGACCCTGGTCGCGAACCAGAACACATTTGAAAGGCTGTGCGTTGAAGGAGCTGGGCGCACGTAAGGCGAGGGTCTTCAGTTCACCCAGTTGGTCTTCGGAGACCGTCCGGGAGGGATCAAATGCTTTCGCGGACCGTCTCGCACGAAGTAAGCTTTGTAGCGCTTTGGATAGTGACGTTGTCGCGGATTTTTCCATTTTTCAACTTCCTTTCGAAATCGCGTAATGATATATAGCCCTGCATACCCGCCCACTCTGCAGTTAATAGTATGACCTGTCCGGACCCAATCCAAGAACGCGAGTCCTTATTATAGTTGATTGTAGTTGTGATCCTTACCGAGAAGGAGAACCTGCGCAATGCAATGCGATGCGAGAGATACCGCGGTCGCCACTTGGGTGCTACCCGCGGGTAGATTCTCTCGGATTCGAACTTTGGCGCCGAAAAGAGAGAGAGAACCGGAGATCTTTTCGATTGTCACTCGTATACTGTACGTGGGTCGCGACATTCGTTGTTACCCTGCACGTTTTCGCTAAAGAGAGCGGTTCTGGTTCGTTCATAAATAAAATCTTTCAGGCTGTCGCTTTCCAAACTTCTTTGACCTCTTGGAGCAGAAAGGTCGGCAAAGACATCTAAAAGCAAGTGAGGGCCATAGAAGGTGAGAAGACTGCTCGAGGTAGTCCCAAATGGAAGCCATCCGCGAGGTCAAGCAGCGAGTGTCTGGGTTGGAGGCCAAGCTAAAAAAACTTGAGGTTACTTCGTTCGACCTGGACGAGCAGGTTAGACAGCTTAGGCCTCCCATGGATTTCTCAACGCTCGAGTGGCGCAAAACGCTGCCCACCAACCAGGAGAGGGTCTGGAAAGACGAGTGTGCCCTGTCATTTGCAACGCCGTACACATCTGGAGGACTGTTTACCAATCTGAAAACGCTCACGACCTTTTCCCGCCAGCACGTCAAAGCGGATTGGGAAAACACCGGCAGAAACGCCGTGTATCTTCGACAGCAGTGGCAGTGGATTCCGGAAGAGAATCCGGTAGCGGGAGAAGCGCTTGGGGCAGAGCCAGAAGTAAAGAGACTTGCCATTGGTGTGGAGGGCGGGTTCAAGTATGAGACGGAGAACGGACATTGCAAGAAGGTTTTCTCAATCGCGACTGGGCCAAACTTTGAGGAAGACTACTCGCTTGAGAGCGCTCCTGCGGATCTGAGGAAGCTGATTGATGCGGTAATCAACCGCGATGATGCATCCAGGCAGATGGATGTCCTGGCGTGGGAAGCATCCAACGATCTTTTCGAAAGCAGGTACGCTCGAGACCTCGTCCAACTCGACAATAGGGTCAAGATCGCTGGCGACCCGAAGACTTGGAAGTGCGCCGAGTCCGGCTTGACGGAGAACCTGTGGCTGAATCTTAGTACAGGCTATATCGGCTCAGGTAGAGCGAATTGGGATGGAACCGGCGGAACAGGAGCTGCGCTTCGGCATTATGAGGAGACGGGACGCAAGTATCCTCTTGTCGTCAAGTTGGGCACGATCACTCCTGACGGCAAGGCTGACGTGTACTCTTACGCCCCGGATGAAGACTCCATGGTGATCGATCCTCTGTTGGCTCAGCATCTCGCTCACTTTGGAATCAACGTTGGTGAGATGCGCAAAACAGAGAAAACGATTGCGGAGATGGAGGTCGATCTCAATGTCAAATACGATTGGAGTCGAATCTCTGAAGACGGAAAGAATCTGGAAAAGATCAGTGGTGAGCGCTGCGTTGGCTTAGTGAACTTGGGCAACTCGTGTTACTGCAACTCAGTGTATCAGAGCTTCTTTGCCGGTGACGCGTTCAACCAAGCTGTCCTAGGATTGAAAGAAAAACTTCCGCCCACCACCCAGCCGCAGTTTGATCTGTTACGGCAGCTCGCCAAGCTTGGTGACGCTGTGAACGACCCGGAGACCCACGTGCGGCCGCTCTCGCACAAGCCTTTTCACGGGTCCGACTTTGTCTCGCCGAGGATGATCAAGACGCTGTTTGGAGAGAACCATCGTGATTTCTCCACTCCCGAGCAGCAAGATGCGGCCGAGTACGCGCGGCACGTGCTCGACCGTCTTCAGCGCGCGTGCAGACAGGTTAACGGAGTGGACGACATCTCTAAACTGTTTGATTTCGAGCTAGAGGAACGCATCGAAGACCTGCAGACTGGCAAGGTCAAGTATCGTCGTTCCCCGAACAATGCGCTTCAACTGAACGTCCCGTACTTCCCTCCGCAACAACCAGTCGCTCAACCCGCAGAGGGCGAACCCAAGCGCGATGTGGTTCCGTTCGAGGAATGCATCAAAGCCACGCTGGCAAGACCGGAAATTATCGACGATTTCCTGTCGAACGCCACAGGCAAGCGCGGACAGGCGTCTAAAACCACCAGAATGGCGTCTTATCCCAGGTTGCTCTTGATTCAACTAAGAAGATTCGTTCCATCGCAGACAGGATGGGAGGGAGTCAAGCTGGAGTGCTCGATTCCGGCTGTAGTCGATTTGGACCTGGGAGGCGATTACCTGGCGACCGGGTTGAGGCCCGGTGAGGAGCTGTTGCCCGAGTCGCCGCCGCCTGTGGAGTTCGTGCCCAGCGAGCAAGTGTTATCCGCTTTGATGGAGCAGGGGTTCAGTCGCAACGGCGCGACTCGAGCTGCCAAGGCTACGAACAACAACCTAGAGGCCGCCGTGAACTGGGTGATGGACCACATGGGCGATGCCGACTTTAACGACCCGCTGCCATCGACGGCAAGCTCGACGACTGGTGGAGGAGCTCAGGCTGCGGCCTTTGTGCCGGACCCGGCGGTGATTGAGTCGATTGAGGGGATGGGGTTTCCACGTAATGGCGCGATTCGAGCTGCAAAGGCAACGAGCAACAATATGGAAGCCGCAATCAATTGGGTGATGGAGCACATGGGCGATGATGACTTCAACGATCCTCTGTCCGCCGAACCTTCACAACAAGCTTCGGCGTCTGCCGCATCATCGCCCGCCAAGGTTGAACCCGATGAGGAGTCCGTGGGAATGCTGATGAGTATGGGTTTC
>Ga0075012_10006393_pt1 | contig 10691 bp, 7 predicted proteins | sample All_14_2_FD_71474 | JGI IMG/M metagenome (GOLD analysis project Ga0075012, IMG submission 71474) | Freshwater microbial communities in response to fracking from Pennsylvania, USA - Allegheny Zone_MetaG_DW_15 | ecosystem: Environmental > Aquatic > Deep subsurface > Groundwater > Drilled... | reverse complement strand
ACGTAAAGGCCCTTTACGATGGACAAAGGAACCGTTACACCTGCTGTAAGCTGTGCATGGATCTCCGTGTAGTAGCGAACTTGTTTCGCCAACTGGATGTAGGTAGGATCAGACTCATTAGGCATTTGAGCCAAAATGCCTTTGATCTCAAGCATTTTAGTCATCAATGTGTTCAGCGCTGCCTGGTTGCTTTGGAAGCTACCCGTAGGAAGTGCGTACACACCGGTTCCCGTTGAGTTTGAAGCCGCAGTTATCGATGATTGCGCTGCTGCACTGTTCATCCCCAAGAAGAGGAATGAAAATGCGAACGAAAGCGCCACCAGGACAACTTTGAAATTCACTTTTTTCATAAGATTAAAGATTTTAGTTAAAAAATTATTAGAAAAAAAAATGCACAATTTGTAACAAGGAACACTTAAGTTGTTGACTTTCAATCCCTTGGATTCTTAAAACCCTTTCTCTCAATTTCTCGTCAGCCCAAAAAAAAGGCATTAGCCTGGCCCGAAAAGACCGACTAATGCCTCTACCTCCCTAATGGAAGCATATTGTGTAAGATTCGTTTTCCAAATGAGATTATAACTTGCCATGGATTATAATTTGCTAATAGCAAATCGTTAAAAACGGGACTTAGCCCAATGTTGTGTATTATGGTTAAAGAAACTCCAAATTTTATCTTGTGGAGCAAAAATCAGAACAAATCAACTTGCCGGAAACGAGCCGTCGGAACCAGACGGAAAATAGATGATGCCCTTGATGGGCCCCTTTGAATGGTGGTAGAATAAACTGGTGTGAAATCGGTCCCTGGAAAGAAAGTAAAATTGGATCATAAAATGTTCACGGATTTGGATTATAACCTGATGTTTTGCGAACTGAACCTTTCGGTTTTATATTCTTAAAAAGAGAATACAAATTTAGCTCCATGTTGACCTCAATTGCATACCCAAACACAGGGATTTAAAACATTGTTTTTTTTGTAATACTTAAGAAACTCAAAACGCAATTGAAATCTGATGCGAAGTTAAGAAAACGCTTCGCTAAAATCAAAACTTTTCCCGAAAAAAACTTGGAAACATTGATTTTGAGGCCCCCGCCCTCGGTTTTCACGGGGCGGGGGCCTCAAAATCAATGTGGCATGGGCATTACCCAGTCCAGTTTCTTGAATGGACTGCAATCAACTTTCGATAGGTCCACCTCAGGGTTTACGGTGTAGGAAGGCGGATAACCATTCCATCTCACCTTAATACTTGCTTTCACAACGGGGTCTGCCATCCCCCTGCGCTTTCCTTCCTCCGCCAGTTGCTTGGCTGTGGCGGCTGCAGCCAGTGCATCGTAAGACACGGCGTTCATCTGCATCGGGTTCAGGAATTTGTTGATTTCCACTGGCAGCGGTTCGCCGTTCGGGCCATCCTGTATCGTAAACCGAAACTCATCAACCAGCCTCGTCTGGCTTTTCATGCGCCAGGAGAAGCGGTTGGCAATCATCGTCCAGTTCACGGGATTGGGAAGGAATAGCCCCCTGAATGGGAAAAGCAGTTGGAAAACGATATGGGCGACCATCAGTTTTTTGACCCAGCCCGCTGAATCGAGCAAAGGAAGCGATGCCTTCCCTTTTTTGGGCAACATGTTCTTGATGATGGGCAGTTCATCTGGCTCGAAGTAAAGCACCGTAGCAAAAATCATGATGAAGGGGAAGATGCCGATGTCGTCGAAGGTCAATGAATTGGACACATGAAAGAACAAGGTCGGCAGCACCGACCAAAGCCGGGTGGGTTTGTACCACAGCAAAAATGGTATGGCCAAATCAAATATCAACCCTGCGTAGGTTTCAAATGCTATCTGGAAATCAAGTTTCAACCAGGAAGATAGGATGTGGTCCGCTGGCATCTGCTCCACAAGGGTCCTTACCGGCTGGCAATGGAAGAGCCAATCTGGGTTGATCTTGGCAAGCCCGCCGTAGAAATAGACAATGGAAATGTGCATCTGGATAAGGAAAACCTCCCAGCGCTGGACCTTGAAATCATTGGAGCTTTCCCGGGCGAAATAGTTCCGCAAAGAAAAAAAGCGGTCGGCATGGGTAAACCCCAGGATAAAAGCCAACATCACAAATAGATAGAGGTGATTGTTGAAGATGCCTTTGTCCAGAAAAAAGAAATAAGCGAACAGCGTCCCAAAAACGAAACTGGCAGGCCGGAACCAAAGCCCTAGTGCGATCAGCACTGCACAGGCAAGCATCACGTACTGAATGACATCCATGATTCCTTCTGGAAGCGGCTGCACAAATTCCAGATAACTATAACTAAGGTGTACCTTGGGCAAAATGAATGCGTTTTTTACAACATCCATTTTCAGGTAGAGGCCCATTTCAATTATCATGAAACAGCCGTAAACAATTCGGAACAGACCGAGAATGTGACCGTAGGTCGGTTCCGACAAATAATTTCTGAGTTTTGCAGTCCAGTTCATTTCAGATTTTATTAAATATTAAAAATGACTTAAACTCCAATATTTAAGGTGTATCGTTAAACATTCCGCAAAGAAGGCACGTACCAGAATTTGCTATTTTTGCCTTTTTTATCAAAACTGATCCCTCATGTGCATCCGTACAGTTTTTCCCAACCGTTTACCCTTCCTTTTTTTCCTTGCCAGCTTCGTTGTTTCCACTGCAATCCTCTCGTCTTGCACGGAGAAAAACGACTCCAATTTTGACCCAGATTCGACTGGCGAAGAAACCCTTACGGCATCTGACCCACTCCTGAAATTGTTGTCCGCAGAGGAGTCTGGCATTGACTTCGTCAACCACATTGACGAGACATTCGAGAACAACGTGACTGCTCACATCAATGTTGCAAATGGAGGCGGGGTTGCTATCGCCGACATCAACAATGACTCGCTGCCGGATGTCTATCTCGTCTCCAGCACCGGCAAAAATAAACTCTTCCTGAACCAAGGCAGCATGAAGTTCAAGGACATTACCGATGCAGCGGGTGTAGGCTCAGAAGATGGCTTTGAAATCAATGCGACCACGGTGGACATCAACAATGATGGCTACCTTGATTTCTACGTGTGCAGGGCCGGCCCAGTTGAAAATGAGGCCCGCCGCAACCGCCTTTACGTCAACAACAAGGACATGACGTTTACGGAACGTTCAAAGGAATATGGATTGGATGACATATCCGCCTGCACAGGTGCCAATTTTTTCGACTACGACAACGACGGCGACCTCGACCTCTACCTATTGAACTACCCGACGGATTTCAGCTTCACCAGCAGGATTGAGGCAATGGCCGACCCCAATGGGCCGGGCATGATCCCTAAATTGGAGCCAAAGCACCCGCTCGATACCGACCGCCTGTACAGGAACGACGGCCCACCCGAAAATGGCAAGGGTGGCTTCAAGGATGTATCCAAGGAAGCAGGCATCTGGAATTTCGCCTACGGCCTGAGCGTCTCCGTGGAGGATTTCAACGGAGATGGATGGATGGACGTTTACGTCGGCAACGACTTCATTCAGCCCGACCTGCTCTACATCAACAACCACGATGGCACTTTCACCGACCGCCTCAGCGAGTACATGCGGCACACTTCCCAGCACACGATGGGCACCGAACTCGCCGACTTCGACAACGACGGCCTTTTCGACATCTTTGCTGTGGACATGCTGGCGAACAATAACTTCAGAACCAAAACCACCGTCAACAACAACTCCCAAGGCAAATACAGCAGCCTCGTCTCCAACGGCTATTTCGAGCCAGTGGTCAGGAACGTGCTCCAGCACAACAACGGCAACGGCACTTTCAGCGACGTGGCTTGCTTGGCCAATGTGTTCAAAACGGATTGGAGTTGGAGCGGCCTTTTTGCCGACTTCGACAACGATGGCTTGAAAGACCTCTTCGTTTCCAACGGCTACCGCCGTGAAATCACCAATTCTGATTTCATCAATTTCACTTTCGCTGAAATCAAGAATAAAAACATCCCGCTTGAGCAGCAATATAAAAGCGTGTACGATTTCCTGAACCTTATCCCCATCTACAAGCTCCGCAATTACTATTTCAGGAACGAAGGAAACATGAAGTTCGAGAACATGGCGGGCAAGTGGATGACCGTTGAGCCTTCGTGGTCAAACGGTGCTGCCTATGCCGACCTCGACAGGGACGGTGACCTCGACTACTTGGTCAACAATATTGACGATCCGGCTTTCGTCTATGAAAACCTCGCACGCCAGAAGACGGACGCCAACTACCTCCAGTGCAAACTGCTTGGCAGCGAAAAAAACAAGATGGCGACAGGTGCCTTTGTAACCATTTATTATGGCGACCAAATGCAGTACGTCCGCATCAGCCCGACGCAAGGCATTTTTTCCGCCATCGAGCACTTGGTGCATTTCGGGCTTGGCAAGGTGCAAAAAGTGGATCGCCTGCAAGTCCGCTGGCCCGATGGAAAGGCCCAAACCCTGACCAATGTGCCTGTCAATCAACGCCTTACGCTTCGCTATTCAGATGCAAACGAGACTGCACCTCCGCGACCAGTCCCGCTGCCTACATCCACTTTGATGAAGGACGAAACACAGGCCGCTGCCATTGACTTCAAACACGAGGAAAATGATTTCAACGATTTTGAGTCCTTTTTCATGAACCCTTGGAAACTGAGCGAACTCGGCCCGCTCATGGCACCAGGCGATGTGAACGGCGATGGCCTCACGGATTTTTACATCGGCAACGCCTTCAACAAGCCCGGAGGGCTTTATTTGCAGCAAACCAATGGCAAATTCACTCCGTTTTCCACTGAAACCTGGGCTACCGATAGTCATTACGAAGATAGTGGTGCCACTTTTTTCGATGTTGATTTGGACGGCGACCTAGACCTCTACGTGGTGAGCGGCGGCATTGAAGCCATCTTCAGTGATACCGCGGGGCTGAAAGGACTTTCGCCTTGGGCACACAGGTTGTACATCAACCGCATCAGCGAAGGTGCTGGTTTCACAGGCATCGGCCTCACGACGGGCGTCGGCAAGGCCATCCCACGCATGGAGGACATCGCCCTGCGCATGGCCCCATTCGACTACGACACCGACGGGGACTTGGACTTGTTCATCGGGGGCAGGATTTCAGCCATCAACTATCCAACCCTGCCACACAGCTATGTGCTGCGCAATGACCGAGGAAAATTCACGGACGTGACCGCCCAGGTCGCACCAGAATTCGGTAAAGTGGGCATGGTCACCGACATGGTTTGGGCAAATGTGGACGGCGAACCTGCTGTCGAACTTGTGATGGTGGGCGAGTTCATGCCCGTCACCATTTTCAAAAACACGGGAGGCGTACTGAAGAAAATGGACAACCAGCAACTGGGCCTCGCCAAGTCCAATGGCTTGTGGAACCGGCTGCAAATCGCCGACCTAGACGGCGACGGCGACCTTGACCTTGTCACTGGCAATTTCGGCCTGAACTCCCGCTACGTTGCCTCCGAGCAGTACCCAATTACCTTCTACGCCAATGATTTTGATAAAAACGGCAGCATTGACCCCGTGCTTTGTTACTATGAAAACGGCAAGCAATACCCCTTTGTGCAAAAGGATGTAATCATCAAGCAGATGCCATTCTTGAAAAAACGGTACATCTACGCAAAGGACTATGGCATGGCCACCATCTCAGATATTTTCCCGAAAAAAGATTTGGATGCAGCCCTTGCACTGAACCTGTATGTCATGGAAACGAGCTGGTGGGAAAACCAGGGCGGCAAATTCATCCGCCACAGCTTGCCCGTTCAAACCCAGATTTCTCCTATTTTTGGCATCTTGATACATGACTTCAATGGCGACGGGAAATTGGACATCCTCATGGCTGGAAATAAGTACGGCATGGAGGTAGAAACCAACCGCTGCGATGCTGGCAATGGCACATTCCTCGCTGGCGACGGCAAAGGGAATTTCAATTATGTCAGCAACACTAAATCAGGTTTTTGGGCCAGCAAGGAAGCAAGGGACTTGGCACTGTTGCAGGCGCCGAACGGCAAATACAAAGTCATCGTGTCCAATAACCACGATAAGCTCCAAGTATATGGCAATTAAAACCTGCCATTTAAACCCAAAAAATCTGAATTGAATGCAATTAAGTCAACCTCAAAAATGAGGCACATAATAAACCTCAATTTTGTGCCTCATTTTCGAGAATTAAATCATGTAAAAGCTATTATTTAAATGAAACAGGTTTTGTTTTTCTTTGGATTTTTCATCGTTTTGTTGCAGGCTTGCGGAAGTGACAGCAATACGGCCCCATCTGAATCTGACGTTGAAACATATCCGTCCACTATTGATTCTGCCAAAATCAAATCCACTGACACCTTGGTTTTTGAGCAAGGCAAATTATGGTCAACATCAAGCATGGTAACCATTCCAATGAACACCAGGGATACCCTGAAATATACTGAAGAAAATGGGAAACCAGTGCGCATATCAGCCATGTTTTTCACAGATTCAACAACAACATGGCTTACCGCTCATTACAAGGGCGACGACCTTATATTGACAAGGTTCAGGCGGTTTGCATTAAAACCAGTACCTAATTCCTTAGAGGCTATATGCTATATTGAAAACGGTAAAATTTACCATTCCATTGAGCGGGCAAGAAATATTAGCGAAGGCGGACAAATTGGTGAATTCCGGCTTGAGCCATATAAAACAAACAATCGTACCCCTGCACAATTGAAAGCTGAATATGAGCCTTTTTTGGAGGCGGCCACCAAGACTATTAGCGAAAGGAATAGCAAGCAATAACTTGCCATTCCTTAAATAAAAAACGGGGAATATGGATGGCATCCATATTCCCCGTTTTTTATTTAAGGAATGGCTTTCAAAACCGTATATCGCAGCAAAATTTCCAGCAAAACAAAAATTAGTGCAAGCCATACAAACCGATAAAACTCCTCACTATATCGCTTCACGGTCGTCACATCAATTTCTGTTTTTTCCATCCTATCAATCTCATCATAAATCTTCTCCAAACTGCGTGCCGTCGTGGCCCGGAAATACTGCCCGCCCGTCATTTTTGAAATCTGCCGGAGCAGATCTTCGTCAATTTCCACCCTGGCCATGCCCATCACAAAGCTGCCGTCGCTGCGGCGACTGATGGGCGAAATCGCCGTGCCCTCCTGCCCCACCCCGATGGTGTAAACCTTCACCCCAAATTGCTTCGCAATCTCTGCTGCGGTGATGGGCTTTACGTAACCAGCGTTGTTCACGCCATCAGTCAGCAGAATGACGACCTTGCTCTTGCTGGGGCTGTCCTTGATGCGGTTCACGGCGGTGGCCAGGCCCATGCCAATGGCTGTCCCATCCTCCAAAATCCCGCAGCGAAGCTGCTCAATGAAATCCACCACTACGCGGTGGTCGGTCGTCAGCGGACACTGCGTGAACGCCTCGCCAGAGAACACCACCAAACCCAGCCGGTCGTAGAGGCGCTTTTCAACAAACTCAGCGGCCACCCGCTTGCACACCTCCAGCCGGTCGGGCTGGAAGTCCTGCGCCAACATGCTGCTCGATAGGTCAATGGACAGAAAAATATCAATCCCATCAGCCTTGATGTTTTCCTCCTTGAGCGTGAGCTGCGGCCGGGCCAAGGCCGCCACCAACGCCACGAAAGCCAGCCCACGCAGTACGGGCAGCAGTTTCTGAAAATCAGCTTTCCAAGATTTCAGGCCAGCAGCTACCTCCAGCGTGGGCAGGGTCACGCTGGCCTCCTGCGCTTTTCCCCGCCGATTGCGAAGCCAAACCGCCAGCGGAAGCAACAGCAAAAGCAGGAAAAACCACGGTTGTTGAAAGCTGAAATTACTGAACATTGTCCTGTTGATTGGTGCCCGCCACAGTAGGCGCAGGCTTGGTTTCGAGGATAAAATGCCTTGCGTAATCCATCGCCTGCTCGTGGAACTCCGCCGTGGGCTGCGCCTTGGCAAACTTCACGAGGTCGGCAGTCTGGAGCACGTCGGCCAGTTTTTGCGACAGCGAAAAATCAAAATCCCGCTGGCGCAATTGGGCCAAAATCTCGTCCGTCGTCTGCTCCAAGGCCAGGATTCCGTAGCGTTTTTCAAGGTACTCCCGCACGATGTACGTTAGAGCGCTGTGGTATGCCTTCACGCTGCCGGACTGCCAAAGCTGCTGCTTTTTTAAAACATCAAGCTGTTGCAAGGCCAATTCGTGTGGCAGCAACTGCACTACAGGCGGCGGGGGCGCCACGACCACAGGTTTGCGCTTGCGCAAAACAAAAAACAAAATCACCGAAATCAGCACGATGCCGCCGATGATGTACCAGATGAAATCCTGCAATTTCAGCGGCTCCTTCATGATCGGCTTGATGTCCGCCAACGTGGTGTCCACCTGCGGGAAGTCAATCTTCATCGTGATTTTTCGGGTGTAAAACGTGTCGTTTTTGCCCCCGTACTTGTAAGCGATGGGGATGGACGGAATGCTGTAATAGCCTGAATCCCAAGCGATTAGCAGCATATTTTTCCGCAACCGCAGCTTGTCAGCCGTGGTGCCGACGGTGTCCCACTTGCTCTCCGACAGCACTTCGAAAACCGAATCGGCGGAGATGACGGACAAGTCCACCGATTTCAGTTCCGTGGTCTTGGACACGCTCAGTTCCAGCCGCATCCGCATCTGGTCGCCAACGCTCATGCTGGCACTGTCCACCTCGGCCTTGCCGCTCACTTGCGCCAGTACCACCGTTTTCACCAAAAAAAATAGAGCCGCAAGGCTCATGATTCGTCGCATCATTAGAAAGACTTTCACAATCCGAACAAGTTTTCGGATCTTAGCCGGAATTTAACGATGATTGATGACTGGTAGAATGATGAATCCAGGGCACTTTGTTCATCATTTCGACAGTCATCATTTATCATTACCTCCTTTTGGGCCGCCAAAATTACGCACTCCCAACAAACCCAGAAATTTTCGATGAAATCACTTCACCAAAGCCCGGAATTTAGGCAAAACGCTGGGGCCGCCGTCTTGTTCTTGGTGCTCACACACCTGTTCTACTGGCGCACGGCCCACGCAGGCTTCGTCACCGACTTCACCGGGCTGCTGGTTCGCCTCGACGGGGCATCGTTTTCCGGTTTTTGGCGCTGCTTCGGCTTCCCCGCCCTGCACCAAGTGACCAATTTCTTTCTGTTTTTTTTCGTGAAATGGTTCGGTGCGGGCGGCATTGGCTGGTACCTCGTGTACACTTCGCTGCACGTCGCCAATGCCACGCTTGGCTTTGTTTTGGCCAAAAAAATCTTCGAAAAAATGGGCCACGCACAGCCTTTAGGCCCAGCACTGGCGGCCAGTTTGCTCTTTCTGCTGTCGCCCTACCAAGCCGAGGTCGTCGTGTGGCGGGTCTGCTTCAACTTCCTGTTCTGCACGCTGCTCATGCTCGCCTCACTGCTTTTTTTGATGAAATTCTTGGAGGGTGAAAAACTTCGGCACCTCATCTGGTCGCACGGGCTGTTCGTGGTGGCGCTGTTCACCTTTGAGCTGGCGCTGGCGCTGCCACTGCTGGCCATCGTGGTTTGGTGGCTGCACAAAAAAAAACCAAGCATCACGGCTGTTTTCGCTCCGCAAATCGCCCTCGTTGCAGCTTATTTTTTGCTGAACAAACTGCTGCTCGGCGGCTGGGCAGGCCATTACGGCGAAGCCGTGCACCTGAACTTCGACCTGCGAAACATCGCCGCCAACTGCCTGAAATATTTCTCGAAATACCTGCTCTGGTGGCGGGAATGGCCGCACGGCAGCAAGGAATGGCTCGTGCTTTTTTTCGAAAAACCTGTGGTGGCTTGGAGCGGGCTGGTATTTGGCGTCCTCCTAGTTTTTGGGCTATTGAAAACATCGGCGAGGTTTAAAACCTCGCCGACCTTGACCTGCATCAGCATCAGTTGGCTGCTGTTTTTCCTCGCCCTCGCACCCGTGGCGAACCTGTACGTAGCCTACATCCTTCACGGTGAAAACGACCGCTACGGCTACTTGGCTAGCCTGTTTTTTTTCATGGGGCTGGTGGCGGTGCTGGATTTTTTTCCTCGCTGGCTTCGCAATGGGCTGGTCGGCGCCTGGCTGCTGGCATCGGCATTTTTCCTGCAAAAAATGACGGGCTACTGGCACGAGAGTGCCCGCCTCACGACCAGTCTGCTCAACGATTTCCGCTGGCAGGATGCCTCGGAGGTGTACGTGCTGGCCAGCCCAGAGAACTACCAGGGCATCCCGATGTTCAAGGATTTTTCGAGGGAAAACCTCGCCATCAAGCACGCCCTGCGCTACCTCGCCGACAAACCTACCCAAGCCAATTTTTACCAAGTCGCCCAGTTCAACCTGACCTCCCCGACCGATGGTTTCACCGCTAGCCGGGACAGCACGGCAGGCATTTTCCACCTGGAATTCAACCAGTGGGGCAATTGGTGGTGGCTCTACGGCATGGGCCTCGGCGACTACCAGACCGAGCAGTACCGCTTCCGCACGGACGGCAACGGCTGCCGGGTGGAGATGAAGCAGTGGCCACCAAAACCGGGAACGGTTTTCATCGTGGCACAGGGTGGGGGTTGGCAGGAGTTGTGAGTTTGGCAGTTGGCAGTTAAAATCAACCTAATTTCCTAATTTCCTAATTTCCTAATTTCCTAATTTCCTAATTTCCTAATTTCCTAATTTCCTAATTTCCTAATTTCCTAAT
>Ga0075012_10006392_pt1 | contig 10694 bp, 7 predicted proteins | sample All_14_2_FD_71474 | JGI IMG/M metagenome (GOLD analysis project Ga0075012, IMG submission 71474) | Freshwater microbial communities in response to fracking from Pennsylvania, USA - Allegheny Zone_MetaG_DW_15 | ecosystem: Environmental > Aquatic > Deep subsurface > Groundwater > Drilled... | reverse complement strand
CGGGTCGAGCTGGTGGGCTCCTCGTCGTCGAGGTCGTCGACGACGGGGCCGGCGGGAAGCGCCGACACGGGCGGCGCGAAGAACAGCAGCGAGGTGGTCGACGCGGGCTTCAGCACGGGGAAGGCGGGCTCGGCCGGCGGTGCGGGCTCGGCAGCGGCCGGCGCGTTGTCGACCGGGGCCTCCTCGGCAGCAGGCTCCTCGGTCGCGGGCTCCTCGGCGGCGGGCGGCGCGGCCGCGGCCGCGGCGGGCTCGGCTTCCGCATCCGTCGCCGGCAGCACCGGCTCGGTCGGGTCGGGCTCGGCGAGGTGGCCCTCGTCGAAGCCGGTCTCGGCCTTGGCGGCGTGCTCGCTGGCCTTCTTCGGCGCGAGGCCCCCGAACAGCCGGGTGCGCTTGCGGCCGGCCTTCTCGGCACCGTTGCCCGTGCCGGTACCGGCGCCGGCGTTCACGTTCGTGTCGTCATTCACCATTGCTGGTGCACTCCTCAGCCGTGCGGGCCGCGCCCGGACGGAAACCTCTGGGCGGTGCCGGAGCCCCGCCGAAATCTTCTGTTGTGGGCCGCCGCGCCCCCGAGTTCGAGTGCTGCGCCTGGCGGCTCTGGCGGGCGACCCTCTCACGGTCGGGCTCCGCCGCCCCACACGCCCTCTCACGACGGTGCGGCTGGGGAAACTGGCTATTCCCCGCGGTCGCGGCAATCGGTGCCGCGGTACTGGTCTGGTGTGCCCAGGAAGCTCTTCTGTTCGTCGTCGCGAGCGCGGCTGGCGACGACTGCCCCTCATTATCGCACGCGGGCCGCCGAGTCGGGACCTTGGACCGGGGTGCGCGCCGCATCCGCCCGGGATAATCGGAGCGTGACCGCTGTCGAGACCCCGCCCGCCGACCCCGCCGCCTCGACGGAGAGCGCGCCCGCGCGCCGCCCGATCGGGCTCGCGATCTTCCTGATCCTCACCGGCGCCATCGGCTGGTGGGGCGCGATGGAGCTCATCACCGAGCGCGTGCGCCTGCTGCTCGACCCCGAGTACACGCTCAACTGCGACATCAACCCGCTCATCTCGTGCGGCAACGTGATGGAGTCGTGGCAGGCCTCCCTGCTCGGGTTCCCGAACCCGCTGCTCGGGGTCGCCGGGCTCGTCGCCCCCATCGCGGTGGGGGTCGCCCTGCTCGCCGGCGCGCGCTTCGACCGCTGGTTCTGGTGGGCCTTCCTGACCGGAGTCTTCGGCGCCTACCTGTTCGTGCACTGGCTGTTCGAGCAGGCGGTCTACTCGATCGGCGCGCTGTGCCCCTGGTGCATGCTCGTCTGGCTCATGGTGATCCCGATGTTCTGGGTGCTGCTGCTGTGGTCTCTGAAGAGCGGGATGCTCACGAGCAGCCCGCGCGCGCAGCGCGTCGCGGCCGCCGTGTGGCCGTTCACCTGGGTGATCGTGCTCGCCAACCTGGTGGCGATCGCGACGGCGATCCTCGTGCAGTTCCCGACGCTGATCACCCTGCTGCTGGGCTGAGCGGCCCACACAGAATCGGCGCGGAGCCTGTCAGCCCCGCGCCGCTCACGGTCGCGCGGGGATCAGCCGAACCAGAGCGCGAGCTCGCGCGCGGCGGTCTCGGGCGAGTCGGAGCCGTGCACGAGGTTCTGCTGCACGCGCAGCCCCCAGTCGCGGCCGAGGTCGCCGCGGATCGTGCCGGGGGCGGCGGTCGTCGGGTCGGTGGTGCCGGCCAGCGAGCGGAAGCCCTCGATGACGCGGTTGCCGGCGACGCGCGCGGCGACGACGGGGCCCGACTCCATGAACTCGATGAGCGGCTCGTAGAACGGCTTGCCCTCGTGCTCGGCGTAGTGGGCGGCGAGCAGGTCGCGGCTGGGCTGCACCATGCGCAGGTCGACGAGCTGGTAGCCCTTGGCCTCGATGCGGCGCAGGATCTCGCCGGTCAGGTTGCGGGCGACGCCGTCGGGCTTGATGAGGACGAGGGTCTCTTCGACAGAGGTGGTCACGATGCTCCTTCGGTTGCGGCGCGCTTGGCGGCGTCGAGCTGGCCGCCCTTGACGACGCCGTAGATCCAGAATCCCACGAACACGGCCGCGGTCACGGCCGCCAGCACCTCGATGAAACCGGTGGCGAGCAGCCCGAGCTGCACGGCGCTGCCGAACCAGACGCCCCAGGTGTACCGCGCGACGCGGGCCGCGACGATCAGGAGCACGATGAATGCGGCCGCACCGCCGAACACGGCGGCCGAGGGCAGCACCTCGAGACCGTTGATGGCGAGCGCGCCGAACACGACGGCGAGCACCTCCATCACGATCGTCACCTGCAGCAGCGATTCCCGGGCGCCCTTCTCGCGGCGGGGGCGGCGAGCGGGTGCGGAGCCGGCGCCGGCGCCGGGGTCAGTGCTCTCAGGCTCAGGGGCATTGGTGTCGGTCACAGCATCCAATTCTGCTCGCGCGCGATGAGCATCGCCTGACCGACCATGGTGACCGAGCCGGTGATGAGGATCGCGTCGTTGGGGCCGGCGGCCTCGCGCGCCTCGGCGATGGCGACCGCGAGGTCGGGCTCGATGCGCACCCGGTCCGGGCCGGCGATCGCGTCGACCGTCTCCGCGAGGGTCGAGGCGTCGATCGCGCGGGCCGAGTCGGAGCGGCTGACGATGAAGCGGTCGACCACCGGGTCGAGCGCCTCGATGATGCCGCGGTCGTCCTTGTCGGCGAGCACGCCGACGATGGCCGTGATCGAGTCGAAGGCGAACGAGCTCAGCAGCGCGCGGGCGAGCGCCTGGGCGCCGTGCGGGTTGTGCGCGGCGTCGACGAGCACGCTCGGCTCGATGCCGATGAGCTGCAGGCGACCGGGGCTGGTGACAGTCGCGAGACCCTCGGCGACGACATCATCGGCGAGGCGCTGAGTGCCGTCGCCGAGGAACGACTCGACCGCCGCGATGGCGACCGCGGCGTTGTGCGCCTGGTGCTCGCCGTAGAGGGGCAGGAAGAGGTCGCGGTACTCCCCCGCCCGGCCGCGCACGTCGATGACCTGGCCGCCGACCGCGAGCCGCGCATCCAGCAGGGCGAAACCGACGCCCTCGGCGACGAGGCCGGCCTCGTTGTGCTCGGCGGCGCTCGACAGCTCGTCCATCGCCTCCGTCTGCTGCAGGGCGGTCACGACGGTCGCGGCGGGCTTGACGATGCCGGCCTTGGTGCGCGCGATCTCGCCGACGGTCGCGCCGAGGAACCGCGTGTGGTCGAGGTCGATCGGCGTGAACACGGCCACGTCGCCGTCGGCGACGTTGGTCGAATCCCACTCGCCGCCCATGCCGACCTCGACGACGGCGACATCGACGGGAGCGTCGGCGAAGGCCGCATAGGCGAGCACGGTGAGCGCCTCGAAGGTGCTCAGCGGCGGCTCACCGTTGGCCGTCAGCTCGGCGTCGACCATGAGCAGGTACGGCGCGATGTCGGCCCAGGTGTCGGCGAGCGCGCGGTCGCTGATCGGCTCGCCGTCGATGACGATGCGCTCGTTGACGAGCATGAGGTGCGGGCTGGTCAGCAGACCGGTGCGCAGGCCGTAGGCGCGCAGGATGCTCTCGATCAGCCGCGCAGTCGACGTCTTGCCGTTCGTGCCGGTGAGGTGGATCATCGCGAAGCTGCGCTGCGGGTCGCCGAGCAGCTCGACCGCGCGCCGGGTGGGCTCGAGCCGCGGCTGCGGCACCGCCTCGCCGGAGCGCGCGAACAGCTCGTCGTGCACCGCCTGGGCGGCCGCGCGGTCGGCGGCCTCGTCGTGGACGGTCATGCGCGCACCACCGTCACCGTCACGGCGGCGCCGTCGCCGACCGGCACCGGCTCGCCCGCGCCGGGCTCGGCGAGCTCGAGCGCGGTGGCGAGGGTCTCGGCCGCGATGAGCTCGCGGTGCGCCTCGATGGCGGCGCGAGCGGCCGCGTCGGCCCCGAGCGTCAGCACGATGCGGTCGCTGACGTCGAGCCCGGCGTCCTTGCGGGCCTGCTGCACCGCGCGGATCACGTCGCGCGCGAGACCCTCGGCCTCGAGCTCGGGTGTGACGCGGGTGTCGAGCAGCACGAAGCCACTGCCCGGCAGGAAGGCGACCGCGGCGGCGGGGTCGTCGAGCTCGAGCTCGAGGGTGAACTCGCCCGGCTCGAGGGCGACGCCACCCACGACGACGCGGCCGCCGTCGACGCTCCAGTCGCCGGCCTTCGCCGCGCCGATGACCTGCTGCACCTGCTTGCCGATGCGCGGCCCGGCGGCGCGGGCGTTGACCGCCAGGCGGCGGGCGATGCCGTACTCGGCGACGAGGCTGTCGTCGAACTCGACGAGCTCGACCGCCTTGACGTTGAGCTCGTCGCGCACGATGTCGGCGAAGGGGGCGAGCGCCTGCGCGTCGGGGGTGACGACGGTGAGCGTCGCGAGCGGCAGGCGCACGCGCAGGCCCTGGGCCTTGCGCAGCGCGAGGCCGGAGCTCGCGAGCTGCCGCACGCGGTCCATGGCCGCGACGAGGGCCTCGTCGGCCGGGAACTCCTCGGCCACGGGCCAGTCGGCCAGGTGCACGCTCTCGCCGCCGGTGAGGCCGCGCCAGACCTCCTCCGTGACGAGGGGCGCGAGGGGCGCCGCCAGGCGGGCGAGCGTCTCGAGCACGGTGAAGAGGGTGTCGTGGGCATCCCGATCGTCGCCCGCCCAGAAGCGGTCGCGCGAGCGGCGCACGTACCAGTTGGTGAGCACGTCGGCGAAGTCGCGCAACGCGGCCGCGGCCATCGGGGCGTCGAGCGCCTCGAGCTGCGCGGTCACCTCGACGACGAGGTCGCGGGTCTTGGCCAGCAGGTACCGGTCGAGCACGTTCGTCGAGTCGGTGCGGCGCTGGGCCGCCCCGAGGTCGCCGGCGTTGGCGTAGAGCGTGAAGAAGTAGTACGTGCTCCACAGCGGAAGAAGAAATTCGCGCACTCCCGCGCGAATGCCCTCCTCGGTGACGACGAGGTTGCCGCCGCGGATCACCGAGCCCGACATCAGGAACCAGCGCATCGCGTCGGCGCCGTCGCGCTCGAACACCTCGCCCACGTCGGGGTAGTTGCGCAGGCTCTTCGACATCTTCTGGCCGTCGTTGCCGAGCACGATGCCGTGGCTGATGACGTTGCTGAACGCGGGGCGGTCGAACAGCGCCGTGGCGAGGATGTGCATCGTGTAGAACCAGCCGCGGGTCTGCCCGATGTACTCGACGATGAAGTCGGCCGGATTGTGCGAGTCGAACCAGTCGGCGTTCTCGAAGGGGTAGTGCACCTGCGCGAACGGCATCGAGCCCGAGTCGAACCAGACGTCGAAGACGTCCTCGATGCGCCGCATCGTCGAGCGGCCGGTCGGGTCGTCGGGGTTGGGGCGGGTCAGGCTGTCGATGAACGGCCGGTGCAGGTCGACCTCGCCCGCGGCGTTGCGCGGCAGGGTGCCGAAGTCGGCCTCGAGCTCGGCGAGCGAGCCGTAGACGTCGACGCGCGGGTAGCTCGGGTCGTCGCTCTTCCACACCGGGATCGGGCTGCCCCAGTACCGGTTGCGGCTGATCGACCAGTCGCGGGCGCCCTCGAGCCACTTGCCGAACTGGCCGTGCTTGACGTTCTCGGGCACCCAGGTGATCTGCTCGTTGAGGTCGAGCATGCGGTCGCGGATCTGCGTCACGCGCACGAACCAGCTCGAGACCGCCTTGTAGATGAGCGGGTTGCGGCAGCGCCAGCAGTGCGGGTAGCTGTGCTCGTAGCTGCGCACCTGGAACAGGCGCCCGGCCTCGCGCAGCAGCTGCGTCAGCGGCTTGTTCGCCTCGAACACCTGCAGGCCGGCCACCGGCTCGACCGCGGGCAGGAAGCGTCCGCCGTCGTCCACCGAGATGACGATCGGGATGCCCGCCGCGGCGCACGCGAGCTGGTCGTCCTCGCCGTACGCGGGCGCCTGGTGCACGATGCCCGTGCCCTCGCCCGTGGCCACGTATTCGGCGACGAGGATCTGGAAGGCCTCCGGACCGTAGGCCTCGGCGTACCAGCCCCACAGTCGCTCGTAGCGCACGCCCTTCAGCTCGGCACCGGTGAGCGTGCGGGTGACGGCGGCGCGGGCCGCGGCGGCGTCGGGGTAGCCGAGCTCCTTCGCGTAGGCCGCGATCGTGTCGGCGGCGAGCAGGAACGTGCGCGCATCCGCTGCCGCACCGTCACCCGAGCCCTGGGGAACGACCGCGTACGCGATCTCGGGGCCGACGGCGAGCGCCGCGTTGGTCGGGAGGGTCCAGGGGGTCGTCGTCCAGGCGAGCGCCTCCACCCCGGCGAGCCCCAGCGCCTCGGCCGTCTCGCCGACGAGCGGGAAGGTGACGGTCACCGACTGGTCCTGCCGCAGCTTGTAGACGTCGTCGTCCATGCGCAGCTCGTGGTTCGACAGCGGCGTCTCGTCGCGCCAGCAGTACGGCAGCACGCGGTAGCCCTCATAAGCGAGGCCCTTGTCGTGGAGGGTCTTGAAGGCCCACAGCACGCTCTCCATGAACGTGATGTCGAGCGTCTTGTAGTCGTTCTCGAAGTCGACCCAGCGGGCCTGGCGGGTGACGTAGTCCTCCCACTCCTTCGTGTAGACGAGCACGCTCTCGCGGGCCTTCGCGTTGAAGGCCTCGATGCCCATCTGCTCGATCTCGGCCTTCTCGGTGATGCCGAGCTGCTTCATCGCCTCCAGCTCGGCGGGCAGGCCGTGGGTGTCCCAGCCGAAACGGCGGTGCACCTGCTTGCCGCGCATGGTCTGGAACCGCGGGAAGACGTCCTTCGCATACCCGGTGAGCAGGTGGCCGTAGTGCGGCAGGCCGTTGGCGAACGGCGGGCCATCGTAGAACACCCACTCCTCGCAGCCCTCGCGCTGGCTGACCGAGCGGCGGAAGGTGTCGTGCGCGGCCCAGTAGCCGAGCACCTCGTGCTCGAGCTCGGGAAAGCGCGGCGAGGCGACGACGCCCTGGTCGTCGCGGTGCAGGGGGTAGGTCATGAGTGGCTCCGGGGGTCGCGCTGCGTCTCACCGCGAGGACGACGGCGCTCGTTGCGCTGCCGCGGTACCACCCCGCTTGCCCAGCACCCCCGCCATGCCTCTGGCCGACGGATGCTGCGCCTCTCTCCCTGCGGCTGTGACGGGCCTGCCCCGCTCGGGTCTAGTTGCCCGGCCCGAGGGCCGCGCGTTCTTCCGAGGACTCCCCGGTGATAGCCGGATCGCTGTCGATGCCTCCATGCTAGCCGCACGCGGGCTGGGCCCGCGCCGGGAAAACGCGGGCACGGGAGTACGCTGTGGTGCTTGTGACCAGCACTGATCGTGGCAAAGCGCCAACCACGTCCGGGGCCGTCACGGAGACCCCTGTCGCCGTGAGCCCCTCCGACCCCCGCATCGCTCGACGCGCGCGGTGGGCCTCCCTCGTCGGGACCTCCCTGGAGTCGTACGACTTCTACCTGTTCGCCTACTTCTCGGCCTTCTTCGCCGGGCCGCTCTTCTTCGAGCCGCTCGGGGCGGTCGGCGCGAACCTGGCCGCGCTCGCGACCATCGGTGTCGCCTTCGTGATCCGCCCGCTGGGCGCGATCATCTTCGGCCACCTGGGCGACCGCATCGGCCGCCGCACGACCCTCATCGTGACGATCACGATGATGGGCGTCGCGACGGGCCTGATCGGCGTGCTGCCGACATACCAGCAGGCGGGCTGGATCGGAGCGATCCTGCTGGTGCTGCTGCGCGTGCTGCAGGGCGTCTCGCTCGGCGGCGAATGGGGCGGCGCGGTGCTCATCGCGACCGAGCACGAGAGCCGCGCGAAGCGCGCCTTCGCCGCGGCGATGCCCCAGCTCGGCTCGCCGATCGGCTCGATCCTCTCGGCCGTCGCCTTCCTGTGGCTGACGCTCTCGCTCACGAGCGAGGAGATCTCCGAGTGGGCCTGGCGCATCCCCTTCCTCACCGCGATTCCGCTGCTCGCCATCTCGCTCTACCTGCGGCTGGCGATCACCGAGACGCCGGTGTTCACAGCGGTGAAGGATGCGGGGCGCGCGCCGCGCATCCCGTTGGCCGCCCTGCTGCGCGCCCAGCCGGTGACGATCGTCGTCGCCGTGGGTGTCGCGCTGCTCGGCATCGGCTCGTACTCGCTGATGAACACGTACACGATCAACTACGGCGCGGCGGTGCTCGGCTACGACTACTACCAGCTGCTGATCGCGACGACGATCGGCGGCCTGCTGCAGCTGGTGACGATCCCGCTGTTCGGCGCGTGGGCGACCCGCATCGGCTCCGGCATGGTCGTGGCGATCGGGGCGCTCGGCACCCTGCTGGTGTCGTTCCCGCTCTACTACTTCCTGCAGGAGGCCTCGTTCGCCTTCCTGGTCGGCATGATGATCATCGGCGGCATCCTGCCGACGATGAGCTGGGCGGCCCTCGGCGGTATCTTCACCGAGCTGTTCGACGAGCGCTACCGCTACTCGGCGCTCGGCTTCGCCTATGCCCTCGCGGCCGTCGTGGCGGGCTTCGTGCCCGCGCTGACCGGCGCGCTCGGGGCGGCGACGGCGAACGCCTGGTGGCACCCGGCGATCGTGCTCGCGGGCATGTCGCTCATCACCTTCGTCGCGTCGCTCGTCGCGATCCGCATCCGGGTCGACCGCGATGACGCGCCGGATGCGGTGCCGACCACCGCGGAGAACGTGGCCTAAGCCGCTCTAGCCGGGGGTGCGGCCTCGGGCCTAGGCTGTGCGCCGTGGAGCCCGAGACCGCCCCCCTGCCGAGCAGCAGCACCTCCGCCGAGCCCGCCGAGGGCGCGACGCCGGAGGAGAAGCAGAAGCGCGGCCTCCTGATCGCCCTGATCGCGGTGGCGGGCGCGATCCTCATCGCGCTCATCGTGCTCATCGTCGTTCTGGTAGGCGGGCGCGGCGACACCACCGCCGCCCCGATGCCCGAGCCGACGACGAGCGACACCGCGACGCCCGAGCCGACCGAGTCGGAGACGCCGGTGCCGAGCGAGGAGCCTTCGGAGGAGCCCGCCGCCTCGCCGAGCGCGACGGCCGCTCCGCCTCCCCCGCCGCAGAGCCCGAGCTTCGCGACCTTCAGCGGGCCGAACCGCGCCACCTGCCCCGACACCTCCAGCTCGGTGGCGATCACCTGGAGCTGGAGCAGCACGAACGCGGTCAACGCCTGGTTTGGCATCGGCACGAACAACGCCAAGGCCGAGCCCTTCGAGTCGGTGCCGACGACGGCCACCTACACGTTCAACTACCAGTGCTCCGAGGCGAGCCAGCGCTACACGGTCACCCTCGAGGATTCCGCCGGCCGCCTCACCCACAAGACTGTGGAGGTCGTGCGCCAGTAGCGGCCCACCCGGCAGGGGCGCCGCGCCCCGGTACGATGAAAGCACCTCCCACACTCAGGCACCCGTTGACACGGTGCCGCACATACCGAAGCGAGACCCCGCCATGAGCAACGCCAGCCTGCCCGACAAGCCCGCCCTCGAGGGTCTCGAAGCCAAGTGGGGCCCCGTCTGGGAGGAGCAGGGCACGTACCGCTTCGACCGCCAGGCGGCCGTGGATGCGGGCCCCGACTCGGTCTACGCGATCGACACTCCCCCGCCCACCGCCTCGGGCTCGCTGCACATCGGGCACGTCTTCAGCTACACGCACATGGACCTCGCCGCGCGGTTCCAGCGCATGCGCGGCAAGAACCTCTTCTACCCGATGGGCTGGGACGACAACGGGCTGCCCACCGAGCGCCGCGTGCAGAACTACTACGGCGTGCGCTGCGACCCGGCGCTGCCCTACGACCCCGACTTCACGCCGCCGTTCGAGGGCGGCGACAACGCCAGCGGAAAGGCCGCCGACCAGGTGCCGATCAGCCGCCGCAACTTCATCGAGCTGTGCGAGCGCCTGACCGTCGAAGACGAGAAGCAGTTCGAAGACCTGTGGCGCACGCTCGGCCTCAGCGTCGACTGGAGCCAGACCTACCGCACCATCGGCGACGAGGCGCAGCGGGTCGCCCAGCGCGCTTTCCTGCGCAACCTCGCGCGCGGCGAGGCCTACCGCGCCGACGCCCCGACGCTGTGGGACATCACGTTCCGCACCGCGGTGGCCCAGGCCGAGCTGGAGGACAAGGAAATGCCCGGCGCGTTCCACCGGGTGAGCTTCCACCGGCCGGACGGCGGCACGATCGAGATCGAGACCACGCGCCCCGAGCTGATCCCGGCCTGCGTGGCGCTGGTGGCGCATCCCGATGACCCGCGCTACCAGCCGCTGTTCGGCACCACCGTGCGCACCCCGCTGTTCGGCGTCGAGGTGCCCGTGGTGGCCCACCACCTCGCGCAGCAGGACAAGGGCTCGGGCATCGCCATGGTCTGCACCTTCGGCGACGTGACCGACGTGGTCTGGTGGCGCGAGCTCGACCTGCCGATGCGCCCCATCCTCGGCAAGGACGGCCGCATCCTCGCCGACGCCCCGCAGGGCATCGAGGGTGCCGCGGCCGCGGTGTACGCCGAACTGGCCGGCAAGACCGTGTTCAGCGCGAAGGCGCGCATCGTCGAGCTGCTGCGCGAGTCGGGCGACCTCATCGGCGATCCGCGCCCCATCACGCACCCGGTCAAGTTCTTCGAGAAGGGCGACAAGCCGCTCGAGATCGTCACCACCCGCCAGTGGTACATCGCCAACGGCGCCCGCGACGAGGCGCTCAACGCGCGCCTGCTCGAGCGCGGCCGCGAGGT
>Ga0075012_10006387_pt1 | contig 10699 bp, 9 predicted proteins | sample All_14_2_FD_71474 | JGI IMG/M metagenome (GOLD analysis project Ga0075012, IMG submission 71474) | Freshwater microbial communities in response to fracking from Pennsylvania, USA - Allegheny Zone_MetaG_DW_15 | ecosystem: Environmental > Aquatic > Deep subsurface > Groundwater > Drilled... | reverse complement strand
CGGATCATCCCCGCGTGTGCGGGGAACGCCCTGATTGCCAGCCCATTTGGTGATAGCTATTCGGATCATCCCCGCGTGTGCGGGGAACGCCCCCTGGTCCTCCCCTGGTCCTTCGCCTGGTCCGGATCATCCCCGCGTGTGCGGGGAACGCTGCAACTGCGAGAAAGCCGTATCAACATCGGCCGGATCATCCCCGCGTGTGCGGGGAACGCGTCCTCCGCGCCCTTGCTCGGGTCGCCTTGGGCGGATCATCCCCGCGTGTGCGGGGAACGCCGCTTGGGGTTCCGTCACGGATATGTTTAAGGCGGATCATCCCCGCGTGTGCGGGGAACGCGTCGGCCCAAGAAAAGAGGTCGAACTTCGCAGCGGATCATCCCCGCGTGTGCGGGGAACGCGGATGAGCGCCGGACAGTGACCCAGCCGCGTTCGGATCATCCCCGCGTGTGCGGGGAACGCCTCGATTTCATGGACGCAAACGGCTGGCCGCTCGGATCATCCCCGCGTGTGCGGGGAACGCCCTGTAATCGCGCCTGCTGGCCGCTCTGTGCGCGGATCATCCCCGCGTGTGCGGGGAACGCACAACGGCATGATATAGGCGACCGTCATCAGCCGGATCATCCCCGCGTGTGCGGGGAACGCAGTGTGCCATATGGGGCAAGCGTGGCGAGAGCCGGATCATCCCCGCGTGTGCGGGGAACGCCGCTGTGGCCCTTTGCGCGGCACAGGTTGGCCCGGATCATCCCCGCGTGTGCGGGGAACGCTCTTCCTGTAAGCGATTATTTTATAACGTAATTTACGTTGTCAAAGAGCCTACGGATGTAATTCTTCTTTTGTTCCAATAAACTGCCGCCGAGATAGCTTGGCTATTCGCGCGCGGCCGGTGGTTGAAATGACACCAACCTGAATCCATCAAGGTCAACTGGCAAACGTCGATTGGCCCCCCAGGTATCGAATAAAAAGCCCGCATCGTTCGGAGCTGTCCATGCCATGACGGCGTTGCCTTCTTCCGACGATTCCGTGACCTCCTTCCATATCCTCTCGCGGACCCTGCGTGAATAATTGCCGATATAAACGCCTGCACGAATCTCCAGGAGCCAGACGGCGAGACGGCCACGCAGTCTCGCCGGAACATTTTCGACAACGACAATCAGCATCCCATATCTCCATCATCAGCCTCGATGTCCTTCATCTCCCGAAGCCGGGCCGTCATCGAAGGCAGGCGGCTGCGCATCTTCCGGGGGTGCGGGTGGAGCAACGCCACCCGCGAGCAGGATTTCCTCGATCGACGGAATGATCCGCTCAAGAAGCTGCGTACGACGAAAGATGTCGCGGCACTCCCGACGCACAGCCCCTTCTATCGAGCCGGAAACGCCGCCGTCTCTCGCCTTGGCTGCGACACGAAACGCTGCCGGTACCACCGTTTCGAACTTGAAGATGTCCGCGACATCGTAGACGAAGGAAAGAGGCTTGCCGGTGTGCAAAAAGCCGATGGCTGGTGCATAGCCAGCCGCGAGAACGGCAGCTTCAGATAGGCCATAAAGACAGGATGTGGCGGCGGACAAGCAGCGATTTGGAATATCCGCAGCGTCCCATTCGGCGCGGTCATAAGCCCGCCTCTTCCACGTTATGCCGTATTGCTTTGCAAGCAACTCATAGAGCCGCCGGACACGGACGCCCTCGAGGCCGCGCAATTGCTCGACGGATCGCCGCTCGGGGGCCGGTTCACCAAAGCGAATGTCAAACATCTTGCGGACGACGTTGAGTCGAGCTTGTTCGTCCAGCGCGAGCTTTGCCTGCCACAACAGCCGATCCGAGCGGGCACCACCGGGCTGCCCGGATGCGTAAAGACGGACACCAGCTTCGCCGACCCAAACGATGAGCGTTCCCGCGCGCGCCGCAAGCACAATCGCGGCGTGGCTGATGCGGGTCCCCGGTTCGAGCATCAGGCAGACAAAACCACCTACCGGAATATGCGTCCGTATGCCGCTGTCGTCGACAACGACAAAGGCACCGTCCAGAACGTCTATACGTCCCTTCTCGATGAACACGAGCGAGGAACGCTCTTTGATCGGAATTGGCTTTGGCGGTGCGAGGCCGGGGAGTTGTGATACCATTCCTCGGTCCTCATCCTCTTCGGATCAACATCAGTCCACAACCAAAAGCCTTTGCCTTACCGAAGCCCGAGGTCAAACGAACAAGAAAGGCCGCCGGATCTGTAACGGTGAGCCGTCCCTCGAAATTCAACACAGAATAAGTAATCGGCTTTCCGTTCGCCCGGGGAATGACTCGCCAGTCGTCGCCGTCGACGGAAATACCGTCGTCCAACGCAAAGCCCGAACGTCGGCCTTGCGCCGCCAACCAAGATTCACCGGCTACGTGAATGATCTCGAATCGGCGTTCGGCTCTTTCGTCGGCGCCAAGCAACCCGAGGGCCGCCGCCACAGGATCGATGCGCTTGCCGCGGCTGCCGACACGCGCTTGCGAAACGGCCGGATTTGCCGTCAGCTTGAAGCGCAGCCGGTCACCCGCCGCCAAGACGGGCTCAAAAGGCTTCGTCTCGACATTGAAAAGGTTGTGCCTGTCCCGCGGTGGCCGGGCGGAAAGCGTGATGAAGCTGGTCCGCCAGCGTTCGCCGCGTGCGGTCTCTTCTCGCCAGAGAAAGTCACGCCTCCGTTCCGATCCGTCGGTGAATAATGTCCAAAGCCAATGATGAACGGCGCCGGTCCGACGATCGTCTTCCGGCGGAAGGATTAGCGGTGCCAGCGCGCGCACGGAAGCGCTGCGTGCAAGCCGAATACGCGAAATATACCAGCCGGTCATGATTTGACCCCCGGCATTGCGACACGCGCGAGCACCAATTCATCTCTCAGGTCGAATTGCCAATGTTGCCGGCTGGTGGCGCGGTCGCGCCGATGCTCCACCCGTTTCAGTTCGAAGTGCGGGAAGAGGATGTTGCAGTCCGGATCGGCCAGATCAGCGTCGGCATAGAAGCGGTCCCCAGCCGGAAGGGTGCAAAGCGTTTCCAGTAAATCTTTTTCGGGGACAGTTGCATCGGCGTCATAGATGTCGAGCGCGTCAGCAAGTCTATCTGCAACGATAACTGCGGCCCGTAGCGGCAGTCCGATCGGACAAGCCTTGCGGCCAAGGTAAAGCGTATAAACGGGAGAGCGCAGCGCTTCGGCAATCTTCTCCGGCGGAAAGACATTGGGTGCATCTTTCCGCGCGACAAGGCCGACGGTCAAAACTGGATCGGCCCGATAATCTCGCGAGGACAGTAGGGTTTCCAATTCATTTTTCCTCGATAGCGCGGCCCTCCTTGTCGGCCACGATGTCCCTCTGGCCTTGCCTGTGCGAGCGGGCGGTGCCTGCACCGTATGGTAGTCTTCAACGAGTTTGCCCGACGCCTCAATCCGCAGCACCAACGCATAGCTTTCGTCAAGCGCAGTATGTGCCTCATCGTCGCGACGGTCGATGCCGAGGGCGGCGGCAACCAGCCCGAACACTGCCGAGCGGCCAGGTCGGTCGAAACCGCCGCGCCGCTCGCCGACGGCGATATCGCCAAAGGCACCAAGCGGCGCATAGAGACGGAACATCAGAAAGGTCGCCATGAGATCAAGCCGCCGCAAAGACGATGAGATCGGAGAATGAGATGCCGTCGGGAGCGTGGGCGTTGAGCGCGCGTTGCTCTGGCGCATCGCCATAAGCTTCCGCAAAGGCCTGCCTTGTCTCTTGCAGGCGTTTGATCGACGCTTCCAGTATGTCTTCGTCGCGCACGGGTTTGAGAAAGGCGCTCGCAAGCGTACGAGGAGCGCTCGTGCCCTTTTCAATCAGGACAAAACTTGCCCGCGCCCGGCTGGCAAAGCTCGCCTGCTTTCCTTTGGGTGACACTTTGGCTGCCGCCTCGAGAAGCGCGGCGATTCCCGTCCTGGCAAGGGCTTCCGATCCCACGCCCCCGAGATTGCGGATCAGCAGGTCGCGATCGATACAGATATAAATGTAAAAGAGACCAGAACCGAAACCGGCCTCGCCGACAAATCCGGCGCCCGCGTCATCCGCCTTCGTCTTGAGGTCGTCGACGGCGGTATAATAATCATCCTCGGTCAGGACAGTGTGCGTGGTGATCGCATGCGCCACCTGCACGGCTGCCTCCCGGTTGAAGTCCGGATCGTCGGCCAGCATCCTGCCAAACATGGCAATGTCGACAGCGCTGTCCACCTCCTTGAGTACCAACGCCGGTGAAAACTTTTCCGGCTTTTCGCCAGCGAGTAGCTGCTCGGCGAGTGCAATTGCAGCCTTGCGCTCCTCCGGCGAGATGAAGGCAAGCTGCTCGATATAGGTCGCCTTCTCGCCCTCCTCCTTTTCGGACTTGAGCTTGCCAAAGAGATCGGCGACTTCGCGCGCGACCTCCGTCGCCTTCTGTTCATCGGCGCCCCTGGCGAGGAGATGCGCCAGAATGTCACGTCCGACGCGCTGCGTGCGCTGGCCCAAATGGCCGTTCAGAGCCTCTTCAAAAATATCGGAGGTGCGCCAGGCGCGCTTCTGGGCTTGAGACGAAACGCGAAGCCGCGTCGTGCCGCCGAACTGTGCTGTCTTGGGCTGGCCCGTATCGTCCCGGTTGAGGTTTGCAGGCGGATAGGCCGTGAGCAGATGAATCTGAATGAAAGTCGTCATGAACCTGTTTCCGTTATGAATGCGGTTATACGGCAGACAAAGCGACATCGGATTGGGAGCTGGGAGCGGCATCGCCAGCGTTGTAATAGTCATAGGCCCACATGGTGCGTATCCGATCCCCGCGCACGGGATCGTCCCAGTCGAGCAGCGTCGAGGCGATCTTCGCTACATCGAGGTTGTGGCCTGCGAGGTCGACCAGACGGCGCATCTCGCGCGCCACATCGGCAGGTTCGCGCGCGAGCAGCAGACGCCGGAAGCGCGCCGGCTTCATGCTCGCGGTTTCGCCCTTCTCGTCGCCGGCTTCAGGGCCGATTGCGCGTGGTGGGTTGCGGCGAGGATCAGAATCATGCTTACGCACATGCGAAAGTACCATCGCGACGACGGCGACCCAGGGCAGCCACCGTTCCGCTTCAGCACGCGTGTAACCAAGTCGCCGATAGAGATCGAGAACGCGCCGTTCACCCATGATTTCAATCGGCGTAACGGCGCGACGCAGACGCGCGAGCGCTGCGCGATCCGATGTCGGGTTCGGCATACCCATCTGGTCATAGGGTTGAAGATAACGCCACCACTGAAGAGCAGCGGAACCGGGAGAAGGGGCAGCCATCAGGCAATCTCCTTTTTCTTACGGGGCGTCGTTGTGGTCGGAGGATTTAGGCCGAGCTTTTCATAAATGGCCAAACCAGCCTTACCATAGCCGGCAAGAGCCAGACTAAGCCATTTGCGCGCTGCGATAATCTTTTGCATGTCGGTGAGGCGCAGCGTTGCGAGATCGGTCGAAGGCACAAGATCATCGAAAATTTGCAATGCTTGATGGCGCATGATCTGCAACCAACCCATCTTCGCGCGATTTTGGACGTCCGCCCGCCGGGCTTCGTCGCCGCCTGTGCCTTTCAGTTCGTTGGCGAGTTCATCCGCCAGGCTGTGAAACGGTCCCTCCGTTTCCTCCCAGAAGCGATCCCGCGCGACGGCGTTTGGACCCGCATCGATCTTGACGTCGCGCGAGAGCAGGGCATCCTTGACCTGCCGCACGAGGAGGCGTTGCACTTCGTCGGCAGCCCTGACGATGCTGTCGATGATTGGTGAAAAGTGGCGGGCCGTCTCCCCATCGAGTTGGTGCAGCGGCATCTCGCTCTCGATGAAGTCGCGCGCCTTCATATTGTCCATGTCATAGCCAGCGGCGAGGAGACGAGCTCGTTCGCGTACAGGAGGTGACTCATAGCCAAGCCGCTTTCGGGCCACCGCTGTGGCCTCGGCTGTCCGCCTGCCCTCGCCTTCGCGGCTTTCGATCAAGCCGATCCAATGGCGATAACCGATGCGTCCGGGCTGACCATGGAGGGGCAACCATTCCGCCGAGCCCTTCGCCTTGTAATAAGGAGAAAGCGGATGAATAAAGGCGCTGTAATTCGTACCGTAAGGACGCGTGCGGTAGCCACGAACGATGATGCTATCTACGTCTCCTGTGAGATCGCAGCAACGCTGGTATGAGTTCGGTTCGAAGATGAGCCGGATACGGCGCGGCATGCCCCAATAGGCGTGTAGCGGGTGTGTGTCGTCCGGTGTCGTGGTCTGGCCCTTTTCGGAGACGCGCGTCGACCCGAGCCATGGAAAAATGCGGTCCAGGCGAAGCAGATCGTCATCGTCCTCTGCCCCGAAACCCGACGCGACGGTATTAAGCCAGAGTGTTTGCCAGAGCGAGACGGGCTTGCCGTCTTCGGCCGGACCGGGAACGACGAGGGTCGAAAGCGGTCCACCGCCGCGCAGCGATGTTCTGTGGCCAGCACCGCCGGCGGGAGCAAAGTCCTGAAGCGCGAAGAGCGCCATCGCGGCCCCCCGTCTGGAGAGAGTGTCAATGCCGCCACGCCGAACGAAATGATCAAGATTCTTCTTCAGGGTATTGGCGCCGGGAGCCTCGATCAGAAGCTGCGAGACGGACACCTCCTCGCCAGCAAAATCTTCCGCGTCCTGCATGAAGCGCGGGCCCGGCCCATCGAGATGGAAGGCATTGTGCAAGCAAGCGAAAGCCGCATCAAGCTCTGCCGTCACCGGCGGATGCACGAACCATTCGTGCCAGCCGTGCCCTGTGGATGAACCGCATGCCGTCGCAAGGAGGCCGATCAAAAACTCGCGCGATGCCGCATCAAAATCCGCCCGCGACCACGCGAATTGAATGACGGGATTGATGTCGTGCTGCGACGTAATTTCAGCCGGCCGGATAAGATTACGGCTCCCATCGGCGCGTCGCACGGGTAGCCACGCATGATCGAGAAGGGAGAAAGAATTTGAATAATCAAACGCCGTCGAATTCGAAGTCATGCCGCCCCTCTCCCAAAAAACGCGAATGCATACCGCCCAACGTATCGCTAATTCGAACTATTGCACTCGAAATTAGTCAGAGCAATGATGCTCTTTAATATGAACATCATGGTCGCAGAATGCTGTCGATCTTCGTTCAGGAAAAAACAAGCCCCCTGCGTGGTGAATAGAAGAGCTGCTTTTCCTCCATCTCGCCGCCCTCCTTGCCGACGAGGATCGTCGCACCCCAGACATCATCCTCGACATGCTCAAGCGGTATCAGGAGCTTCTCGGCATCGTAGCGACCCCATGTCTTCATGACTTCTGCGATAGTGGCCGCGAGCGCTGACGATGTCTTTGCCCTGTCGGCAACTTTATGTAGCCGGACTGTCACCTCGGACATTGCCCATGAGAGCTCAGGCGTCTCTGCCGGACTCCAGGGTTCCAGCGTCGTTCCGTCCCATCGAGCGAGCCGCAATATACGGGTTTCATCAGAAAGCCGTGTCGAAACCTTGGTCTCATGCATCCAGGGCTGGCTGTCCTTTTCATAGCCACACGCGACCTTGAGAAGGTTTGCATCCGCGAAACTTCTTTCGCCGCTATGCCGGCCTCTGGCCTTTTCATGCGCGCCCAGAAGAGCGGCGGGGTCTTCATCCGTCTCTGCACCGTATGCGAATTCGATCAGCGCCCTTAGATCGCCCGGGAGACGGATCTCGCCTGTTCCAAAAATACGCGCTGCACTGCGCCACAAAAGCAGAGGATCGTCATAGACTGCCGATGCGCGCGGGAACATTGTCTTGTACCAGTCCTTCGTGATTGCTCCCTTTGGGTCTGGCGAAAGGACGATGAATTCCGGGCCTGGGATCGGACGCGACGACACCGGGCGTTCCAGCATGTGCCGCCACAACCGGCCGGCGCGTTGAATGAGAAGATCCACCGGGGCAAGGTCGCTGACGATGAGATCGAAATCGAGGTCGAGAGATTGTTCGATGACTTGCGAGGCAACAAGAACGCCACGACGCTCCGCAGCCGCTCCTTGCCGCCCAAACCGGGCGATAACTCCATTTTCGATCTTCACTCGATCGCCCATGGCGAAACGCGCGTGAAAGATTTCCGGAGATAGTCCTCTTTCCGCAAGGAGGCGCTCTGCATCGATTACATCGTCGACCGTGTTGCGAATCCATGCGACCGCAGCCCCTGCATCCGCTGCATCCCGAATCGCCTCGGCCACCGCATCGACGTTTTCGAGCCGCGTGATCCGGATTGTTCGCGGCAAATCCGGACGTGGCTCATGCGTTTCCTCGCGCGGTGGGTGCGCGGTCGAAAGAAGCGTCGTGAGCGGATAATCCAGCTTCGTGAGTTCAGGAGGTTTGATCCCGGCAGCCTTGGCCCATTCGTCCTTCATCCGCAGTCTCATCTGGACCGGGAGGGTCGCCGAAAGAATGATGGTATGGCTACCCAGTGCAGCCTGGAACGCGACGAGACGGTCGAGTTCCCGGCCCATATAGGCGTCATAGGCATGGGCTTCGTCAACGATCAACACCTTCTCCGACAAGCCGATCAGGCGCAGCGACTGGAACTTGGCAGGCAGGACACCAAGAAGCGCTTGATCGATGGTCCCGACGCCGACATCCGCGAGCAACGCCTTACGCGTTTCGCTGGCGAGCCATGCCGTGCTTTCCGCGGCCGAGTCTCCATCGTCGTTCATGTCACCGCGCCTGGCTTGTGCTTTCGGCGCGTTGTTGCCGTTGGCTAAAACGCTGGAGAAAAAATCGGAATTGAGCTTCGCGCGACCATGGGCAAGCGCGAGCGTCGGATACGATCTGTCGGCGAATATCCGTCGGTAGATTTTCCCGAGCCGTCCATACATGGCATTGGCCGTTGCCATGGTCGGCAAGCCAATATAGAGGCCGCGTGCACGCCCTTTTGCAATCAGGCGATGGGCGAGAATGAGGGCCGCCTCCGTCTTGCCGCTGCCCGTCATGTCTTCGATGAGAATAAGCAGAGGGCCGTCCGGCAATTCCACCGTCTCCGCCCAAGCCTGAACGGGCGCAGGTGCAAAGGAAAGTTCGGTCAGCGCCTGGAAGCCAGTCTTCGGATTTGGCGATGTGGGGCTCAGACCTGATTCCGCGATGGCTGTTCGAGCCCGCAGAAGAGCGTGATCGCGCCAGTATTCTTCAGGCGACGGGCGGGACGCTTGATAGGGAAACCATTTCTGGTTCGAACCGAGCCAATCCGCGAGCACAGCGAGCCCTGCGAAAATCCACGATACGCGAGCAACCACCTTTGGCGGCGGAGCGGTGAGAGCGGATGGCGCAAGCAACCTTTCCACCATGCTGACATAGGCTCGCGCGGCATGCTTTTCTTCGGATCGGCAAACGGCAGATGACAGTGCTTGGACATCATACCCAACAGGGCGGCCATGATGTCCAAGCACAGCCCCCAAAAGAAGAGCGGCATCGGGACCGGACCATCCGGGAAACCAGCGAGCAGTTGATTCTTGAAAGCATTCGCGGAGCAACAGCATGCCTGTCAGTGGATGTCCGGGATCTCGCGTGTTGCGAGTCGCGGCATCAATCGGCCCAAGCACCCTTTCCGGCCAATGTTTTTCCGACTTGAATTGGAAGACTCGCGTGAACTTGCCAATATCGTGAAGCGTGAGAAGAAAAATAAAGAGCTTGGCTGTTTCCTCAGGTGGCCAACTCGTCCACTCCTCAATGCGGACAAACAGGCTTTTATGCGTTCGCACCAGACAATCGCCGACGGCAGCAATATCGAGTGAATGCATCCAAAGCGGATGCCATGACGAAACATATCCTTCTGCGGGTTGCGCCTTTCCCCAGAAATCTTCCCAGTCTTGGCCGAGATGAAAGCTCATGTCTGATCACCAATTTCCCAGTGCAATCCTCCTTATCGTGTTGGTAAGGAAGGCGGCGCTCAAGTCTATCGCACTTGCGATGCCGATCGAAAAAATTCCGATTTCATGGCAATTGATAGGCGACCGTTACCTTTTGAAAAATTAGGTTTAGAACCCATTACGAACCGCACCGGCGTCGGCACTCGACGCTCGGGTATCTGAGCCCTATGGAGTTCGAAAAGAAGATGCTGTTAGCTTAACTCGATGTCCACGAGACCGGCAGCAGCCCAGGAAGTCTAAAAGGAAACCCAATTAGGTGGGGCCAGAACACCGCTTACAGAATGCCACGCACTGACGTGACCCTTAAGAAAATTGACGCGATGCGGAAGTGTTCTAAATTTATGCGAGAGCTTGCCGACGCCCCTATGCTTGCCGCTTAGATTTGCGGGGCACTCGACGTGTAGATGCTTTCTTCTTCTTTGAGCCGTTGCTATCGGTAGTCGACAGGCTAGGAAATCGTTCCATCCGAGCATTTAGAAGATCGTTTGCAAATGATCGCACGAGAAGCGCCTCAAGGCTGTCGATCATATTAACTTCAATCTCAAAGGCACTGAAGTACGCGGCAAGATCGCTTAACTGTAATCTTTTTTGCCTTGGTTGCCTGACCTTCTCATATGCAGGAATGAATTTCTGGCGTCGACCAGGATGTTCGACCCGGTAAACCGTTTGTGTTTCGCGGTCTCTATTGAAAGCGCTTTTCATCTCGTTCCAGAGTGTTTGCTTTTTAGCTTTTCCCGCATAAATCGCTCGGCCTCGAGTATCGTAGAAAATATAGATACCTTTCGAATTCTGAAGTAGCGTTCGCAACCCTTTGTG
>Ga0075012_10006385_pt1 | contig 10699 bp, 7 predicted proteins | sample All_14_2_FD_71474 | JGI IMG/M metagenome (GOLD analysis project Ga0075012, IMG submission 71474) | Freshwater microbial communities in response to fracking from Pennsylvania, USA - Allegheny Zone_MetaG_DW_15 | ecosystem: Environmental > Aquatic > Deep subsurface > Groundwater > Drilled... | reverse complement strand
AGCCACGCCAAGCCCAGCCCAGCGGCCAAGCCACCCAACATGGTCCCCCAGGGTTTTTTGGCAGGCACAGCCGCAGATGCGGCAGCCGGTGATTTGGCGACCGAAGCCGCTCCTTGCGGTCCTGCAGTGTTGGAAGGAGCATTCGCAGGCGGCGTGGCCGCGCGTTGAGCGACATTGTCAGACTGCTTGCCGATGGACGAACCACCGCCGATGCGTTTGGCCAAGACGTCATGCGAGGCCAACGTCAGCGACATCACCAGCAATGCAGACAACAATTTCATAGAAAAATCTCCGTTTTTTGGCCTGGAGCAAACCCATGTGAGCACAGGTGTCAACATTTGGTTCCCACATGCAGGGCGACCACACCGCCCGTGAGGTTGTGCACATCCACATGACCAAAACCCGCCGTTTTCATCATGGCCTTGAGCTCCTCCTGAGAAGGGTGCATGCGAATGGACTCGGCCAGGTAACGGTAGCTGGCTTCGTCATTGGCAATCAGCCCGCCCAGCTTCGGCAACAGGTTGAAAGAGTACCAGTCGTACATTTTTTCAAGGGGTTTGGCCACCCTGGAAAACTCCAACACCAGCAACCGGCCTCCGGGCTTCAGCACACGGCACATCTCCTTCAGAGCCAGATCCTTGTGCGTCATGTTGCGCAGGCCAAAAGCCACTGAAACCAGGTCAAAGTGGTTGTCCACGAAAGGCAGCTGCTCCGCGTCACACACCAGGGTGGGCAACACCACCCCTTTGTCGAGAAGCCGGGCACGCCCTTCGCGCAGCATGGCCTCGTTGATGTCGGTGTGCACCACACGCCCCGTTTTGCCGACACGCGGGGCAAAACCGAGCGACAGATCTCCCGTGCCACCGGCGATGTCCAGCACCTGATAGCCCTCGCGTGCATTGGCCACAGTCTGTGTGTAGGCCTTCCAGATCCGGTGCAAGCCGCCCGACATGACGTCGTTCATCAGGTCATATTTGGGCGCGACGGAATCGAAAACCCCGCGCACCTTGCGTGCCTTCTCGCGCTCGTCGACCGATTCAAATCCGAAGTGGGTATTGCTCATTCGTTGATGCTAAACGTCAATGGCTGGCGCAACCATGGCCAGCCTTCTCGGGCATGGCTGCATCGCGATCCACGCCCGCTGCCTGCAAGCGATTGTTGTACTCAGACCACAAATCGTCCTGTTTGACACCCAGAAAGTAGAGGTAGTCCCACGTGAAGATTCCGCTCTCGTGCCCATCGGAAAAGGTGGGCTGGATCGCGTAGTTGCCCACGGGTTCGAGGCCCACGATGGAGACCTCGCGCTTGCCCGTCTGCAGCACCTCCTGCCCCGGGCCGTGGCCCTGCACTTCGGCCGATGGGGAATACACGCGCATCAACTCGAACGGAATGCGAAATTCCCGCCCGTCTGAAAACCCCACCTCCAGCACACGGGTCTGCTGGTGCACGGTCAGGGAAGTGGGCGTGGGGGTATCAGCTTGCAAACCGGCCATGGAAAACTCCTGCAATGGAAAAATTCAAAAAAGGTGAAAGGGCCTGGCCTGCAGTCTGCCCTCAGGAAGACAAAACCCGGTAACGCCTCACCAAGGCAGCAGACACTGCCGAATGGCCTGATCCACTCGGGGCATCAGGTGTTCCAGCACAGACAACTGCCCCGGCTCCAGCACCCGCTGGGCCTGACCCCAGATGGGGGCCGGAAAATGGCTGTCCCAGTCGAAGCGGGCAATGACATGCCAGTGCAAGTGGGGCACCACATTGCCCAAGGCGGCCAGGTTGATCTTGGTCGGGTGCAGCAACTGGCGCAACGTGCGCTCCACCGTGTTGACCACCCGCATCAGGGCCAACTGCTCGGCCTCGGGCAGGTCGCTCCACTCGGCCACGTGGGCATTCAGCACCACACGGTAGAAGGCCGGAAAACCCGGTTCCATGGCGCGAATGACACGGCAGTTGTCCAGACGGACCACCAGCAGGCCACCATCGGTCTCGCAAAGGGGGCAGGCTGCCACAGCCTGAAGGGCGTGCGACAGCACCGCCTCGTGGTGCGTGGCCGCGCCGCCCGCCAACGCAACCTGCCCTTCGCCCTCGGCCGGCCAGTCGGCACCGGGTAGTGAATCCAATCCCGACCTCATACCAGCACCCTTTCGATACCGCCGTTGTTGGCCGCAGCCACGTAACTGGCCATCCACTCCTGACCCAGGATCTGGTTGGCCATTTCGACAACGATGTAGTCGGCCTCCAACAGCCCGTTCTTCAGATCGTCCTGGTAGCGGCCCAAGCCCATCATGCAGCTGGGGCACGAGGTCAGCATCTTGATGTTCGCCTTGGCATCCACAGCGCCGGTGGCGCGCAAAGCCGCTTCGTCCTTGCGGATTTCTTCTTCCTTGCGGAACCGGACCTGCGAGGACACATCGGGCCGCGACATGGCCAACCCCCCGCTCTCACCGCAGCAGCGCTCGCTCTTGCGGACGTTTTCGCCCAGCAAGGCCTTCACCGTCTTCATGGGCTCCTGCAACTTCATGGGGCTGTGACAGGGATCGTGGTACAGGTAGCCGCCGTTGCGGTTGTCCAGCGTGATGTTCTTCTCCAACAGGTATTCATGGATGTCCACGATGCGGCAACCCGGGAAGATCTTGTCGAACTCATAACCCTGCAACTGGTCGTAGCACGTGCCGCAGCTGACGACCACGGTCTTGATGTCCAAGTAGTTCAGCGTGTTGGCCACGCGGTGGAACAGCACCCGGTTGTCTGTGATGATTTTTTCAGCTTTGTCAAACTGCCCCGACCCCCGCTGCGGATAGCCGCAGCACAGGTAGCCCGGCGGCAGCACGGTCTGCACACCGGCGTGCCACAGCATGGCCTGCGTGGCCAGGCCCACTTGGCTGAACAGCCGCTCGGAGCCGCAACCGGGGAAATAGAACACCGCTTCGGTTTCCGCGTTGGTGGTCCTGGGGTCCCGGATGATGGGCACGTAGTCCTTGTCCTCGATGTCCAGCAGCGCCCGGGCCGTTTTCTTGGGCAAGCCACCGGGCATTTTCTTGTTGATGAAATGGATGACCTGCTCTTTGATCGGCGCGGTCCCCACGGTGGCAGGCGGCAAACTGGTCTGCTTGCGGGCAATCACCTTCAGCACGTTGTTGGCCATGCGCTGGGCCCGGAAACTCAGGTCGGTGAGCGTGTGGCCGATGCGGATGGCCTGCGGGCTGGTGATGCCAATGAACGCGGCCTGCAGTGCGGCCGCCGGCCGGAAGCTCTTCTTGCCCATCTTGCGCAGCAAATTGCGCATGTTCATCGACACGTCACCGAAGTCGATCTTCACCGGGCAAGGGCTGGCGCACTTGTGGCACACCGTGCAGTGGTCGGCCACGTCCTCGAACTCTTCCCAGTGCTTGATGCTGATGCCCCGGCGCGTCTGCTCTTCGTAAAGAAAAGCCTCGATCAACAGGGAGGTGGCCAGGATTTTGTTGCGCGGGCTGTAGAGCAGGTTGGCGCGCGGCACATGGGTGGCACACACGGGCTTGCACTTGCCGCAGCGCAGGCAATCCTTCACGCTGTCGGCAATGGCGCCGATGTCGCTCTGCTGCATGATGAGCGACTCGTAACCCATCAGCCCGAAACTGGGGGTGTAGGCATTGGTCAGGTCGGCATGCAACACGCCAGACGCACCACCATTTTCAATAGAAAAATTGGCCTCTGAAGCTTTGCCTGATTGAATATCAAGCTGTGTATTTCGAAGCAATTTGCCTTTGTTGAACCGGCCTTGCGGATCGATGCGGCGTTTGTAGTCGGCAAAGGGTGCCAACTCTTCGTCGGTCAGAAACTCCAGCTTGGTGATGCCAATGCCGTGCTCGCCCGAAATGACGCCATCCAGGCTGCGGGCCAGCTTCATGATCCGGGCCACCGCCTCGTGCGCAGTCTGCAGCATGGCGTAATCGTCGCTGTTGACCGGGATGTTGGTGTGCACATTGCCGTCACCGGCGTGCATGTGCAAGGCCACCCACACGCGCCCCTTCAGGACGCGCTGGTGGATGGCATTGCACTCGGCCAACACCGGCCCGAAAGCCGCACCCGAAAAAATGGCCTGCAAAGGCGCACGGATCTGGGTTTTCCAACTGGCGCGCAGGCTGTGGTCCTGCAACTGCGGAAACAAAGTGTCCACGCCAGCCAGCCAGCCCGCCCACAGGCCACGCACCTGGTTCAGCAACACCAGGGCCTGCTGCACCCGGTCTTCCAGCAGCTCGGCGCTGCCGATGTCGTTGGCATCGTCGGTTTTGCCCAGCGGGAGCGAGCCCTGCTCGAAAAAGGCCTGCAAGGCGTCGCACAGCGCCAACTTGTTGCGCAGGCTCAGTTCGATGTTGATGCGCTCGATGCCGTCGGTGTACTCGGCCATGCGGGGCAAGGGAATCACCACGTCTTCGTTCACTTTGAACGCGTTGGTGTGCTTGCTGATGGCGGCCGTGCGCTTGCGGTCCAGCCAGAACTTTTTGCGCGCCTCGGGGCTGATGGCCACAAAACCTTCGCCACTGCGGCTGTTGGCAATGCGCACCACCTCGCTGGTGGCACGGGCCACGGCGTCGGCGTCGTCACCCACGATGTCGCCCACCAGCACCATTTTGGGCACGGCCGACGTGGTGACACGCTTGCTCTTGGTGGCATAGCCCACGGCCCGCAGGTAGCGGTCATCCAAGTGTTCCAGGCCCGCCAGCAGCACGCCAGAGCGCTTGGCCTCGGCGAACATGAAGTCCTTGATTTCGACGATGCTGGGCACGGCATCGCGCGCGTTGCCGAAGAACTCCAGGCACACAGTGCGGGTGTGGGCCGGCATGCGGTGCACCACCCAGCGCGCGCTGGTGATGAGCCCGTCGCAGCCTTCTTTCTGGATGCCGGGCAGGCCGCTCAGGAACTTGTCCGTCACGTCCTTGCCCAGGCCCTCTTTGCGAAAGCTGGGACCTGCAATGTCCAAGCGCTCGGTGCGGATGAGGGTCTTGCCATCGGCCTGGAAATACTTCAGCTCGAAACTGGCGGTGGCAATGTCGTGGATCTTGCCCAGGTTGTGGTTCAGGCGGGTCACCTCCAGCCACTGCGCGTCAGGGGTGACCATGCGCCAACTGGCCAGGTTGTCCAGCGCAGTGCCCCACAGCACGGCTTTTTTGCCACCGGCGTTCATGGCAATGTTGCCCCCCACGCACGACGCCTCGGCGCTGGTCGGGTCCACGGCAAAGACGTAACCGGCCCGCTCGGCCGCGTCGGTCACGCGCTGTGTGACCACACCCGCCTCGGTCCAGATGGTGGGCACAGGATGGTCCACGCCCGGCAGGTCCACCGCTTCCACACCGGTCATGGCTTCGAGCTTTTCGGTGTTGATGACCGCGCTCTGCCAGGTCAGGGGAATGGCGCCTCCCGTGTAGCCGGTGCCACCACCGCGGGGAATGATGGTCAGGTCCAGGTCAATGCACCCTTTGACCAGGCGTGCCATTTCGGCCTCGGAATCGGGCGTGAGGACCACAAAGGGGTATTCCACACGCCAGTCGGTGGCGTCGGTCACGTGGCTGACGCGGCTGAGGCCATCGAACTTGATGTTGTCCTTGGCCGTGCACTTGCCCAGGGTGCGCACCACCTTCTGACGCAAACGGGCCATGTCGTCAAACTGGCGGGCAAAACGCTCGACCGCTTCGCTGGCCGCCGTCAGCAACTGGGCCACCAGCGCGTCGCGAGCGGCGTCGTCCCCGGGTGTGCGGCGCTTTTGCACTTCAGCCAGCCGGTGGTGCAAAGCATCCACCAACAGGCGGCGGCGCTTGGGGTTGTCCAGCAGGTCGTCCTGCAGGTAGGGGTTGCGCTGCACCACCCAGATGTCGCCCATCACCTCGTAGAGCATGCGGGCCGAGCGGCCGGTGCGCCGCTCCTGCCTCAATTGGTTGAGCACCTCCCACGCCTGGGAACCCAGCAATCGAATGACGATTTCGCGGTCCGAGAAAGACGTGTAGTTGTAGGGAATTTCCCTGAGCCGGGGGGCTTCGGCCTGGGGCCGGATCAGGTGCTGGAGTGGGGTGGGAGCATTCATGTCGTGAGAGCCTGCCCCGGCCGGTTCGCGGGTGGCGCAAGGACCTGAGTTCCGGGGGAGAGCGATGTTACCGCAGTGCAACATACACCCACGCTCCTCATGGAAACCACCGATGGCAAGGCATTGAAAGCGATTTGAAATGGCTTTGTCACAAAGCCGACCTACGCTGAAAGACTGTTCGCAGCCGGGTTCAGTCACCTGACGCTGGGATTTCCAATGACCACAGGAGTATTCATGCAAGTCAAACACACCGCATTGGCCGCCGCCCTGGCCCTGGGCGCCGCCTTCAGCGCCCCCGCCATGGCCCAAACCGAAATCCAGTGGTGGCACTCGATGGGGGGTGCGCTGGGCGAATGGGTGAACGACCTGGCCAAAGACTTCAACGCGTCCCAGAAGGACTACAAAATCGTTCCCACCTTCAAAGGCAGTTACGACGAATCCATGACCGCCGCCATCGCGGCCTTCCGTGCGGGCAATGCACCACACGTGCTGCAGGTGTTCGAAGTGGGCACCGCCACCATGATGGCCAGCAAGGGCGCCATCGTCCCCGTGGGCGAAGTCATGAAAAAAGCGGGTGTGACCTTTGACCCCAATGCCTACGTGCCCGCCGTGGCTGGCTACTACACCGCGCCCAACGGCCAGATGCTGAGCTTCCCCTTCAACAGCTCCACCACCGTTTTCCATTACAACAAAGACGCCTTCAAGGCCGCCGGTCTGGACCCGGAAAAAGCCCCTGGCACCTGGCCCGAAGTGGCCTTGGCCGCCGCCAAACTCAAAGCCAGCGGCCACAAATGCCCGTTCACCACCAGCTGGGTGAGCTGGACGCAGCTGGAGAGCTTCAGCGCCTGGCACAACACCGAGTTCGCCACCAAGGGCAACGGCATGCGCGGCCTGGACACCCGGCTGACCTTCAACAGCCCACTGCACGTGCGCCATATCGAGAACCTGGGCAACATGGCCAAGCAAGGCCTGTTTGTCTACAAGGGCCGGGGCAACGCGGCCGACGCCACCTTTGTCTCGGGTGAGTGCGCCATGGCCACCGGCAGCTCGGCGCTGTACGGCAACGTCAAACGCAACGCCAAGTTCGCCAGTGGCATTGCCCCCCTGCCCTTCTACCCTGATGTGCCCGGCGCGCCCCAGAACACCGTGATCGGCGGGGCCAGCCTGTGGGTCATGTCGGGCAAGAAAGAGGCCGAGTACAAGGGCGTGGCCCAGTTCTTCGCCCACCTGTCCAAGGCTGAAGAAGCGGCCAAGAGCCACCAGCGCACGGGCTACCTGCCCCTGACCAAGGCCTCGTTCGAGCTGACCGAAAAGTCGGGCTTCTACAAGCAGAACCCCGGCACCGACGTGTCGGTGACGCAGATGATCCGCAAGACCACCGACAAGTCGCGTGGCATCCGCCTGGGCAATTTCGTGCAAATCCGCACCATCAATGACGAGGAACTCGAAGGCGTGTGGAGCGGCAAGAAAACAGCCAAGGAAGCCCTTGACAACGCCGTCAAACGGGGCAACGAGCAACTGGAACGGTTCGAAAAATCCAACAAGTCCTGACCGGTGGTAGCGGCGGTGGGTGACTGACCCGCCGCGCCCCTCACCAGACCCTGCACCCGGGCTGCTTCAGCGCCCCGGGTGCATTTCTTTTCACAATAAAAATGACCTGTTACGCTTTCTGAAATTGAACAGTCAGCTACAAAAATTAACCTTCCAGCATGGAAAAACGCGTTCGCTTCAAATCCTCGTGGCTGCCATGGGTGCTGATTGCACCGCAGATGGCGGTGGTGCTGGTGTTTTTTTTCTGGCCTGCAGGCCAGGCGCTGTACCAGAGCCTGCTGCAACAGGACGCTTTCGGGCTGTCCACCGAATTTGTCGGTCTGGAAAATTTCCGCCGCCTGTTCGCCGATGACACTTACCTGACCTCATTCAAGACCACCGCCGTGTTCTCCTTGCTGGTGGCCAGCACGGGGTTGATCCTGTCGCTGCTGCTGGCGGTCATGGCCAACCGCGTGATCCGCGGTGCCGGCTTCTACAAAACCCTGCTCATCTGGCCCTACGCCGTGGCGCCCGTGGTGGCCGGGGTGCTGTGGCTGATGATGTTTGCTTCGCCCTATGGCGTGGTGGCCTGGGCGCTGCGCGAGTTCGGTGTGCCCTGGGACCACTTGCTCAACGCCGACCATGCCATGGCCCTGATCGTGATGGCTGCGGTGTGGAAACAGATTTCCTACAACTTCCTGTTCTTCCTGGCGGGGTTGCAGAGCATCCCGAAATCGCTGATCGAAGCCGCGGCCATCGACGGAGCCTCCCCCTGGACGCGGTTCTGGACCATTGTGTTCCCCCTGCTGTCGCCCACCACGTTCTTTTTGCTGGTCATCAACATCATCTACGCATTCTTCGACACCTTTGCCATCGTGGATGCCACCACGCACGGTGGCCCGGGCAAGGACACCGCCATACTCGTCTACAAGGTGTACTACGACGGGTTCAAGGCACTCGACATGGGCGGATCGGCCGCGCAATCGGTGATCCTGATGGCCATCGTCATTGCGCTCACGGTGGTGCAGTTCCGATTCGTCGAAAAGAAGGTCCAGTACTGATGCCCGGGGACCCCGCGCGCCCTGGCGGCAGGCATGTTGCCCCCACTCCCTGTGATCGCTGCCCATGATTGAACGACGCCCCCTGCTCACCGCCACCGCCCACTTCGTCCTGATGCTGGGGGTGGCCATCGTCGCGTTTCCGGTGCTGATCACCTTCATCGGTTCCACCCAGACCGCAGAACAGATTTCCAGCAGCAACCCGCTGTCGCTGTGGCCGGGCGGCAACCTGCTGGAAAGCTACCGCCTGGCGCTGCTGGGCGGCAAGACCAGCGGTGGCAGCACCATCGCGCCCATCCTGCCCATGCTGTGGGTCAGTCTGGTGAGTGCACTGGTGATTGCCGTGGGCAAGATCGCCATCTCGCTGCTGTCGGCGTTTGCCATCGTGTATTTCCGGTTCCCGCTGCGCAACCTGGTGTTCTGGATGATTTTTGTAACGCTGATGCTGCCTGTGGAGGTGCGCATAGGCCCGACCTACGAAGTCGTGTCCAACCTCGGCATGCTCAACACGTACGCGGGCCTGACGGTGCCGCTGATCGCGTCGGCCACGGCCACCTTTCTGTTCCGGCAGTTTTTCCTGACCGTGCCCGACGAGCTGGTGGAAGCCGCCCGCATGGACGGCGCCGGGCCCATGCGCTTTTTCTGGGACGTGCTGGTGCCGCTGTCCAAAACATCGATTGCCGCGCTGTTCGTCATCCAGTTCATCTACGGCTGGAACCAGTACCTCTGGCCACTGCTGGTCACCACCAACGAAGACATGTACCCGGTGGTGCTGGGCATCAAGCGCGCCATCTTTGGCGAGGTGTACGTGGAGTGGAACGTGGTCATGGCCACCGCCATCCTGGCCATGCTGCCCCCGGCGCTGGTGGTGATGCTGATGCAGAAATGGTTCGTGAAGGGGCTGGTGGACACCGAAAAGTGAACACCCGCCAATCACGCCCACAAATGCTTCCCTCATTTCTCCAAATTTCATGAATAAAAAAGCACTCTTGTGCTTATTGGTATTCAACAGTCAGCTATCAATTGCAATTTAACCCATGGCCGCCATCTCTTTTCGAAACGTTGTCAAAAGCTACGGTCACGGCCCCAAGGCCGTCCCCGTCATTCACGGGCTGAACGCCGAAGTGAACGATGGCGAGTTCGTGGTCATCGTGGGCCCCTCGGGCTGCGGCAAATCCACGCTGTTGCGCATGGTGGCGGGGCTGGAAGACATCTCCGGTGGCGACATCGCCATCGGCACCCGCGTGGTCAACACGCTGGAGCCCGCCGAGCGCGACATTGCCATGGTGTTCCAGAACTACGCGCTCTACCCGCACATGACGGTGTTCGACAACATGGCTTATGGCCTGAAGATCAAAAAAATGCCTTTGGCCGAGATCAAGCAGCGGGTGGACAAAGCTGCGGGCATCCTGGAGCTGGGGCACCTGTTGCAGCGCAAACCGCGCGAGCTGTCGGGCGGCCAGCGCCAGCGCGTGGCCATGGGCCGCGCCATCGTGCGCCAGCCGCAGGTGTTCCTGTTTGACGAGCCGCTGTCCAACCTCGACGCCAAGCTGCGTGCCCAGACCCGGCTCGAAATCCAGAAACTGCACCGCGAACTGGGCATCACCAGCCTGTTCGTCACGCACGACCAGGTCGAGGCCATGACACTGGCGCAGCGCATGATCGTGATGAACGGGGGCCACATGGAGCAGTTCGGCACCCCTGAGGAGGTTTACGCCCGCCCGGCCACCACGTTCGTGGCCAGCTTCATCGGCTCGCCACCCATGAACCTGCTCAAAAACGCCCCCGGCACACCCGCAGGCTGCCTGCTGGGCATACGCCCGGAGCACCTGGACGTGGTCTCTGCGGGCAGCGAAGGGGCCTGGTCCGTGACAGTGGATACCGTGGAGCTGCTGGGCGCCGAACGCCTGGTGTACGCCAAGCTGCATGGCGAAGCGCTGATCGTTCGCGTGGAAGAAAGCCAGCACCCCCCTGCCCCGGGCGACACGGCTCATTTGCGCCCCCGGCCTGACCGGCTGCATCTTTTCGACGCCACCACCGGACACCGCCAGTG
>Ga0075012_10006381_pt1 | contig 10701 bp, 8 predicted proteins | sample All_14_2_FD_71474 | JGI IMG/M metagenome (GOLD analysis project Ga0075012, IMG submission 71474) | Freshwater microbial communities in response to fracking from Pennsylvania, USA - Allegheny Zone_MetaG_DW_15 | ecosystem: Environmental > Aquatic > Deep subsurface > Groundwater > Drilled... | reverse complement strand
GGAACAAACCTGGCGAGTACCATGCGTTCAATCGTTGACAGCCCAATACCTACCAATAATGTTAAAATGGCAGCTACAGCGCTTGCTGACGCAGCATTGGTTGGTGCCAGGGGGAACTCAGGAATTATCTTTGCCCAATTCCTATATGGATTTGGCAACGAAATAGAAAATGAAGAAAACCTTACAGTTGAGAATTTTTCGCGATCCATTACCAAAGCTGTAACATACGCTTACGAAGCTATTGCCAATCCTGTGGAAGGCACTATGATTTCGGTCATCCGCGAATGGGCTGAGTTTATCAATGCCATGAAAGAACTGATTGACGACTTTGTTGAACTGTTGATAAAAGCATTTCAGGTAGCTAAAGATTCGCTTGCCGATACTACCCGTCAAATGGAAGTACTTGCCAAAGCTAATGTGGTTGATGCCGGCGCGAAAGGTTTTGTATTGTTCCTCGAAGGAATGATAGATTTCTTTAAGAACAGACAAACAATTCGCCGACTTGCCATTCCGATGAATGATATGATACTGGAAGATGTTCAGGCTGATTCGCACGAAGAAATAACTCATCGTTATTGCTGCGAGGCTTTGTTAGCCCTTGATCTGCATCCGGGAGAAACCAAAGAAACATTGCGCAATTCGATATCTGACATGGGTGATTCACTCGTAGTTGCAGGTTCCGAAAAGCGTTTGCGTATTCACATACATTCCGATAATCCTATAAAGCTTTTTGAAGCGATAAGTAAGAAATCATCCATTACCTATCAAAAAGTGGATGATATGGTTATGCAACAGGAAATGTCACATCACCGTAAATTCCCTATTGCGCTGGTAACTGATTCAACCTGCGATATTCCTCAGGATATTTTAGAGAAATACCAGATCAGCATGATTCCGCTTACTCTTCAGGTTGGTGCTTCCGTATATCTCGACCGCACTACCATTGCAAGTGAACAGTTTTATAGCCTGCTAGAAACATCGCCGGTTTATCCTACTACCTCACAGCCTTCGTACAAGGATTTTATCAACAAATATTCCTACCTGAGTTCGCATTACGAATCAACTATCGGAATTCATCTGAGCAAACAACTCAGCGGTACTTTTTCCAATAGTCAGCGTGCTGCAAAAGCAGTAAGCGAACAAAGCGGAAAACAAATCAGCGTATTAAACTCCAACCGCCTTTCGAGCGCACTTGGACTTACTGTTCTGCGGGCTGCTGAAGCTATTGAGAAAGGTCAGTCGCACGATGAGATAGTTTCAGCCGTTGAAAGCTGGAACGATAAAAACCATATCCTTGTAAGTGCCAAAACGGTGAAATACCTTGTTAAAAGTGGCAGGTTAAGCCATTCGAAGGGAGTTATGGGGAAATTATTAGGTGTAAATCCTATTATTTCAGTTAATAACGAAGGTAAAGCCACCACTTTCGGCAAAGCATATTCCGAAAAAGGCAGCATGAAACTATTAATGAAAGAGGCTTCCAAATTACTTGAAAAAGGAAAAATCTGGGGGTACTCTATTTCGCATATCCGTAATATTGAAACAGCAGATTGGTATGCTTCGCAAATGGAAACTCTAACAGGCAAAAAGCCACTTTTTATCAATGATTGCAGCCCTGTTCTGGGTGTGCATGGTGGTCCGGGAACTGTAGTTCTTTCCATTATGGAAGAATAACTCTGATTTTTTTCATTCCTATTCCTTTAATAGCTGCTTTCAGATTTCAGGAATGTGTCAGCTATATACCAAATACCAAAATCAAAAATCAAAAAATGATGCTGCCTGCAGGTATTCGGATTTTGGATAAAGGGTTTTTGATTCCTTAAACTATAAATCATTTTTTTCGTTTCACCCGCTTTTCGTACTTTCGCCCCATATTCGACGGCGAATAGCTTTCGTGGCATTCACTTATTACATACTGAAATACTGCAACTTATATGATAACCAATCAACTGATTAACCCTGCAAGTATCGTAATTGTCGGAGGTTCGAACGATACAGCCAAACCAGGCGGTAAAGTACTGAAAAACCTGATCGACAACCATTTCGGAGGAAAATTGTATGTTGTAAATCCTAAAGAAGATCTTATTCAGGGAATAACCTGTCATAAAAGTGTTGATGAATTGCCTGAGTGCGATCTGGCCATATTGGCTATTGCAGCAAAATATTGTCCGGAAACGGTCGAAAAACTGGCCCGCGACAAACAGACACGTGCTTTTATAATTCTTTCGGCAGGTTTTCATGAAGAAAGTGCTGAAGGTGCTATATTAGAAGAAAAAATAGTATCAACTGTAAATCAATACAATGCATGCCTGATTGGACCGAATTGCATTGGCATGATGAACCATCATCATACTTCGGTTTTTACAACCCCAATTCCGAAACTGGACCCTAAAGGCGTCGATTTTATCTCCGGTTCAGGTGCTACGGCAGTGTTTATTATGGAAGCCTCTATTCCTAAAGGGCTTACTTTTTCGAGTGTTTATTCGGTTGGTAACAGCGCACAACTTGGTGTTGAAGATGTTTTGAAATACCTTGATGAAAATTTCGATCCAGAAACGAGCTCTCGTGTAAAACTGCTCTATATCGAAAGTGTGAATAAACCGGAAATGCTGCTCAAACACGCTTCGTCACTGATTCGTAAAGGCTGTAGTATAGCTGCCATCAAATCAGGAAGTTCAGCTGCAGGTAGCCGTGCAGCCTCTTCGCATACGGGTGCACTGGCAAGTCCCGATGTAGCTGTTGAATCGCTTTTCCGTAAAGCAGGAATTGTCCGTTGCCACAGCCGGGAGGAATTGGCAACAGTAGCTGGCATTTTCATGCATAAACCTTTGAAAGGTAAAAACATTGCTATTATCACCCATGCCGGCGGACCAGCGGTAATGTTAACTGATGCTTTATCCGATGGTGGACTCGAAATACCACATCTCGAACATCCTGAACTACTTACAAAACTTTTCCCGGGTTCTTCTGTGGCAAATCCTATTGATTTCCTGGCAACAGGAACGGCTGAACAGCTGGGTTATATTATTGATGCCTGTGAAAACGATTTCGAAAATATTGACGGAATGGCAGTGATATTTGGAAGTCCGGGGCTTTTTGAAGTGTACGATGTGTATAAGCTCCTGGATGAAAAAATGCGTTCATGCAGTAAACCGATTTATCCGGTGCTGCCTTCAATAATTAATGTAAAAAACGAAATTGAATACTTTATCGGTTTGGGACGAATCAATTTCCCCGACGAGGTAAATTTTGGCAACGCACTTTGCAAAGTTTATAAAACACCAGCACCGGCACCGGAGATTATTGCTCAACCAGAAATAAATCTGGAAGCAATTCGCGCTATTATTGAGCAGTCCGAAAACGGGTATCTTCACCCTGAGAAAGTTCAGGCATTATTTGACGCAGCCGGAATTCCGAGAGCTGGCGAAGCTGTAGTTACTGATAAAGAATCAGCTATTAAGGCTGCATCGGAACTCGGTTTGCCTGTTGTAATGAAGGTAGTTGGCCCGGTTCACAAATCCGATGTCGGTGGAGTGGTTCTGAATGTAAAGAACTTTGACCAGGTGGCTGCTGAATTTGACCGTATGATCCAAATTGAAGACACTACTGCAATATTGATTCAACCTATGCTGAGCGGACATTCTGTTTATATCGGAGCCAAACAGGAACCTAAATTCGGGCATATGGTTTTATGTGGGTTGGGTGGAATTTATATCGAAGTGCTTAAAGATGTGCAGTCCTCCCTTGCACCTGTTTCAAAGGAAGAAGCTGCTTTGATGATTAAAAATCTGAAAAGTTATAAAATCATAGAGGGAGTCCGCGGGCAGGAAGGACTAAATGAAGAACTTTTTACGGATGTAATAACCCGTGTTTCAGCACTGTGCCTGGCTGCACCTGAAATAGCCGAAATGGATATTAATCCGTTAATGGGCAATATGAAAATACTGAAAGCTGTGGATGCGAGGATACGGATCGAGAGGTAAGCGAATATAGCATAAGATTAACGACGTAATTATATGCTCAACTACCTGCAACAAAACAAGGATCAGAAGAGTATATTTGGTAGTTTGAACCTGGTACATTGAATCATACAACAATCTAAATTTCACAAGATTGCATTTCGATCTTTACACTTTTCTGTTTAACTTTCGACAAATTTATTTCATAATAAAAATAGAACATATAAATGAAAAAAACCGACATACCGTTCTCAATAAGTGTCGTGGCTGTAGCATCGATATTCATTTTCCTCCCTCCTGTTACTAACCTGTACATGAAGTTTAATAAGGAACATGGAATGATTATGAGCTTCCTGAAATTTGCTGTACTGGCAACTTTGGGTGAAGTAATTGCACTCCGGATAAAATCAGGAGTTTACAATGAACCTGGTTTTGGGATTATCCCGCGCATGATAGTATGGGGATTTCTGGGTTTAGCTATTAACCTGGCTTTCAACATTTTTGCTTCGGGAGCACCGGTTTTTCTTGCTTATATGGGATTACCAGATGCACCGGCAGCCATGAACGGTAGTTTTTCGGGATTAAAATTACTTGATGCATTTGCTATTTCAACTACAATGAACCTCATTTTTGCCCCGGTTATGATGACTTTTCATAAAATTACTGATATCCATATTATTGCTAACGGAGGAACAGTAAGCGGGTTGCTGAAACCCATCCCTTTCGGTCCCATCCTGAAAGGCATCAACTGGGATGTAATGTGGAATTTCATTTTTAAGAAAACAATCCCCTTTTTCTGGATACCAGCTCATACTATTACATTTTTACTTCCTCCTGAATTCAGGGTATTGTTTGCTGCATTATTGGGAATAGCACTCGGATTAATTTTGGCTATAGGGGGACAGAAAGCAGTGAAAAGTGTTGCTTCGCTTCGCTCGCAATGACAGTGAAGAGTGAATGGTGAATAGTGAAAAGTAATGGCTAATTAGTAGCAAGTGAGGGAAAGAGGCACCTTGAACATTTCTTAGAAACATATTCAATTATAAAACTAAATAGAGTTTCAGATCCCTGAATATCAATTCCTTCTCTGCGTAAATTCATTCTAAATTACCAAAATATCAAAAATATTTGATTTTTCATTTTATTATCACATTCCTATTTCTAATCTTTGTGAATCGATTAACACCACTATACATATTGTGTAATTAATTCACATACAGATGAAAGCAGGAACTTTTGACACTCCAATCGATTTCGAAATCGTAACCGACAAGATTAAAGAACTCAATGTAGCAGTAGTTGGAAAAGCGACTATCAGGGAAATAAAACGTCTTGTCGATAACATTGAAACAGCTTCAGGTAAAAAATTCGTTAGGATGGAAATGGGTGTGCCCGGATTGCCACCTGCACAAATCGGAACCGATGCTGAGATTGAAGCGTTGCAAAGAGGTGTTGCTGCCATTTATCCTGATATTGATGGCATTCCTTCGCTAAAAAAAGAGGTTTCATCGTTTGTAAAGAATTTTCTGGATATTGATGTTGATGCCGCCGGCTGTATTCCAACTGTAGGCTCCATGCAGGGCGGTTTTGCATGCTTTATGACGCTTTCACGGATGAATAAGGCAAAAGACACAACCCTGTTTATCGATCCGGGATTTCCTGTGCATAAACAGCAGCACAAAGTACTGGGATATAAATTCGAGAGTTTCGATGTATATGAATACCGGGGCGAGAAACTTCGCGAAAAACTGGAGTCCTATTTTAAAAAAGGAAACATTCACTCTGTGTTGTATTCAAATCCCAACAACCCATCGTGGATTTGTTTTACCGATCAGGAGTTGCAAATCATAGGTGAACTGGCAAATAAATATGATGTAGTAATTCTTGAAGATCTCGCTTATTTCGGAATGGATTTCCGTAAGGATTACAGTAAACCGGGCGTCCCTCCTTTTCAGCCAACAGTAGCTAAATACACTGATAATTACGTACTTCTTATAAGCAGTTCAAAAGCATTCAGTTATGCCGGTCAGCGTATCGGAATGATGGTTATAAGCAACAAATTATTCAATACACGAGCCGAAGATTTGCTCAGGTATTATTCGAGTGATCAGTTTGGCCGGGCAATGATATTCGGAACTGTTTATTCTCTGAGTTCCGGGACCGCTCATTCGGCTCAATATGCGCTTGCTGCCATTTTAAAAGCAGCCAACGAAGGGAAATTCAATTTCGTAGAGCAAGTTAAGGAATATGGCGAGAAAGCTAAAATCATGAAAAAGCTGTTTCTCGATAATGGATTCCATATCGTATACGATAAAGATATTGACCAGCCAATTGCTGATGGTTTCTATTTTACCATTGCTTATCCAGGCTTCGATGGGCCCGACTTGATTGAAGAACTTTTATATTACGGAATCAGTGCCATTTCGTTGTCAATAACCGGAAGCGAACACAGCGAAGGCCTCAGGGCTTGTGTTTCGTTAGTAAAACGCACACAGTTTCCTGATCTTGAATTCCGTTTGAAAAAGTTTCACGAGCATCATCCTGTCTGACAGTAATTTGATCGAAAACAAAAAAATAAATTTTCAATGTAAAATCCGAAGCAGCTTCAGTTTCGGATTTTTTATTTTTGTGACGTGGCATTTGATTTCACGTCTAATTTGCGTCTCCCTGAAGCAGGAAAAAGTTCTGAGTTTGATAAAAAAATCAAAAATCACATGAATGTTCCAAAATAATATTTCAGACAATTTAAACTCATTTTAAATTACCACCATTATTTACGATTGTCATATTAAAAACATGTCGGAATTGCAATAAATATCTACCTTCGTCCCCACAATTCAGTGAAACTCTTAAATATTATGGCAAAAATAAAAGGCGAAATTGTTGTTGATGTCGAAAGGTGCAAAGGATGCGAAGTATGCATTCCTGCATGCCCTGAAGATGTAATAGCTATGGCAAAACAAGTAAACAGAAAAGGATATCATTATGCAATGCCAACCAATGATATGTGCACCGGATGCACAAATTGTGCAGTGGTTTGCCCTGATGGTGCAATAACAGTTTACCGCAAGAAATTTATTGATTAAGCATAAAAACTAACCTTAGGATGAAAGAATTACGGTTAATGAAAGGAAATGAAGCTTTTGCAGAAGCATGCATCCGTGCCGGAGCTGACGGGTATTTCGGATACCCGATCACGCCTCAATCGGAAGTAATGGAATACCTTATGGCTCAGAAAACTCATGAGCGCACAGGTATGGTTACCTTGCAGGCTGAAAGTGAAGTTGCAGCAATAAATATGGTATATGGAGGTGCCGGTTGTGGAAAACGTGTACTCACTTCATCGTCGAGCCCCGGAATGAGTTTAAAGCAAGAAGGAATTTCCTATATCGCCGGATCTGAACTTCCTTGTTTACTTCTGAATGTTGTTCGTGGCGGTCCAGGTTTAGGTACAATTCAACCTTCGCAATCCGACTATTTCCAAAGCACAAAAGGTGGCGGACATGGTGATTACCGCCTTATCGTTCTTGCACCTTCTTCCGTGCAGGAAATGGCTGATTTTGCCGGACTGGGTTTTGAGCTGGCTTTTAAATACCGGAATCCGGTGCTTGTACTTTCGGATGGCGCTATCGGTCAGATGATGGAAAAAGTTGAACTTGATGTTCAGAAACCTCGTTTTACTGAAGAAGAGATAAGGAAAAACACTCCATGGGCAACTATTGGCAAAACGCCTGACAGAGAGCGGAATATAATAACTTCCCTCGATCTGGAATCCATCAAAATGGAACAGCACAATCAAAAGCTACAGGCTAAATACAGGGAAATTGAGAAAAACGAAGTCCGTTACGAAAAAATAAACTGCGAAGATGCCGAATATGCTTTTGTAGCTTACGGAACCAGTGCTCGTATTTGTCAGAAAGCAATTGAACTTGCACGTGCCGAAGGTATTAAAGTCGGCCTGATGAGACCTATTACTTTATTCCCATTCCCAAAACAGGCAATCAAAGATATGACAGCCAGAGTAAAAGGAATTTTGTGTGTCGAAATGAGTGCCGGACAAATGATTGAGGACGTTCAACTTGCTGTTGAAGGCCGGGTAAAAGTTGAACATTTCGGCCGTTATGGAGGAATTGTACACTCGCCGTCAGAAATAGTGGAAGCATTGAAGAAACAAATAATCGGAGGATAGGATTATGGCCGAATTTAAAACAAACGCTGAAATAATGCAACCAGAAAACCTGGTTTACAAACGTACTGACCTGCTAACTGAAAAAGCACTCAGCTACTGCCCGGGTTGCGGACACGGAACTGCCCATCGCATCATCATGGAGGTTCTCGAAGAAATGAATATTCAATCCGAAACCATTGGCGTAGCACCTGTTGGATGCTCGGTACTGGCTTATGAATTCATGAATATTGATATGACGCAGGCTGCGCACGGTCGTGCTCCTGCTGTAGCTACAGCCATTAAAAGGTTATTTCCCGAGAAATTTGTTTTCACCTACCAGGGTGATGGCGACCTTGCAGCTATCGGTACTGCCGAAACCATTCATGCTTGCAACCGCGGCGAAAACATGACCATCATTTTCGTGAATAACGGAATTTATGGCATGACAGGAGGTCAAATGGCTCCAACCACGCTTCCGGGAATGAAATCGAGTACTTCTCCTTATGGCCGAGATGTGGCTACAATGGGAAATCCCCTGAAAATGACCGAACTTGTTGCCACCTTGCCGGGAACAATTTATGTTACCCGCCAGGCTGTTCATTCACCTGCAGCAGTAAGAAAAGCAAAAAAAGCCGTTCGCAAAGCATTTGAAAATCAAAAACTGAACAAAGGTCTTTCGTTTGTCGAAATTGTTTCAAACTGTAATTCAGGATGGAAGATGACACCGTTACAGTCGAATGAATGGATGGTCGAAAACATGTTCCCTTTCTATCCTTTAGGCGATATCAAAGTGAATGACGATAAATAGCTCTCAGCACTTTTAAAAAAAGCTTTAAAACTTAAAACAATGACCGAAGAAATAATCATAGCCGGATTTGGCGGACAAGGTGTACTCTCGATGGGAAAAATCCTTGCTTACTCCGGAGTAATGCAAAATAAAGAAGTCAGCTGGATGCCTTCGTACGGACCCGAAATGCGCGGCGGCACTGCCAATGTTACTGTAATTATCAGCGATGATCGTATAAGCTCACCTATTCTTCATGAATATGACACTGCCATTATCCTCAACCAGCAGTCGATGGATAAGTTTGAACATTCAGTAAAACCAGGTGGCCTTCTCATTTATGACCCAAATGGAATTACCCGTCATCCGGAAAGAAAAGATGTTAATATTTATACAATTGACGCTGCTGAAACGGCTGGAAAATTAGGACTTTCGAGGGTATTCAATATGATTGTGCTCGGAGGTTTCCTTAAGCTGAAACCAATCGTTGATATGGAATTTATTCACAAAGGACTGGAGAAATCACTTCCGGCACGGCATCATGTTATGATTCCTGAAAATGAAAAAGCGATTGAAACAGGAAAAGGACTTATAACACCAGTATTGGTTCTTAACTAAAAAGCATCCTTTCGTTCTTGTGCCACAGAAAACTGTCATTGTAAAATGGCAGTTTTTTTTATGACAACCAGCAAGAACCCTGTGTAGTTATGAAGAGCTGAAAAGAGTATTTTTGCAAAATGAATTACCAACCGGATCAGCTGAAAGAATTCCTTGACGAAAAAGTCCTTTTCTATAACCAACCCTCATTTATCGAAAATGACCCTATTTCAATTCCACATTTTTTCTCAAAAAAAGAAGATATTGAAATTGCCGGTTTTCTGACGGCAACTCTTGCATGGGGACAAAGGGTTACTATAATCCGAAAGGCCCGTGAACTTATAGTTCGCATGGATAATGAACCTTATGATTTCATAATTAATGCTTCGGACAAAGAAATCGGGTCACTTTCAACATTTGTACACAGAACTTTCCAGGGAGAAGATTGCATTTATTTTATGCATGCTTTGCAACAGATTTATAAAAATGGTGATGGATTAGAAACTGCATTCACCTCAGGATACCTTAATAATCAATCTGTTAAAGAATCGATTCACCATTTTAAAGCACAGTTTTTCAGCTTTGAGCATCTTCACCGAACACAAAAGCATGTTCCTGATCCAATGACAGGTTCAGCAGCAAAACGCATCAACATGTATCTGAGATGGATGGTCAGATATGACGGAAACGGCGTTGACTTCGGAATATGGAACAACATTAACCCTGCTCACCTTAGGTGTCCGCTCGATCTGCATTCAGGAAGAATCGCCAGGAAGCTAGGTTTACTGACCCGAAAACAGGACGATTGGCAAGCTGTTGAAGAGTTAACCGCCAATTTGCGTACTTTTGACGCATCCGATCCGGCGAAATACGATTTTGCACTTTTCGGCTCAGGTATAAATGAAAAATAAAACTTAAAAAGGCAAATAATGGAATTGACTGATATTCAAAATTATATTAAGGAAAACCAGGCCATATTACTATACTTTTATAACGATAGTTGTGCTCCTTGCAAAGTGTTAAGACCAAAAGTTCAGGAACTGGTGGAAAGCAATTTTCCGGAAATGAAATTTATGCTTATCAATGCAGAACATTTTCCGGCAACGGTAGCTTCGTTCGGTGTTTTTTCATCGCCTACCATAATCGCTTTTTTTGAAGCAAAAGAATATATCAGAGAAAGCAAGAATATATCAATC
>Ga0075012_10006373_pt1 | contig 10709 bp, 9 predicted proteins | sample All_14_2_FD_71474 | JGI IMG/M metagenome (GOLD analysis project Ga0075012, IMG submission 71474) | Freshwater microbial communities in response to fracking from Pennsylvania, USA - Allegheny Zone_MetaG_DW_15 | ecosystem: Environmental > Aquatic > Deep subsurface > Groundwater > Drilled... | reverse complement strand
TGCCTTTATCTCTTACACGAATTCAATTTCCTATATTTGTGCAAAATTCAAACGCATGTCAGATCAATCACGTATTTCAACAAGCAAGGCTCCAAAGCCAGTTGGTATGTATCCACACGCAAGAAAAGTTGGTAATCTATTGTTTTTATCGGGTGTTGGCCCAAGAGTAGCAGGTTCTGATGAAACAGATTCAGGTGTTCCAGGACTAACTTTAGACAAAAACGGTAATTTCATCGAATTTGATTTTGAAGCACAGTGCCGAAGCGTATTCGACAATGTCCGTGTGATTTTAGAAGAATCTGGATCGAATTGGGATAGTTTAGTAGATGTAACAGTGTTTTTAGTAAATATGAAACGCGATTTTCATACCTATAACCGTGTATATGCTGAATATTTCAAAGATAACATGCCTTGCAGAACGACTGTTGAGATAAATTCATTACCAACACCGATCGCAATTGAGTTAAAATGTATTGCAACAATTGATTAATTATGACTGGATTTATTATTCGCTGCGCAGTAGCAGCTTTAGCACTTTTCTTTAACGTTTATTTGTTTGTTTCAGGTCACTGGGGATGGGGAATAACTTTCCTTTTTGTAACAGCAATCATCATTTTGTCTTTCTTCCGCAATGAAAATATGATTTTGGCATTGAATCAAATGCGCGTTGGAAACACAGAAAAAGCAAAGAAATACATCAATCGTATTGGTGCTCCACACATGCTTCCACGCAAGCAACATGCTTACGTGTTATTTCTTCAAGCTGTGATGAACACACACGAATTTGGTTTTTCGAAAAGTGAACAATACTTGCGTAAAGCAATTGGTTTAGGACTAAGAACTGGACAAGACAATGCAGTTGCTCGTATGCACTTAGCTGGTATTTGTGCCCAAACTGGTCGTAAAGCGGAAGCAGAAAAATTATTGGCAGAAGCAAAACGTTTGGACAACACAGGGATGATGAAAGATCAAATCAACCAAATGTTAGGTCAAATGAAAATGGCGCCTTCAAAAAATCAAATGCGTATGGCGCAAATGATGGGTGGCCGTAAGAAAATGCCTCGTACCCGTTAATTTATCATGGCGCAAGAGAAAACCTACTCATTAGCATGGGAAGATTATGAATTAATCGACGCTGGTGGTGGGAAAAAACTCGAGCGATGGGGTGATGTTTATACTATTCGTCCAGAAGTTCAAGCCTACTTTCACTCAGGGAAACCCTTTGATGAATGGAAAGAATTAGCGCATTGGGAATTTATTTCTAAAAGTGGTCAATCTGGTACATGGAAAAAGCTCAAAGAAGATGCTCCAGAAAAATGGATAATTGGCTATGAAACACTAAAGTTTCAGCTTGAGTTGACTAAATTCAAACACCTAGGTTTGTTTCCTGAACAACAGACAAATTGGGAATTCATCGAAAAAAGGATTTCACAAAACGATAAATTTTTAAACCTATTTGCTTACACGGGTGCTTCATCTTGCGCGGCGAAATGTGCTGGTGCTGATACAATTCATGTCGATTCCGTCAAACAATTGATTTCTTGGGCAAAAGTGAACATGGAAACAAGCGGGTTGACTGATATCAAATGGGTATTAGAAGACGCAATGAAATTTGCTGCTCGAGAACAAAAAAGAGGTAACAAATACAAAGGTATTGTGATGGATCCACCTGCGTGGGGATTAGGAGCAAAAGGGGAAAAGTGGAAGTTGGAAGATAAAATTGAAGAATTAATGTCAACCGCAGCAGCATTGCTTTCTCGAGATGGATTTTTAGTAATGAACACTTATTCACCTACACTTGAAATCAATACCATTAAATCTCTTGCCAATCGTTATTTCAAGCATAAATCCATTGAGGTAAGTGAGCTTTGGATGCAAACTACAACAGGAAAGGATTTGTACTTTGGAAATTTGTTGCGAGTGAGTTAATAATTGCCTCCTTATTGAATTCTATTCTTCCGAAAAATGTTCGATGATTTTATCGGCAAGCACATCGCTTAATTTGAAATAACTTTCATTGGTCCAACCACCGACATGTGGAGTTAATATAACGTGATCTGATTGCAAGAGGTAGGAGAAATCTACCGGTATTTCTTGTTCAAAGAAAGATTCAAAACTACTTTTCTCGTATTCCAAGACATCCAACCCAGCGCCAAGAACTTTACCAGATTTCATTGCGGCAACTAAGGCTGATGTTTGAACAATTTTTCCTCTTGAGAGATTGAGCAAAAAGATTGATTTTTGAACGGAATCAAAAAAAGATTGATTGGCCATGTATATGGTTTCTTCATTTTGTGGGACATGAAAACTAATTACATCCGCATTCTGCAAAATAGCCTCCAAGGTACATTCCATGACAAAATGATCTCCAAAATCACTTTTATATTTGTCGTAGGCCATTAGCTTCACATCAAAACCGCGCAGCTTTTTAGCAAAAGCACTTCCGTTGTTTCCAAATCCAATGATTCCAACTGTTTTTCCATCTAGTTCAATTCCCCGATTTCCTTCACGATCCCATTTACCGCTGCGAACTTCTAGATCTGCTGTATGCAATTTATTCATGAGCGAAAGCAACATTCCTAAAGCATGTTCACCAACAGCATTTCTATTTCCTTCGGGAGCATTAAACAAGAGAATGTTGCGTTTTTCGCAATAGCTTGTATCAATATTTTCCATTCCAGCCCCTGAACGCGCAATGAATTTTAAGTTTGGAGCAAATTGCAAAAATTCAGAATTCATTGTAAATCGAGAACGAATTACGATTCCATCAGCATCTTGAATTAAATTCAAACACTCATCTTTCGGTAAATCGGCTGCAAGAATACATGTATAGCCTTGCGATGTCAAGCGCTCTTCCAATATAGAATGCACGCTATCGAGAAATATTATTTTCATGAATCAATGATTGTTGCTCAAAGGAAAGAAAAAAACAGCTACTATTAACAAGGTGTTATTGAATCTAAATCTGATACAACAACATTCCGATGGTAAAGTAAATAAACAATCCAACGATATCATTTAGGGTTGTAACAAACGGACCAGTTGCTAGTGCTGGATCGATTTTATAGTGATTTAATACCAAGGGAATCAGCGTTCCAAAGATGGCCGCGAATACAATAACCGTAAAAAGTGAAATACTTACTACTAATCCCAAAGTGGAATTTTCAAAGTAATAAGCAATTCCGAAGATAATTGATGAAAGAATAATTCCATTTACAAGCGCAACAAGTGCTTCCTTGGAGAGTTTTTGCAGTATACTTCCAAATTGATCGTTTCCTTTTGCAAGTGATTGTACTACAATTGCCGACGATTGTACGCCGACATTTCCACCCATCGCTGTAATCAATGGAATAAAGAATGCTAATGCAGGAATCTGTGTTATCCCAACTTCAAAACTGGCAATTACTTGAGCTCCTAATGTCCCACCCAACATGGCAATAATTAACCAAGGAATTCGGGCACGTGTTATACGCCAAACACTAAAAGTTGATTCAATACGCTCTGAGATACCCGATGCCAATTGGAAATCTTTATCTGCTTCTTCCTTAATGACATCAACAACGTCATCCAACGTAATTCGTCCAACTAGTTTGTTTTGTAAATCAACCACAGGGACAGAAACCAAATCGTATTTCTCCATTACCTTGGCAACATCTTCACTGTCATCGGAGGTTTTAACCGATATGATATTTTTGCCTTGGTATAAGTCAATAATTTTCGTTTTTGGCGAAGCGAATAACAATCGCTTCAAGGAAAGAACACCTACAAGCTTGTTTAAATCATCAACAACATAAATGGTATAGACCTTTTCCACATCCTCAGCTTGACGACGCAATTCAACTAAACAACGGTCAACCGGCCAATCAAGTTTCGCTTGAATGAACTCTTTCTGCATCAATCCACCTGCAGTGTCTTCATCATAGTTCAATAGATCTACGATATCCTCCGCAGCTTCATCATCCTCCATTTGAGAAATGACTTCTTGGATTTTTTCATCCGATAAATCACCTAAGATATCGGCGGCATCATCGGAATCCAGGTTTTCTAACTGGTCAGCAATTTCTTTGGAAGAAAGTGATGCCAAAAAGCGATCACGAACTTCTTCCTCTAATTCCATTAAAACGTCGGCTTGAACTTCTTCATCTAATTGAAAATAGATGTATTTCGCCTCGTCGTTGGATAATTTATCAAGTATTTCAGCGATGTCTGCGAAGTGAAGACCAAGTAGGTTCTCGTTTATCCATAGAAGATCTTGTTCCTCAATTTTGGAACGAAGCAATTCAAGAAAATCTTTGGATAATTCGAAGCGCATAGCTTATTTTTTTGCAAAGTTAGTGAATTCAGTTTAGAAGTCAGTTTAATTCAACATTATGAATTCTATAAAACTGTATATTTGGACCTCAAAGCAGAGACATGGATTATTTTGTAGCACATCTTTTAGAAGAATTTCATCTTCCATTGAAGAATCCAGTGCTTTTGTTCTCACTTTTGCTTTTTATCATTCTACTTTCCCCGATTTTATTGCGAAAAATGAAAATTCCGTCCATCATTGGATTGATTATTTCTGGTGTAATTATCGGTCCTCATGCATTGGGAGTTATCGGAATGAAAACAATGGAATCGGAAGGGTCAATTAAATTATTCTCAACCATTGGGCTTTTATATATCATGTTCATCGCTGGTTTGGAGTTGGACATGAATGAATTTCGGAAGTACCTCCGCAAAAGTTTGACCTTTGGTGCTTTGACATTTTTAATCCCGATAACCTTAGGTTTTCCCATATGTTATTATGGTTTAGGAATGAGTCAAACAGCAAGTTGGTTGACAGCAAGTATGTTTGCAACACATACCTTGGTTGCATATCCTATTATTAGTAAGTTCGGCTTAACGAAGAATTCTGCTGTCGCCATTACAATTGGCGGCACTATTTTAACAGATACAGCAGTCTTGATTATTCTTGCAATTATTTCAAGCTCTGTGCATGGTGAATTAGATGGTGCTTTTTGGTTGAGATTAATCACATCCTTAGTTATTTTCTCAGGGATTATGTTTTTTCTTATTCCGAGAGTTGCAAAATGGTTTTTCAGTAAACTTGAAAGTGAAAGCAATGCCCAATTTATTTTTGTCCTTTCGGTTGTCTTTTTTGCTGCCTTTTTAGCAGAAGTAGCAGGAGTAGAGCATATTATTGGTGCGTTTACGGCTGGTTTGGTATTGAATCGCTTGATACCGCACAATTCAACCTTGATGAATCGAATTGAGTTTATAGGAAATGCTTTGTTTATTCCTTTCTTTTTGATTTATGTAGGAATGGTGGTAGATTATAAAGTACTATTTGATGGTACTTGGTCTCTAATCATTGCAGGTGTTTTAACATCATTCGCTATTTTCAGTAAATGGTTGGCTGCCTTCGTCACTCAGTTAATTTTTAAAATGTCGGGTACAGAACGTCAAATCATTTTTGGTTTGAGTACTTCACATGCTGCGGCAACCTTGGCCATTATTATGGTAGGATATGAAAATGAGATTCTTGGGATTAAAATTGTCAATGCTACAATTTTATTGATTTTAATTACCTGTATGACGGCTTCGTTTGTCACAGAAAACGCTGGTAAAAGATTGCTGATTGAAATGGCTGATAAGGATGATTCGGTGAATGAAACAAAATTGAGGAATCAGCATTTGTTGTTGGCAATTAATCAATTGAAAGGTAATGAAAGACTATTAGATTTTTCGATTCTGATTACCAATCGAAAAGTAATCAATCCTATTTCAGTTGTAAGCGTTTATCCCAACGATGAGACAGCTGAAAGAATGATAAAGGGCGCGCGGAGACATTTAGATGATATTATCAAGCATTTTTCAGGCGGAGAATCTAAAGTTAATACAATTGCGACGATTGATCATAATCTTTCGAGCGGAATTGCGCGAGTTTCAAAAGAATTGGTTGCTGACATTGTTGTAATCAATGACAGTCAAAATATTAATTTATTAAAGCGAATTGTTGGTGATGATCGAGATCATCTATTATCAGTATGTGATAAAACCATCTTTTTCTGCCAATTGAATCGTCCATCCGCTGCTTATAACAAGATTGTTGTGATTTGTCCAAAATTGGCTGAATTAGAAATGAGTTTCATTGAATGGACAGAACGTATTATTCGATTGGGAAGAGAGTTGAATATTCCTATTGATCTCTATGCAACTGCATCTGCGTTTGAAAAATGGGGAAAAATTGCTGAATCACGCAGATATGCTGGACACACAAAATTGTATGAAATTGATGAGGTAGATGATTTCTTTATTTTACATGGTAAAAAATCGAATGATGATTTAATGATTTACTGTTCTGCAAGAAGCGGCGGTGTTTCTTATTCTTCTGCGGTAGATTCTTTTCCAACAAAATTGGAGAAAGGATACGTTGATAATGATCAAATCCTGATTTACCCATCTCAAAATCAAATGGATAATTTATATGTGAATTATGAAGAATTTGATTCAAATGCAATTTCAGCTGGGATGGAGAAAATTCAGCGCCTTGGGAAGGAAGTAAAAAATATCTTTAAGAACGATAAGGATTAATTTTTACGCTTAGAAGGGCATAAAAGAAGGCAAAAAGTGTTACGCCAGTTTGCGTTTCTAAGGTGTCTTCAATTAAGAAGGTCGAACATGCAATCAAAATAAAAACAAAAGCAAGCGGATGGTTTAATTGAATACTTGTTTTTAGGTAATAACCAATCAGCCAAATAAACAATCCTATACCCAGGATACCAAACGTTATCCAAACTGTCAAATAAGTATTGTGGGCACGCAATCTGTTTTCTTTTAATAATGGCGATTTATCTAAGTCATATTGCTTGTCAAAAGCAATTTGAGTGTCACCCGTTCCAACGCCAAGTGCCCAATTTGATTTTAGTATTTGCCATCCAGTTTTCCAAAATTCTATGCGCTGTAGTAAAGAATGACCATTTGGATCAATGTTGTTTTGAATTTGAAAACGAATTCCATTCACTCGAGCTAAAATACCCGATTTTGTATCATTGATGTCTGCAATACCATTTTCAATATTGAGAATATCAGACTTTTGTAGTTGTTTAAAATCATGAGCGTCTTTTTTCAATCCCATAGAGGTCATGTAGCGCATTAGTGTGTAGCGAAGAATTTGACCTTTTTTATCCTTACCATCGTAATCGAAAGAGGAAACTTTATTCCACTCTTCTCTTAATTCTACCTCGCAAAGATTTACAAATATGTATTGGCCATTTGGATGCTGACTACCTAGAGTACTATGCACGTATACATTTCCATTTTTTGTTTTATGACTGAGCTTTGAAAGATCTAACTTTTCAGGCTTTGTTTCTTTTGCTTGAGAAATAAAGACTAAAGCTATACTCGGAAGCACCAATAATAAAAGACTTGAAATAATAAATAGCTGACGCTTATATTGATAAACATAATAAAGACCATAGGCAACTATGCCAATACCGAATGCTATTGCACCTGATATAATTTGGCTGTAAAAAGTATAGTATGCAAACCAAGAAAAGAGCAATAGATAGAGCCATTTCATTTTTTGCTGTGACAATAACATATACAAGGAGATTATGGCGCCAATTGCGATTAATATGCCATAGCGTATATGAGAACCAAATAGTGAAAGGCCTCGGATATCATTGTATTGATGACCATCGATTAATCCGATGTAGGAGAAATAATTGTAGAAGGAGGTAAAAACTAAAGATGAAATGAAAGAGAGAAATACAACGTTGATTTCTTTCTTTTCAAGAATTGGTTTACAAGTTGAAATCAAAGGAATGACAATCAATGGTAATTTTATACGAATGTCACTGAATCCAAAATTCAATTCACTCGTCCAAAGAAGTCCAACAACATGCAATAACCAAAAGCTACCAATCAACCAGGTAGTTTTAGATTCTTTAAGGTTTTTCCAATACGTTCTGAAGTTTGCCTCAATGATTAAATTCAATAGCCCTACCATAAGGGAAATTGACAGGACAACCTTATTCAAAGGCAGTCCAATCGCAATTCCACAAATGGCTAATAAATGAATATATGTATGAGCCTTGTTACCAAGGTTGCGATAAGGCATAGTAAGCGTAGTTTTTTGAACTAACGGTTATTTTTTCAAAATAGTGTTATACTCACTTACATTTTCAACCACTTCTATTGCTTTTTTAACTGCTGGATCATGACGAAAGGCATCCTTTGCTCTACCTTTTTGAAAGTAGTAACGTGAAACTATTTCATTTTCAAGCAGTTCAGTTATTTCAGCCTTGAATTTTTCTAAATCTCTTTCTTTAGAAGGATGTACTTTTGTTAGTAATGCCTCATATTCCGCAGATGCATCTTCATAAAAACCTTCCTCTTCGGCTGTCTCTTTCATTTTCTTCAGCATTTCTTCAGATGCAGTTGAATAAGTAAATTCTTGACTTAAGACATATGCTTTAAAAGCTTCATAATCACTATCAGATAAGGCAAATTCTCCTGCTGGTGCTATTTCAGGGTGACTGTAGAAATAACTTGTCGCATAATTAAAGAGAAAGTTCTTTGAATAAATCGTTGCAGTTAATCGACTCAATTCACGCTCATCTATTTTTACATCTGGCTCAATTCCACGACCATCAATAACATCTCTACCATTTACGGTTTTGAAAATTTTAATCAATGAATCAGGAATTTCAGCAGGACGCTTACCATCTTCTTTGTCATAATATTCTAAACGTTGGACACATCTACCAGATGGAGTGTAGTATTTAGCAATGGTTAATTTCACTTTAGAACCATATTTTAAGTCGTAAGTACGTTGTACCAATCCTTTTCCATAAGAAGTTGTTCCGACAATTACCCCGCGATCTAAATCTTGAATACTTCCAGCAACGATTTCACTGGCAGAGGCAGAGCCTTCATCCATTAGTATTGTTAATGGGATTGATAGATCAATTGGATTTTCTAATGTTTTGTAGACACGATTTTCTTCAGCTACACGGCCTTTGGTAGTTACAACAGTTTCACCTTTCTTGACAAACATGTTTACAATTTTCACCGCCTCGATTAATAGTCCACCACCGTTTCCACGCAAATCAAGCACTAGGTTTTTCATTCCTTGTCCTTGTAAAGCGGTGAAAGCAGATTTTACTTCGCTTGCAGCTGTTTGAGTGAAACTGTTTAATTTAATGTATCCAGTTGCGCTGTTTAACATTCCAGAATAAGGAACATCAGCTAGTTTGATTTCATCACGCGTCACAGAAATAGTTTTTTTTCCTTCTTTTTCACGTTCAATTTCAATTTTTATAGTGGTTCCTTTAGGTCCTTTCAGTGCGGAAGAAACTTCATCCGAAGCTACACCTTTCATGCTTTTATCATCAATTGATATGATTTTATCACCCGCTCTAAGTCCAGATGCATGTGCTGGATTTCCTTCGTATGGTTCAGCAATGAAGGTATAATCATCAATTTTACGGATTAAAGCACCAATCCCACCGTATTGACCTGTCGTCATCAATCGATAATCTTCAATATTTGATTCATGATAGTATACGGTGTAAGGATCTAGTTCTTTCAACATAGCATCAATTCCAGTTTTTGAAATTTTACCAGGTTGAGGTTCATCCACATAATACATTTCTAAATGCTGATAGATTTGATCCATCAACTCAAGACTTTTTAATACTTCAAATCCATTTGATTGTCCAAAAGCTCCATTGAAGCTTAGAAATACAGTAAAAAGTAGGACGCTAATTTTGTTTTTATGCATGGCCTTGTTCTATTGAGATTTGTTGAATTAATTTTTTCATTTTTGATTCGAGTACTTTATATTCTAGAGCTGTTCGTTCAGTATAAACTATGAATAAAGCAATCTGTTGTTTTTGTTCAATTAATTTTTCTTCTAGTGCTCCTTTATTTAATCGAAAAGCTTCTTTTAATTGTCGTCTGATACGATTGCGATCATGTGCCTTTTTAAAATTGCGTTTCGGTACTGAAATGACTAGTTGAAATGCCGCTTTTGTAAGATCAGGTTCAACGGCTAAAGTGATTGTGCGAAGAGGATATTGTTTAATTGTTTTTCCTTCTTCAAATATCGCTTTAATCAGTGTGTGTGAACACAGTTTATATTTTTTACCTAATTCAACATTCATGGTTTCTTTTATCGAATTAATCAATTCTAGGAAGATTAACCATTTCCTTCACCACAAAGCAAGTAGGAAAATCTCTAACTAAAGTCGATTTAACTTTTTCAGCCTCTTGTTTTGAGCGAAAATCACCTACTTTCAAAACAAAATGTGGAGCATTATAAAGAATGTATGTATCTAAATGTTGATTGGATGAAACCACTTTAGAGCGAGCATCATCAACAAGTTGTTTGTTTGAATCAAATATTAGCTGAATTCTATAACCGTTTATTTGAGGTGAGGTCGCTGGGGGAATAATAACACTTTTCTGTCTTACCAATGATTCAATTCGATCGTCTTTGATAATTTTTACATCTCCAGTTTGAGAAAAAACAGAAACTTGAAAAAGGATAAAAAGTATAAATATTGAGCTACGCATAATTCTATGATTAATTTTCAATTACAAATCTACAAAATCTTTTGTCAAACTTTGTGCCGCCTTTATTAATAGTCGTTCTAAACTCTTTGCAATGAGAGCAATGTATTTAGAAATAGTCTTAACTTATTTTAACACTTATTTAG
>Ga0075012_10006371_pt1 | contig 10710 bp, 13 predicted proteins | sample All_14_2_FD_71474 | JGI IMG/M metagenome (GOLD analysis project Ga0075012, IMG submission 71474) | Freshwater microbial communities in response to fracking from Pennsylvania, USA - Allegheny Zone_MetaG_DW_15 | ecosystem: Environmental > Aquatic > Deep subsurface > Groundwater > Drilled... | reverse complement strand
GGAGGCGATCGGCGCTCATGTCTTCCACCCGCATCTGGGTCTCCAGTGTGCCTGCATTGTTGACCAGCGCATCCAGGCCGCCACACCGGGCATCGACTTCGGCAAAAAGGCGCAGGATGTCCGGCTCATGACTGATGTCGGCCTGAACGGCGAAGGCTGTGGTGCCACCGCTGGTGATGTCTGCGATGACCGCTTCGGCTGCCTGTCGGTCGCTACGATACGAGATGCATACGGTGTACCCCCGGGTAGCGGCAAGATGGGCGATAGCGGCGCCGATGCCGCGCGAGCCACCAGTGATCAACATGGAGCGGGGGGTGCGCACGGTGTTCTCCTGAGTGCTTGAAGGTGCTTGGGCTGGATCAATCTGAAAACTCGAAGGTCCAGCGTTCATGCGCCAGATCCCTCTGCCAGACAATCTGATGAGGAGGCCGGATCAGCAAGGTCCACCCTTGCTGATGATTGCGGAAGGCGTCGTCCACGGCACGGAATACCTGCGGTGATAGCAGCGCCAGGCAGAATCCACCGGGGTGGCGCACTGACTCGTAGCGGATGGCTTCCAGGGCGGCGGTGCGTGCGGTTTCGGCAAGTTGCTGGGTGGCGGTGTAGTCGGAGGGGTGGGTCCAGTGTGGGCGGTCGTTGACCAAGGGGGGCTGGCTCAGGTCGATGGCGCGTGATGTCGCCGCCCAGAATTCGAACAGTGTGATGGGGACGGACTTGCTGCGGTCACGCAGGAAGTGGCTGTCATTCCAGAAACGTAGCCGCCAGTAGCCACTTTCGGCACAGGCTGTTTCACGTGATTCCGCGCCGTAGAACACGCCGGGATCGCGATGGCGGCGAAAACGCGAACCCCCTGGCAGCGGCCAGTAGCGGAAGGGCGTGGCGAGCAGCCAGTGCAAGCCCTCGGCCTCGGGCGGCAGCCTGGGTTTGTTCTCTTCGAGGATGTCTTCGAGCAGTTTTTGCGCATCGAGATTGCCGTCGACCAGACCCATGGTGGCGACCTGGTGCTGGGCTTCCACCGCGCGCCAGCCCGAGCCCGACCATGTGCGTGCTTCAGACGCGAGCGCGGTGGGTGTCCAGGTAGTCGCAGACATTGAGCAAGCCGTCGATACGTTTGATGACATCGATCGGGCGCTGGCCGAAGAAGGCATCGTTGGCCGAACGTAGCCAGCCCCGGGCCAGCGCCTCATCGCCACCGACCAGCGAGAACAGCGAGCGGTAGAGGCGCACCAGATGGGTGGAGAGTTCCCACTCCTTACCGGTTTCCTTGAGGTTGTAGCTGCCGTGCAGCAACCGGGAGGCGGTAGGCTGGCTGACACCGACGATCTGGCCAATTTCGGTCGGGCCGATTTCCAGCCGGCCAGCAACCTGCGAGAGGGCTTGGGACAGCACCTTTGCACGGTCTGCCGTGGGTCTGGGGGCGCGCTTCAACATGGCGACTCCTGTCGAATCAGGGATTCATTTCATTCTATAGAATGAAATGGCAAATTCAAGCTTATTTTTTGCGCTGAGACGAGAAGGTCGATGGCAAGCGCGCGCTAAGCTCCGGTTCGCTGGAAGCAACGGGAAGGTCCAGTGGATCCGAAAAAATGCCATGAAAATGTAAATTGAATATTTACGTTTTTCTTCTTGGCATCATACTGCGCATCCTCTATTTTTCATTAAAAGACCAAGGAGGGGACGACATGACACATCGGCAACGCGTGGCAACCTGGCTGGAGCTGGCCGTGGCGCCAGAATGGCGCAGAAAGACGATGCGGGTTCAGGTGCATCCGATCGGCTGCGACGAAGACCAATGCTATACCCTGACCATGGATGGTCGCTGCCTGTGCACGGGCTCGGGACAGCTGACGACCTTTCGTGGCAGGCCGGCGGTCGAGCGCTTCCTGCGTATGGCACGGGTCGAACATTTCGAGTTTGGCGAGCCGGAGCCGGATCTGCGCCGCTATCCACGTGGACATTACTGCCTTGCGCTAGGGCGACAGAACACCTTGTGCTCCTGCGACGCCGCGGGCGATTGCGAGGGGGATCTGGTATGTGAACGCAACGTCGTGCCACTTGCTCCGTCGCAGGAGCAAGCCGGCGCTCCGAGGCCAAACTGACTGTTGAACGTCTGTCTGACTGGGGGCAGGCACAGTCAGGCGAGGTGGACGCCCGCTAACCAAGTCCGTGCCTTTGCATCCATGCCCGGAAATCCGCCGGGTCGCCGGCATGACGCAAACGCTGGATGTGCAGCACCATGTTTTCGGTCATGGTGTGGGCCGCGATGGCGGCCATGACCTCCAGGCGCTCTTCGGCGGAAAGCCCCTGCGCCCGAAGGCGATCATCGACTTCACAAAAGTGGTTCGCCATCAGGCTGCGGGCGACATTCTCGTCCAGACGCAGGGTGGCGAAGTCGATGCTGTCTTCGGCCTCGATTTCGGTCATCAGCGATTCGATGGTTTGCGGGGTCATGGCGGCGCTCCTCTTTCGGTGCTGCGTGTGAAGGGAAGACAGCATGCGCTGCGACAAGTGCCGGACGGGCTCTCTCATCGCGTGCTTCATTCCAATGCAGGATTCGTTCCAGGAGTGCGTCACATGAAAGCCCGGCCGTCGTCCCGGGGGGAGGCCGAAGGGCTCAGGCGTGCGAACGCCGGCAGGTTTCAGTTAGCGTGCCGCGGCGGCTTGCTGTGCAGCTCGTCCGCGCCAGTGTCGCCGTGAAGCTGTGCATACAAGCCCATCACCACCGTCTTGATGCCACTGACGTGATCTGCAACATGCCGGGCCGCGGCGTCGGCATCGCCGCGGCGGCAGGCATCGAGGATGTGGCGGTGATCCTCATTGGAGCTGCGGTTGAAGCCCATCATCGACAGCTGCATGAAGGACATGCGCTGGATATAGCCTTGCAGCATGGTCAGGATCTGCATTGACAACGGCATGTCGGCGGCTTCGTACAGGATCTGATGAAAGCGGCTGTTCAGCCTGGAAAAGGTCCAGGCGTTGCGCTCCTGCGCCATGCGTTCCACCAGTTCCGCGGCCTCCTTCAGGGCGGCTTCGCTCAGCCGCGCAACCGCGGCACGCATCAGCAGCGGTTCCACCATCTGGCGCAGGTCGAAGGCTTCGCGAAGCTGGGCCAGGGTCAGCTCCTTGACCACCGCGCCGCGGTTGTGCGGAAGCTCGACAAAGCCATAGGCTTCGAGTGTACGTAGCGCTTCGCGGACCGGAATCTTGCTGACGCCAAGCTCCAGCGCGAGATCGTCCTGGCGCAACGCACGACCAGGGGCGAACACCCCGCGGATGATGGCTTGTTGCAGCAACTGGACGATGTCGTCGGTACTGAGGCGTTCGTCCGCCCCGCTGCCGAGGCTGCGCCGGTGTTCTGCGACCAGGCGGCCGAAAGGGGTGAGCGCGGGTGCGGCAGGTTCAGCGGCTGACATGCTTGTCATGGGCCTGGTGGATCTCGTCGCGGATATAGGCGCAGATTTCGCTGAACAGGGCTTCGTCCTGCATGGTGTCGATGCGCGGCCGGGCAAAGGGAATGCGGATGTCGGCAACGATGCGCGAGGGGCGGGCGGTCATCACCAGCACGCGGTCGGACAGGAAAACCGCCTCGCGGATGCTGTGGGTGATGAAGATCGCGGTTTTGTGCACCTCGTCCCACAGCTTGGCCAAGGCCAGATTCATGTCGTCGCGGGTGATGGCATCAAGCGCCGAAAACGGCTCGTCCATCATCAGCAGGCGCGGGTCATTGATCAGACCACGGCATATCGCCACGCGCTGGCGCATGCCACCCGAGAGCTCCGCCGGGCGTTTGTCGCGAAAGTCCCACAAGCCGGTCAGGCGCAGCAGGCGCTCGGCTTCGGCTAGATAGTCGGCAACGACCCGTTTCTGGGTGCGGATGGGAAACAGCACGTTGTCCAGCACGCTCTTCCAGGGCAGCAGGGTCGGGTCCTGGAACACATAGCCAAAATCACGCCGCGGTGCGGTGATGGGGGCGCCACCAACCAGGATGCGGCCGCCGGTCGGGGTTTCAAGTCCGCCAATCATCGACATCAGGGTGCTCTTGCCACAGCCGCTGGGGCCGACCAGGCTGACGAAATCGCCTTCATCGATGTCGAAGTCGGCATGCTCCACCGCGTGGACGTCGCCGTTGCGGGTGCGGTAGGTCTTGTTGACGTCTTGTATCGACAGATAGCTGGCGCCGCGATCGTCGGCGGTGCTGCGGGTTTGCAGCCATTCGGGTTGCGGGTTCATGGGCAGATTCTTTTTGTCAGGCACCGAAACGGGTACGGGTCCAGCGTTCGGCGAGGGCGACCAGTCCGTAAAAGACCAGACCAAACACACACAACACAGTGATGGTGGCGAGGATCAGCGCGGTATCGGCTTGCGAGGAGGCAAACAGGATCAGATAGCCCAGTCCGGCCTGCGAGGTAATGAATTCGCCGACAATGACGCCGATGATGGCGAAGGTGGTGGCGATCTTCATGCCGCTGAACACATAGGGCAGGGCATGCGGCAGGCGTACCGACGCAAACACCTGCCAGTTCGATGCGGTCAGTGCACGGCATAGGCGCAACAGCGACTTGTCGACGTTGTCGAGGCCGGCCAGCGTGGCAACCACGATCGGAAAGAAACTGATGAATACCGAGAAAGCGAGCCGCGACTCGAAGCCGATTCCCAGCCAGACGATGAACAGCGGCGCGAGTGCGATCTTGGGGATGAGCTGGAACAACACGACGTTGGGATAGAGCATGCTGCGCATGGTGTGCGAGGCACTGAGCAGTGCGGCCAGCCCGATGCCAAGTACCGAGGCGATCAGGAAGCCTGCGACACTTTCCCAGGCGGTGGGCCAGGCGTGTTGCAGCAGCACCGGCAGGCTTTCCTGCAGGCGGCTCCAGATGGCCGATGGTGCGGGCAGCAGTACCTCCTTGATCGAGAAGACGTGCGTGACGCCTTCCCACAGCAGCAACACAGCGAGCGCAAAGCCGACCGGCATCAGGATCTGGCGGCTGAGGCCGTCGATGTCCTGCGCCTCGATGCCGAGGAGGCGGTGGATGAGCTTCATTCGACCTCCGCCGGCTTGCGTCGCTGGGCAAGGCCGTTGAGGGCCTCGACCACCTGGGCGGTGGAACAGGTCCAGCCGAAGAACTTCTGGATATTGAACACGCTGGCGTCAAAAATGTACTGTGGTCCGGCCTGGGCGGTGGCGTCGGCCACCATCAGGGCAAAGAATTCGCGGTGAAAGGCGTCGCGCACGGCCGTCTCGACACAGACATTGGTGTTGACCCCGACGAAGATCAGGGTGGTGATGCCGTGTGCGCGCAGCATCAGCTCAAGAGGGGTACCGGCAAAGGCGCCGTAACGCGGCTTGTCGATCACGGGCTCGCCCGGCAGGGGCGCCAGCGGCTCGACAATGGCATGGCCCCAAGTTCCGCGGATCAGCAGCTGTACTTCAGGGTGGGCGCGCATGTACTTGAGCGGATTGGATTTATGCCACATCGGCGAGCTGGCGGGGCCGGCCTCGGCCAGCCCCGGGCTCCAGCCGTTCTGAACATGCACCACCATCAAACCGGCTTGTCTGGCCGCGCCCAGCACCGCTGCCGCGCGTTCGATCACCGCCGGGGAGCCGGAGATGTCGAAACCGAGGCGGTCGAGGTAGCCGCCCGGCGACAGGTAGTCGTTCTGCATGTCGATGACCACCAGCGCGGTCTGTTCCGGCCTGGTGTCGAGTGCTTCGGGTTCGGCTGGCAGGGTGAGGGTATCAGTCATGTTTGTGGTGGTTCAGCGGGCGTCTGGTCAGGCGCCGATCATCTTCAGGTAGGGGGCGACGTTACCGCGGATCAGGGCCAGATCATCTGCCGCCAGTTTGATCTTGCCGGCAAACCGGTTGCTGACCAACTCTTCCGCCACCGGCAGTTTGCCATCGGCGGGCAGTGCGCCGGCCTGACTGGCAAGTTTGATCATGTCGGCAACCTTGCCAATGTCGCTGTAACCAAGGCCGTTGTTCACTGCCTCGTCGGCCAGCATCGTGGCCTGAGCCAGGCCCTGGGAGATTCTGGCGTTGTCCTTGCCGCCCTTGGCCAGTGCAATTTCGGGCTGATCCTTGTACAGGATCTCGAGTGACTCTTCGGGGTTCTTCAGGGTGTACAGCACCGATTCGAGAATGCCGTCCACCATCGCCTGACACAGGCCGGGGTCAGCGTTGATGGTGTCGCGCAAGGCAATGATCTGGGCGGCATACAGGCCGACGCCCGACTTTGCCCAGGGGATGAAGCGCGTCTCGACATTGAGCGAAGACAGCACCGGCAGACTAGACGAGCCGATGGCCGTGATCGCATCGACCTGCTTTTCCATCAGCGCGCGCTCGATCATGCGGGCATCAAGTTGCTGACGGGTAACGGTGTTCAGATCGATGCCGGTCTTGGCCGCGAAGGCCGGCCAGTAGGGGGCTTCGGCCGAGGTCGCGACGATGCCGACGCGCTTGCCCTCGAAATCCTTGGGGGCCTGGATCGGGGAATCGGCCAGTACGATGTTGCCCATCAGTGCGTCGTAGCCCACCGTGGCCATGGCCTGCAGCGGCAGGCCACGGGCAGCGTTGACCAGGGTGCCGCCAAAGAACACCACACCAAAGTCGAACTGTTTGTTACCCACTGCTTGCGCCGAGGCAACCGAACCATTGCCGCGTGATACGGACAGGTCGATACCGCGCGATTTGAAGAAGCCCTTTGCCTTGCCGACAATCGGCCAGTAGTTGGAGCCATTGACCACCCAAGGCAGCACCAGGCTGACGCTGCGGGTTTGGGCAAAGGCCGGGGTGAAGGGGGCGCTGGCCAGCGTAGCGCCTGCAGCTGCGGCCATTTTCAGGACCTGGCGACGGGTGATCAGGTTGGAACCGGGGGTCAGGCGGGCGGAATCCTTCATTGCGTACTCCGGAGTGGATGTGAGTGGGTGGCGCTATCGAAGTAGTAAAAATCGTATACGACTTCAGATAAAAAAAGGGGCACTCAATGCATGCATGCTTCGTGCCAGTGGATCAGATCGGCGTCGCGATGCGGATACGGAGTGAGCCTGGTCTTGCACGGGGCATACATGGGCTTGGCCAACGCTTCCCGGCCCGTTTGTCCCTTGTGCTGGAACGGTGTTCGCAACGCGGTGAGTTGCCCCTCCACTCACAACGCGGCGTGTGCTGCGGGTGCAAGTCAGAAAAGCGCGCAAGCGGGGTGCCTGCGCGAACCGATATGGTGCGTAACGGGCTATCTGCACCAATCAGGGGCTCAGTCGACCGGGTTCGGTGGCTGACACCCCTGTCTGGCGTCAACCGGTTCAGACTGGGTTGGCGAGCGCGGCGATGATCTTTTCGGCCAGCGCAGCGAGTTCGGCAGGGTCGGCCTTGTCGCGACCATGGGCACGCAGCGCAACATCCGGGTAGCGCGGGATGATGTGGAAATGCACGTGAGGAACCGTCTGCCCGGCCACTGCACCGTTGAACTGCGAGATCAGCAGCCCTTCGGCACCGGTTGCCTGCTGGACCGCAGTCGCCAGCTTGCGGGTGCTGAGGATGGTGGCGGCAAGCGAAGCGTCCGACATGTCGGTGATGAACTCGGCTGGCGCCTTGGGCAACACCAGGGTGTGACCGACGGACTGCGGCATGATGTCGAGGAAGGCCAGGGTGTCAGCATCTTCATAGAGGCGGACGCAGGGCAGTTCTCCGCGCAGGATGCGGGCGAATACATTGTTGTTGTCGTAAGCCATGTGATCTTCCGTGTGGGAGTTGCGGACGGGGGCAGGACGGTGCCTGCATGGCGCCCGATTATATCGGCCATGGCCTATCCACACCATGAAGCGGGGCCAGAGGCCGGGGGGTATTGTGCGGGCGATTTGCCCGGGACGTGACGCGGTGCGGCTTTCTAGAATCGGTGCATCGATTCAGGGAGGTGGCGATGAAGGCAATCAAGGTGGCAGGGGTGCTGGGTGCGTTGCTGTCCGTGCTGACGCAGGCGGTTGGCGCGGCGACGGTGGAGCGTACGCTGAGTGCCGGACCGGAGCGTGTGTGGACTGCGGTCCTGGGTAGCGGGGTGCCCGTGCTGGCGGTCGATCATGAGCGCTTTGAGGCGACCATTGTGCTGGATGATGCCATGCCAGTGAGCGTATCGGTGGATTGGGATGAGGCGGACGGAGGCTCACGCCTGGCAGGGACGGGGGAGTCCGCGGATTCCGAAGGATTCCGGCGGTGGGTCGAGGGGGTTGAGCGGGTCGCGCTGGAGCAGGTGCAGCGTAACCGCTACTGTCGTGGTCTGCGGCCCGATCCGCGTCATGACGAGGTGCCGGAACCCAGCCTCGAGGCCGCGACCGATTGCGGGCTGAGCACTGGCAATTTTTCGTCCGCATTGCTCGAGCTGGAGAAATGTGGCGATCATGAGACCACGCTGAAGCTGCTCAGCCTGTGTTCGCATCAGAACCATGCAGGTGGTCTGGTGCGCATTTCCCAGCTGTACGAGATTGGTGCCGCCGTGCCCCGGCGCGCGGAGCGTGCGGCGCATTTTCTGGCGCGGGCGGCCTCGGCGGACAATACCGAGTATCACATCAGTGCCAAGACGCTGTACGCCACTGCCTTGTATTTTGGTGTTGGCGTGCCGGTGGATCGGCCCCGCGCGCTGGCCTTGTTCCAGACGGCTGCAAGCCTTGGTGATAGCGCGGCAGGCGAGTTTCTGCGAACCGGCACGCATGCAGCGTGGCGACGCATCGATGGTAGCCTGTTCCGTGATCCGGACTTTGTGGAGCTGCGGCGATGAAAACCGTTGCCCTGCGTGGCTTGCTTGCCTTGTCGTTGCTGCTGCAGGGGCCCGTCGCACTGGCGGAAGATGAGGGGGATCTCAGCTACCGCCACTTTGTAGACAGCCCACGTCGGATCAAATGTCTGTATGGCTACGTCGCTGAGAAAACTGGCGACCACGTATCTGCAGTCAGGATTTTCGAGGACTGCATTGCGCGCTGGAACGATGTGTATTCGATGATCTGGCTGGCACAGATGCTGGAATCGGGCGTAGGGGTTGCCCGCGACGAAGCCCGTGCCGCGCGGCTGATGGAGCGCGGGGCCATGAGCGATGAGGTGGGTGGCTATGCGACCCTGGCGCGCTATCACTGGGGGATGGCATTGGCGCAGGGACGAGGTGTGGATGCCGACCCGGCACGCGCAAGACATTGGCTGCAGCGCGCCGCGGACGAGGGCGATGTATTGGCCGCAGACGCCCTGCTGCGCTGGGGCGCGACGGATTGAGCGCGGTCGGATCGGTATCCGCGTGATCTGCCCGTCAGTTGCCAAAGCCGACGCGGCGGGCGAGGCGGACCAGTTCGAAGTCGTTAGCGGCGCCGAGCTTGGCCTTGATCTGATAGTGGGTGTTATGCACGGTCTTGGGACTGAGTGACAGGGTGGTGGCAATGTCCGCAACCGACCGGCCGTCCAGCAGCAGGCGCAGGATCTCGCTCTCGCGTGGTGTCAGCAGGTCGGAAGGGCCGCGTTCGCCCTCTCCGCGCAATTGGCGAACTTCCTGCGCAAGGTCGGGGCTGATGAAGGTGCGCCGTCCGGCCACGGTGCTGACGGCCTGCAGCAATACCTCTGGCGGACTGCTTTTGGTGACATAACCCAGGGCGCCGGCTTCCAGCGCACGGAGTGCCCACAGTGCATCGCGATGCATGCTGAAGGCCAGCAGGCGGGCGGTGTGGTCGCGCTGGCGAATGCGCGCGATCACTTCCAGTCCGCCAAGGTCGGGCAGCGCCAGGTCCACAATGCAGAGGTCGGGCTGGCGTTCGCGCCACAGGCGCATGCCGTCTTCGCCGGTGCCTGCCTCACCAATCACCGTCATCGTGCCTTGCAGTTCCAGCAAGCGGCGATACCCTTGCCGGACGACGGCATGGTCGTCGATCAGCAGCAACTGGATCATGTGGCGCCCCGCGTGCCTGCCGGGAGTTCGACCCGTAACTGCGTGCCTCGTCCCGGCGCGCTGATCCACGCCACCGTACCGCCCAGTGCGGAAGCCCGTTCGCGGATACCCAGTCGCCCATGTCCCTCCGATGCGGGAGCAGCGGTGTCGCCTTTGCCGTCATCGCGGATGGACAGGCTCAAGCGCTCGCCATTGCATTGAAGATCGATCTCGATCTGGCTGGCATCGGCGTGACGAAGGGCATTGGTCAGCCCTTCCTGAACGATGCGGTACAGATGGATGGTCAGCGTCGGTTCGAGCGTCTCGAACAGGCCCTGATGATGGAATTGAATGCTGGGCGTGCCACTGTGCATGCGCTTGCAGTCGGCAATCAGTTGCTCCAGTCCGGCGATCAGACCGAAGGCCTCCAGCCTTGGCGGGCGTAGACGGTGAACGATGTTCTGGATGCTCTCGTGCATGCGGGCGAGGGTTTCGCCCAGGCTGTCCAGCACGGACGTCAGCTGCACGTGAGCGGTCGACGCGGCCAGCGACTGCCTGAGGTAGGCGGCGTCGGCACGCAGCGAGGTCAGGTGTTGCCCCATGTCGTCATGCAGTTCGCGGGCCAGGTAGTGGCGCTCGTCCTCGCGGACATCGAGCAGATGTGTTGCAAGCCTGCGCTCGGCGGCTCGGGTTGTGGCCAGTTGGGCAGCAAGGCTGTTGAATTCGTTTGCGATCCGGCGGAATTCATCGAGCTCGAAGGCGGGCAGGCGCACCGTGGTGTCGCCGCCCTCGAGCCGGCCGATGGCGGCAAGGA
>Ga0075012_10006370_pt1 | contig 10711 bp, 6 predicted proteins | sample All_14_2_FD_71474 | JGI IMG/M metagenome (GOLD analysis project Ga0075012, IMG submission 71474) | Freshwater microbial communities in response to fracking from Pennsylvania, USA - Allegheny Zone_MetaG_DW_15 | ecosystem: Environmental > Aquatic > Deep subsurface > Groundwater > Drilled... | reverse complement strand
AATTGTATTAAGTACAGTTGTACCATTTAATGATTCTTCTGCAGTTTTATTTAATTTTTTGTAAATCATTGATTTACGTGAAAACCCTACGAGAATTGGTTTTTCTAGAAGCTGGAATTGATCCAATTGATCGAGTAGTTGATAGTTCTGCTCGATACTTTTGCTAAATCCAAATCCAGGATCTAAAATTATATCATGAATTCCTTTGGATTGAAGAATTGAAATGCGTTCAGAAAAATAACGTGCCATTTCATTAAACAATTCGCCATATTTAAAAGAATTATGCATCGTTTCCATATCACCTTGCATGTGCATCGCGATATAAGGCGCTTTTGCAGCAGCAACGACATCTAAAATTCGTTCATCTATTAATCCAGCACTGATATCATTGATTATATCAATTCCCTCATTAAGACCTACTTCGGCTACATCAGAACGAAAGGTATCGAGTGATAATGGGAGTAAAGGAAATGCTTTTTTAATTTGCTGAATTGGACTTTTTACACGGTCAATTTCTTCTTGAATAGAAACATTTTTTGCTCCTGGTCGACTAGAATATCCACCTAAATCGAGAATATCCATGCCATCATTTAGCATTGATTCGACCTGTTTAAGTATTTCTTTATCAGTAGATATACGGCTATTTTTATAGAATGAATCAGTTGTTAAATTGATAATCCCCATCACTTTTGGTGAGCTTAGGTCAAATAATTTATCCTTGAGCCGAAGGTGGCGATTTATCGGAAAATGTGTATCTTCAACGCTTGAAAATCCCATAGTGCATTAAATGAATCAGACGAGTATAGAATATACAAAGGTAATGAATGTTTGCCGAGATATTTTTTTGAAGAAAACAAAAGATTATGGAACGGCATGGAGAATACTTCGACCAAGCTCTTTAACTGATCAATTATTTATTAAAGCACAACGAATTCGTACGATACAAGAGACTGGAGAAAATAAGGTAGGAGAGGATGTTGAAGATGAATTTAGAGCAATTGTCAACTATTGCATCATGGCAATAATTCAATTGTTAGAAAAAGACTTGAAAGAGTTGGAATTAGAGCCAGAAAAGGCATTGAAGTTATACAATCATTATGCGCAAGAAGCACAGTTATTGATGGAACGAAAAAATCACGATTATGGTGAGGCTTGGCGAGACATGCGCGTTAGTTCATTGACCGATTTAATATTAATGAAAATTCTACGCATCAAACAGATCGAGGACAATGATGGTCAAACAATCATCAGCGAAGGAATTGATGCTAATTATTTCGACATGCTGAATTACTCAGTTTTTGCCTTAATACATTTAACAAATACCCCACAAAAAAAGTAATATTATGAAACAAAAAGCTACAGTACAAGGAAGATCATTCCTCTTTAATGCACTATTTGTTCTCGTTAATTTAACGGGTTTAACATTCGTTGTTGTTGGTTCACATAAGAATTTTGAAGCACAATACTTGTTATTTAATTTCATTGGATACATACTTCTTGCCTTAAGCGCAGCAGGAATCTTTATCTTCCAAGGAAGACTAATGATGGCTAACGTTGCTCGTGGTTTAGTCGGTGGATTATTTATTGTTTCTGGCTTAGTAAAAGCAAATGATCCATTGGGATTTTCTTTCAAATTAGAAGAGTACTTTGAAGACGGTGCCTTAGCGTACAGAATTAAAGAATTGTTTGGAGCACCAGGATTTTCGTTAGAATTTCTAATTGAATCGGCCTTGTTTCTAAGTGTCGTTATTTGTATCGCTGAAATTGTATTAGGTGTTCTAATCATTATTGGAGGAAAGATAAAGCTTGTTTCGTATTTAACGATGATGATGATGCTTTTCTTTACTTTTTTAACATGGCACACGGCAAATTGTGATTCTTCAAAAAAGTTTGTTGATAGAGATACTTACCAAATGAGTGATCAATTAGCAGCAATTAAAATAGAAGAGGCTAAAACAAACAAGGAAATAAAAATCATTTCAAAAAACTCCAAAACACTTATTGTAGAGGAGAAAAAACAACCACAATGTGTTGATGATTGCGGATGTTTTGGTGATGCAATGAAAGGTTCCGTTGGACGATCTCTTTCTCCAAAAGAATCTCTTTGGAAAGATATCATTCTGGTTTATTTGACATTTTGGATCTTTATAGCTCAATGGATTATTCAATCAAACGAAAAGAAACAAAATATGAAATTCCTGGTAGGTTCAGGATTGGTAATTGTATTCTTCTCATGGGTGTTCGGTTGGTATTTCCCAATTCTTTTTGGAGCAATTGCTTTACTTGGATCGTTGTGGATTAAACGCTCTGGTGGCAAAGTACTCGGAAATTACTTTGGGGTAAGTTTAGTTGTAACAATATTATGTTTGTTAATGACAACTTACGTGTTAATGTATGAACCATTGAAAGATTATCGTCCTTATGCAGAAGGTACCAATTTGATCGAGAAAATGAACGATGGGATTGAAGGTAAGTATGAAAGTTTGTTAGTCTACAAAAACAAGAAAACAGGTAAAAAAATTGAGTACAATTCAACATCACAAGAATATGTCGACTCAAAAATCTGGGAAGATAAGAATTGGGTTTACTTGGAAATGACACAAAAAGAAATCATTCCAACAAGAATTCCTTCTATTACGGATCAATTCAATCCGTTCTTACCAGTTGCAGACATTGGTTCGATTGAAATGCAATTACCAATTGTGAAAGAATTGCTTGCTCAGTCGAAAATAAGAGGCTTCAAAATCTTAGATCTTGGTTATAATAGTGAAATGGAAATTCCTGAAGCAGAATATACACCAGAAGATTTCCCAGAAACAGATTATAAAATCTTGGATACAATTGAAATGACGAATCCATCTTTTACAGAAGTAAGTATTCGCGATTACATTGTAAAAGCAGATCGAATTTTTGTTTTAACTGTTAAGAACTTGAATGAAGCCAATTGGAATGCAATTGAGCGTTACAAGTCAATTTATGCTGAATGTAAGAAAGCAAAGATTCCTTTTGTGATGATTGTGAATGCGAATATGGAAGAAATCAACGCCTTCCGTAAAAAGCATAATTTCAATATCCCTGTTTTCTTGAATGATGAAACCGAGTTGAAAGCAATTGCTCGTTCGAATCCTTCATTATTAGTGATAGAGAAGGGAATCATGAAGGGGAAATTTGCACACAGATCTACGCCTTCATTTGATTGGATTAAAAGAAATACTTTGAAGAAATGAGAAAAAAGATAGTCGCAGGAAATTGGAAAATGAACCTTTCTTCAGAGCAAGCATTTAACTTACTGAATGACTGTAATAGCCTTGTTGATTCTGTTGAAGGAGTTCAATTGATGGTTTTTCCTCCTGCATTATTTACTCAACAGTTAATTGAAAATAGCTCAGATCGCATTTTTTTTGGTGCACAAAACTGTTATCCAGCGGAAAAAGGTGCTTTTACTGGTGAAATATCGTTCGCACAGTTTAAATCAATTGGTGTGAACCATTTTTTGGTTGGACACAGTGAGCGAAGAGAATTATTTCATGAAGACCACGCTTTTATCAAACAAAAAGTGGATGCGATTTTAAATGCAGGTTCTTCAGTTATGTTTTGTTGCGGTGAACCACTAGAGATTAGAGAGAAGGGCACTCAAATGGAGTATGTTAGGAAACAAATAAACGAAAGTCTATTCCATTTGTCGGCAGAAGAAATTATAAACTGTTCCATTGCTTATGAGCCTGTTTGGGCCATTGGGACAGGTAAAACAGCCAGCTCAGCTCAAGCAGAAGAGATGCATGCAGCAATTCGAACTTGGTTAAAAGAAAAGTATTCAGAAGAAATTTCCAATGCTATTTCAATATTATATGGTGGTAGTTGTAACCCAACGAACGCTAAAGAGTTATTTGCTTGTCCAAATGTGGACGGTGGATTAATTGGAGGAGCATCATTGGAAGCTGAATCATTTATTAAAATTGCTAAATCGTTCTAATGGATTATCTTGAACTAACGATAAATGTTACCCCTAAAGAACCTTGGACCGAAATTATTATCGCTGATTTAGCTGATAAGGGTTTTGAAAGTTTTGTTGAAACGGATGAAGGATTATTGGCCTATGCGAAATCATCTGACATCAATGTTGAGAACCCAATTTTAGGCACGATTTTAAACGAAACGGATTTGAATTTTAATTACCAAATGGAAGTTAAAATTATTCCACATCAAAATTGGAACGCTGTTTGGGAAGCAGATTTTAAACCTGTTGTGGTAGAAGAATATTGCACCATTTTAGCACCGTTTCATGATCAATCCAATATTACTGGAATGCCAATTATCATTCAACCGAAGATGTCGTTTGGAACAGGTCATCATCAAACGACGTGGATGATGTCGAAAGCCTTGTTTGAATTAGACTTTCAACCAAAAACTGTTTTGGATATGGGCACAGGAACCGGAGTTTTGGCATTTATTTCAGAAAAATTAGGAGCCGAAAGAATTGTTGCCGTAGATATTGAAGATTGGTCAGTTGAAAATACAATTGAAAATGCTGAGCGAAATGAATGTACTAAAATTGAAGCTATCTGCGGAGATATTGATAAAGTTCCTGACTTGGGATATGATTTAATTTTAGCGAACATCAATAAAAATATTTTAAAAGCACATTTACCTTCATATTCAAACTTATTGAAGAGAGGGGGAACACTTTTATTGAGCGGTTTTTTTGAATCGGATGCGGATGAATTATTAGCAGTTGCTAATCCACTTGGTTTAGAGAAAAAAGGAAGTTTGAACAAGGAAGAATGGTGTTGCTTAAGTTTAACAAAACAATAAAATTGTAAGTTATGAGAGGATTGATTGTATTTTTCATGTTGACATTATCATCTGTAAGTTTTAGTCAATCTTATCCAACAAATCGTGAGGGATTTGTGAAAGCGTTTCAAAAATCTTTGTCAGAATACGGCAAAGGTGAATTTCATGATTTTGCAAAAAAAGACTTTCCAATGATGTTACTTGAAACAAGCGATTTTCCGGAAGCTTTTTTTACCAAAATGGTTGAAACATGCAACCTCATGGAAACAAAAAAATTAAAGCCCTATCCAGAAATTTACAATTACGTTTTTTCAGTTTACTCTCTTGCAAAAGGAAAACAATCAGCAGCTAGTTTCAATGCATGGCACAGCTCAATTGATAAGTTATTGGACAATAGGAATATCAAAAAGTTTGAAGATTTTATTGACTTGTCAGCTGGATTTTTCTCAGAAAGAAGAATTGCAGAATCGTCTAATTTTCAGTGGTTTTATGAAGGAGGAGAGTATTCCTTCGAGTTCACCGATAAACCTTTTATCAAATGTTCGAAAGGAAATTTGATTTGTCGTGTTATCAATAAGAAATCAGAAACTAAAAAGGATGTAAAATACATAGATAGTATTGTAGTAAATAATACAACCGGAGTCTATGACCCAGTTCTGAAAAAATGGGATGGAGATGGTGGAACTGTTAATTGGGCGAAAGTTGGATTATCAAAAACGGAAACTTTTGCCACAGTAAAAGGATACAATGTTTCATGTAAATCACCCAATTTAACGGCTGATTCAGTTTTGTTAACTACAAAGTACTTTACAAAACCAATTTTAGGAAATTTATCAGATCGAGCGTTCACAATTAACAGAGAGGAAGATAAAATTTTCCCTCAATTTCTTTCATTCGAAAAGCGATTGGTCATCAAGAACATTAAAGAAGGAGTAGATTATGATGGTGGTTTTGCCATGGAAGGTGCTAGTTTCGTCGGAAGAGGTACGCTTAAAGAACCAGCTCGAATCGTTATTTATAGAAACAATATCCCTTTTATCAGGGCTGTTTCTCAACAGATTTATGTTTATCCAACAAAAATTAAATGTCAGAATACTGCAACGGCTTTGTATTTGAATTCTGGTGATTCAATAACTCATGCGGGATTAGACTTTTTGTACGATTTTGATAAAAAAACAATTGAAATGGCGAGAACTAAAACAGGAATAGGTCAAGCACCATTTCAGGATTCTTACCATGAATTAGATTTATACGTTGCTAAAATTGCATGGATAACCACAGAACAAGACTTGTTATTTACCTACGATTTCGGCACATCACAAGAGCAGCGTATTGCACGTTTTGAATCGAAAAGTTATTTTGACTCTCGATTATACGATCAGTTACAAGGTTTAGAAGCTGTACATCCGTTAGTTGCCATTTATCAATATTGTTATAAATATGACGAGTATGTTGTCGGTGAAGGAAAAATGGCAACAGCATTGGGTAAAACCATCGAACAAGCCAAACCATTATTATTGGAGTTATCAAATTATGGTTTTATCAGCTATGATACAGAATCGAAGATTATTACTGTTAACCCAAAACTTGAGAATTTCGTTTTAGGTAAAGTGGGGAAACGCGATTTTGATAACTTGATATTTGTTTCTGATTTGCGTCCAAAAGAACTAAAAGGATATACAGAAGAGCAAATAAAAGAAGATGCAAACCTACAGGCTTTGCAAGCATTGTATAAAAAGCAAAGTGAAGATCGTCGAATCATGGCACACTTCGGAAAGATGAATCTAGGTACACTTGAATTATTGATTAATGCCGTTGACTTCGTGAAGATTTCCGACTTGCAAAATACGACAGTCTTCCCAGAAGGCAGTATTGTAACAGTGAAGGAAAATCGAAATTTCGATTTCTTTGGGTGGATTAATGCAGGAAAAATGGAAATCAATGCATTATCGGCTAACTACAATTATGGCGAACACAAATTCAATTTGTTAAAGACAGATGAAACGATTTTACGTGTTCTGCCGCTGAATCCAGAAACGGACGGTAAAAGACCAATACCAATGTTTAGTTCAATCAAAGGTATTAAAGGTGAATTATTTGTGGATGCACCAACCAATCGCTCTGGTTTGAATCCTAAAATAACAGACTTCCCTAAAATCAAAGTTACAAAGCCTTCTTTTGTATATTACAATAGTAAAGAGTTGTTCAGAGGTGTTTATGATAGTTCTCGTTTCTATTATACGGTTGCACCTTTCGAGATGGATAGTTTAGATAACTTCCCTGAAAAGAAGTTTAGATTAAAGGGTGAATTGACTTCAGCGGGTATCTTCCCTAAAATTAGTGAGGACCTTAAGATCATGCCTGATTATTCTTTTGGTTTTACAACTGCCGCTCCAGCTGGGGGACATGAATTCTACGGAACTAAAGCGAAGTATGAGAATAAAATCATATTATCAAACAATGGTTTACAAGGAGCAGGAACGATCAATTTTGTGCATTCAACGTCAATTTCAAAGGCCTTGACTTTCTTGCCTGATTCAACCATTGGTTTTGCGATATTCTCAAACAAGCCTATTGAAACGGGTATTGAATTCCCTGATGTTGAATCAGAAGATGCTTATATTACTTATGTTCCAAAGAAGAATTACTTAAAAGCTCAATCAACGCCAAAAACTGACTTGAAGTTTTTTAAGGCTGAGGCAAAGTTGAGAGGTGCAGCGATTGTTACTCCTCAAGGAATGGAAGGGAATGGATTGATGACATTTAAAACAGCGACTACAGTTGCCAAAAAATACACCTTCAAACGATGGGATATTTTATCAGATACTGCAGGTTTTAGTTTGAAGAACACTTATGCAGAAGAAGGAGAAAATCCACTAGCGTTCCAAGCAGATAACGTTCAAGCACATATTTCATTTAAGAAACGTAACGGTGAATTTGTATCCAATAAAGGTGCGTCACAGGTTAATTTCCCTGTGAATCAATACATCTGTCGAATGGATAAATTCTCATGGTTCATGGATTATGCAGAACTCCAATTAGAGAAATCTGGAGAGAAAGATATTACGATTGAAACGGATATGGATTTAGTTGGACCAAACTTTTTCTCAGTTCATCCAAAACAAGATTCCCTTCAGTTTAGAGCACCAAAAGCAAAATACGATTTGAAAGAACGTGCTATTTTCTGCGAAGAGGTTGAATATTTGGAAATTGCCGATGCACGAATCTACCCTGATAGTAGCAAAGTCGTGATACGCAAAAAAGCAAAAATGGATCAGTTCCAAAACGCGAAAATTGTGGCCAATTACCTCACAAAATACCATACGTTTATTCGAGCAACAGTTGATGTAACAGCAAAAAGAGCCTACGAAGGAAAAGGAGAGTATCCTTATTACGATAAAGATAGCACCTTGACTTATTTCAAAATGGAGCGAATTAGTCTAGACACGAGTTATCAAACAATCGCAAACGGTAAAATTGGTGAAAATGACGGTTTTTCTTTGAGTAAGGAATTTGATTATTACGGTAAAGTTTCTATTTCGGCTTCAAATCCTCAAATTGCATTTGATGGTGCAACGCGTATCAAACACGATTGTGAGAAGTTTGAGCGTAATTGGATGACCTTTGCCGCTCAATTAGATCCTAAGAATATTCAGATTCCAGTTTCTCAAAAAATGAAAAACTTATCTGGGGAACCAATTTCCGCAGGAATTGTATGGCGACATGCAAACTCCTTGGATAGCATTAACCTCTATCCAACCTTCTTATCTAAGTTAACAGCGAATGATGATATAATTGCAATATCAGCAAATGGTTTCCTTCAATACGATGCGAATGCGAGAGAATTTCAAATTGCATCAAAAGATAAATTATTGAATAGATCGGAAAAAGGAAATTTCTTATCGCTTCATACTGAAAGTTGTTCAATGCATGGTGAAGGTGTCGTAAATCTTGGGTTAGATTTGGGTGACATGACAGTTGACGCAGTTGGTGTGGTCGATTATGATCAAACGAGTGGTGAAACAAGTATGAATTTAACCACCCGATTTGTTATGCCAATTGATAAAGGTTCAATGGAAGGAGCAGCCACGCGTATTGCATTAGTTGAGGATTTAAAACCAATGGATTTTATTTCTACCACCTTAGAAATGGCCTTGGTTGAATGGACAGATCAAAAAACAGCAGATAAATTCAAATCAGATTATACAATTAAAGGAGAAATCAAAAAAATGCCAAGTGAATTGGAAACAGCAATGATTTTTACTGGAGTTCGTATTAAATCTTTCGATGTGAATAATATGGAAGAAAAAGGCTTGATTTCGAGCAATACAAGTGCTGTACTAGTCAATATGTATGAAAAGCCTGTTTTGAAATACATTCCGACACAAATGTTCTTTCAGCAATTGGGTCCATTGATGGGAGGTGATCGTTTTGGTGTACTCTTAAATATTCCGGGACTTGACTATTACTTTGATTATAGAATGAATAAGAAAGATGGTGAAATGCGCATTATCTCTGGAGATAAAGATTTTAGTGATGCAGTTTCGGCCATAAAAGAAGAGAAACGTAAAACAAAGAATTTCAAATATGAGCTTACAACGCAACGTATTTATTTAAGTAAATTCTTGGCTTTATTTGAAAGATGATAGTAGAATTTATACTTACTGGTTTAATAGGTTATTTACTTGGTTCCATTCCAACAGCTGTTTGGGTGGGTAAAGCATGGCATGGAATAGATGTTCGCGAACATGGTAGTAAGAATGCTGGAGCAACAAATACGTTTCGTGTATTAGGTAAAAAACCTGGGATTGTTGTTTTAACAATTGATATCCTAAAAGGAATTCTCGCTGTTCTCTTTCCATTTTTATTGGCTTTTTTGTCACACGGAAGCACAGTAAGTTCAATTGATCATTTGCAAATTGGAGCTGCTATTTTTGCCGTTCTTGGTCATATGTTCCCAATTTTCGCTGGGTTCAAAGGTGGTAAAGGAGTTGCAACTTCGTTGGGAATAATTATCGGAATGCAACCGATTGCTGCTGCAATTTGCATTGTTGTGTTTTTAATTGTTTTCATAAGTTTTAATTTTGTATCGCTTGGCGCAATAGTTGCTTCGCTTATATTCCCGGTCATTGTCGTTATGCGTCATCCAGAATCAACAGAAATGCATGTTTTTAGTTTTATTCTTGCTGGTGCAGTGATTCTTGCTCATCGCAAAAACATAAAACGTCTGATCAAAGGGGAAGAAAGTAAAATGAACCTTTTTAAAAAATAGACGTACTATTCAATCAGTCAAATTTTAAAGAATATTTCTATTCGATAGTGGTAAGATTTAGACATATAATTTATGTCATTTTCTTCTTTTTGTCTGCTTTCCAGGGGATTGCACAAACAGAAGCAGAAATGAAAGTGCAAGCCGATAAATTGTTCGATGCCGATCAATACTTGGATGCAACACCGCTTTATTTGCGTTTACTTTCCCTTCAGCCACGCGATGCCAATTACAATTATCGATACGGGGCCTGTTTAACCCATAATTCAAATAATAAGCAAGAGGCAATTCGTTATCTTTCCTATTCAGTAAATGATCCTAATATCGCCTCAGAAGCATACTATTTCCTGGGTAAGGCATTGCATTTAAATTATCAATTTAACGATGCAATCAAGAACTTCACCATCTATATTGAGAAGAAAGACAAAGCCAGTAAGCAATTTGATGCTGAACGGGAAATTCAAATGTGTCAAAATGGAAAGCGATTGATTACGACAATCTCTGATTTGGTGGTTTTGGACAAAAAGGAAATCGGTTCTGATAAGTTTTTTAGAATTTATGATCTTTCTGATATCGGTGGAAGTTTGCTCGTCACAGCTGAATTTCAAACCAAAATTGATAAAAAATACAACCATATTCCATTGATTCATT
>Ga0075012_10006369_pt1 | contig 10711 bp, 8 predicted proteins | sample All_14_2_FD_71474 | JGI IMG/M metagenome (GOLD analysis project Ga0075012, IMG submission 71474) | Freshwater microbial communities in response to fracking from Pennsylvania, USA - Allegheny Zone_MetaG_DW_15 | ecosystem: Environmental > Aquatic > Deep subsurface > Groundwater > Drilled... | reverse complement strand
CGGACTCGAACGGCTGGGTGAAGCGGTTCTCGGATGCGCGCCGGCTCGGCACCTACCTGCGCGTCGTGACGCCCGGGAAGGTGCGCGCGGGCGATCCGATCGAGGTCATCGCCGCTCCCGCCGGCGCGCCGACCGTGCTCGACACCTACCGGGGCGTCTAGCCTCCGACGTACGCGGCGAGGTGCTCACCCGTGAGGGTCGAGCGGGCGGCGACGAGCTGGGCGGGGGTGCCCTCGAAGACGACCCGTCCGCCGTCGTGGCCGGCGCCGGGGCCGATGTCGACGATCCAGTCGGCGTGCGCCATGACGGCCTGGTGGTGCTCGATGACGATGACCGACTTGCCGGCTTCGACGAGCCGGTCGAGCAGCCCGAGCAGCTGTTCGACGTCGGCGAGATGCAGCCCGGTCGTCGGCTCGTCGAGCACGTAGACGCCGCCCTTGTCGGCCATGTGGATCGCGAGCTTGAGCCGCTGCCGTTCGCCGCCAGAGAGCGTCGTGAGCGGCTGGCCGAGCGTGAGGTAGCCGAGGCCGACATCCGCCATGCGGGTGAGGATCGCGTGCGCCGCGGGCACCTTCGAGGCGCCGTCGGCGAAGTACTCGACCGCCTCGTCGACGCTCATCGAGAGCACCTCGCTGATGTTCTTGTCGCCCAGCCGGTACTCGAGCACCGTGGCGAGGAACCGCTTGCCCTCGCACACCTCGCAGCGGGTCTCGACGCCGCCCATCGCACCGAAGTCGGTGAAGATGACGCCGTTGCCGTTGCAGTTCGGGCACGCCCCCGCGGAGTTCGCGCTGAACAGCGCAGGCTTGACGCCGTTGGCTTTCGCGAAGGCGGTGCGGATGGGGTCGAGCATGCCCGTGTAGGTCGCCGGGTTGCTGCGCCGCGACCCCTTGATCGGTGCCTGGTCGACCGACACGACATCCGCACCGTGCTGCCCAGAACCCGCCGGGATCGACCCGTGGATGAGCGAACTCTTGCCCGATCCGGCGACCCCGGTGATGACGCACAGGATGCCGAGCGGGATGTCGACCGAGACGTTCTGCAGGTTGTTGCGGGTCGCGCCGCGGATCTCGATCGCGCCCGTCGGGGTGCGCACGGCGTCCTTCAGTTTCGCGCGGTCGTCGAGGTGGCGCCCGGTGAGCGTGTCGGCGCCGCGGAGGGCGTCGACGGTGCCCTCGAACTGGATCTCGCCGCCGTTCACGCCGGCGCGAGGCCCGAGGTCGACGACGTGGTCGGCGATCGCGATCGTCTCGGGCTTGTGTTCGACGACGAGCACCGTGTTGCCCTTGTCGCGCAGGCGGAGCAGCAGTTCGTTCATGCGCTGGATGTCGTGCGGGTGCAGCCCCACGGTGGGCTCGTCGAACACGTAGGTGACATCGGTGAGACTGGAGCCGAGGTGGCGGATCATCTTGGTGCGCTGCCCCTCGCCGCCCGAGAGGGTTCCCGAGGGGCGGTCGAGGCTCAGGTAGCCGAGGCCGATCTCGACGAACGAGTCGAGCGTCTGCTGCAGGTTCTCCAGCAGCGGGCCGATGTGGGTCGCTTCGAGACCGCGCACCCACTCGGCGAGGTCGCTGATCTGCATGCGGCAGGCATCCGCGATGGAGATGCCGCCGATCTTCGACGCGCGAGCCGCCGCGCTCAGCCGGGTGCCTTCGCACTCGGGGCACGCGGTGAAGGTCACCGCGCGCTCGACGAACGCGCGGATGTGCGGCTGCAGGGCTTCGACGTCTTTCGACAGGAACGACTTCTGCACCTGGGGCACGAGACCGAGGTAGGTCATGTTGATGCCCGCGACCTTGACCTTGGTGGCCTCTTTGTAGAGGAAGTCGTGGCGCTGTTCGGGCGTGAAGTCGCGGATCGGGATGTCTCCGGGCACGATGCCCGACTCGGTGAAGAGCCGTACGCCCCAGCCTTCGGCGTTGTAGCCGGGAATCGTGAGCGCTCCCTCTTTGAGCGACTTCGATTCATCGAACAGCTGGGCGAGGTCGACGTCGCTCACCGAGCCCATGCCCTCGCAGCGCGGGCACATGCCGCCCGTGTAGATCTCGTTCTCGATGACGATGCGCTCGCCCGTCGAGGTCGTGCGCACTCCGCTCGTCTCGGAGCTGGGGATGTTGAACGAGTAGGCGCCGGGGCCGCCGATGTGCGGCTCGCCCATGCGGCTGAACAGCACGCGCAGCATCGCGTTTGCGTCGGTCGCGGTGCCGACGGTGGAGCGCACGTTGGCGCCCATGCGCTCCTGGTCGACGATGATCGCCGTCGTGAGCCCATCGAGCACGTCGACATCCGGTCGCCCCGGGCTCGGCATGAAGCCCTGCACGAACGCGGGGTAGGTCTCGTTGATGAGGCGCTGGGATTCGGCGGCGATCGTGCCGAACACGAGACTCGACTTGCCCGATCCCGAGACCCCGGTGAAGACCGTCAGCCGACGCTTCGGGATGTCGACGCTCACGTTCTTGAGATTGTTCTCGCGTGCGCCGATCACCCGGATCAGGTCGTGCCGGTCGGCGGGGTGGTGGTCGGTGGTCAGGTCGTCGGCGGGGCGCGGCGTCGTCGGCATGCGCTCACGGTACCGGGAGCGGCGGACGTCGGGCTTCTCCGATTCTGCTCGCCCGACGTCCGCATCCGACGCCCGCAGCCGGGCGCCCGCATCCCGGGTCTAGTGGGTGAGACCGTAGAGGTGGTCGCCCTGGTCTTGGATGAACGCGGGGAACCAGGTTCCGTCGACGGGCGTCGCCGTGAGGTAGAGCCCGTTGTCGAGCACGAACGCCGACTCGGTCGACGACCGGCCGCCGGCGGTGAAGATGAGGTTGCGCCCGCCGACGCCGGTGCCGCTGACGCCGAAGCGCGTGTTCCAGTCGGCGATGATCGTGCGCCGCTGGTGCTCGGAGATCGGCGTGACCGAGAACTGGATGACGTTCTTCGTCGTGCCGACCCGCCAGGCGCACACGGTGCCGCGGTTGGCGGTGATGATCGACGAGATGACGCTCGAGCGCGTGCCGTCGTCGGTCGCGGTGACCGCGGTGAGCGGAGCGCCGAAGAGGGTCGCCGCGCGGGGCGACAGCAGTCCGGCGCATCCGGGGAGTTTGAAGGTCGGCACGGTGCGGTCGAGCTTCGCGAGGCTGGGGATCGGCGTGGACGGGTAGGGGGTGTAGATCGTCGACGGGTCGTCGGACGGCGGGGCCGCGATCGCGGGGGTGACGCTCGCGCCGACGAGAAGCGCGGCGCAGGCGAGGGCGGTGACGAGTCGGTGGGTCGTGCGCATCGGATGCTCCTTGCGGTTGCGCGAGCTGGGTGCGTCGCGGTCACTCACGCGACGTGCCGCGCTCGCTCACGGGTTGACGGCGCACGGGATGCCGCGGGACGCAAGACCCAGCGGTCGGGGGCGCGGTCGGGTGAGACTGGGGTTTCCGGGCGCGCGGCTCGGCGACGAGAGGGGACCCCATGGGCATCGGACGACTGCTGTTGCGACTCGTGATCGGCGGCATCTTCATCGGGCACGGCATGCAGAAGCTCACGGGTGCGTTCGGCGGGCCGGGGCTCGCGGGCACCGAGAAGATGATGGAGAAGACGCGCATGTACCCGACGCGCCGCAATGCGCTCGCGGCGGCACTGTCGGAGACTCTCGGCGGGGTCGGCATCGTACTCGGCGCCGGGATGCCGGCCGCGACCGCCGCGGTGACCTCGGCGATGGCGACGGCGTACACGAAGGTGCACAAGCCGAACGGGTTCTGGAACTCGAAGGGCGGCTACGAGTTCAATCTCGCCCTCGTCGCGGGCGCGACGGCGCTCACGATCGACGGACCTGGCCCGCTCTCGGTGGATGCGCTCGTCGGCAAGCACCGCTGGGGCGTCTTCTGGGGTCTGCTCGGCGCGGGCGCCGGTGTCGTGGCGTCGTCTCTCGCGGTCGAGCTCGGTGAGGATGCCGCTCCGCCGAAGTCGGCGACCGCCGCGAACTAGGTTCGCGGAACCGGTTCGGGCGGGTCAGCCCCGGCGCTCTCCGTGCTGACGGTTCGTGCGGGCCGGGTGCGATGTCGGCGCCCGGTGGGGGAGAGCCAGTCGATGCTGCCGTCGGGATGCCGCGCCTCGATGCGCCAGCGGGTCTCGTGTTTGACGGTGTGGTGGCCGCGACACAGGTGGGCGAGGTTGTCGGCGTCGGTGGCGCCGCCGTCGGCCCACGCGACGGAGTGGTCGACGTCGCTCGCGACCGCGGGGCGGTTGCACCACGGGAACCGGCACCGTTCGTCGCGCACGGCGAGGTAGAGCCGCAGGTCGTCGGTCACGCGGTATCGAGTGCGGTCGAGGGCGATCATCGAATCGTCGCGGGGGTCGGTCAGCATCCGACGGAGCACGGGGGCGTCGGCCGTCAGCTGCCGCGCCGTCTCGGCGTCGATCGGCCCGTGGCCGTGAAGTTCGGCGGTCTCGGAGTTCGACCCGGCGAGCACCGAGATCGGAACGGTGACGATCACGGTGGGCCGCGCGTCGCCGAACCGGCGGAACGCGCGGCTGTCACGGTCGAGCAGCACGTCGCCGAAGGCATCCGCCCGCAGTTGAGCCATGGTGCGCTCGTCGCCGTCGCGCGCCAGACCGCGGGCGAGGTCGTCGAGCCGGCTGTCGATCGCGATCGCGTCGGCCGCCGGGAGCTTGGCGATGAGCCACTGCATGCCGTCGCAGTCGGGCTGACGCGACACGTGGCGGTCGTCGCGGGCGGCGCGGTGCCGTTCGGCCGCGTGCTCGGCATCCCGGGTCTCGCGCAGGCGGCGGATGGTGCGCGCGAACGCCGTCGCCGACTGTTGCGCCGAGGCGAGCGCGCGCCGCTCGAGATCGGGTCGCTGCTCGGCGTCGACGAGAGCGAGCTCGTCGGCGACGATGGCCGCCTGCCGCGGAGTGATGTGCCCCTCGGCGAGCGCCGCATGGGTCGCCGGGAGGTGGCGCACGAGCGCGTCAGCCTCGGTGATGAGCCGGTCGGCGCCGCGCTCGGAGATGCGCAGCGTGGTCGCGAGCTCGGCGCGGAACTCCCGCTGCGCGAGGGCGTGCGCCATCGCCCCCACCTGCGTCTCGTGCGCGAATCGGATGAGACCCAACTTCGCCGCCGTGATCGACGCGATCATGCGATCGGCCGCCACGATCGCGTCGATCACCCCCGCATCCGCCCCCAACCGCTCGAGCTCGGGCGGCAGCCCGTCGCCCGAGAAGGGGGAGTCGGTGAAGGAGACCATGTACTCAAGTGACCACCAACCACCGACATTGCCGCGCGCGGATCGGGCGCCCGCGCGGGTCGGCTAGAGTAGGTGGCTGTGCCGCGAGAGCGGTGCATGCCACGGGCTGTGGCGCAGCTTGGTAGCGCACCTGACTGGGGGTCAGGGGCGCACTCGGTCGCTCGACAGTCCGACAACTACACAACGGGATGTGGCGCAGCTTGGTAGCGCACTTGACTGGGGGTCAAGGGGCCGCAGGTTCAAATCCTGTCATCCCGACAAAAAAGCCTGATCGCGATGCGATTTGGCGTCTGTCGATCGGGCTCGCCGTCCTGGAGTGCTACTCAGAGAAGCGCGCCGTTGACCTTCACGGAGATGTCCGCCAAGCCGCAGGATTGACTACACGACGGGGGACCAGTCTGGGACCAACCGCCCGAAATTGGGGCAACGGAGGGGACCAGGGTAACGGCCGCAAGTTCAGTCGGACAGAGTCGTACCATGTGTAAGCCCTATGATGGCGTGCCGTGAAGATCGCCTAATCGCTGCGGTTGCCGTTCCCGAGGGACCAACGTCCCTGTTGGGCCCGTGCACCGCGACCTAGTCTCGCCGCATGATGTGGGGTTGGAATTTCCCAATGGGCTGGGTCTGGGTGATCGTCGTCCTGCTCGTGGTCGCCACGATCATCGCGATCATCCTCGCGATCGTACTTCCTCAGCGGCGCGCCATAGGATCGGCGCCCCCGACCGTTCGCGAGGGAGGTGCCGCGCGGCGCGTTCTCGATGAACGGTATGCCCGAGGAGAGATCGACTCCGAAGAGTATCGAACACGGCGCGATCTCCTCGAGGGGCGAGGGTGACCCCCAGCGATGGCCCACGAGTGAAGAAGGGCCTTGGCAGGAGCGTGCAGAAGCCTCACGATGTGCTCATGACATCGGAGACCCAGGCGAACCGTACCTACGCGCGGCACTCGGAGGGCTCGGCGATCGTGGTCGCTTCACCCGAGGAAGTCTTTGACTTCCTCGATGAGCATCGGAACCTCGCATCTCACATGGGTTCGGGGAACTCGCCGATGATGGGCGGAGGTCAGATGGTCGTCGAACTCGACGCCGCCGATGGCAAAGAGCTCGGCTCGCACATCATCATGCGCGGCAGCGCCTTCGGATTCGACATATACGTCGACGAGGTCGTGATCGAGCGGGAACGCGCGGTCAAGAAGACCTGGGAGACCGTCGAAGAGCGGCTCGTCGTGATCGGCGCCTACCGACTCGGCTTCACGTTGGCGCCGGCAGGGCGCGGCACCAACGTCACCGTGTGGATCGACTACGACCTGCCGGCACGACGCAGGTGGCTGGGGCGCCTCGGCGGACGGATGTACGCCCGGTGGTGCGTGAAGCAGATGCTCGGAGCGGCAATCGGGAAGTTCCCCGATCAGTAGCGGTCGGACGACTACTGTCGATAGCCGATCACGGTGGTCATGCCGGACTCGGCGTGGTAGATGTTGTGGCAATGGGCGACCCAAAGGCCCGGGTTGTCGGCGCTGAAGTCGACGGTGAGGGTCTGCTTCGGCAGGATGATCGACGTGTCCTTCCGGGGACCGCCGCCTTGGTGTTGGTAGGTATGTCCGTGGAGATGGAACGGGTGCCACATCGTGGTCTGGTTCTCGATGGTGAAGCGGACGCGTTCGCCTTCCTGGATCTCATGCGCGCCGCTCAGGGGTTGAGTCATGTCGAAGCGTCGTCCGTCCACGCCCCAGTCGTAGGCCGCCATACTGCCCGTGAGCGCGATTGAGATCTGCCGGTCGGGTTCTCTGGCGGGCAGCGTCACGTCCTCGGTTGCAGCCAGCAGGTCCGCGGTGCCGACGCGGCGGCTGTCCAGCTCCGGGATGCTCACGTCGTAGCCGGGGGTGGCGCCGCTGCCGGTGTGGATCAGGGCGAAGCCGCGGTCGCGTTTGCCTTCGGCCTGCGCGATGAGGGGGAAGACGCCGTCGGCGAGGGTGATGGTCGCGTCGTAGCGTTCGCCCATGCCGATCAGGATGCTGTCGACCTCAGCTGGCGTCACCGGGAACCCGTCCGTGTGGGTGATCGTCATCGGGTGTCCGCCGATCGCGAGACGGAAGGCGGTGTCGCTGCCAGCATTGATGATTCGCAGTCGGATGCGTGCTCCCGGCTTGCCAGTGAACTGGGCGGGGTCTGCGGCGGGCTTTCCGTTGACGAGATAGAGCGGGTAGTAGACGTCCCCGGCGTCACCGCCGAGCAGGTCGGAGGTGGCGCCCATGAGCCTGTTGCCCATCCGCATGAACATGTCCGTCATCCCACCCATGTCGCCCATTCCCGCGGACAGCTCGGTGAGCACCTCGTCGGGGGTTGCGGTGACACCGTCGAGCCAGTCGTCGAGGACGACGACCCACTCGTCGTCATAGCCGCCTGGTTCCGCAGGGTCCTCGACGATCAGGGCGCCGTACAGCCCGCGGTCCAGTTGCGCTCCGACGTGGGGATGGAACCAGTAGGTGCCCGGGTCCGGGGCGATGAACTCGTAGTCAAAGTCCTCCCCGGCCTTGATCGGCTGCTGGGTAACCGGGGGTACGCCGTCCATGTCGTTGCGCAGCGCGAGCCCGTGCCAGTGCACAGAGGTGTCGGTGTCGAGCCGGTTGCGGACGGTCGCCTTCAGGGTGTCGCCCGCACCGAGACGGATCACCGGGGCGGGCGTGGCGCCGAATGTCCAGGTTGCCGCAGTGGCCCCGGCCAGGTCGAGCGTGGTCGGGGCGGCGGTGAGCGTCGCGGTGATGATCTTGCCGGTACCGCCGCGGCGCCGCTCGGCGTCCCGCACCTGGGTGCCGTCGGGTTGAACCCAGGTCGCGGCTGGGGTGCAGGAAGCCAGTGCGATGGTCGCGAGCGTGCCGACGCCGACGCCTAGGAAGTTTCGACGGGTGAGTAGAAGGCGGGGGCGTGGAGCGGGCGTGGCTGTCATTGATGTTTCCTTTCAGGCTGGCTGTCGTTGCCGTGGTCGTCGTCAGCGTCCAGATAAGGCTCCGAAGGCTCGGCGGTTCGCGGGACGGCGGTGCCCGGCGGGGTGCCAGTCGGCGTGGCTCGGCCACGGGATTGGATTGCGAGCGTGGCCATCGAGATCAGCACGATCGCTGTGCCGATCCAGCCCCACGGGCCTGGGTCTTCGCGCAGGACCAGCAGCGACAGCAGGATTCCAAACACCGGGACGAGCAGTGTCCATCCGGCGAGGACGTCGAGGCGGGCGCGTCGAGTTTCGATAAGCCAGGCGACGGTGGTCGCGGCGGTGCCGATCAGCGACAGAAATAGGAGGGCAAGGACAAGGGACGGGTTCCAGTCGAACACCGGTGGCCCCTCCAGGAGGATCGCGGTGCTTGCCAGGATGGCGCCCCCGATGAGGAGCTGGGCAGCGGCTACAAATCGGGGGTCGGCACGCACGATCCGGCTGATGAGCGTCCCGGTGGTCGTGGCGGCGGCCGAGGTCAGTGCGATCCACGCCCCACTTCCGAGTCCGGAAGGGATCACGATGACGAGCAGCCCAACGAAGCCGGTAGCGATGGCGGCAATCGCGCCCGGTGTGGGGCGCTCGCGGTAGAGCCACCATGCGGGCAGGAGGATCAAGATCGGCTGCGCATTGGCGAGCACCGAGGCGATTCCCGTGGACAGTCCGGTCGCGGCGCCGAACATTGTCGCGAACCCGAGGGCGATGTTCACCACTCCGAGGCAACCGACCAGGGCCCAGGTCCGCGAGTCTCGCGGGATCGCCACCCTCTGGATGCCGGTTAGCAGCGCGAGTGCAGCGCCCGCGATAAGCGCGCGTAGCGCAGCAAGCCACAGCACCGGCGCGTGGTCAACGCCGATGGTGATAGCGACGAAGCAGGATCCCCAAGCGGCCGTGACCCACAGCATCCGCGACGCACGAGGACTTCCGTGGAAGCCCGTATGCGACAAGGGGACGGCGTTCATGACCGGTTAGTGCCGTACCCGTCGTTGTTGTCGCCCGAGCGGTGGTCAAATGCAGCGGCGAGGAAGTCCTGGCGCATCCCGAGGCTCTCGTCGGTGAGGCGGATCGACGTCGAGGCGTCGGTGACGGTTCCGGTCAGGGCGCGGATCGCGTCGATGGTTTCAGGCACGACGATGGCCTCGTTATAGACCTGGTAGGCGAGGTACGCCTCGTCGCCGGCGACCGTGACCAGGTCCTCCCACACGGCAACCTCCCACATATCTCCGCGGGGACGGCCGAGGTCTCGCATGAGTTCGATCGTCGAGTTGAGCGCGACGAGGCCGTCGGACATGCGGATGAGCGCGATGCGGGGGGCGGCGCGCAGGGCATCGAGTACCTCGTCGCGGGTCGCCGCTCGAGTGAGCTGCAGCGTCCAGAAGTGGTTGTGCGTCTGGGTGTGCGCGCCCTTGGCGGCGATGGTGACAACGTCCAGATCCGGAAGCACGGTCTGCGCATCAGGGCCCTGGTGGGACGGGATGGTCGGTTCAGGGACCATCGTGTTCATGATGCCGCTGATGTGCGACTCCCACGGGTCGGTGGCGCGGCGGATGAGTACCCCGCGGGCTCGCGCCAGCAGTCCGGCCGCATTGAGCGCGCCGAGCACTCGGACGATGCTGGTGGTGTTGCAGGACACCACTCGGGTGCTGTCCCGACCAATGGCGGTGGCGTAGTTGGCCTGCGCGACGAAGGAGTGCCCGGTCGTGCCGTGGGACTCTCCGCCTTGCAGCACGGTCTTCACGCCGGCCGCACGGTAGTGAGCCAGGTTGCCAGCAGCGACGTGCTTGGGGGTGGTGTCGACGATCACGTCACATTGCTCGAGCAGATCGTCAAGGTCCCCATGGGCGCTCACTCCCGCCTTCTGCATCGCCTCGCGCGCCTCGACGGTGGAGGCGAACACCGGCAGTCGGTTCGCGGCCGACTTGATGCGCCAGTCGGTCGCGATATCCGCGACGCCGGCCAGATGCATGTCCGGTTGCACGAGGACCGCGTCGGCGACGCGCTTGCCGATGACGCCGTAGCCGTTGACGCCGACCCGGACCTTAGTCATGAGCGTGCCCTTTCAGATCGAGTAGATGGAGGCGGCGCCTGATGCGCCTCGGACCCGCATCATCGCGTTGCGGCCGCCGGTGGTCACGAGGCATCTCGAGGGGTTGATGCGGGGGCGAGGCTTCTCGCGCTCGCCGACGCGGGTTGCGCTGGGAGCCGGAGCCGCTTGAGCAGGAGGGCATTGACGGCGACGATCACACTGGAGCCGGACATGCTGATCGCAGCGATCTCCGGGGTGAGCATGACTCCGAACGCCGGATAGAACACCCCAGCGGCGATCGGGAGGGCGATCGCGTTGTAGCCGATGGCCCACCCTAGGTTCTGTCGCATCTTCCGCAGGGTGCCTTTGCCGATCTTGAGCGCGATCGCGACATCCAGCGGGTCGGAGCGCATCAGGACGACGTCGGCGGTCTCGATCGCGACGTCGGTGCCGGCGCCGATCGCGATGCCGAGGTCGGCTTG
>Ga0075012_10006368_pt1 | contig 10712 bp, 8 predicted proteins | sample All_14_2_FD_71474 | JGI IMG/M metagenome (GOLD analysis project Ga0075012, IMG submission 71474) | Freshwater microbial communities in response to fracking from Pennsylvania, USA - Allegheny Zone_MetaG_DW_15 | ecosystem: Environmental > Aquatic > Deep subsurface > Groundwater > Drilled... | reverse complement strand
TACCCAGCCAGTAAATAAGAAAAATCCCTGCAAGGTGCCGACCTCGAAGGAGCAGTTGGAGCGAAATAACTTTCGTGCATATTGGGATGGCCAGTGTAAGAATGGGTATGCATTCGGGCTTGGGCGAGACATTGCCATTTCCGATACGCATCACGTTGAAGAAATATCCATTCATAATGGAACCGGCGATAGCTACGATTCACCCAAAGTATTATATGACTTTGTGAACCTGACAATTGTTTACGTTATGCCCGGCAAAAAATATCCTGAATCCAGTGGGTATTTAGAGCAAATCTATAATAACGAGAATAATTTTTTTGTATCTTATGTTTTAAGCGTTACGGATGTGGTTGGTAATAAATTGGTCATGGAGTACTCTCCGTTTAGACCTAGTCGTGTGTTTTTCAACGACCATAAAAATGTGATATATAAATTCACAGACAATTCGGCGGCACCAATGATCGATGCATCTTCAGTTTCGTATACAGCTGAAATTCTAAACCCCAAAACAAAGTCTGTTGGTGGTGTAGCTATTGTCCGCTACGGAGACGGCGTAGTTCGACACATTAAAATAAATGGAGCAGCAGCTCTTGAAGAAGTTGTATTGCCGACTGAATATGTCGACAGTATAAACGCAAAGCTTAAGGCTACGCAAGATGCGCTGATCGCAGGGCAACAGGATATTGCTCGTGTGCAACAAATGGAGCGTGAATACCTTTATCTGGCTTGCAATGGCAAGCATGAAATCAACGGCTTGGATAATAAAACAGCTACCAAGATTTGCAACTGGCGGAACCAATTTAAAGACGTATACGAAAAAGCGCTTACTAAGTACTCACAAGACCTAGAGAAACAAAAACAAAAGGCTGAAGTTGCAGCGCAGCAACGGTTAACTCAACAGCAACTTGATATTCATCAAAGACAGTTACAACAACAGCAGGCTCAAGAGGAGAAGCAGGTGCAACAGGCACAGCAAGCGCAACAGGCCAAGCAGTCAAGGCAGGAGCTTCAACAATTTGCCAATGCTTTGGGGCAATTCGGACAGCAGATGCAGAACGCTGGACAGCAAACACTGAATAACGCGATGAATCAACCTATCCCACAGGTCAACTTTGCACCATTCACCCCACCGGGTAACAATCAGATTCGCTGTTTCAGCACCGGTCAGATTACCAATTGTCGTTATTGAATTTTATCTATTCTTTAAACTCAAAAAAATGAATTTGGAAGTATTCTTATCTTTGAAGGGAGATCATTTTATTTCACATGAAGATGCAAAATCGCTAAACGATTGCTTGGCAAAAGTAGCTATTCAAGATATTCCCCTTATACATAGAGATCGAGTGGCTGACTATTTGACAACAGCTTTAAACATGAACTCTATGACGCGAGAAATTAGCCAGTCATTAGATTTATTGCTTTTAGGGATAAAAACACATGTGTAACCCATATCTTTGATGGAGCACTATGTCGTTCATATCGAACCTGAAATCTCGGGCTATTGACAGCCACATCTGGCATAGCATGCGCTAGAAAAGACAGTTTTCCTCTGACCGTGCACGTATGTGGAATCAAGTATCGTTACCCCTGAATCAGGTCCTCACCGTGCTTTGAGTCATCAAATCGGGAAATCTTCAAGATTTCCCACTCTGGGGTTCACATTACCCGACTTGCCGTGACCACAAAGACAAACGGCCACCCCAAGGCGGCCGCTGCATGCAAGTCTCTAACCGATCGCTCGGACTCCAACTCCAGTTTGGACCAGGCTGACGTGGCGGCGAGCTCTTTTCTACTCGCTTAGAGACGTCTTTCAGCTACTAACAACATTTTGCGTCCCAGTAGACGTTCCCCCTCACTTCAAGTGGCACAAGAGGTCGGTCGACGGGATTGCCGCACCAAATTGAGTGTGCTTCAGCAGCACCGGTAATGCATGTGACGGTTCCTCTCCACCAGGCTGGAAAAGTCACCGTTCTAGTCGAGCATCTTCCGCGAGCCTCCCGGTAGCCCAAGAACGCATCGCCAACTTCCTTGATGACAAAACGGCGCGCATTGATCCTTTGATTGCAGAGAAGGAGCGGCTTCTGTCGGCACTCGTTGAGTGGTGGCCAGCAGAATTAACACGTATTTGTTTTGGCGAAGAAGTTGCCACGATGCCGACATCCAATCTGTGGATACCGAAAGTGCCGACAGGTTGGCGCATAGCTCGTCTGAAGCACTTTGTGTCTGGAATTGAACAAGGCTGGAGCCCAGAATGTGAAGCCGGACTCGCCGCTAACCCTGCATGGGGTGTACTGAAGGCTGAAGCCGCAAATGCCGGTGACCGTAACGTCCTGCCAGTGGCTTGCCAGCCACTGATGCGATGAGGTTAGCTCATCAAGTTATAGCAATCAGGGTGGAGCAGTTTGGGGGGGCCATCAGGGGTCAAGCCTGCACCTGGGCCAGCGCCGTTTGCAGCATGTCGATGAAGACGCGGGTTTTGATGGGCATCAGCTTGCGCTCGGGAAACACCGCCCAGGCCACGTGGCTGGGCAGGCACCACAGCGGCAGCACCCGGCGCAGGGCGCCGCGGCGCACCTCGGGGGCGGCAAAGTAGTCGGGCACGGCGGCAATGCCCGCGCCGGCACAGGCCAGCTTGATCAACAGTTCGGGCGAATTGGCGCTGGCCCGCCCGGGCGGCACACCTTGCCAGTGTTGTTCACCCTGGGCCAGGTTCCAGCGGGTGACCTCGCCATTGGTTTTGAGCATCCGGATGGCTTCGTGCTGCACCAGATCGTCGGGCTCCGCCGGTTCGCCGTGCTCGGCCAGGTAGTTGGGCGAGGCGTACAGGCCGAACGAAAACACCGCCAGCCGCCGCGCCGCCAGCGAGGCGTCGTCGGGCAATTGGCCCATGCGCACCGCCACATCAAACCCTTCGCCCAGCAGATCGACCCGGCGCGGTGACAAGTCCAGCTCCAGCTGGATCGCCGGGTACAGCGCCACAAACGCCGCCAGCGTGTCGGCCAGGATCAGGGTTGCAAAATCACTCGGCATGGACACGCGCAGGCGCCCGCTTGGTGTGGCCTGACGACGCTCGCGCAGGGCGGTGACTGCCTCGACCTCGGCCACCACCTGACGCGCGTGCTCCAGCAACTGCAGGCCGAACTCGGTCAGGGTCTGGCGCCGGGTGGTGCGCAGCAACAGCTTCTCGCAAAGCTGCTGCTCCAGGCTGGCCAGTCGCCGCGACACGGTGGATTTGGGCAGGCCCAGGCGCTCGGCGGCGCGGCTGAAGCTGCCGAGTTCGGCGACCCGGGCGAAGATCAGCAGATCGTTGGGGTCAACCGCGGTAGGGGTGAATAATTGTTCCATCTGGACAACAATCATATCCAGATCAAAGGATTTTCAAAGTGATTACAGGGGAATACAGTTCAACCAGCGCACGACAGCGTGTTTGCCTCATCTTTGAAAGGAATCCACCATGGCCACCTCAGTTCAACAGCCAACCCAGCCCGGCAGCACCCCCAGCGTTGAACGCGCACGCACGGTGGAGCGGCTGATCACCGGCCAGGCCACGTCCGATGGCGCGGGCGTCAAGCTGACCCGCGTGTTGACGCAAAACCTGCAGCACCGGCTGGACCCGTTTTTGATGCTGGATGCCTTTGGCAGCGACCAGGCCGATGACTACATCGCCGGGTTCCCGGACCACCCGCACCGCGGTTTTGAGACCATCACCTACATGGTTGCCGGGCGCATGTTGCACCGCGACAGCGCTGGCCATGAGGGCTTGTTGGAGAACGGCGGCGTGCAGTGGATGACCGCCGGGCGCGGCGTGATCCACTCCGAGATTCCGCAGCAGGAAGAAGGGTTGATGGAAGGCTTTCAGCTCTGGCTGAACCTGCCCCGGCAGGACAAGATGAACGCCCCCTGGTACCGCGATTTCAAAAACGCCGACCTGCCAAAGTATGTGACCGACGCCGGCGTGGCGGTGACGGTGATCGCTGGTGAGAGCCATGGCGTGACCGGTGCGGTGACGCGCGATGGCACCCAGCCGCTGTACCTGGACGTGCATCTGCCCGCAGGCGCGCGGTTTGCGCAAGCCTTGGCGCCCGGTCACAACGCCTTTGTCTATGTTTACCGGGGTGAGGTGGCCATCGCCGGTCAAGCGGTGCCGGTTCAACGCATGGCGATCTTGGCCAATCAACCGGAGGCCGATGGCGTGGTGATCGAGGCCGGTAGCGATGCCAAGTTGCTGATCGTTGCTGGCAAGCCGCTCAAAGAGCCGATCGTTCAATACGGCCCGTTTGTGATGAACACCCAAGAAGAGATTTACCAGGCCTTGAGTGATTTTCGGGATGGGCGCCTGGGCGAGCGCCGTTGAGCGCGGCCTGCGGCTAGGGTAGATTCGGCCGCAGGACGGCTTGCACCCCGTGCGCCGCCTGCGTTTGTTTCACCCGACCGCCCCATGTCACAAAGGATCACCGTGGACCTTCCCTTGCACCAACTTTCCATGACCGTGTTGATGACCCCCGACACCGCCAATTTTTCTGGCAACGTCCACGGCGGCAACATCCTGAAACTGCTCGACCAGGTGGCCTACGCCTGCGCCAGCCGTTACGCCGGGCGCTATGTGGTCACGCTCAGTGTGGATCAGGTGATGTTTCGCCAGCCGATCCACGTGGGTGAACTGGTCACGTTTTTGTCGTCCGTGAACCACACCGGCTCATCGTCGATGGAGGTGGGCATCAAGGTGATTGCCGAAAACATCCAGGACCGCGTGGTGCGCCATGTCAACAGCTGTTTTTTCACCATGGTGGCGATGGACGATGAGCGCAAGCCCGCGCCGGTGCCGCCACTGGAGCCCGCCACACCGGACGAGAAACGTCGCTACAGCGCAGCCATCATGCGCAAAGAAATGCGCCGCGAGATGGAGCGGCGCTTTGCCGCCACGCGAACAGCGGCGCAGTGAGCGCCGTTAAAAAATTCGGCAGGAAGGAGACCGTTGCCCGCGTGGCACCGGGCCGGTCAGCCTCTCTTCACCGCGTCGTGTGGGCCATCCCCGTCAACGGGTCAGCCACAGCAGCGCGCTCAAAGTGAAAAACGACACCACGGTGGTCACCAGCAGCGCGGCGGCGCCCAGCTCCTGCCGGCCGTAGGACTGCGCCAGGATCGGGTAGATGCCCATCATCGGCATGGCTGCCATCATCACGGCCGCCAGTTGCAGGGACGGCTCCAGGGGTGGCAGCCCCAGCAGCGGCAGCGCCAGGGTGGCCAGGGCCACCCCTGCCGGGAACACCAGCAGCTTGCCCACCACAATCGGTGCGATGCGTCGGCCCATGCCTTGCAGCGGCAAGCCAAACAGCGTGCCACCAATCACAAACAGCGACAGCCCGGCGCTGGCCGCGGCAAACAGGTTGATGCTGCGCAGCAGCGGCGCGGGCAGCTCCCAGCGCAGCAAGGCCACCAGCAACCCGGCGGCCAGGGCCACGATCAGCGGGTTGGTGGCCAGCTGCCGCACTGTGCGCACCAGCACCTCCCGCCCATGCCCGCCGTGGCCCAGGCCGCGCTCGGCCAGCACCAGCAGCAGCGGGATCACCACCAGGTTTTCCACCATCATGTTCAGCGCCAGCGACACGGCGGCCACCGGCGCCAGTGTCAGCAGCAGGATCGGGTAGCCCATGTAGCCGCTGTTGGAGCAGCTCATGCCCATCACCGCCATCACGTTGTCGATGAAGGGCAGCTGCTGGCGCTTGCCCCACCACAGGCCCAGCGCGATCACCAGCAGCGAGCCGAGGGTGTAGGCCAGCAAATAGGTGGGGTTGAGGATGTCAGTCAGGTTGCGCGAGGCCACCGCGTTGAACAGCAATGCCGGCAGCGCCACCTTGACGACAAACTGGCCCAGCACCCGCATGTCGGCCTTGCTGAACCAGCCCAGGCGGGTGCAGACGTAGCCCAACGCAATGGCCAGATAAATCGGGCCGGTGATCCCCAGGATATCGGACACAGTGGCTAGTGCGTCAGCACCCTTCTCAGCCGGATCTGGTTGGGCAGCGGCACCGAGCGTTGCAGCACGTCTTGGCCCAGCCACAGCGCGGCGCGCCAGGCCCGGTCTGCCACGCCGGGCGCGGGCAGGCTTTGGTAGTCGGGGTTGCTCAGGCCCAGGCTGTAGTCGCCCCGGTAGCCCAGCGTGTGCAGCGTGCTGACAAAAGTGGCCAGCTCGGTGCGGCGCACCCCTTCGCCGGGGAACAGGCGCGCCTGCGGGTCGGCCAGGTCCAGGCTGTCGGCCAGCTGCACCAGAAACAGTTTTTCGGCATCCAGCATTTCCAGGTCGTTGTCGGTGCAGGGGCTGGCCAGGGTCTGGGTGGCGTCCAGGCACAGGCCCAGGTTGGGCATGTCAGCCATACAAACGAGGTCCCAGGCCTGGCCAAAGTCACGGATGCTGTGGGCACCAGCGTGCGCGCGGTAGGCAATGCGGATGTTTTTCGGGATCGCCAGCATGGCCAGCTGGCGCAGGTGGCGCACCAGCGTGGCGTTGTCGCTGGCAGCACCAGGCAGGGTGCTGGCGTTGAGCACCAGCTGGTGGCAGTGCACGGCCTGGCACATCTCCAGCAGGGCTTTGGCCACGTCGAGTTTGCAGGCCTGCAAGGGGCCGCTCAAGCCCTCAAAATCGTTCAAGGCATCAAACGCACTCACCCGCAGGCCGCTGCCCAGCACCTCGGCCACGGCGGCAGCCACACCCTGGGCGTGCTGGCTCAGGTCGCTGGCGTGCAGCGTGATCTGGTTGAAGCCAGCCTCGCGCGCAGCGGCCAGGCGCCCGGCGAGCGAGCCCGCCAGCGCGCCGCTGTCCAGCGCGAAGTCGTCCATGTTGACACTGAAAGGGCTCATGGCGGTCAAGCCTGCTGGTTGTGGACGATCTCGAAGCTGACGCTGCCCATCAGGGTTTTGGTCAACGCGCCGCGCGCTTCGGTGTGCACGCTGCCGGATTCGACAAACTCCACGCCTCGCTGCGAGAGTTCGGCCACCGTGGCCAGCACGTCGGCTGACCCCAAGCCAATGCGGTGCAGACCTTCGTCGTCCTCCACGTCCAGCACGCTGGCCTCGGGCTCGATCAGCTGGATGTAAAAGCGCGACGCGCTCGGGCACGGGCTGCGCAAAATGCGGCCCTTGGGCAGGATGCCAAAGCGCTGCTCGGGCGGCAGGTCGGTAAATCCAAACAGCTCGCGGTAAAACTCGGTCCAGTCTTCGGTGCGGTCATTGCCGATGTACTGCACCACGCCAAAAAAGTGCAGCCCGGCCGTGGCGGGCGGCTGCTGATCCACCCCCGGAATCGGCGTGAAATCCACGTCGTAAATCGAAAACACCTTGTGCCGATCGACAAAATAAATGCGGCTGGTGCCCACGCCATGCACGGCGGGGATGTTCAGCTCCATCACCTCGACTTGCGTGGCCACGCCCCAAGCGCCCAGATCGAGCGCCCGGTGGTAGGCGGTGGCGGCGTCGCGCACGCGCAGGGCGATGGCGCTGATGACCGGTTTGTCAGGCAGCGGCGTGCCTTTGGCGTGGGCGTTGATGATGAGGTTGATGGCGCCCTGGCGGTACAGCAGCACCTCGCGCGAGCGGTGGCGCGCCACCAGTTTGAAGCCCATGTTTTCCAGCACCTGGCCCAGCGCCTGCGGCTTGGCGGTGGCGTATTCGATGAACTCGATGCCGTCCAGCCCGATCGGGTTGGGTGCATCGGGAATGGCCTCGCGGTCGGCCCCAGAGGCAGGTGACGAGGTACTGACTGCAACCATGATGGCGTCCTTCACGAATGATTCACAGCGATTATGCCGAGGCGGTCTGCCCATCTGATGCGATTTTGCCGCGTTGTGTGCGCTGAGCGTACGCAAACAAGCGATGATTGAACGGTTCATGTGCCCCCACACCGGAGTTGCCACCATGCCCCCTGCCACCAGCCCACGTCAGCCCAGCGCCACCGGCCCCACCCTTGACAAGCGCGACTGGATCGCCGGTCTGGAAAAAGGCCTGTCGATCATCGAAGCCTTTGACGACGCCAACCCGCGCATGACCGCCAGCCAGGCCGGGGTGCGCTGCGGTTTGACCCGCACCGCCGCGCGGCGCTACCTGCTGACGCTGACCTATTTGGGGTATGTGGCCACCGACGGCAAGCTGTTCTGGCTGACACCGCGCGTGCTGCGCCTGGGGCAGAGTTACCTGGAATCGGCCCGGCTGCCGCGCATCGTGCAGCCGTTTTTGCAGCGCATCACCTCCGGCACGCAGGAGATCGCCTACATGAGTGTGATGGACGGCGACGACGTGGTCTACATCGCCCGCAACGGCTCATCCCGGGCCATGAACACCGGCATCGTGCTGGGCTCGCGGGTGCAGGCGCAGGTGACCGCCGCGGGCCAGCTGATGCTGGCCATGCGCGACCCCGAGTGGCTGGACAACTGGCTGGCGCACCATGAGCTCAAGGCCTACACCAGCCACACCATCAATAACAAGGCGCAGCTGCGCCAGGAACTGGCACGCATCCGCCAGCGCGGCTGGGCGGTCTCAGAACAGCAGCTTGAACTCACCTACCGTGGTGTCGCCGTGCCGCTGATCGACCACCGCGGCGACCTGGTGGGCGCTTTGAACGTGACCATGCCGATGGGCCACGAGAGCACCGAAGACGCGGTGGCCCGCGTGTTGCCCGTGTTGATGGAGACGGCTCGCGCGCTGCGCAATCTGATTTGACCGCGCAGCTGCCGCAGAAACCTACTTCACACCCATGGCCTGGTTGACAATGCCCAGCACGGTGTTGAGATCTTCGATCGGCACCTGCCCAGGTGCCGAGGCAGCGGCACCCACCGCAAAGCTCAGTGACGAGCCAAACGCGCCGCCAATCATGCGGGTGATGGCGCCCAGCGGGCCCATGGACATGCTGATCAGCGGAATGCGCAGCTTTTTGCTCGCCTCCCGCGTGGCGGTCAGCAGGGTCAGCACGTCGTCCATGTCGCGCGGCATCACCGCCACCTTGGCCACGTCGGCGCCCAGCTGGTCAGCGCTCAGGAACTTGCCCACCAGGCTTTCCAGACTGGGCGTGTAGGAGAAGTTGTGGAACGACAGCACCAGCTTGATGCCGTGCGACTTGGCGGCGCTGCGCACGCGCACGATGTTGGCCGGGTCGTTGGCCATTTCGTAGTCGATCAGGTCGATGCTTTGGCTGGCGCACACCGCCTCATACAGGCTCAATACCTGGCCTTCGTTCAGGGCAATCTTCTCACCACCTTCCAGGGTGGAGCGGCGGGTGAACAGCACCGGGATGCCCCCGGCTCGGGCCTTGATGGCGCGTGCGGCTGCCATGACGGCGCCAGCGTCATCGATCTGCTCAAAAAAATCGACCCGCCACTCCAGCACGTCGGGCTGCTTGGGCAGTACCACGTCCAGCTCGGTCAGCAGCTTGTCCAGCGTGCGGCCCACCAGCGGGGTGCAGATCAGCGGAAATTTGCCACCGGCGATGGGTTGGCCATGGAGATCGATCGTTTTGGGGGTTTGCATGGTGAGAGTTCCAAATAAAAAAACCTGCCAGCGCCTTGGGGCGCATGGCAGGCACTTTACGCCATGTTGGGTGTCGTTTTAGCAGGCGCTGGCCATGTCATCTGCGGTGAAGCTGCCTTCTTCCAGCGCCGGGTCGTAGAAGTCGCCAAACAGCTCCTGGTCAGAGGGTTTGTCTTCTTTGATCGGCACCGACACCCAGGTGGTGTTCATGTAGTGCTTGAGGCTGACGTTTTCGCTGATGATGTTGCCACCCCAGGTGCCGCAGCCCAGGCTGCTGGTCATGGGCATGCCGTTGTTGAACGCGCCCGCGTTGGCCTTGCTTTGCGGCTGGCGCACCATCATGCGGCTCACCGGCGCGGCCAAAGCCAGCTGGTGGATGTGCTCGGGGTTGAACGAGTAGATGCCGCAAGAGTGCCCTTTGCCGCCCACTTCGTACACGGCGCGCATCATGGTCAAGGCGTCGTCAAACGAGCCGTACTTGTAAACCGCCAGCAGCGTGGTGAGTTTTTCACGCGAGAACGGGTGGTCTTTGCCAATGCCGTCGCCGTGCACGATGATGAATTGGCGGTCTGCCGGGATGTTAAAACCCGCCGCTTCGGCCAGCTTTTGCGGGGCCACGGCCACGGTGTCGGCCAGGCGGTGGCCTTCGTCGTCCCACATGGCTTGGCGCAATTTGGCTTTTTCTTCCTCGTTGGCGATGTAGCCGCCTTCCTTGACCAGTTGGGCCAGCAGCGCGTCAAAGATCGATTCCTGGATGATCAGGTTGCCGTCGGCCGAGCAGCCGGAGCCGAAGTCAGACGTTTTGCTCAGACGGGTGTTCAAAGCCGCTTCTTCGATGTTGGCGGTCTCGTCGATCACCATGGTCGAGTTGCCCGCGCCCACGCCGTACGCTGGCGTGCCCGAGCTGTAGGCTGCGCGCACCATCGGCTGGCCGCCGGTGGCGATCACCAAGTCGGCCTGGGCCATCAGCGCTTGCGACATCGGGATGTTGACCTTGGTCAGGCACTGCAGCAGGTCGGGTGGTGCGCCTTCTTTTTCCAGCGCTTCGCGCATCAGACGCACGGTCTCGAAACTGGTTTTCTTGGCGCGCGGGTGCGGCGAGAAGATCACCGCGTCACGCGCCTTGATGGCGTAAATGGCGTTGCCAGCGGGGGTCAGGTCGGGGTTGGTGGTGGGCACGATGCAGGCCACCACAC
>Ga0075012_10006367_pt1 | contig 10712 bp, 4 predicted proteins | sample All_14_2_FD_71474 | JGI IMG/M metagenome (GOLD analysis project Ga0075012, IMG submission 71474) | Freshwater microbial communities in response to fracking from Pennsylvania, USA - Allegheny Zone_MetaG_DW_15 | ecosystem: Environmental > Aquatic > Deep subsurface > Groundwater > Drilled... | reverse complement strand
ACAACTCCTAATTCAGTGGACTGCTTGTGGACGATAAGTAATGGTACTGTTTTAACTGGTTGCGGAACCGTACCAGTTACATTTACTCAAGGAGGATGTTATGATGTGACGCTAAGTACAACATCAAACAATGGATGTGTTGGAACATTGACAACAAACAACTTAATATGTGTTGAAGAAGCGCCAATCGCAAGTTTTGCCCCTTCATCAAATACTGTAACAACGAATAACACTGAAGTGATTTTTACAAATGAATCGATTGGTGCAACTTCGTATTATTGGACATTTGGGGATGCAACTCAACCTTCTACAGATATTAATCCAACACACGTTTATCCAGATGTTGAGTCAGGCAATTACTTGGTTACTTTAGTTGCGTACTCTCCATTAGGTTGCTCTGATACAGCGTTAGCATATATCAATGTAGTGGAAGAATTAATTTTCTATGTGCCAAATACATTTACACCAGATGATGATAACTACAATCCTGTTTTCCAACCAGTATTTACTTCTGGATTCGATCCTTATGACTTTACATTATTGATATTCAATCGTTGGGGTGAATTAATTTTTGAATCGCATGATGCTTCAATTGGATGGAATGGAACATATGGTTCAAATGGCGAAATTGAAATGTGTCAAGATGGAACATATACATGGAAAATTGAATTCAAAACAAAACTGAATGACGAACGAAAAATGCTCGTTGGCCATGTGAATTTATTGAGATAATATTATAATTGAATTAATGAAAAAGAGAGTTGTTTTTGCAACTCTCTTTTTTTGATTTAAACATTGAGATAGGTTCAATATTCATTGAAAATACCTTAATAAATAAGTAGCGTGACAAAATAGCAACTCTGCCAGATTTTACCTCGTTTAATGGTTAAATTAGTTCACCTAAAACCTAGATTGACCTAAATTAATAGAATTAAACTACTCGCGATGAATGCCTATTTATTGAATAAATTCAAATTTTTTAGTGTCAATTTAACGCTTTCAATTTTCTTTTCTCTCTTTAGTTTATTTCTTTTATCCCAAACGACTGTCAATTTTAATTATACTGGTACAACTCAAACCTGGGTAGTACCACCTTGTGTGACAAGTATTTCTATCACTGCTGCAGGTGGTGATGGTGGAGGTAGTGCTGGTGGAAATGGTGCAGTGGTAACAGGGACAATTAATGTCACCCCAGGACAGACATTACAAATTACTGTTGGAGGATCAGGTACAACAGGTGCTGGATCAGGAGGATTTGGCGGTGGTGGAACAGGAAGAGGAGCTAATTCTGGTGCGAATGCATCAGGAGGAGGCGGTGGAGCCACATCTATTTCGGTTTCACCTTACGCATTGGCAAATAGAATTTTAGTTGCTGGTGGCGGTGGTGGAATGGGTGGAGGAACAACTGATGCTGCTGGAGGTGCTGGAGGATGTGGAACAGGAACAACTGGGGTAGCATCTTTTGGAGGTGGTGGAACCGGAGGAACACAAGCATCAGGTGGAACAGGCGGTAACCCATGGGGTAGTGGAAATAATGGCGCGAATGGCTCATTAGGACTTGGAGCAGCTGGTGCTACTGATAATTGTAATAATAATTCACCTGGCGGTGGTGGCGGTGGCGGTTACTATGGTGGCGGAAGCGGCGGTGCAGACTGTTTTGCTAGTGCACCTTATGGTGGAGGAGGCGGGGGCGGAGGCTCGAGCTTAGTGCCAGCTGGTGGCGGATGTAATCAAGGAACGAATAATGGTCCAGGATATTTAATAATTACCTATACAACAGGTGCAATTGCTGGTACAGCAACGAATACGGGCCCATATTGTGTTGGTTCGACAGTTCAGTTAAATGGAACAGGCGGAGGTACTTATTCATGGACCGGTCCAAATGGTTTTACATCTTCTATTCAAAATCCTACAATACCATCTGCTACAATGGCAGCTGCTGGGATTTATAATTTAACAGCTACAAATGCAGGTTGTGTTTCTACGGCTTCAACTACAGTTGTAATGAATGCCTTACCGACTGTAAATGCAGGTTCAGCTCAAACTGTTTGTGCGGGAACTCCTGTTACACTAACGGCTACTGGAGCGACAACATATTCATGGAATAATGGCGTTACTCAAAACGTTTCATTTACTCCAATAGCAACTACTACGTATACAGTTACAGGTACCACAGCTGGATGTACTAATACATCAACTGTCACGGTTACGGTGAATCCACTTCCAGTTGTTTCTGCGGGTACTCCACAAACAATTTGTATAGGTTCATCTGTAACCTTGTCAGCAACAGGCGCAACAACTTATACATGGAATAATGGTGTTACGCAGGGAGTTGCTTTTAATCCAACAGCAACTACAACTTATACAGTTACAGGAACTTCACTAGGTTGTGTGAATTCAAGTAATGTCTTAGTAACAGTGAATCCTCTTCCAACGGTAGACGCTGGTGCAGATATTACTATTTGTGATGGAGGATCTGTAACCTTGTCTGGAAACGGAGCCTCTACTTATAGTTGGTCAAATGGCGAGACAAATGGAGTTTCATTTGTGCCCTCTGTTGGAAATGCTTCAATTACTCTTACAGGTACAGATATTAACGGTTGTATCAATTCTGATCAATTATCATTGACTGTAAACCCTAATCCAACTCCTTTAATTATAGGACCTGGTTCTTATTGTTCTGGAGGTCTTGCAACAATAGCTGCAGATCAAGTGTACACAACATACTTGTGGAACAATGGATCAACAAATTCGTCCATCGACGTGGTTGAATCAGACGGACCTTCAACATTAAGTGTTACCAATTCATTTGGATGCCAAGGTACTTCACCTGCTTTTTCGGTTACAGAAAACCCTGTAATAGTATATAATTCTAGCATGGCTGTTTGTCAAGGACAATCGGCTATAATTCATGGGGTTGCTCAAACCATTGCTGGAACATATTCCCAAACCTTTACCGCTACAAATGGCTGTGATAGTATGTCAAATGTTACACTTACATTGTATTCATTACCGATAATTAATGCTGGTTCTGATGTAACAGTTTGTCAAGGTGCAAGTGTAACACTCAATGCAAGTGGTGCAAATTCTTATAGCTGGGATAATAGTATCGTTAATAATGTGGCTTTTACACCGAATGTAGGTTCTACAGTTTATACAGTAACAGGGACTAACTTAAATGGATGTGTTAATACCGATGATCTAATTGTCTTGGTTAATCCCACACCTAATGTAAATGCAGGAAATGATGTTTCAATTTGCATTGGAAATTCGGTTACCTTGAATGGGGCGGGTGCGAATTCTTATTCTTGGGACAACGGTGTTAATGATGGAATTTTGTTCATACCATCAGCGGCAGGTTCGATAACTTACACGGTAATTGGAACTACAACAGCTGGATGCGTAGATTCAGACCAAATCACGGTTACTGTGAATGCATTGCCAACAGTTAGTGCCGGAAATGATCAAATTGTATGTGAAGGAAATTCAGTTGTTTTGACAGGTTCAGGCGCAGCGAATTATTCTTGGAGTGGAGGAGTGAACAATGGAGCTCAATTTGTTCCGGCCTTGGGAAGTACAAGTTTTACAGTTGTTGGTACTTCAGCTTTTGGTTGCATTGCTTCCGATCAAGTGAATATTGTGGTAAATCCTAATCCAACGGTTACATTCACAGCGGATGTAATTTCTGGATGCGCACCCCTTGCTGTAAATCTATCTAATACAACAATGAATTCAAGCAATTGCACATGGACATTGAGTAATGGATTGACGTACACAAGTTGTGGATCAATTCCAGTTACTTTTACACAAGCAGGATGCTACGATGTGGCATTGTCGACAACCAATGCTAATGGTTGTACATCTTCACTTGCCATTCCTTCTTTTATTTGTGTTCAAGCTCAACCAGATGCTGAATTTACGGCATCTCCAAATCCAGTGACAACAGATAATACCTTGGTTAATTTCACGAATGAAAGTACAGGGGCTGATTCATATAGTTGGGATTTTGGAGATGATACAGCATTATCAACACAATCGGATCCTTTTCATGTTTTCCCCGATAATATCGAGGCGAATTATATGGTTACATTAATTGCATCTACATCTTTTGGTTGCGTAGATTCTGCCATGGCAATAATTGAAGTCCAAGAAGGTTTGTTATATTATATTCCAAATACATTTACACCTGATGGGGATTTGTTTAATCAAAACTTTAAGCCAATTTTCACCTCTGGATTTGATCCATTTGATTATACTCTATTGATTTTTAACAGATGGGGAGAGATTGTTTTTGAATCAAGAAATCCAGAAATTGGATGGGATGGTACATATGGTGGAAATCATGAGTTTGGTCTCTGTCAAGAAGGTGTTTATACTTGGAAAATAGAGTTTAAAACGATCCGAAATGATGAGCGAAAAATGATCGTGGGACATGTAAATATGTTGCGTTAAGAAATCAAGAAAGTAGATATTTTAGTTTTATTGTTTAGTGTATTTGTTTTAGGTTTGTTCACATGCCTTCCTTGACGATTTTATTTATTTAATGAAGCAACCAATTGATGCTAATACTCGTATTAGAGTCGTACACTATTAAGACAAACTGATTTTGAAAAATTTATTATCACTACTTTTTCTATTCACTTCAATTCTTGCTTTTGGACAAACTCCAATTTCCATGTCAGCCGGAAGTAATAATCAAACGTTTAATACGTGTTTTGGTTTCTTAATTGACTCAGGAGGTCAAGGTGGTACTGGTTATTCAAATAATGAAAATACTACGATTACAATATGTCCAGATACGCCAGGAGAAATTATTTCGGTTACTTTTAATTTATTCGATCTTAGTACACAAGATGATAATCCTGCTCCAAATCAAACCAATGTTGATTACATGTCGGTTTACGATGGTACTTCCACTGCAGCGAATTCACTTGGTGTTTATACAGGTAATCAATTACAAGGTGTTGTTATCCAAGCAACTCAGTTAAATCCAACGGGTTGTATTACCTTAACTTTTACTTCTAATACAATAGGTACAGGAATGTTTACCGCAAGTGTGGCTTGTGAAACACCGTGTAATGATCCAATTGCTGGTGGTCAAATTGTTGGTGGAATTACACCAGATAGTATACGTGTTTGCATTGATGAAGTTGTTAATTTTCAAAATAGTGGATCATTTGCCCAAATGGGTTTTTCATTGGCTGATTTTTCATGGGATTTTATGGATGGAACAACGTCCAACGGACAAAATGTAAGTCACAGTTATGGAGTCCCAGGCTTGTATCGTGTTCAACTATTTGTGACAGACGATAATGGTTGTACAAATAATAATTTAACCGATTTGGTTGTAATGGTTGCTCCAGCGCCTGATTTCACAGGCTTTCCGGGTGATCAAACAATATGTATCGGACAGGATGTTACGTTTACTGCTGATCCAGAATCATACGAAGTACTTTGGGATGGTTTTTCAGGTTCTCAAACAATTGATGATGGTTGTTTGCCTGATACACTTTTAGGTGTTTCGCAAAACATTGATTTATTACAAACTGGATTTACAGCTGGTACGAGTATTACAAATATATCCCAAGTTCAAAGTATTTGTTTTGACTTAGAACATTCCTTTATGGGGGATTTAGTTATTATTCTTGAATGTCCGAACGGACAAAATGTGATTTTGCATCAACAAGGAGGAGGAGGAACTCAAATTGGAATTCCGGTTCAGGCCGATAATGTAGATTGCAGTGATCCTTCAACCTTGGGAACTCCTTTCACTTATTGTTTTACACCATCAGCAACCAGTACCTGGGTAGAATGGGTAGCAGCAAACGGCGGAGCAGGGACAATTCCAGCAGGTTCATATGAACCAATTCAACCTTTGACCAATTTGTTAGGTTGTCCAGCAAATGGGGTTTGGACGCTTACTGTTGTTGATAATTGGGCAGCTGATGATGGTACGCTTTTTACTTTTGCATTAAACTTAGATCCATCTTTTTATCCTCCAATTACTGTTTTTGAACCACAAATTGGTTGGGGAGCGGATTCATCTTATTGGAATCAACCTGCACCTTATATGACGACTTTGTCAGGGAATGCTGATATATTATCTATTGAGCCGACTGTTGCAGGAACATACAATTATGTATATACAGTGATTGATGATTTCGGCTGTGTTCACGATACTTCTGTTAATATTATTGTTGAACCAAGTCCGATTGTTTTTGCTGGAAATGACACAACACTTTGTGGTGGTAATGATTTACAGTTAAATGGAACGCTGAATGGAGCAGGAGCAGTATCGGATTGTATCTATGATTTGCAAATAGAAGACAGTTTTGGTGATGGTTGGAATGGTAACACGCTCACTGTTGTTATTAATGGAGTCAGCACAAATTATACGTTGACCATGGGAGATTTACAGAATTTTCCTATTACAATTCCTTCAGGAGCAACTGCCACATTTAATTTTAATGCAACCGGTTCGTGGATTGAAGAGTGTTTATATACATTATTCGATGAAGATGGTAATCCTGTTTTCAATCAAGGTCCAAATTTGTTCGGGAATGTCACAAATACAATAACTGCCAATTGTGCGGGTGATTTTGTTTATGCGTGGACACCAACACAAGGGATTACTGATGCGACAATTTTAGATCCTACTTTCTCCTTGACTACACCAACTACATTGACATTAACAGTTTATCCGAACGGTGCACCTGAATGCGCAGTTACTGATGATATCTACATTTCTTTGTCCGCTAATCCAGACGCTGGGATTGATGGTAATATCGACCTTTGTTCGCAGGGAGCGCCTGTAGATTTATTTACTGTTTTGACTGGAACACCTTCTCCAAACGGAATTTGGTTAGATGCCAACGGTAATCAGATAAATATGCCTTTCGATCCAGCTGTAAGCCCAATTGGAGATTATACATATCAAGTTGATAGTTTAGGCTGTCTGGATGAATCGATTGTAACTGTAGGTGAAATTGAGACTGAAATATCTTCAATTGTTGTAACAGATGTGAATTGTAATAGTGCAGCAAATGGTTCCGCACTAGTAAATGGTGTGAATATCGCCAGCTATTCATTGAATGGTGCGGCACAGGTTAATACTGTTGTGCCTTTTACCTTGAGTAATTTGGCGCCTGGAAACTATACATTGGATGTTTATTCCATCGATGGATGTTCAGATGCACAGAATTTCACTGTGATCGAACCTTCACCTTTACAGATTACATTTATTACGGCAGACACATCGGTTTGTCCTGGATCTACAGTTAATTTAAGTGCAATTGGAACGGGTGGAAACAGTGTTTATATTTATACTTGGACGGCCAATGGCACTCCACTTGGAGTTGGTCAAAATATGAGCGTTACGCCAACTTCGGGGACAACGAATTATTGTGTAGAATTATCTGAAGCATGTGGTTCTCCAGTCGATAATGCTTGCATGGTAATTACAACTCCGCCTGCAATCAATCCAGAACTTACTCCAGACACTTTAAATGGTTGTTTTCCTTTAGCTATTAATTTTCAAAACACAACGGCTTCACCTGACGTAGCAACTACTATTGTGAATTTTGGTGACGGTTCTATTGAAACATTTGTTGGATTGGCATCTTTCAGTCATATTTATGAACAACCTGGGATTTATACAGTAACTGTAGATGTTATTTCTACTTTGGGTTGTACATATCAAACGATTTACACGAATTGGATTGAAGCGTACAGTTATCCAATTGCTGGATTTGTCATAAATCCAAACAATGTATCAATGTTTAATCCTTATGTTACTTTAATTAATCAAAGTAGCTCAGATGCAGTTGTGTTTGATTGGCAGATTGATGGAGGTACGCCTTTATCATCTACTTTGCCTTCAGTTGATGTGCAATACCCAGATGGAGTTCCTTCAAATTATCCGGTAACATTAATCGTTGAAAACATTCATGGTTGTGAGGATTCAATAACACTAGTTGTCAATATTTTGAATGAAATATTGTTGTACGTCCCGAATACATTCACTCCTGATAACGATGAGTTTAATCAGAATTGGGGAATCCATATTTCTGGGATAAATATTTTCAACTTTGATTTATTTATTTTCAATCGGTGGGGAGAACTGATTTGGGAATCTCATGATCCAGAAGCAACCTGGGATGGTACCTTTAATGGCGAAATCGTTCAAGATGGAACGTATACATGGACAATTAGATGCGCTGCATTAACGAATGATGACAAACATACGTTCAACGGTCACCTAAATGTAATTCGATAATAGTAATTTATTTAGAGGCTCTTCGCTTGCGCTCCTTAATGATTAAATTCAACTCTCGTCCAGTTTGACCAGCAACTGATGTATTCTCATCTGCTCTGCGCAACAAATATGGCATGACCTCTTTAATTGGTCCGTAAGGAACATATTTGGCAACATTGTAACCATGGTAGGCCATGTTGTAAGAAATATGGTCGCTCATACCCAGTAATTGAGCAAAATAAATACGCGAGTCATTTGGTTCGATAGAATATTTTTCCATCAATTCTACTAATACGATTGCGCTTTTTTCGTTATGAGAACCGGCACAAAGTGCAGCGTGATCAATGTGTTCACAAATAATCTCTAATGCTTTGTTGAAATCGGTATCACATGAGTTTTTGTCTGGTTGAATAGGGGATGGATAACCATTTTGACTTGCTCGCAAACGTTCCTTTTCCATATAAGCTCCACGAACAAGCTTTACTCCATAGTGGAAATTCTCTTTTTTCGAAAGATCCATCATGCGTTGCAAGTATTCAATTCTATCGTGACGATACATTTGTAAGGTATTGTAAACAATCGTTTTGTGCGTGTTGTATTTACGCATCATAGCAAGCGTAATTGAATCAATGGTATCTTGAATCCATGTTTCTTCCGCATCTATAAATACGGGTACTCCAGCCTTATGTCCAGCAGAACAAATTTGATTTATACGATCAATAACTCCGCCTAGTTCTGCTTCTTCCGAATCGGTCAATTTGTTAGATGGATTATTTGCTTTTTCTAAAATAGCAAAACGTGAAATTCCAGTGACTTTAAAAACTGCAAATGGAATTGCCGGATTTCCTTTCGCCTTTTCAATTGTGTGAAGAATTTCATTCACTGTTTCATCGAAATCCTCTTCAGATGTTTTTCCTTCGACAGAATAATCTAAAATTGTACCGATACCATATTTATTCAATAATTCAATTGCTTGTTGACAATCTTCGATTGATTCACCACCACAAAACTGCTTGAAGATGGTTTTTTTAATTATTCCTTTAATAGGCAAACCTGCTGATAAGGCAGCGTTTGTTCCCCATTTGCCTAGTTTGACCATTGAAGGACTACCAACAATTTTGAATAACCAATATGCTCGGTTTAAATCTTGATCGCTCTTACTTTGAAAAGCAATTTCTGTATTTTCGAAAGAAATCATGCTGTAAAATTAATTTGTTTTCCATCATGTTGTGCTTCTTAAGCAATGCTTTCTTTATTTTTGTTTCAAATAAGCGCAAATAAGATGATTAAAACACTTTCAGCAACGAATTATTCCATTGAAATTGGGTCACTTACTGAATCATCCTTTCAAGACTTGTTGACGAATAAGTACGCGAAATCACGTAAAGTTATCATGGTGGATGAAAACACGCATGATAACTGCTTAGAGTTTTTACTGACCGCATTTGATGACTTAACTGATGCTGAAGTAATTCTTTTACCTGCGGGAGAAGAAAACAAAGTGATGGAAGTGTGTTTTCAGGTTTGGAATGCTTTATCTGATTATGGTATTGGTCGACATGACTTGGTGATTAATCTAGGTGGAGGTGTTGTAACTGATATGGGTGGATTTATTTCTGCTGTCTATAAAAGAGGTGTAGATGTTGTAAATATCCCAACTAGTTTATTAGGAATGGTGGATGCATCAATTGGAGGAAAGACTGGGATTGATTTAGGGGCCTTTAAAAATCAGTTAGGAGTATTTAAAGATCCCGTTGCTATTTACGTTGATCCATCATTTTTGCATACTTTACCTGAGATCGAAGTATGGAATGGATTTGCTGAAATTTTGAAACATGCATTGATTGCAGATACATCCTTATGGGCAAAAATTAAGAATTACAGAAAACTGGATGAATTGTACGCGGCTGAGTTAATTGAAGCTGGAATTTCAATCAAATTAAATGCAGTTTTAAATGATCCGTTAGAAAAGGGGGAGCGTAAATTATTGAATTTCGGTCATACAATTGGACATGCTATAGAAGGGTGTATGTTGGAAACTGACTCGCCTGTAAGTCATGGACATGCTGTAGCGATTGGCATTTTACTTGAAAGTAAATTGTCTACTCATAGAGGTGTTCTATCTATTGAGGCATTTAAGCAGATAGAAGAAACGATAACGGCATTGTATTCCCCCATTGAACTAGATGAAGAGCAAAAAGAAATTGTTCTTGAGCTAATGAAAAACGATAAAAAGAATAGTGAAGGAAAAATCAAAGGAATTTTAATTCATTCAATTGGCAACTGCACGTTTGATGAAGTTTTTGAAGAGGAAGAAATCCGAAGATTGTTTTAAAATTAAGCCGAATTTCAATCGTTTCAAGCAACGGTTTATTTAATAATAAATGGTTCCAATTTCACTCCTTTTGGAAAGTGTAAGAAATGACTTTCTTCTAACTGAAATTCACCACTATAAGTA
>Ga0075012_10006366_pt1 | contig 10712 bp, 5 predicted proteins | sample All_14_2_FD_71474 | JGI IMG/M metagenome (GOLD analysis project Ga0075012, IMG submission 71474) | Freshwater microbial communities in response to fracking from Pennsylvania, USA - Allegheny Zone_MetaG_DW_15 | ecosystem: Environmental > Aquatic > Deep subsurface > Groundwater > Drilled... | reverse complement strand
TAGCTTCGATTTGGACTTTGATGTTGCGTCGCTTCAACGTCGCGTCACTCTGTAAAAGACCAAACTCCGAAGCTGACAATTTCATCGAGGGTACGCTCGTCAGGTGCCGGCGTTCTGACCTTGGTCAACGCGGCATCAAGAGGACGGGGAAGACAGGCGGGAGCGTGCTGCAAGCTGATGGAGACATCCTCGCGGTCAAAGTCACATGAGCATTGCAGCCACACCGCGAGCTGCCGCTGCTTGCACGTTGCGTTATCATTCCGATATTCGTCGGAGTACCTTGACGAGAGCAGTGCAGCCGCATGATTCCTCTGTCCTTGTTGTTGGACCACTTGAAGGGCCGCTGCTCCTTCTTTTCGAGGTCTGCCTTAAGAACGTCCATGAGCTCTTGTCTCAGCTCCGGTCCGAGACCTTTGATTTCGTCTTCAGGAACGAGCCGTTTCAACTCTCCGGGAGTCGATAGTCGGCGGAGTCGGTCCGGATCCTCTCTACAATCGCAGCAGCGGCTGATGACCGCTGCTGAGACTCTTGGTTTCCCATGGTCGGCGGGCTATAGATTATCTTTCATGTATTTAAATGCAACTACTCTCTCTTGAAACAATAGGGATGATTCTCGCGTGGTGTTCGTACTTAAAGGCTGTTGTTCGTACTTAAAAGCTGCTGCTGATTTACACGACGTCCCTGTGCGTTGATTATCCTTCACCGACGCAGTTTTGAGCTGACTAAATCGTTGTTCGAAAAGTTCGAATTTATTCAATTCGAAATTCAACACTCGCATACCCTGGTAGGCCATGGAATGACATACCCGGGTAGGCGACTGTCTCAGACGGAAACGAGCTCAACTCCACAACAGCAGAACAGCATTAATAGTAGAGGTAATAATTGAGAGTCGCTTTAATTGCTTTGAACCTTATCGTACGTCTCTCTCTCTCTCTCGCTACCTCATCGATTGGGCCATCCTACCCCATTGCTAAACTACGGTGATTCGGAATTCGGTGCTTGAAACAGAAAACCTGTTCCGAACCGTGGTTTTTCACCTTCTATTGAAACAAGAGTTTTTGGCGGTCTAGTTTGACTGAGGCGTTCGTTACTGATATCAGTCATTCTGTCGAGTTGATCTTCCGCGCGCCCAGGTCTTTGAGACTTTAAAACTACCTGAAAGCGCTGATCGTGGTTGTTTTGCCTGTTGAACCACAGACTGTTAAACCTGTGAGCAAGCTAAGTAGCCATTATTATTGTTGTGGCCATCCTTCACTTCAGTTAAATATTGAAACCAGGAGGGGAGAGAATGACGCAGACAAAGGTGACGGCAAAGCGGAAAGTAGGGGCCATTCGGTCCCTACTGGACGAGGAGGCGGCGGTCCAGGCGATTCTGGAAGCAGGTCTGCTGGACCAGGAGCGCGCCAAGGCTCATGTAAAGAACATCGCTCACCAGCTATTTGTGTATGAGAAGAATGTTGTCCACAAGAAACTTTTACAGGACATGAAGGACGGGCTTTTGCCCGTGGACAAGCCGATGGAAGCTACGAGGGTCGACCAAGAGTTTGAGATTGCAATGGTAACCAAGAACTTTCTGCCCAAACAGTTGTACTCGTTGTTCAGCGAGTGGACCACTCTTACATCCAAAGTAGTTCACGTCTCCGAGTCCTCTGACTACGTCACGACCAAGCTACTGATTGAGCTCCAGAGCGGCGATCGAATTGAGTCGGTGATACTCAGACACAACAAGCGCACCACGCTGTGCGTTTCGTCACAGGTCGGGTGCAAGATGGGCTGCGCATTCTGCGCGACGGGAACTCTTGGTCAACGGGCAAACCTAACTGCGGGGGAGATTCAGGAGCAACTCTTTCACGCAAACCGATTTCTCAAGGTCTCCAAGGAACCCCGCGACATCACGAACATTGTATTCATGGGGATGGGAGAACCCCTAAACAACTACTCCTGCGTTGTTTCGGCGGTGTCGGCGATGACTGACCCCGGGAGGTTCGGTCTCGCGCCCGGAAAGGTCACCATTAGCACCGTCGGTGTGACCAACCGAATGCGCATGCTGTTCAAAGACCTCCCTGGAGTGAGCCTTGCGCTTTCCCTGCACGCTCCCAACCAGGAGCTGAGACAGAAGATTATTCCCACCGCGTCGGCCTACCCAATCGAAAAGCTCATGGACGCTGTGAGAGAGTGGCTGGACAGCGCCAGTGCCATCCAGCACAACCAGTACATTATGATCGAGTACATTCTCCTCTCCGGGGTAAACGACATGCCGGAGCTCGCCCACGAACTCGCCCAGCTTCTGGACCCGATCCGATCCAGGGTCAAGGTCAACCTCATCCCTTACAACCCCATCTTCAACCCGGAGGGCCTCGCCAAGACGTTCGTTCCACCCCCCGCGGAGGACGTCGAGCGCTTCCGGTCCATCCTGCAGTTCGATCACGACATCTTCTGCACCGTGCGGACGGAGATGGGCCAGGACGTCAACGGTGCATGCGGACAGCTTGCGTGCATTTCCGAACAGGCCGAGAAGAAGAACGTTGACATCGAGGACCTGTACCAGACCCGAAAGGTCAACGTGCTTTACAACCCCGAGACGGGACAGAATATCCACAAGGAGTCGAGGACTAAACGGCGGCGAGGACGCAGCTCGACTGTGGGCAGTGACGTATCCGGGGCGGGCGAGGCAAGCATCGTCGGTAAGCTGACCTCATGGGTGGATCGAGTTGTATACGACGACGAAGGAGAGCTAAGGACGTTGGTGAAGCCTCTGTCTGTATCCGCGGTCCTGGTCGGTCTTGGGGTTGTGGCGTATGCTGCTTTCAAGTTGATTCCCAATCGAAACTCGTCTTCACGGGCGTAGGGTAGAGCCTTGGAGCAGAACGCATGATCATGACCTTTTTATGGTGGTGGATTGTAATTTTTACCTGACTAGACTTGGTTGTTAGATACATACAATACAAAAATGGCAACATTGGCACACAAGAAGATCAAGGGTATGGTACTGGGTAGAGTCTCAAATCTGAGGATGAAACAATCGTGAGAATGATCACCACCTCGAACGTTCGCCTCACTCCATGTGCACCGGAGTCATCGGTGCCGGCTTGAGGCAGTGATGAAACAGACATCCCAGCTGTCGAATCATCGCAAAGCGGCGTGTAGGCTTTCTCTGCGCAGGCGATTCTGAGTCGCCCTCACGGAAGAACACATGTCCGTTCTTTCTTCTTGTCGGCTGCCGGTCCTTCTTCGTCTCCATCTCGCAACGTATAGCCTCGACCCAGATGTCATCCGGAGACGCCGGCTCCCAGATACGCATCTCCAGGTAAGACGCGCTCATCCTTCTTACCGCGCCCTGATCGCCACTCTGCATCAGGGTCTCCAAAAGTGCGGGGTCCTGCACAGGCGTCGAGACGAGGTTGATGTACACGTCCTCCTCACTTCCCTGGACTCCCCCCGTCGCCGAGAGGATGTCCTCGTCGTCCACTAGCTGGGACGGGACAAGTATTACATTCAGATCTACCGACATGTGCGGGGAGAGAATTCCATCGCTTGGCTCTATGCGGGCCTCCAGTCGGCCTGAGTTGCTCCCCGACGGCTGTTCGAACCGGTAAGCCATGAAGTTGCTGGAGCAGTTGATCAGGGTGAAGGGGCGCGGCTTGCAGCGGAGGGGCCAACATGAACCCGAAGATGCAGTCTCCTCGTACATCGAAGCCACTAGAGGGGCGGGGAAGACGATCATCGGCTTGTACGTCTGGATCTTGTCCTGTTTGAACCACGACCACAAAGAACTTCCGGCTCGCTTCACAGGGACTTCGTATGGTCTTGGCGCGACCAGCTTCATCTTTAACGGTTGCTTGATGATCTGCGTCATGGGTTCGAGCCAGACATCCTGGAGGAGAGATCGACGACACTGATGGATGGACTCCAACGTCTCACGATCCTTGTAGTATTCATCCACGAACCCTTGGTCCACGACAGCGGACTCCAACGAGAGCTTGTCGCTGCAAACGAAATTCCCGCTTGAGAGTACATCCTTGCGCTTTGCGGGGGCAAGCCGCACTGTCACGGCGACCGACTCACGGGGTCTAAGGAGTCCGCGACTCGGTTTGACAGAGTACGAAGCATGATCGCTTACTCGAATGCGAAACGCTCTGGCGACCTTTCCAGAGTCGTTCCGCACGGTGAAGGAGCAGAAGGGCTGTTGGCTAAAGAGCTCAAACTCGAGCTCGTCTGACGGTCGGATCTCCATTGGTGGACGGTAGTGTTGCGACTCTATGGAAACGACAGCAGTCGGACTTGAAGGCGACGGTGCCGATTTCGAGGACTCTGGAACGTTCCGCTGATTTTGTGCTGGTCTTATTTCAAGCGGTGAACAATCCAGCGGTGATTGGTCATCACCGGACGCAGGAGGTGCGGATATCAATGTGTTGACTCAAGATGGCATGGCCTGGACAGGATATGTCACACGCACGGCCAAAAAGAATCCCAACCCCCCTAAGAATGCAATTGACATCAGAAAACCGGCGGAGGGAATGAGCTCTGTTTTCAGAGGGGAAGAGAACCAACGAGATGCACAGCAGCCGCCGCAGCGGGGACAAGAATGGCTCTCTCTGAGGGAGTGTAGTAATGCGGGGAGAAGGGTGAGCTCACATACCGAAAGGAATCAGACGCGGAGTTTACCTTTTATGTGAAAGCCGACGCAGATTTTTCCAAACACATCGGGGTCGGACAGGCATGCTTTACATAAAACTTTTCTTTGCTCTTCTTCCAGACGGACGACCCTTTATATTAGACTGAGTGAGTGTAGGGATGATCATGGTTCTCTGAACCCCTAGGAGCGAACTGGGTGAATGGACTCTGCGATGACAAGCAGCTGCGTGCTGTGACACTACGATATCCTTCTCGTGTGGCACTCTCGCACATCGGAATCTTTCCTTACCGCCATTCCGCGGAGGAGTGAAGTTTACTAGGACCCCATTCTTCTTTCAAAGAAGCCATCGTATCTGTTGCAGCACCGTGGTTAGAAGTAGCCTCACGACCAGGCCACTCAAACGGTACCTCTAGAGCGGTACAAAATGCGTTGATGGCTTATGGCATTCCCTGCGTTCCCGGTTGAAACCCACTGAGAGAGAGTGCAGTATACACCCAGCCAGTAATAGGAGAAGCAAGTACGAGAATCGGCTTTGACAACCGAGGCACCCCGACAACTTGTCTCTTGACCGACCGTGAGAACTAGCACACTAGCGCAATAACAGCAGCTGAGACGAGACAGAGGCGGGGCTGACCGCGGCGATCAACTAGAATACACGAGAGCAGTTTTCACCGGTTCCGCAAGTAGATTTGCTTCTAGTATAAAATCTACTACCCAAAATGGTACTAGAAAGTACATCCGGGCAATGACTCTTGGCAGGGACGCTTGTTATTTCCCTGGCTTTATCTATGTGTGGTTCACAGCTACGACTTTGAATCCTACTCGCTTTTCCTACTCCAGTAGCAGGATTGGATCTATTATAGCCTTTCGAGCAAAATTCGATTAACGGCTGGTTGTACGAATGAGAAGCTATTCGTGTTCAGGACTTTTGCAGGAGCGAGTCTTACAGCAGTTGTAGCACTTGGATTAGGTGTACCTAGGATTATTTGGGGCCTACAGGAGGGTAACTGCTGTTATTTGGGCCTCTGACGGAGTTGAAGTGAATGAATTCAGGTTCAGAGAGCGGACGATTCAGCCGACTTTAGCTTGTCTTGCGAGGGCAACAACAAATCCATTCTGGCGTCGGTTGCAAACATATGCGTGCATCAGATTTGCACTCCGAGTGACAAAGAACCTGTGAATCCTACATCCACTCTATCTCGGAACAGTATAGATAGGGAGGAAACCTAGGTACAGAAGATGACGGAGGCCGAGTATGTGGTATTTGACCACAAACGAGATGCTCTGTACGACCCACTAGAGCTTTTGACGGTGGTGAACCCCGAAACCGGAGAGACACTCGACGTGACCATCGCCAAGTCGTACGCGGTCTCAGGGGGCGAGCACGCCAAGAATCTGCAGCTTATCCTTGCGAGGAACGAACACGATACGAGGTTGATGTACGCAGCGAGAGTTTACCTGAGTAAGAAACGCGTGGTCGGGTTCATGGGTGGCCACTCGCTGAAGCGGGACTCGGAAGGTTATCTAAGTTGCGCTAGAATTGCTCGGGCTTTTACCAGACTGGGATTTGTCGTCTTGACGGGTGGTGGCCCGGGTGCGATGGAAGCGGCAGCGCTTGGGGCCTATTTTGCGGGAATGGAAGATTCAAAGCTAGACGGCGCTATCAGGATACTGTCCAAGGCCAGCTCGCATTTGGACAAGGATTGGCTTGCACGAGCTTTGGACGTTGTTTTGGAATTCCCCCGCTCCAAGGACGATTGTGAGAAGTACCCTTCCCTAGGCATCGCGACTTGGTTGTACGCGTCAGAGCCGACGAACATCTTCTCCACAAAGGTAGCCAAGATCTTCCAGAACAGCGTTCGCGAGGACTTCCTGGCGAACCATACCAGTCATGGTGTCGTGTTTCTTCAAGGGTCGTTCGGAACGTTCCAGGAAATGTTTATGGTAGCTGCCGCGGTGCACTACAACTTCTCCCAAGCCCCGATGGCATTCTTCGGAACACAATTTTGGACGGAATCCGTCGGTCTGTATCCGTTGCTCCAGCAGCTATCTTCCAAGTACGGATGGTCGAAACGCGTGTCCATACACGACGATGAGCAAGGTCTGGTCAAGGCCGTCGCCGCTGCGTCCCACGCACAAAGCATCACTGAAAAGTCAAACTTGTAGAGATTATGTATTCAAAACTGTACATACTTTCCATGCTTGTGTATCAATCCTAGCTCATTTACATTGCCAAGTTACAACACACATGCGACGACTAATGCCCCTAAAACCGTGGCGGTTGAGGATCATGCGGCTCAGCCGGTAATCGAGGGTGCCGAGCCCCCTGATCCGTAATCAAACACCGCACCCGGCCATTTAGTATGCAGAACCTCTTCGAAAGGAAGCCCAAACCCAGAGGTGCTCGGGCCAGCCAACATCGCATCCACTGTGGTCAGCTTAAGCTTAGTCTTCCGCGGAGGGATCTTTTGTCCATTGACCATCTTCTCCAGTCCGTCCACATGAACAAGTTCGAACGTCCTGCCTCCGCTTTCTGTCTCGCGTAGAGTCTGGGCTTCCTGCATCTGAGTTGAGCGACTGGATGAACACGCCTGACAGTTATCGTCGTCTGGGCCATTCTTCAATGTACAAACATTGCATGTCCAGGCGACCTTTTGGGATTGCGAGGTCGTGGAAGCTGCCCCTGATGCTTGTTGCGGCTGTGAGTTAGCAGCAGGTCTTGCCGATTCACACACAACGCACGCCGTCGCGTTGAGGTCCTCATTGAGAAACGTGCACGCGCTGCATGTCCAAGCGGTGTCAGGAAGGTCAGCGAGTTGCTTCTGGTCTCTAAGGATGGGGCCGATGACTGGCCAAAACGTCGTCCATATGACAATGCCCTCAGAGCCAGGCATTTCGCACTTCTTTGCCAAATCGGCGATGACCCTTAGATCCCGCTCCGTTTGGGGCACTAATCCCAACTCCCGAAGAATACCTTCCACATCTAAAATCTGCACAAACCCATTCTCCTGGGTGTCTCGACTGGTAAACACCCGTTTTGCTTTTTCGAACACTTCCTGCTCGGCCGATTTCGCATCACAGTTACGGTCGGGAGAGTACAGCACAGTGAAATGGGACTCGCTTCCGACGACCCAGACGGGAAACTCGGGGTTCTTTAGAAATGAGCCTACTTCGCAGTAACGCAGCGCCTCGAGATGCGTCAATAATCCAACCCGCGGCCTTTGGGTCAGTCCCCTAAGGTTCAGCCCTGTGTCTGCAATGGGTCTGATTCCATCGTGGACCTGGCTAGTGGCCTGTCCAGTTAGGATGAGGTTGAGCATCTCTTGTCCGCAATGGCCAAACTGGCCAGTCAACAAAGCCTCCGGATCGTCCATGTCTTCCTTGATCCGCTGAAAGCCCCGGGAGTGGATAAGAGATGACACAAAGAGCATGACTCCAGCCTCAGAGCTATACTGTGATTGCAATAGCTCTTTTATCCTCCTCTTTCCCGAATCTGCTTGATCGAATCTCTCAAGCACCAGCTGTTCGTCTGGTTTAAACGCGCCCGTGGCACCCTGGGATCGGGAGCACAATATCACCGAGGATCCTTGCGGCGGAAGTTCATTGGGGTTAGAGCCGGCCTTATGAGCACGGTCCAGAACCTCCCACACCGCTTCCGCCAACGCATTGGTCGGGTTTTGTGCCCCTAGAAACTGCAAATGCATGATAACGTGTGCCTCCAATGCTGCCAACACGCCGCATGGACCACCCTTGGTTTGCACCAGGACGTCAGGGAGGGACGTCGCAAAGTTCAGACCCTGCGAATACCACCTCTTTGCATCCTCGCCTCGGGGATTGTCAAACAACAGCTGAAGAGGGTCCAACATGGTTTGATGATACCCTTTATTCTATTCTATTCTTCGCCTGGAACCACTCAACGATCCTTTTCCGTTGACGTCTGAGTGCAGCAAACAGAGCTTTCGAACAAAACAATCAAAAGCGGATGCACATAGCGGAATGACCTTGCGGTGCTCCAAAGTATGTACGTAGAACGGACGACCTTATCCCACCGCTGCACTGGAACCAAAAAGTTCAGGACAATCTAACTTTCGAAACAGAAGTTGTTTCCACGAAACGAAGGCCGGTACAAGGCTGTTCGCTCGATAGCATACACTTCGACCCCCTTTTCAAAATAGAGGTAGTGATAATCAATGGTACTCTGAAGAGGAATATACTTTCAGTCACGCACCCCCGCATCAACAATAGATATAGTATCTTCCTCTTTGTTTGAGGTTGTGAACCGGACTGAATCGGAACGAAAATGAAGCTTCTTGCTACCGCGGTACAAAAAGGCTTTATTAGGCAAGCCAGGTCATCTTCCCTAGTTTAAGTTGGATCAACTTCCTAACAAACCCTTCATGACTAACCTAACGAAACCCTCAAAGTACATTCGGCAAACCACCAGAGATTCACATCATATTCTAAAATGCGGACACGCTTCGCCCCGAGCCCCACGGGCGAGTTGCACCTTGGCGGTCTCCGCACCGCATTGTACTCGTACTGCCTCGGACGCAAGACGCCGTCCAGTAGGTTTTTCCTTCGAATAGAAGACACAGATGTCGCACGGACGGTCCCGGGGGCAAAAGAGCGATTGATGCAAGTGCTGAAGCAATGCGGGCTGGAATGGGACGAGCCCATGGTGCAGCAGAGCACCCGGTTACCTGAGTACAAAAAGGTCGCGGACGTTCTCATTTCAAAGAACAAGGCGTACCGATGTTTCTGCTCCAAGGAGCGACTGGATCGACTACGCAGTGCACAGGCTGGTGAGAGCCAGCAAACGAGGTACGATGGGAAGTGCAGTCATCTCACCGCCGCAGAGGCTGACTCGCGCGCTGGACAGGGAGAGCCGTTTACGGTACGGATGAAGAGCCTAATGACAGGAGAGACGATCGTCAAAGATGAAATCGTCGGGACAGTCAAGTTCTCCAACGCGGTAGCTATGGACGACCAGATCCTGCTCAAGCAGGACGGCTGGCCCACGTACCACTTGGCGGCGATCGTCGACGACCACGAAATGGAGATTACGCATGTGGTGAGAGGTGAAGAGTGGCTGCCGTCCACCCCGAAACACCTCGCGCTCTATGAAATGATGGGCTGGACTGCACCGAGGTTTGCCCATCTGCCTTTGCTCCTAACGCCTGACGGGAAGAAGCTATCGAAGCGATCGCCGATGGGTGCTAGCGTTGAGTCGCTACTGGAGAAGGGCTACCTGCCATCGGCCCTGCTGAACTTTGTGGTGTTATTGGGATGGAGTCCGCATGCAGCGACTGGCTCTTCGACATCCAACATCATCTTCTATGACAAGAAGGAGATTGTCGACAAGTTTAGTCTCGAGAACGTTACGCGTGGAGCCGCTGTGGTTGACGAGGAAAGGCTTGGGTGGATTAATGCGATGCACATCCGCGAGGCGATCAAGCGAGGAAAGGGGGATTCGAATTACGAAACCATCTCCAGTCTAGTTCGTAAAGAATGCTCGCAGATGCCGACATATAACGAAGCGAAGATGGAACGTATGTTGGACGCTCTTAAAGAACGGATGCGGTTTCCTATGGACTTCGTCCGGTTAGGTTCGCATTTCTTTCACCAAGACTGCGAGTTAAATCCAATCCCAAAGGACGTCGTCGAAGGAAAAGATTTGTCGATAAAAGTACTAGACACCGCTATCCAGATGCTCTCGAACAACATTGATTCGCGAGGAGAGCTGGAGAGTCTCCACACGAAGATGGGAATCCGAAAGCGGGATGTACTCAACACTCTACGATGGGCTTTGACGGGGCAGGCCGTTGGAGCCCCCATACCCGATACAGTACGAGTGATGGATCCGGGCGAGGCCGTTTACCGGCTGCAAAGAGCCCGGGATGTACTTGGAAAGGGGCCATGAGTGTTGATTCAGCGATTTCCTCCACTGAGTATATTGTATAAAAAGGTATTTCAGAGATCCTTCTCTACATTCACAAAGCACGTAGTTAATACCCTTAGTAATCAGATAATATAAGTACCCACCCAGCATTCGTTCACAAACGTCATTGCACATGAT
>Ga0075012_10006364_pt1 | contig 10715 bp, 11 predicted proteins | sample All_14_2_FD_71474 | JGI IMG/M metagenome (GOLD analysis project Ga0075012, IMG submission 71474) | Freshwater microbial communities in response to fracking from Pennsylvania, USA - Allegheny Zone_MetaG_DW_15 | ecosystem: Environmental > Aquatic > Deep subsurface > Groundwater > Drilled... | reverse complement strand
AAATTGGGCCTCGCCACCGTCAACGCGCACGACATGCCCCCTGACGACGCCGACAAACAGCCCACCGACGCCGAGCGCGAGGAATTCATGGCCTGGGTCCGCCGCCTCAAATACCTCAGCCCCCAGGACCCCGGCGCCTTCGTCATCCGCCGCCTCACCAAAACCGAATACGGCAACACCCTGCACGACCTCCTCGGCGTCCCCCCCAGCATCGTCAAAGACCTCCCCGATGAAGTCCCCGGTGAAGGCTACCTCAACACGCTCTCACCATTGCAAATGGAGCAGTACCTCGGCATCGCCAATGCCGCGATCGATCAAGCCCTGGCCGGCGCAAAGCCCGGTCGCGGCAGCGTCCCGCTGAAGCCCTCTCCGCCTTCCTCCTCCACCGCTGCGCCCCTGTTGCAGCTCCTCCGCGCCGCCACCCCGCCACCGGCCGCCGAAGGCCGCACCGCCGCGCGCGGCATCGCCCAAAAAATCGCCCGGCACACCTACCGCCGTCCCGCCACCGTGCAGGAGGTCGATGTCCTCCTCAGCGTCTTCGACCTCGCCACTCAGAACCAGCTCCCCTTTGACGACGCCCTGCGCCTCATGCTCAAAGCCTCCCTCGTCTCCCCCCAGTTCCTCTACATCACACCCGCCAGCGCCAGCATCACCGCCTCCTCGAACTCGAACTCGACCCCAGGGCAGGGGACCGCACCCCCTCCAGCCCCCGCCGCCACCCCAGAGATCCTCCCGCTCGACGACTGGATGCTCGCCTCCCGCCTCTCCTACCTCCTCTGGGCCACCATGCCCGATCCCGAGCTCTCCGCCCTCGCCGATCAAGGCAAACTCCACGACCCCGCCATCCTCAGCGCCCAAGTCGCCCGCATGCTCAAAGACGACCGCTCCCGCGCCCTCTTCGACGGCTTCGGCGCCCAGTGGCTCGGCCTCGCCGATCTCGCCGACAAAACCTTCGACACCACCAAATTCCCCCAGATGAACCCCGCGCTCCGTCAGGCCATGTACGACGAAGCCCGCCTCTTCTTCACCAGCATCATCCGCGACAACGCCCCCGTCTCCACCTTCATCACCGCAGACTACACCTACCTCAACGAGCCCCTCGCCGCTCTCTACAACCAAGGCGCAAACAACAAATCTTCCTCCTCCGATTCTTCCTCCCTTAATTCTGGAGCCAATAACTCAATCAATAACTCAGGGACTAACTCAACCCATAGCTCAGCCACCAACTCCCCAGTTGCCAAGTCCACCACCACGCCCGTCTCCATCACCGGCTCTGCACTCCGCCGCGTCAGCCTCCGCGATCCCAACCGCGGCGGCATCCTCGGCATGCCCGGCATTCTCGCCACCACCTCCTTCCCCAATCGCACCAGCCCCGTCAAACGCGGCGTCTGGGTGCTCGAGCAGATCCTCGGCGAGCACGTCCCCCCCGCTCCCCCAAATGTCCCCACCTTGGAAAAGCAGGACAAAAAGAAAATCGCCAACCTCACCCTCCGCCAGCGCACCGAGCTCCACCGCACCAACGTCGTCTGCGCCAACTGCCACAAGATCCTCGACCCCATCGGCTTCGGCCTTGAGAACTTCGACGCCATCGGCCGCTGGCGCAGTGAAGACGACACCGGCGGCCCCATCGACGCCGCCGGCGAGCTCCCCGGCGGCAAGCGCTTCACCACCCCCGCGCAGCTCAAAGCCATCATCGCCCAGCGCAAAGACGACCTCACCCGCACCCTCACCGAAAAACTCCTCGCCTACGCCCTCTGCCGCCAGCTCGAAGGCTACGACGAAATCGTCATCGACGGCCTCATGCGCGGCATCGCCCAGGACAACCACCGCATGCAGACCCTCATCACCTCCGTCATCACCAGCTACCCCTTCCTCAACCGCCGCGTCGTCGAGACCCTCAGCGCGCCCGCAGCCCCCAAGCCTGCACCAACTCCTGCGGCCAAGGCCAATCCCGCGCCAGTTGCCAAACCTGCGGCTCCGGCCGCTGTCAAAAAGTAGCGCATGCCCGGCCGCGCAACTTGCCCGTCAGAGCATGCGTGCCATTCGCGCCCAGGGTGTGGTATATTCCCCTTTTCCGGCATGAATCAAGGCATGCCACCGGAGCGTGGGTGCAAACAATCTAGCGGACGTGCTTTCCCATGGTTTTGCGAAGACTTTGACTTCCATTCTCTCGCTATAGCGTTTCCAAAACTGGTTTCCAGATTGCGGCGCATGGCAACGCGCCTGCACGGCGCAGGTGGGGCTGGCTGTCCTCAGTCAGCCGCCGTCGAAGCCCATGATCCACAATCAAGAAACAGCCCGCTAAACGGAAATGAGTTTTGCGAACCCCTATGAGTCAGGGGGTGCTCCCCACGGCCCGTTTCCTAAACGATCAGCCGCACACGGAAATAGTCGAGGATCGTGCGCATTGGCGTGACAAGGGTGCTGTTGCCAGCACGGGCCACCAGCATTCCCACCGGCCTGTTGCCCGTTTGAGTCAAGACCAGCGCTCCTGAATCGCCTGGCTGGGCAAAGGTGGTGCCCGGCGCCGAGAGCACGCCGATCTGCCCGCCGTATTGAATGAACCGGCCATTGCCGATCGGAACATTTTCCACCGCGTTGACGTCCACCAGCGAGCCAACGCTGAAACCATGGCGTCCGAATTTTTTCACCGCTGTCGTGGGTGTCAATGCGGCAAGCTGTTCGCTGATTTGAGATCCATCGGGGAGGAGCGTGTTGACCGCACGTGGGTCGGTGACCGCCAGGGCCGCATCCATGGTTTGTACCACAGGCAGTCGCAGGTCGGTAAATCCCTCCACCAGAAAGCCGATGGGATAGGTTCCGCTCCCAGGAACGTCAAAATAAACGGTGTCGTTGGGGCTGGCCATTCCGCTCAGCGCAATGACGTGGCTGGCGCTCAGAATCATGAGCTTGGTGCCGCTGGCCACAAGGCAGGTCATCGTCCCAAACAAGCCGTTTTGATGGACCACGCTCTGCCCTGGATTGAGCGGTTCGGGCAGCGGCCCCCCCGCACAGAGCTTGTAGGCAGGCCGCTGAATCACATCCGTTTTGACTCCGTTGCGGCAGGTTTTTGGAATGAGCGCCGCTGTCGAAACATCACTGCGCAGGCGGGTTTTTTTCTGCACGTACACTTTGACGGCGATCTCGGGCGTGGGACTGCCTGCCGTGTATTTGTAGCCCACAGACACCCCTTGGATGCCAGTCAGGCCCGGTCTTTTCCCGCGCGCCACCGCTTTGCCGCGGGACTCGGCATCCAGCAGATAGTTTTCCATGATCTCCTTCTGGGCCTCCATGGCGGCGGCCATCAGCTCTGCGTCTTCATGCGCCGAGCTGTGTTTCTTGACATCCCGGCGAACGTGGGCGGAGCGTGGCTTTGCCACTTTGGCCTGACTGTCGAAGGCGCTGGCAGAGAGCCTGCCAGCGATGGAAGAAGTGGGCTGTCTTTTCATCACCGTGCTCCTTGGAGTTGTTTGAGTGCCATCTCGGCCTCCATCTGTTTTTTCTGCGCGTCAAAAAGCTTCTGCTGCTGTTCGGCAATGGCGGTCGCGTTTTTTGTCTGATCAATCCTCACCTGGAAAAGGTTGGCGGGGATGTCCGTGATCGCTTTGGCCATGGCGAGCGGGATCTCCATGAAGGCAAGTGCTTCGCTTGGTTTGGTGACAGTGACTTCAGTGAGCATGCCGTGATCGAAATTCAGATCATTGACCTTTTCGACAAAGGCGGAACGGCGGACGGGCAGCGTGTGGATTTCATCCGGATCCGGCAGCAGCATGAGCTCACGATTGACCACCTTGCCACTGGCCTTGCAGATGAGCGTGTAGGGAATCGTGGGATGGAAGGCCACACCGCTGAAGGCGCGTTCGGACGTCTGCCGTTCACGGAAGGCTGCGTGGTAGGCCTTGCCTGCATTGCCGATCTCCTCCACAGCCACGGAAAGTTTCGCTTCCGGAAAGCGGGCGGCGAGTTCTTGGGTGATCTGGCCGCTCTGGGTCAGCGGATTGAAGGTGGCATCATAAATGATGGTACCCCCATCTCCCTTGGCGGCCGCTTCCCCCAGAAGCATCGACTTGCTGAGTTGCGTGGCCACATCGACCAGCTTGATGATCACCTCATCAGTCTTGTCATCGGCAGTCATTTTCACCTTCGTCAGGAGACCGTCGGAGCCCACCTTCACGTTCATTTCATCACGTGCCATGACCGAAGGATGGTACCGCAGCATAAATTTTTCCGACCGGTTGGGAACCAGTGTCGTTTTGACGATCTTGAAAAGGTACTCCGTGCCCACCAAGACCTGCTTGGTCTTGGGTGCCTGCGGCTGTGCCTGCCCCTGATCCTGCGCATTTGGTGGAATGGACACGCCAGCTTGAGCGTCAAAACCAGCGGGTGGCGCTCCATTGGCTGCACCGCCAGTGCCTGAATTCTGCTGCTGCTGTCTCTCCTGTCCTTTGACCGGAGCGGACTTCTTGGGAGCCTCTTTCACCTCCTCGGTCACATAAAGGGAAGTCTTGACCACCTGGAGCTGGATGCGTGGCTCTGGCAGGAAGTAGGCCACGCCACGCATCCCGCTTTCCCCCACTTCGCCAGTGCGAATGCCGGAACGAATGGAAGTTAGAGGTGTGCATGAACATAAATGCAATATTACAAGTAAAGATACGAATTGGCGACAGGGTGTGGGAGTACTAGGGCTCATAAGAAAAGAAATGAGAAAAGATTAAACCTTATTGCTGACGAAAAAGGCAATAAAAAAACAAATTATTTTTTTGGGCTCAAGTAAGCGACGATCTCCAGCGGGGCAAAACCCCTCACCAATCGAGGCCTGGCAACCACGCAAACAAGGCTAATTCAACGGGCTTGCCGCATGTTCGCTTTGGCGCGACGGACTTAAGAGCCGTGTCCGGCACCCCATGCCAGGGGGGGCACCAATCACCATCGGGAAAACGAAACCATCGAAAACTCTCGATTCAGAACCTTCCCGAATGCTGTTAGCTTTCACTCCGCGCTTGCATGTTGCATTCCCGCAAACCTTCCAGACTCAGCATTGTCAGCGGGCAGAAGTTTCGATGGCCCGTAAATCTCAACAAGGACTTGCTTATGATGAGAAAGTCCTGAGCGTCAATCCAGCCGGAGACATCAAGCGGCGCGCGCCTCACCGCAGCGCTTGTCCCTCAGGGGGCTCTTGTCACCTAAGGCATTTCTTCAGTCTGCAGGCCATTCAAAGGTTCGGCTCGCCATCGCGCCGTTCGTTGTTCAGATTGCGGCTCACAACATCTTCCATCTCGCTGCCCGACCTCGCTATCAACAGAGAGAACACCTCGACCATGAACACACGACATCTCAGCACCCGGATCGTCCTCGGCTTTTCCATCCTCGCACTCACCGCCTCAGCCCTGGCTGCGGAGCCCACGCAGATCAGCATGCTCAGAAAATCCTGGGAGCAGGCACGCGCACGCGCCGCACAGCCCGTCGATGAAAGCTACCTGCGCGAATTGCAGAAGCTTCTCGACTCCTTCACCAAGGCCGGGCAGCTCGAAGACGCCATGGCCGTCAAAAACGAAAGCCAGAGCGTGGTGGAGGACGCAGCCGCCGCTTCAACCGCCGCAGAAGCCGCCAAACAACCCGCCAAGCTCGTCGCACTCCGCAAGACCTGGATCCAGTCGCGCGACAAAGCCCTGCAGCCAAGCGATGCCGTCTATGTCCGCGAACTGCAGAAACTGCAGGACGCCTACGCCAAGGCCGGCAAGCTCGAAGACGCCCTCGCCGCCAAGAACGAGCTCGAAAAACTCGGCGCAAATTCCGAGGCCCCCTCCCGCCAGACCCGGTCCTTTGTCGGGAAGAAATGGGCCACCGCCAGCGGCAGCCAGTTCACCTTCAAGGCGGACGGCACCGGCACCCAGGCCAATGCCTCCGGCAAAGAATGGCCCCTCAAATGGACCCAGGGCACGGATGACCTGCTCAAGGTGGATGGCTGGAGTGACGACAAGCCATCGACCCTCTACTTCCGCTTCCCCAAAAGCCGCGAAGGCCTCTTCGGCCCCTCCGCCGACAAGCTCGACAAGCAGCTCACCGTGAAGTGACCCGCATCAGGCCCGCTCCCATCAGCAGTCTGCTAGGTGATGCCATTCATCCAAACAACGCGCAGGTATGAAAGGCAGCCCTCCAGCCTGCGGCTCAAAACAAAAACACCCACAATGGCGTTGCTCTACAGCGGGAGGAGATCATTGTTCCGATAGACCGTCATGCCCCAGCTCCTCTTGTTCAGAAACGATGAGCAGGACTTCGATCAGAAGGCCGTCGAAAAGGCCTTCGCTCGCATCGGCGTCTTGGAGCTCGTGGATGTCTCTTTAGCCGGAGCCATTTTCGCAGGTGACTTCACGGCGGAAGGGGATGAAGTCATCGTCGAATTGAAGGATGACCTCCAGTCCATCGCCGTGTCTGACTCTGGTCCAGCGGGCGTGCGATTTGTCTTCGAGCTTCAAAAAGTCATGCCCGAGCCGCTCAGGCTGATCGATCAATCCTACAACTTTGACACCCTCGTCTCAGAACATTCCACCATGGATTCGCTGATGCAGGCCATGCCGTCCTGACGCACGCCTTCCTCATGGTGGTATGATATGCCATCCTTAAAAATTCAAGCCCAAACCCCAGCCGACCTTGCACGCCACCCCATGGCACGTCGCCAAGGCCTTCTGCAGCCCCGTCACCCCGGAGCCGTCTGTCTGCAGAGCCATCGATACGGCACTCCGCATAGACTGGAATCCGGCCCGGACGGCCGCTGGCGGGGTGCTGCGGCGTGCAGCCGCAGCACCCCGGATCTGCAGCAAGAGAACAGTCAGGCAAGCCCCCCCCGCCAGAAGGTCTTCCATGCACTTCTGGTGGTGCGCCTGCGCCGTCATTTTCCTGCAAGCTTCATCATTTTGAGCAGGGTCGCGGCGTTTTCGTCCCCATATTTTCTGCGGAATTCCCGCTCATAGTCCGCGCCATACTTTTCCTTCAGCTCATCGATTTCTTTCTTGAGCCGTGAAGCCAGCCATTGATTTTGCTCCTGGCGCTTGGGGGCGTCGGCCTCATACTGGGCCATGTTGCTCTGGGCCATGACGCGGCTCATCTCATACAGCCTCTCCGGGCCACCCACGATCGCAGCGATCCTGGCCTCTGCTTCGGCTCCTCGTTGGACTGCTTCCTTGGGGCTCAGCTTCTGCGTGATCCCTGCCGAGCTGTTAAAACGCGCGCGAAGATGAACGACCTGTTTTTCGTGAAGTGCGTCCAGCACATCCTCCAAAGAGGCATCGTCCAGGCCCCATTCTTCAAACAGCTTCCCCAGGGGGATTTTCAGCCGTGCGATGGAATCATTGGCTGTCTTCATCACCACATCATCGCTGACGTTGTACTTCCCAGGAGACAGCGCTGCGGCCCGCCTCGTTCCTGATGGCTGCTGGGAATTCGTGATTGAGCCGAGACTTTTCGAAGCTGCATGAGTCTGGGCGGGCTGCTTTCCATCCTTGACCAGATCAGGTTCTTTCAAACCCAGATAAACGACTGCCAGCACGAGCGCCAGGCATCCAAGGGGTGCCAAGATTTTCCTATTCATAGATCAGTTGGTTATATATGACGTATAAGCATTATATAGAATGACGCAAGGATTTCAAAGGGGAGGGCAGGGTGAGAAGTTTGAACAAGTTCCAAAGTCCGGCATCAGCCGCGAGTCAGCATTCAATCCAGAACGATGGAGGGAATCATGAACAACCTCAAAATGCGGAGCTGGCAGTGCAACCCATGTGCCCGGTCAGAGTGTCACCCATGTCCCTGTTCAAACCCACGAAAACGCCGCCGCCCCAAAATGGGGTCAGTGTGCAAATACTTGACAAAAAACGCTCACGATTCAGCCCCGCCGCGCGTCGCCTGTCTCGTTCAGCACGCAGGAGAATGCCGCCCGGGCATTCACGGAATCCCATGACGTCCTGCTGAGCCGGCCCCATTTCTCCGCTGGGACAGCCCAGCTTGATCGGTCAAAATTTAGCACACAGCGAACAAGGAACAGCCTCGTGCCATCGCGCCTCGTTCTCGGAATTCCCACGGCCGACCAAAAAAAGTTTGATCGCTCTCGAATACTCCGAGCCGCCCCGCGTCTGATGAAGCACGCCGCAAGAAAGCGGCAGCAGATCAAAAAAACCAAACCTCCCTCAAGTCATGAAGAAGCTCATCACCCTCCTCGCTGTCACCACCGGCCTTGCAGTCTTCGCACCTGCCAGCTCCCAGGCCTTTGACGGTCACGGCCATGGCTCCAGCTCCAGCCGCAGCTTTGCTCACAACTGCAGCTCCTGCGGCACCGCCGTGTATCGCGAGCGCGTCGTCACCGGCTATGACCGCCACCATCATCCCATCTTTGGCTATCGCCTCGTCAGCCACAACTGCCGCCCTGTGAGCCATCACCATCACCATGGCATCAGCGCCGCCCCGCGCTTTCCCTTCAGTTTCGGCAGCCATTCCAGCCATCGTTAATCCTCGATGAATTCACCGCCTGCCGGAGGACCAAAGTTCTCCGGCAGGTTTTTTGTTGAGTGGGTTGGAGAAGCAAGGAGGCTGGAGCCAATGACTCCGCCGCCACCCTTCCTTGCCTATGCCGTGCCTCCATTGAGCATCCTCCTCCTCCTGCTCCCCGCCGTCTGGATCTTCATCGTCATCTCCTCCGTCCTGCTCGTCATTCTGCCCTTCGCTTATTTGGAAGGCCCCGCCTTGTGGCGGCCCATCCTCAACTCAACGGCTTCAGCCTCTGATCCTCTTCGGCCTCGGCACGATGTTACACACCAGTCATCCGGCCTTGAAGTTCGGTTTTTCATGGACCGCAGCACTCATCACCCTTGGCCCCGCAGCGCTCACATTCAGTGTGCTGCTCATCGAAAAAATCCGGAAGTAATCCGGTCAGCCCGCTCATCACGGCGGCCAGAGCATTCCCGTCTCCCTCATCACGACACCACGCCTCTCCGCACTCGCAGCCATCCCGCAGGGGCCAGCCCCACCAGGATGAACACAGCATTCACCGCGAGCGTCAGCAGAATGGGCCTGAGCGATAAAAACGCAGGGCCATGCGCATGAACTCCCAGGACGAAAAGCACCGGGCCATACACTGCCGCTAAAATGATGCCGCTGCCCGCAAGACTCGCCACAAACAGGCTGCGCACGCTGGGCCGCCGGTACCGCTGCACCGCTAGAAACCCTGCCTGCCACAGCAGCACGCACAGCCCGCTGATCTCCGTGGGATGCCAGTCCCACAGGCGGCCCCATCGCTGCTGCGAATACACCATGCCGAGAATCATGGCCAGCAACGTGAGCCCGCAGGCCCACGCGGTGAAAGCACGCACCACCCACCTGAGAGCCTCGGCACGACGCGCCGAAAAATCCGCAAAGCTGCGCTGAATCACAAAGCAAATCCCCAGCACCCAAAGCAGCACCTCCGCCACGCGGCTCAGCCCCAGCGTGAACACATGCGCGCACAGCCAGGCATCCCAGTCATGCTGCTGAAAGAAGAGCGCCATCTCAGCCAGAAGCACCAAGGACAGCACTCCCGCGATCACCTTCACGATCCTCACCGGCAGCCACGTGGCCGGGCTTAATTTCTGAAACTCCGCCGACACCTCACCCACCGGCCCGAGTTGCTTCATCGCCCGCTGCACCGCCTCGCGCTCTGGCATACCAGATTCCACCAGCGCGTGAACCGTCTCACGCAGATGGCTCTCCAGTTCGTCCAGCGTGTCCGGCCCCAGGCCGCGTGTGCGTGACATGTCTTTGCGCCATTTGACGATGGATCGATTGAGGTTATGCATGGCTGGGGCTCCAGAGTTGGTTGAGTACGCTGTTCACAAGGGTCCACTGTTCCTGCTGCTTCTTCAGGGCCTGTTTCCCTTCGGATTTCAAATGGTAGTACTTTCGTTTCCGGCCCGTCGGCGAGTCCACCCACTTGCTGCGCACCAGCTCATGATCCTCCAGCCAGTGCAGCACCGGGTACAGCATGCCGTCCGTCCATTCGATCTCCCCGCCGGAAAGCTCCTTCACCCGCTGGATGATCGCATACCCATAGCTGTCCCCCTCCGCGAGAATCGACAGCACAAGCGGCACCGAAGAGGCCGCCGTAAGTTCTTTCTGAAGCTTCATAGCTCAACCATGCATTGCATAGCAATGTATGACAAGCTGATTTTTCAGAAGCCATACCTCTCAAACTTTTTCCAGTGATCACTTTCCGAAGTCGAATCCACCGTGATCACCCTCGGTCTCATGTCTCACCCCGTAGCCGCTCGTTTCCATTTCTCGGATGAAGGCTCCAATAAAAGACAGGCAGTAGTACAGCGCCGAAATCTCATCGCTCCCATAGATTCGTTTGGGCAGGGGATGCAGGATCTCACAAGACCACTCACAGAACCATTGGAAGTCTTCAAAAAGGGGCCCCCTGATCGAGAGCTCCGCACTTCGTTCAATGCCGAAGTGCGTGATCCAAAGAGTGCGTTTCATCTCATTCATGGCCTGCCTCCTGCGGCGTCACAGCTTGTCGCTTGCACGATAGAATCAAGCACGAATTCGAGTAGAAGTACGAAGGCAATTCTCACGCACAGCGCCCACCCTGCGCCCTCCGCCATTTTTCCGTTCTCAGTTTACAATCCTCAGTTCTCAGTCCCAATCGCCTTCGTCATTCGTCATTTCCGCCCCCATGCCCCGCTCCCCCC
>Ga0075012_10006358_pt1 | contig 10725 bp, 6 predicted proteins | sample All_14_2_FD_71474 | JGI IMG/M metagenome (GOLD analysis project Ga0075012, IMG submission 71474) | Freshwater microbial communities in response to fracking from Pennsylvania, USA - Allegheny Zone_MetaG_DW_15 | ecosystem: Environmental > Aquatic > Deep subsurface > Groundwater > Drilled... | reverse complement strand
CCATCCGCATCCCGGTGCACATGATCGAGACGATCAACAAGCTCATGCGCGTGAACAAACAGCTCGTTCAAGAGCTGGGTCGTGACCCCACCCCGGAAGAAATCGCCGAAGAAATCCACCTGCCAGTGGAGCGTGTGAATGCCGTCCTGCGCATGGCTCAGCAGCCCGTCTCCATGCAGGCCAAGGTGGGGGATAGCGATGGAGACACCGAGTTTGGCGACTTCATCGAAGACAAGGAAGCCCATGACCCCATGGAGCTCACTGCGATGAACCTGCTGCGCGATAAACTCCGCGACGTGCTGGATACCCTGAACCCCCGCGAACGCGAAGTGCTGGAGCAGCGCTTCGGCCTCGTGGACGGTGCCGGCCGCACCCTGGAGGAAGTGGGTAAACAATTCCAAGTCACCCGCGAGCGCATCCGTCAGATCGAGGCCAAAGCCCTCCGCAAACTCCGCCACCCCACCCGCATCCGTAAGCTGGGTGGTTTCTTTGGTGGGAGTTAAATGATGACCATCCAAATGTGAGAGGCCTCAGGCCCTCTCGTCCTGAGGTGAGGCCCCAAAAGGCCTCACCTTTTGATTTATAGAATGAGCATCTTCTTCAAGAACGGAGCCGTGCGGCTGACCTTGTGTTTGGCCACTTCCAGCGGGGTGCCTGAAGCCACAACTTCACCACCTGCGGCTCCGGCTTCAGGTCCAATATCAATGAGGTAATCCGCTTCGGCAAAGATGTCCGGATGATGCTCGATAACCACCACGGTATGACCGTCATCCACGAGACGATGCAGGATATCAATGAGCCGACCGACATCACTCATGTGCAGACCGATGGTCGGCTCCTCGATGAGATAGAGATTCTTCTTCGTGTTTTTGAGCCCTCGCAGCTTCTCCGTCGCGGAGCGTGCGACGCCGCCGCTCAGTTCCGTCACCAGTTTGATGCGCTGAGCTTCGCCACCGCTGAGTGTGGGGCTTGGCTGACCGAGCTGCAAGTATCCCACGCCGGTATCGGCCAGCAGTTGCAGAGGTCGGGCGATGCGCTGCTGATGGGCGAAGAACTCCGCAGCTTCGGTGATGCTCAACTTCAACACTTTGCCGATGTTCTTGCCATTGTATTCGATCTCCATGGTGGCGGAGTTAAAGCGCATGCCTTGGCAGACTTCACAATGCACGCGGGTGGAGGGCAGGAAGTTCATCTCCACCTTCACATAACCGTTGCCCTGGCAGGCTTCACAGCGACCGCCTTCCGTATTGAAAGAAAAACGCCCGGCATCGTATCCGCGTGCACGCGCGGTAGGCACCTGAGCGAAGAGCTTGCGAATATCGTCCAGCACCCCCACATACGTGGCGGGACAAGAGCGTGACGTTTTGCCAATGGGTGACTGATCCACCTCATAAACAGCGGCAAAGTTCTCCACACCGAGGATGGCCTTCCAAGGCTGAACGGAGCCCTTCTTCTTGCGTTCCTTGCTCAGCAGGGCTTTCACGCCGGGGAACAGCACCTGGTGCAGAAAGGTGCTTTTACCACTGCCGCTGACGCCAGTAATGACGGTCAACCGCCCCACCGGAATCTGCACATCCACATTCTTCAGGTTGTTCGCATAAGCGCCCTGAATCTTCAGCCAGCCATCCTTGCTACGAGGGCCAGGTAAATCACGCCATTCACCACGCAGGGGATGCTTGAAGGGATTCCGCAGGCCTTGACCTGTCACACTCTGACTGTCGTTCAAGATGTGCTCCAAATTTCCCTGAGAAATGACCTGCCCGCCGAAACGTCCTGCCCCGGGCCCGAGGTCGATGATGGTGTCCGCACGGCGCATGGTGTCGTCATCATGCTCCACCACGAGCAGCGAGTTCCCCTTATCACGCAGGGCGGAAAGCGTGTCCAAAAGGCGCTCATTGTCGCGTGGATGCAAACCGATGGTGGGCTCATCCAGCACGTAAAGAACGCCACGTAAATTACTCCCCAACTGCGCAGCCAAACGAATGCGCTGCGCCTCTCCACCACTCAAGGTATCGGCACTGCGATTGAGTTGAAGATAACCCAGCCCCACTTCTTTCATGAAGTGCAGACGCTGCTCAATCTCAGCCATGATATCACGGGCGATTACCGCTTCTGTTCCCTCAAACTTGAGCTTCGTCACTTCCGTCGCCGCATCCCCTGCGGACATGGCATTGATCAGCGGCACCGAGGTGTTTTGAAGACGCACATAACGCGCCGTCGCATTCAGGCGCGAGCCCTGGCAATCGGGGCAAACCACACGCTCATTGTCCGCTTCATCATCGTCACTGCTGCGGGAAAGACGGCGTTCCTCCTCCATCTCCGCTTCGAGCTTCGACATGTCATCGCGACGAGGTTCAGCCCCATGCGCAGAGACTTTGAAGCCGAAACCACGACAGCTTGGGCACCAACCATGCGGACTGTTGAAGGAAAACAGACGCGGGTCGAGTTCTTCAAAGGAGAGATCACATTTCGGGCAGCTCATCTCCGTGCTCAGCACTTGAGAGACATTGCCGGGAAGCCAAAGTTTCACTGTACCCTTGCCCATCTTGAGGGCTTTTTCCAACAGCGGGCGCAACTCCAGAGCCGAGGCTCCTTTTTTGATCTCACCCACCACCGCATCGATGCTGTGTTCTTTGAAACGCTCCAGGCGTTTGAAATTGGCGGTGCCGACGAACTGACCATCCACCAGCAAGGTCTCGATGCCCTGTTTCGCCGCGGCTTCGGCCACATCGGTGTGAAAACCTTTGCGCGCTTTCACCAGCGGAGCCAGCACCTGCAAGCCAGCTTTGCGGGCACGATCCACCACCGTTTGAGTGATGGCGCTCAAGCTCTGTTTTTGCACCGGCACATTGCAATGCGGACAGTATTGGGTGCCGAGCTTGGCAAACAACAGACGCAGGAAATGATACACCTCCGTGACGGTGGCCACGGTGGATTTCCCACCTCCGCGGGAGATGCGCTGCTCAATGGCCACCGTCGGTGGCACACCGCTGATCACATCCACCTCCGGTTTCTCCATCTGCTCCACAAAGGTGCGGGCATAGACGGACATGCTGTCCAGGAAACGCCGCTGACCTTCTGCAAACACCAGATCGAAAGCCAGGGATGACTTACCACTGCCGCTCAAACCGGTAACCACCACGAACTGATCACGCGGTATGTCTAACGAAATGTTTTTCAGGTTATGCTCGCGCGCTCCACGAATGCTGATGGCATTCGGAGCAAGATGCTCCGCCTTTTCGGCTTTATGGGTCTGATACGCCGTCGCAGCTTCCTGAACCTTGCTGGAGCGTGCGGATTTTTTCGTTCCAAACTTCTCTGCAAGGTAAAGCCCCGTCCAGGAACCTTCACAGGCCGCCACTTGTTCAGGCGTTCCCGCCACGACAAGCTGCCCCCCCTGGGCACCACCGTCAGGACCGAGGTCGATGACCCAGTCGGCGCACTGAATCACATCTACATTGTGCTCAATCACCAACAGACTGTTACCTTCATCCACGAGACGCTGCAGCAGCTTCACCAGCAAAGCGATGTCATCGAAATGCAGGCCCGTCGTCGGTTCATCCAGCAGTAGTAGAGTGGGGCGACCGTCATGATCTTTCTCCGAGGCGCTTTCGATCAGGTGCCCCACCAGTTTAAGACGTTGAGCTTCACCGCCGGAAAGGGTGTTCAGGGGCTGACCGAGTTTCAGATAACCCAGCCCTGCTTCCACCAGGATCGCGAGCTGTCCCGCCACCTGACGCGCTTTGCGAATGAAGGACGCATCGGCTCGGGCCCCCGCATTCCCTCCTGGAGCCTCCATTTGGCCAAACCATTCCGAGGCTTCCTCCACGGTCAGGCGCAGCACATCATGAATGCTGCGACCATGCAATTGGATCTTCAGGGCGTGGGGTTGGTAGCGCTTCCCTTCACACTCGGGACAGGTCACATACAGGTCACTGAGGAACTGCATCTCGATCTTCTCGAAGCCGTTCCCCATGCAGCGCTCGCAGCGGCCTTCACCCGAGTTGAAGGAAAAGAACCCGGCGCTGATGCCCTGGGTGCGAGCATCTTCACTTTCGGCAAACAAGGCACGAATGGTATCGAAGGCCCCTACATACACGGCGGGAGTGCTGCGTGGTGTCCGAGCCAGAGGCGACTGATCCACCATGATGACCTGGCTGAGATTCTCATGGCCCGAGATGGACCGAACTCGGCCGGGTTCATCCTCACTCACTTCCCCCCGCAGACGCTGGAGATTCCGATACAGCACTTCATGCACGAGGGTGCTTTTGCCCGAGCCCGACACCCCGGTGATGCAGCAGAAGACACCGAGAGGAATCTCCACCTCCAGGTTCTTGAGGTTGTTCTGTTTCGCTCCTTTGATGGTGATGAAGGGCAGGTTCTTCGAGGTTTTCCCTTTGCCGCTCGGCTTCACCCCAACGGCACGACGTTGTGCCGGCACCGGGATGGTTTTACGCCCCGTGAGATAATCCGCCGTCAATGAGCCCGCTTGCTTTTCCAGCCCGCTCAAAGGTCCATCGTAAACCAATGTGCCGCCTTTATCACCCCTGCCCGGCCCGATCTCGATGAGATGATCCGCTGCCCGCATGACGGATTCTTCATGCTCCACCACCAGTAGGGTATTGCCCTTGTCACGCAGCCCTTCCATCACCCCGATGAGGCGCCCGATGTCACGCGGATGCAGACCGATACTCGGCTCATCCAAAACGAACAGCGTATTCACCAGCGATGCTCCTAAACAGGTGGTTAGGTTAACACGTTGAAGCTCACCTCCACTCAAGGTACGGGTTTGGCGATCCAAATGAATGTAGCCCAACCCAGCACGCTCCAAGTAGCTCAGACGACTCAGGATCTCATCCCGCAGCATCGTTGCGGCATTGTCGCCAGTATGCACTGGCCAACTCTGGATCAGCGGCAGCAGGTCCGTCACGGCGAGGTTCCAGAGATCCGCAATGGTGTGCTCGCCGATGCGAAAGTGATAAGCCTCTTTTTTCAAGCGACCGCCATTGCATTCCTGGCAGGTGGTGTAAGCACGGAAACGGCTGAGGAAGATGCGCACGTGCATCTTGTAAGCACGACTCTCCAGCCAGCGGAAGAAACCGCGCACGCCATACCACTCGCCGTTTTGCCAAGCTTCTTCAGGATCTTTCCCCGAGCCCTCGACAATCCATTTTTGCTGATCCTCTGGCAGATCGCAAAAGGCCGTGTCCAAGTCCACACCCTTCTTTTTAGCCGCGCGTTCCAGATCATCCTGACTCTCGCGATACGTGCTTCCCGTGAAAGCTTTGACCAAACCCTCACGAATGCTCAAGGACTCGTCCGGCATGGCCTTGCGCAAATCCAAGCCAAGAGTCCGGCCAAAACCTTTACACGCTGGACACGCTCCAATGGGACTGTTGAACGAGAATAAACCCGGGATCGGAGGCGGAAGCTGCACATCACAGTCCGCACAGCGCCAGTCGGTACTGAAAGCAAAGGACTGATCCTGAATGATCGCCGTCACCTGTCCTTTACCATAACGCAGAGCCGCCTCCAGCGCCTCACTGACGCGTGACTTCTGGTTAGGCTCCAGGGTCACGCGATCCTGAATCACCAAGGCCACCGCAGGAAGCTTACGACCTTTAACCGAGTCCGGTTCATCGGTGCGAATGGCCTCTCCATACAACCACAGGCGGAGGTAACCCTGGCTCTGGAGGAAGGGAAAAAACTCCTCCACGGGAGTCCCTTTCGGCACAGGCACACCGAAACAAATCAGCGCCGCTTTCCCCGCATGCTTGGTCAGCAGTTCACGCAAAATGCTCTCTGGCGTTTCCGGTTTCACCGGCCGGTGACACTCTGGGCAACGTCCCTCGGCCAGACGCGGGAAGAGCATCTTCAGGTAGTCGTTGATCTCCGTGATGGTGCCAACCGTGCTGCGGGTGGAGCGGATGTTATTGACCTGCTCAATGGCGATGGCGGGCGGGATGCCATGAATGGCCTCCACCTTGGGTTTATCCATGCGCTCAAAGAACTGCCGTGTGTAAGGCGAGAAGGTCTCCACATAGCGCCGCTGCCCCTCGGCATAGATGGTATCAAAGGCCAGCGATGACTTGCCACTGCCGCTGGGTCCCGTCACCACACAGAGCTTGCCCAAAGGCAGGTCCAGACTGATACCACGCAGGTTGTTTTGAGTCGCCCCGCGCACCTGGATGACGTCGGCGATGGCGGTCGGGCTGGGCTTAGCGGCAGTTTTTTTCGGCATGGGGTGGCGCAGGATAGAGTTACGCCAGAACAGTTCAAGTGAACGCTAATTTTTTCAGCCTCGAAGAAAAAGTGCGGCCTTGAGATGTCCCTCACGATCACTCAAACACAAACGGCAGTCCTTGGGCCTTCATGAGGTCCCGCTCTTTGGCCATGTATTGATCCGCCAGCTTGCTGAAGACCTTCTCAGCGCGCATGCGGGCCAGTGTTGCGTTCACTTGGGCTTGAAGTTCGTCGCGGCCTTTCTTCATGCCCACCGCCCATACCTCCTCACGCAGTGGGGCCAAGATCGCCCGGGTCGTGTCCGGGTGCTGCTCATGGTAGTTCATCACTGAAATTTGATCATACACCCAGGCGTCCACCCGGCCGTTCACCACCTCCAGCACGCAGGCAGCATCGGTATCTAGCGCAACGAGTTGTGCCCCGGGTAATTCCGCACGGCACCATTGCTCACCCGTCGTGGCGATGCGCACCGCCAGCTTGCGTCCCGGGGTTTTCAAGTCGGCCGCAGATTGCACGGTCGAGTTCTTGGCCACCAGGATGGAGAGGCCCGTTTTGACGTAAGGGTCCGAGAAGTCGATGGATTTCCGCCGCTGATCATTGGCCGTGAGAGAGGAAATGATGAGGTCGATCTGCCCAGATTGAAGCGCTGGGATCAGCCCCTCGAAGCTCATGTTTTCATAAATGACCTGTTTCCCCAAGGTCTTACCAATCTCATCCCCGATGGCCACACTCACACCACTGACCTTACCCTGCGCGTCTTTGAATTCAAAGGGGGGGTAAGTGGCGTCCATGCCGATGACGAGTGCCTCGCGCTCCTTTCTCGAACAACCGGTGAGAGTGATCAAAAGGCTCAGCAGGGGCAGCAGGAAAAAGGAAGCGACTCTCATGATCCCTCACTACGCACCAAAATGCGTGCCAGCGCCAGAGAAGAAACCGACGCTAGGGAGAGAAGACCATCCGACGTGCTCCTTCTCCGCAACAGAGGCCGGGTTTAGGCCGCTTCAGAGAGGACTTTGTCCAGACGCTTGCGGGCGGCCTGAGCCTTGCGCTCTTCACCCAGACTATCCAGCAGAGAGATGTAGTCTTGGCCCACAGCCTCGTAGCTTACGGCCTCTGTGGCCAGATGCTGCTCGAGAATGCGCAGGCTATTTTCATAATTCAGAATGGCGGCCGGATTATCGCCCAGCTCGTGGCAGGCGGTGGCGAGATTGCAGTAAGACTGCGCCACATCGGGATGATTCGTGCCCAGCAGCTTCATGCGGATGTCCAGAGCTTCTGTGAACATCTCCTTAGCTTGGTCAGGAAAACCAGCGGTGTAATAAAGGCTGCCGAGATTGTTATAAACGGAAGCGACTTCCTCCGTTTCACGGCCTCGACGGTTTTCTAAAGCTTCCAGTGCCCGCAGGTAGTGCTGCTCAGCCAGGGCGTATTTGCCGAGGCCTTTGTAAATCATCGCCAAATTATTGCGGAGCTGAGCCGCCACTTCCTCATTCGGCGGGGTGAGCGCCTCGTAATCGCTGATGGCCTGCTCATAAAGCGGTGCGGCCTCCGCCTCCCGCTGACTGAAGTCCAGCAAGGTGGCCAACTGGGTGCGAGCACGGGCCACCTGAGAAGGTGGGATGGTGGTCTTCCCGGCGATTTCCAAAGCCTCACCGTAACTGGCCTCAGAGCCTGCTGCATCGCCCATCTCCCGCTGGATGTCGCCCAAGACCTGCAGACCGGTGAATAAACGCGGAGCTTCTGCGGGTTCATCCTCCACCGCTTCACGAAGACCGGAAAGGGCACTGGTGGCGGCACTGAGAGCCTCATCCAGTTTTCCTTCGCGCAAGAGAGTCGCGGCGTGATTATCCAGCAGATTGGAGAAGCTCGAAAGACTCGCAGACACAGTTAAGAAGCAGGGGGTTGGTAATGAGCCTATAACATCGCGGCTTCACCCTTCCGACATCAAGCAAAAAAGACAGACTTTGGAGGGGGCTAAAGAGTCTTGTATCAAAAGTGAGGCAGGATTTTCCATCAAGGGCGGCTGGCGATCCACTCCAGCAGTTGCCTCCGCTGCACGGGCAGACGCCGGTGAAAGCTGTCCGAGATGGCTAAGACCGCCTCATCCCCGCTGCTCGCCCCTGCGATAAGGCCCAGGTCTTCGGCGAGGCGAAGCTCGAAACGCTGGATCAAGGCCTGACTCGGGTCGTGATCATTGAGATAATCCAAGGCCTTGGTCAGCAGGTCGTGAATGGCGGGGAGCGGAGCGTGCGGCTCCACCACGAGCTGAATCAGTTTGACCAGATAAGTCGAGGCAAGGACACGCCCGTAGCTGTTGCGCAGCCCTAACCGTGGAGTCTGCCAGTGGGCCTCCACTAGCGTATGCAGATCCCCTTTACGTGCAGGCGCATAGTGAATATCGGCGGAGACAAAGAGATCTAGCAGACCAGCAAAAGCGGACTTCGGCCGCAACGCTCCTTTCGCAATGGTGCGAAAGAGGCCCATCTCGGCACTGCACCATTGGACGATGAGGGTCGTCTCGGAGTAGCGTGTGCGACCGATCAAAATGGCCTCAGTTTTTTCCATCGGCCCCTCTTGTCCCATGGGAAAAGGCCGGGTGCAAGAGGCAGACTGTGGCGAGCTGTCTCAGGCAAGCGTCGGCACGGCCCGCAGCTTTAAGCCATACGACACAAACATCTCGAAATCGGCCCCATTACGCGTGGCGACTTCCGCATCACGGGTCATCGCACAGGCGGCGATCATGCAGTCGACATGCGACCCGCGTTTGCGACCGGTGTAATGAAAAAGACGCGAGGCCTGTTCGGCTTCCTTGACCGTGAAATCCAAAATGCGACCTCCCAAAACAGCCTGCACTGCATCCTTTTGAGCTTTCGTATGGGGTCCATTTAGAAACTCCGACCAAGCAATGGCACAGGTGGCCAGTTCTTCTCCGTTTTCGAGCCACTGACGGATCACCGCAATGTGAGGTGATCCCACCGTGACGAGATCCATGAGGAGACTGGTATCCAGATGGATCATGCCTCCCACCAATAGCGTTTGGCTTCACGCTCAGCACGCACTTCAGCACGGAAGGCGTCCGCCTCCTGCACCGTGAGTCCGCCCCCCTTTTGCAGCCAGTCGAGAGCTTCCAGAGGTTTGGGGCACTGGTCTTTCATATCTTCTTCCTCCTTCAGTTGACGCACCGCGCGGCGCATGACTTCAGCTTTAGGCACACTCCATTTCTGCGAGAGCAGTTCCAGTGCACTGAGAGTGGCCTGATCTAAAGCCATGCTGGTGCGTGTGAGTGTGTAACTCATGTGGTAATATGTTACCACACCCGCCCCCTGCAAGCCTTATTTACCCTTGCTCCCCCGACTTGTGCGGGCTTCTTAACGTCAGGCGATACATCTTCGGCCACAGAATGAAGGCCGCCGTAGAGAGGGCCAGATAGTAGTGTGGCATCTCGATGCGACCCTGACCCGCCGGTGTATAGGCAATGATGGCGAAGAGTAGATATCCGGCCTTCCCACCGGTCATGATGCTGCGCACAACCAGGGCTCCGAGTGTGCCGACAAAGAGCAGCAGGCCGGGAATCCCGAGCTCCAGCCACAGGGAGACATACTCATTGTGGGGTGCCCACAGCACGCCAGAGACACCTGTGCCATGGCCGAGCAGGGGCGCTTTCATCACACCTTCCCAGGCATCCGCCAGGTCTTTGGCACGTTCGGGGGATTTGAGTTTTTCAAAGTCCAATTCGTAGATGGCTTGGAGACGATCGGCGGTGTTTTTGTCTTTGAGGATACCCTGCTCCGTGCGGCTCTGTAGCACCGCAAAACCAATCCCGGCTGCAGGAATGGCGAGTGCCGCCATCAGCAGTAAGAAAGGGAGGTTACGCCGTGCATTGACCAAAACATAAACCCCCACCATCAGGATCAGCACCACGAAACCGCTGCGTCCATACGTGAGTGCGACGCCGACGAAGGAGACGGCGATGAGCAGGCAGTTGAGTCGAAAACTCCGAACCAAAGCGAAGGTGATGCCTAACATCTCGCACAACAAAACGGGCGGGAAGTTGGGGTGGCTGTTAAACCCCGCGAAACGCCCCTCGATACTGGTGAACTTCACCATCCCAAGCATCTCGGCCAGTTCAGAACCTGTCGTCATGAAGATGGCTAAGATAGCGGCCCAACGCACGGCCCGAAGTCCTACTGGCGTGGAAAGCACCGCGAGTGTTACGACGATGACGAGCATCACGCGGGCATGGTCCATGCCCATCTGTCCCTGGAGGCTGGTGACGGCTCGAGACAGAAAAGCGGCATCGAACAGACGCACCGACGGCAGCAGCAAGACCAGTAGGGCCGCAGGAGCCAACCGGATACCCGCCAGGAAGGATAGCCCCATGCAGGAGCTGAAGGCCAGCACGGTAAACCAGGACGGCTTCAACGGCGAAATTCCCGCATTGTAAGAACCGATGATCACATCCGCAGCGAGCAGGCCGAGAAT
>Ga0075012_10006355_pt1 | contig 10726 bp, 6 predicted proteins | sample All_14_2_FD_71474 | JGI IMG/M metagenome (GOLD analysis project Ga0075012, IMG submission 71474) | Freshwater microbial communities in response to fracking from Pennsylvania, USA - Allegheny Zone_MetaG_DW_15 | ecosystem: Environmental > Aquatic > Deep subsurface > Groundwater > Drilled... | reverse complement strand
GAGGTAAAGGGCGGTGTTGCTGAAATACTAAAAAACAGGATTTTAGTGCTGGCTGAGTAAAATCATCACTAAATAAATTTATAAAGAGAGCGTTTGCTCTCTTTTTTTATGCCTTGTCCAGCCAGATCCGGATGTTTTTCACAGACTGGGAATATGGTATTTTACGCTTTATTCCTTTAAAGTTATAACTATAAAGGATTGTATTCCCGTAAAGTAATAACTATTCGGGAATTTGCTACTCTATCTTTCCTAATCCGGCTTCTGTAAAATCCTCTGGAGAGTTTATATTGGTCAGAATCCTGTTTTCATCGATCTCAATTTTTTTAAAAGCGAATGATTTAAGAAACTGATCTATCCTTATCGATGTGTCACTTTGAACGATAATTTTCTGCACAACAGCCGGATTGATTAGTACCGGATGGCCCGATTTTGATTGAAAAACCGGAAGAATAACATCAGCGCCCTTTTTAAATTGATTGAGCAAATTCAGTACCTCAGCCGAAGTAAACGGATTATCAATATTTTGAAAAAAGCAGTAATTACCGGACTTCAAATTTTGAACCCCCAGTTGGAGTGAGAAAAAACGACCTCGCTCAGGAAATTGATTCACAATCACTTCGACATTGTCAGATAAAGGCTGTAGCAGTTCACGAATCAGGTTAAACAACTCAATATTCACAACTACAATTATTTGTTTAACACCTGATTCAATATACGTGCGGATAATTTTTTGTATAAACAGTTCGTCATTTCGAAATCTTAACAATGCTTTTGGCTGACCCATTCGCTCTGAGCTGCCGGCTGAAAGTATGACACATGAGGTTTGGCCTAATAAAATATCCTCCATTTTAATAATTTCTTACTTTTACGTTAGTTAAAATTAACAAACTTTCCCTTACCAATGATGCACTCTGCCGCATTTTCAACTATTTCAGCCGTAAAACTTTTTAAACTTATAAATACGGAATATGCATCGCGAAAAGAAATTTTCGGAATTCCGGAAGCCTTGTTCTTTCATCCGGCTAAACATGCAGGAACAAGCATGGAAATATTCGGACATCATCTGAATACTCAGCTAGGTGTTGCCGCCGGTCCGCATACACAAATGGCTCAGAATATTATTTCAGCCTGGCTGTGCGGAGCAAGTTATATCGAACTGAAAACCATCCAAACCCTCGACGAACTCGAAATATCGAAACCCTGTATCGATATGCAGGACGAAGGCTACAACTGCGAATGGTCGCAGGAACTTCGCATACCCGAATCGTTTGAAGAATACCTGAAAGCCTGGATATTCATTCATTTGTTGCAGTATAAATTCGGCTGGGACAAGCAGCAAAAACGTGGTTTCATCTTCAATATGAGTATCGGCTACAATTTCGTTGGTATTCAGAATGAGAATATGCAGTGGTTCCTGAAAAGCATGTCGGATTGCGGCGAGGCGAAAAAGAAGATGATCGACGAATTGGTTCCATACTATCCTGAACTGGCAAATATTGCAATTCCCGACCGCATTTCCGATAATATCACGCTCAGCACCATGCACGGTTGTCCGCCTGATGAAATTGAGAAAATAGGTCATTATTTATTGAAGGAAAAGAAGTTACATACATTGGTGAAACTCAATCCAACTCTTCTGGGAAAAGAGGAACTCCGTGATATTTTGAACAACAAACTGGGATTTAAAAACACCATTCCTGATATTGCCTTTGAGCATGACCTGAAATATCCTGATGCCATTGGAATTATCCAAAGACTTCAGCAAACAGCAGAAGAAGAAAAATTGTTTTTTGGCGTAAAACTCACCAATACACTCGAAAGTGTAAATCATAAAAACGTTTTTCCGGCTCACGAACAGATGATGTATATGAGCGGTCGGGCTTTGCATCCGATCAGTGTTAACGTTGTAAGGAAATTACAAAACGAATTTAATGGCAAACTGAACGTTTCGTTTTCGGCCGGTGCCGATTGTTTCAATATCAACGATCTGATCGATAGCGGGATGAAACCAGTAACGGTTTGTTCGGATATTCTGAAACCCGGCGGTTACGGACGCTTAGCTCAATATGTTGTAAGCCTTTCGGAAAAGAAGAAAAAGGAAACCCGTTCGCCACTCGAAAAACTAAACGCTTACGCCGACGAAGTTGTTCTGAATGATGATTATAAACGGGATCCGTTTGCAACCAAAAGCATCAAAACCAGCCGTTCATTAGGGTTTTTCGATTGCATTCATGCGCCTTGTGTGGACGAATGCCCAACCAACCAGGATATACCTGAATATCTATATCATACTTCGCAGGGCGATTTTCGGAAAGCCTTTGATGTAATCATGATTAAAAATCCGTTCCCGAATGTGCTGGGCGTGGCTTGCGATCATTTGTGCCAGACAAAATGTACACGAATTAATTACGAGCAAGCCCTGAAAATTAAAGAAGTGAAACGCTTTGTAGCCGAAAAAGGGTTAGAAGCCGATATTAGTATTTCACCATCAAACGGGAAAAAGGTTGCTATTATCGGTGCCGGTCCTTCGGGATTGAGTTGCGCTTATTTCTTACGAATGGGTGGCTTTGAAGTTGAAATTTTCGAAACCAAATCCATTCCCGGCGGAATGGTTTCCGAAGCCATCCCTGAGTTTAGGCTGAAAATGGAATCCTTACAAAAAGATATTGAGCGTATTGCAAAGCTTGGAGTAACAATTAAGTATAACTCAAAAATTGACAACCAGCTTTTTGCCCGTTTGCGTTCGGAATATGATTCTGTCTATATCGCAGCAGGTGCACAGCGTTTTAAAACCCTGCAAATGGAAGGCGAAAATGCAGCCGGAATTTTAAATGCATTTGAATTTTTGAAAAATACAAAACTTGGAAAACTGACTGATCTGGGTCAAAACATTATAGTTATAGGCGGCGGAAATACTGCCATGGATGTTGCCCGAACCGCTAAACGTTTTTCTAAACCAGGAAGTCCTGTCAAAGTTTTGTATCGCCGCACCCGCAACGAGATGCCTGCCGATGTGGATGAAATCAAAGCTTTACTTGCCGAAGGAATTGAATTAATTGAGTTGGTTGCACCCGAAAAACTTGTAGTTAACGGAGGTCGCATTTCCTCTATCATTTGCGCAAAAATGGAACTGGTGAAATCTTCAACTGATTCGCGCCTTACTCCTGTTAAAATTGCAGGACAATTTGTTGAATTTCCTGTGGATTCATTAATTCCTGCACTTGGTCAGGATATTGATATTGACTTTATCTCCACTTCTGAACTTAAAACAGAAAAAGGCTCTTACCAAACAAACATTCCCGGCGTTTTTATAGGTGGCGATGCCATGCGTGGAGCTGCTACCATTGTAAAAGCCGTTGGCGACGGCCGCAAATCAGCCATACAGATTGCTGCAAAATCAGGGATTGTGCTTCCTACCGAAAAGCTTTCGTCGGATAAAAAAATGTCACACAGCGATTTAATCGTCCGTAAGTCGAAACGGGTAAAAATTGATGATACAATTTCAGGCGATCATCCTGAATTTACCGCTGAATCAGCCATCAAGGAAGCTTCGCGTTGTTTTTTCTGTGGAGATATTTGCAGTGTTTGCGTCACGGTTTGCCCGAATCGCGCCAACAATTATTACCATACTGAAGCAGCCGATGTTCCTGTTTGGAAGATTGATTTCACTTCAAAAGAGCCTTCTTTTAAAATTGACAGTTATCTGAAAATCCAGCAAAAATACCAGGTGCTGAATGTGGCTGATTTCTGCAACGAATGTGGAAACTGTACTACTTTTTGCCCAACCAAAGGATCGCCTTTCAGTGATAAGCCGCGTTTTTGTCTTACTGAAAAGAGTTTTAACCAGACTGAAAACGGATTTTTACTTCAAAAAAATGGAGCAAGTACAACCTTGCTTCACCGGAATGGCAATAAAATCATGAAACTGACCAAAGATGAAAACGCATATCATTATTCGGATGAAGCATTAGCTGTCAGTTTTGATCTGGTTGATTTCCATGTCATTAACGCAGTGAAGCTGAAAGCTCTTGATCCGGAAATAAAATTAGATAAAGCAGCTGAGATGAAAGTACTGATTGATTCGGTTACAATTTTAGGAACCTAAAATCGACTCATGTATTAAACCACATTAGGCAAGATAGGGCACAATAGAAAAAAGTTCATATAACAAACAGTAAGGTTTCTTACCGAAAAAATTACAATAATTGAGTGAATACAAACCCTCCGGCATAATCAAGAACCACTAATGTGACCTCTTGTGTCTATTGTGGTAAATTATAACAGAATCAACTTTTACATCCATAACTTTGTAAAGAAAAAGCATAAAAAATGATTACTCTCACCGACAAAATCGTCAACCCCGCAGCCAGGCAAAAAGCCATTGAGCGTTTCCGCGAAAAAAGCATTGTGCTTCCTACATTTGCCCAAATGCGCAACCCGGAACTTGTTCCTGAAAAAATCAAAGAACAACTGAAAACCATTGGTTTGTGGGATCTTCACCCGGCCAACCTGTTCAGAATTACCTGGAAAAACCAGCCGGTTCCCAAAGGCGGCCTTTACGGAGGAGTAAACTATATTGAAATTCCTTCGGAAATTACCGGAGTAAAAACGCGCATTATTCTGCTTGTAGGCAAATATTTCCCTACCGGAGCACATAAAGTAGGTGCCGCTTACGGATGCCTTGCGCCACGCATTATTACCGGCGAATTCGATCCCTCCTATCATAAAGCCGTGTGGCCCTCAACCGGCAACTATTGCCGTGGCGGCGCCTTCGACTCTCATTTGATGGGCGTTACTGCCATCGCTATCCTTCCCGAGGAAATGAGCAAAGAGCGTTTTTCCTGGCTTAAAGAAATTGGTGCCGAAGTTATCGCTACTCCCGGATGCGAATCAAACGTTAAGGAAATCTATGACAAATGTTGGGATATCCGCCGCAACCGTAAGGATTGTGTGATCTTCAACCAGTTCGACGAATTCGGGAATCCTGCCTGGCATTATAATGTTACCGCCCCGGCTGTTGAAGAGGTTTACAATTCGGTAAAATCAGCGAAAGGACAACTGGCGGCTTATGTTTCAGCTACCGGTTCAGCCGGAACGATTGGTGCCGGCGACTATCTGAAAAAACAATTCCCACATTTGAAGATTGTAGCTTCCGAAGCGCTGCAATGCCCGACCTTACTCAATAACGGCTTTGGCGGTCACCGCATCGAAGGCATCGGCGACAAGCATGTTCCATGGGTTCATAATGCAAAAAATACTGATATGGTTACGGCCATTGATGATGAAGACTGCATGCGCCTGTTCAGACTTTTTAACGAACCGGAAGGAAAGAATTACCTTAAATCCATTGGCATTGATCCTGAGCTGGTTGAGCAACTTGAACTCCTGGGTATTTCATGCATTGCTAACCTGCTTTCTTCCATAAAAGTTGCAAAATATTATGAAATGAATGGGGACGATGTTATTATAACTCTGGCCACGGATTCAGCCGAAATGTACACATCACGGCTGGAGGAACTAAATGCTGAAAAAGGTGCATATACCACTCTGCAAGCCGCAAAAGATATGGAAAAATGCCTTTTCGGACAAACCACCGATCACCTGAAAGAACTCAATTATTACGACCGCAAAGCCATTCATAACCTCAAGTATTTTACCTGGATCGAACAACAGGAAAAAGATCTCGAAGACCTGAACCAACTGTGGAACGACCGTGATATCTGGGACGATCAGTTCAAACAGGCAGAGCGCTGGGATGAAATGATAAATGATTTTAACGAAGAAACAGGAGTGTTGGCGCGACTGTAAAGTGTCTGTAAATCTTTTTGGGGCTCACAGTGTCTGCACACCCTTTTCGGGTGTCTGCACACTGTGATAAGCGTCTGTAAATCTTTGTTTCCTTCTGATACTTTCCTCTATCTTTTCTAACATTTTCGAACGAACTTCAAACAGATGACTTCAAAATTCAGTTACCAATGTTCCGATTGCGGCAAGCAGATTCCTGCAGGGGAAATAATTTATCTCTGCCCGGATTGCAGCGCAAAGCAATTGCCTGATCAGCCTCCGCGTGGAGTACTGAAAGTGATTTACGATTACAAAATATTAAGTGAGTTATCATTCCGGGAACTGGAGGAAAACAATTTCCTTCAATTACTGCCAGTGAATGACCCCAAAAGTTTCCCTAACCTGCGTGTTGGCAAAACACCACTTTATGAAATTGATTCACTCGATGGCCATGTGAATGATTTTGAACTTTACCTCAAAGATGACTCCCAAAATCCAACTTTTTCTTTTAAAGACAGGGCTTCGGTAGTGGTTTCAGCTTTCGCAAAAGAAAATGGAATCGACACAATAGTTGCCGCATCTACCGGAAACGCGGGTTCATCCTTAGCCGGAATTTGTGCTGCGCAAGGACAGAAAGCTGTGATTTTTGTTCCTTCAACGGCTCCAAAAGCCAAACTTACTCAAATCATGATGTATGGAGCCACGCTTGTTCCGGTTGCCGGAAATTATGATAAAGCCTTCGACCTGAGCATTGAAGCAACTAAACGTTTTGGCTGGTATAACCGCAATACGGCTTTTAACCCGTTTACCATCGAAGGGAAAAAAACAGTTTCGTTTGAACTTTTCAGCCAACTTGAGGAACAAGTCCCTGACTTTATTTATGTATCTGTTGGCGATGGCGTTATTATTTCCGGCGTTTACAAAGGATTTGAAGATTTACTGGAGTTGGGAATTATCCAAAAAATGCCAATAATTATTGCCGTTCAGGCTGCCGGAAGTTGCAATCTCATTGAAAATATAGGTAAAGAAGAATTTGTTTCAACTCCATCGGCTACAATAGCTGATAGTATTTCAGTTGATATTCCCAGGAATTTCCATATGGCAGCCGGATACATCACAAAATATCATGGCCAATCCATTACAGTTTCCGATAATGATATTCTGAGCGCTTCCTCCTTCCTGGCAAAAAACACAGGGATTTTCACTGAACCAGCTTCCGCTGCTGCGTTTGCAGGATTTCTGGATCACAAAAAGAGGAATTTGATTCCAAAAGCCTCAACCAATGTTGTTTTGCTATCAGGTAGCGGATTGAAAGACCTGAATGCTGTGCAGTCGCTCTTCGAAATCTCTCAGCCGGTGAAGCCGGATATCGATGCCATTGAGATGTTTTTAAAAACGGTTGCTTTTAGTCTTTAGCACCTGATAAGTCGACCTTATATGCGAAATCATTCAAATCGAAACCGGATATTTCTAATAATGTGGATATTATCTACTATTTTGCCAAGCATATCCGCACAGAACGATACCCTTCTGAATGCTTCGGTCCAGTGCTTTACCGGTGAATGGAATCTTGTGTTCAGTGATGATTTCGAAGGAAATTCGCTGGATGGCAACAAATGGATAACCTGGTTTCCTTATACCGATGATGGGAGTGATAAATGCACATTTTGCCGTACACACGGAAACGAAGGACAGATTTTCAGGGATGAAAATGCTGTGGTAAGCGAAGGTAGCCTGAAACTGATCGCACGAAAAGAAACCGGCGAATGGATGGGCGAAACAAGGGATTATTCTTCAGCCTTAATCCATTCGCGTAAGGAGTTCGGAATGGGGAAATACGAAATACGTTGCCGCATACCTTCGGGAATGGGCTTCTGGACAGCTTTCTGGATGTTTGGACGAAAAGCAACCGAAATAGATGTGTTCGAGATCGGTTCGCAAAAACCGCGCTATCATCATGTGGGTATTCATAGCTGGAATACAAAAACCAGCTTGCAAAAAGGATATAATGGTCGTACAGATCTTAGTAATGGTTATCACATCTACACCATGATATGGGATAGTAATTTTGTAAGTGTTTCTGTTGATGGAAAGGAAGTTTGGCGGGTGAGTCAATTTGCCAATAAACGAGGGCGTGTTGTTAAAAAATGTCCTGTAAAACCGGGGAAATACAGAATAAACCAAACATTCCCGCCAAAGGGTGAAATGTTGTCGGTAATTGCCGGAATGGCGGTTGGTACAAGCTCTACGCCGTTCACGAAAACACCCGACGAAAACACCGTTTTCCCTAACCACATGGAGATCGACTGGATCAGGATTTATGAAAAAAAAATTATTAGATAATCAGCGCCTTAACAAATGGTCAAATTTATTTTAAACGGTCAGATAACGAACTTCGATGGTGATCCGGAAATATCTCTCCTGAAATTCCTTCGGAATATAAAAAACATCACTTCCGTAAAAGATGGCTGTTCCTGCCAGGGTGCTTGTGGCGCTTGCATGGTTGAGATAAACGGCGAAGCAAAATTATCATGCCTTACTCCGCTGAAAAAGCTTGAAAACGCAAAGGTCAATACACTCGAAGGTTTGCCTGAAGATGTAAGGGATATTCTTGCAAAAGCATTTGTTGAGAAAGGAGCTGTTCAATGTGGTTTTTGCACTCCCGGTTTCCTGATGCGCACCAACATACTACTGCAGAAAAACCCGACACCTACCAGAGATGAGATTAAACAAGCACTTACACTAAATCTTTGCCGCTGTACCGGTTATGTGAAAATTATTGATGCCATTCACGAAGCAGCGCAACGGCTTCAACAGCTCCAACCTACAACAAGTACAACACTTTCAGGCAATGTCGGAACTTCGTATCCAAAATACGAAGCTTATGAAATGGCTGTCGGCAAACGCTTGTTCGTTAATGATCTGAAGTTTGATGGAATGCTGCACGGAGCGCTTTATTTTTCTGATCATCCAAAAGCAACGGTTCTTGAAATTGATATTTCTGAAGCACTAAAATTAAAGGGTGTTATCAGAATAATCACGGCTGATGATATACCCGGCAACCGGTTTGTCGGACTGATTTTTAAAGACTGGCCGCTTATGATCAAAACCGGCGAAACAACGCGTTATATCGGCGATGTGCTTGCAGGAGTTGTCGCCGAAACCGAAGAGATTGCCCGTGAAGCCGTAAAATTGATAAAAGTAATGTATGAGGTTTTCAAACCGGTTACCGATCCGCACGAAGCCATAAAACCGAGAGCGTTAAAGGTCCATCCCGACAGGAATAATCTTCTGGAGACCTGCCGGGTTTACCGTGGCGGAAGTGCAGATGAAATTCTTGCCGGGTCCGATTTTGTCGCCAAAGGCATATACCAGACTCAACGTATTGAGCATGCTTTCCTCGAAACAGAAGGAGCCATAGCATTGCCATTTGGAGAAGGAGTTCACTTATACGCTAACGGCCAAGGCATTTATGAAGACCGGAAGCAGGTAGCTGCCATATTGAATTTGCCGGTCGAAAAAGTACGGGTTATCTTGGTTTCCACCGGTGGTGGTTTTGGGGGAAAAGAAGATATGACCGTTCAGGGACATGCTTCCTTGATGGCCTGGCTTCTGAAAAAGCCTGTAAAATTGGTGCTTTCGCGCGATGAATCCATCCGGATGCATCCTAAGCGGCATCCGGTGTATATGGATATGGAAGTGGGCTGCGATAAAGATGGAAAGCTTACGGGACTTAAACTTTATGCCGTTGGCGATAGCGGGGCATATGCTTCAGTCGGAACTAAAGTGATGGAACGTGTGGCCGGTCATGCCAGTGGCGCGTATCATTTCCCTTGCGTAAACTTGGAAGCACTTACAGTTTACACCAACAATATCCCGAGCGGCGCTATGCGCGGTTTTGGTGCCAACCAGGTTGCTTTTGCCCTCGAAGGTTGTATCGATGATCTTTGCAAACAAGGTGGATTCGATCGCTGGCAATTTCGGTATGACAATGCACTTTGCGAAGGCAAGATGACTGCAACCGGGCAGGTGCTTCATAAAGGCGTTGGCGTTCGGGAAACTTTGCTTGCAGTTAAATCCTATTACGATAAAGCCCGTTTCAAAGGACTGGCCTGCGGAATAAAAAACAGCGGTGTTGGTAACGGCATGGCTGATTTCAGCGATGTGATTATTGAGATAAAATCAGAAAAGCAAGTCGTTTTGCACCACGGCTGGACCGAGATGGGCCAGGGTGTACATACTGTTGCCACACAGGTTTTATGCAAGGAAACCGGGATTCCTCCGGCGATCGTTGAAGTAATCGTTGATTCAGATGCCGGCATTCCAACCGGGATGACCACTTCCTCAAGAGCAACTGCTCTGCTTGGAAATGCAATTCTCGATGTCTCAAAACAAATCCGGGAAGATCTTAAAAATAAAAGCCTGCAAGATCTGGCCGGTAAAACTTATAAAGGCAATTATACCTGCGACTGGACTACCAAACCTGGTGCCGAAGTGAAGGAAATAATTACCCATTTTGCATATGGTTACGCCACCCAACTGGTTGTTTTGAATGAATCCGGAAAAATCGAAACCGTCTATGCCGCGCATGATGCCGGTAAAATCATGAACCCTGTTATGTTCGAAGGACAAATAGAAGGGGCTGTTCATATGGGATTAGGTTATGCTCTAACGGAAGATTTGCCAATGATTGCCGGACAGCTGGTTTCCACAAAAATGCGCGACTTAAAAATCCTTAGGGCAAAAGATATGCCGGAGGTTGTGGTTCTGGGAGTTGAAGTTAAAGATCCTGTCGGACCATACGGAGCCAAAGGGTTGGGCGAAATCGGACTGGTGCCGACGGCGGCGGCGGTTGCAAATGCGTTGTGTGATTTTGATGGCGTAAGAAGATATACTTTGCCAATGAAGAAATAGGTATAGAGTGGTTAACAAAATATATAAC
>Ga0075012_10006353_pt1 | contig 10727 bp, 11 predicted proteins | sample All_14_2_FD_71474 | JGI IMG/M metagenome (GOLD analysis project Ga0075012, IMG submission 71474) | Freshwater microbial communities in response to fracking from Pennsylvania, USA - Allegheny Zone_MetaG_DW_15 | ecosystem: Environmental > Aquatic > Deep subsurface > Groundwater > Drilled... | reverse complement strand
CAAGTTCTCGCCCAGTCTTTGGTACACCAGTTATTGGGGCACGCGGGGAGCCGCCAGCAGCTATCCGCCTGCGACGTATGACAACGCCCTGTTCTTCGGGCTCGCTACGGGTGGCGATGAGGGCGGCGATAAGGTGTATACCCCGGAACAGGCATGGAACCTCGACACCAAGATGGATGATGGCATGGCCCTGACCGGCAAGATCATGCCGCGCTATTACCGCGACTGCACCACCGCTACCACCAGCGGTGCGACCGCCGACAAAACTAACACCTACGTACTGAGCAAAACCAGCGTGGAATGCGCGCCGGTGTTTATGCAGGCGTTCTAACAAAAAAGGGCACCCCGAGGGGTGCCCTTTTGCATTGCGTCGGATGACTGCTTACGCAGCGATTTCCTGCTCGCTGAAGAAGAAATCGATCTCGATCTTCGCGTTCTCGAGGCTGTCGGAGCCATGCACCGAGTTGCGCTCGATCGACTCGGCGAACATTTTACGGATGGTGCCTTCGGCAGCGTTCGCCGGGTTGGTGGCGCCCATCAGGTCGCGGTTCTTTTGCACAGCGTTCTCGCCTTCGAGTACCTGCACCACCACCGGGCCGCTGATCATGTAGTCCACCAGCTCGCCGTAGAACGGGCGATCCTTGTGCACGATGTAGAACTGCTCAGCCTGCTGGCGGCTCAGGCGCAGGCGGCGCTGGCCAACGATGCGCAGGCCGTTCTTTTCGAATACGGCGTTGATGGCACCGGTCAGGTTACGCTCGGTCGCGTCGGGCTTCAGGATGGAAAGGGTGCGTTCGATCGCCATGGGGTACTCCTTGTTATGACGTAAAAATTGGCGCCGCTATAGGCCATGGGGTGGCCAAGGGCAAGGAAATTATGCGGGGAAAACGCATCCAAACCATTTGTCAGCGGGTCCGGCGCGGGCTATCCCTATGCATAATAAAAACAACATCAGGATTTCGGCACGATGCGTGGATTCGTCACTGCCTTGCTTTCCCTCTTGGCCCTGACCGCCTGCGACTCCACCGCGTCGCTGCAGGAATTGCGGCATGCCCAGCCCAGCGCCGACCCCTATCAGGCGGCATTGGCCAGCCGTTATCAGGAGTTCGCGGAAGAGAAGGTTGCATCCTACGACTGGTGGACCAGCAAATATTTCGCCGATAAGGGCCTGATGGCCGCCTACGGCCGCGATGTGCGCGCCGAAGACCCCGCGCAGTGGGATATTCCAAAAACCATGCAGGACGAATTCGCCGAAGCCCGTAATCAGCTGATGCAGGCGGTGGAAGCCAGCCGCGAGGAGCAGCCTGCCGAGGCCGCGCAGGCCGTGGTAGCCTATGACCGCTGGGTGGAATTGCAGGACGACCAGTGGAACGAACCCCGCATTGCCGATGCGCGCGACGATTTCTTCGCAGCGCTGGGCACCCTCAAATCCACCGCCGCGCCGAAAGCAACTGGCGCCATGCCGGTGGAGACCACCTCGACCGTACTGTATTTCCCGTTCGATTCCACCGCGCTGGATGATCGCGCCAAGGCCGCCATTGGCGAGCTGGTGGGCTACCTGAAGGATGCGGGCAATGTCAGCATCAACATCAACGGCCATGCCGACCGCGCCGGGGCGGATGCCTACAACCTCAGCCTGTCCGAGCATCGCGCCAAACTGGTGATGGATGCGTTGATCGCCGCCGGTGTGAATGCCGAGATCCTGCATTACTTTGCGTTCGGTGAGAGCGACCCCAAAACCCCCACCGACGATGGTGTGCGCGAGCCGCTGAACCGCCGCGTCGAGATCTTCATCGAGTAGCCACGTGGAGCAGGCAGGCACCAGCGTTGTCGCGTTGTTCGCCGCCCGCATGGAAGTTGCCACGCTTGCCCTATGGGCCGCTTTGTTGATCGGTTATTTCATTGGCCAGTTCCTGCCGGTTTTCCTGCTGGTGGAACAGGCGGGCAAACTCGCCGCCTATTTCGGACGCAAGCTCAACCGCCACTCGCGCGATGTGGCGACCCGCGCATGGCGCGGGGTGGTGGTGCTAAGCTTTTTTCTGGTGCCGGCTATGCTGGTTGGCTTGCTGTTAGGCCGCGCACTGCCCCATTGGGCGGAAGGGCTGGTGGTTGCCATGCTGTTCACCAGCGCACTGCGGAGCCACCGCATACGGGCCCTGTGGCAGCAGGCGCGCGCCAAGCAACTCACGCTGCAGGCCAAGGGCCGTAAGCACCTGTTCAAGGACACGCACGGCGTGCTGCGTTTCGAAATTCTAGACCACGCCAATCACTTCGCCATTGGCATTCTGGGCGCATGGCTGTGGTACCTGCTAGGGGGCTTAAGCCTGATGTTCGGCTACCTTGCACTTGCCTTTGCCTCCACCGCCTACGCGACCGAGCACGAGGAGAACCGCGCCTTCGGTGGCGTTGCCCGTAGTCTGTTCGCCATGCTGGATGCGGGGCCGCGCCTGCTCGCGGCAGGCCTGCTTTTGGTCGCCAGCCTGTTCGTACCCGGCTGCAAAGCCATGGCGGCGGTGAAATACTGGCCGCAAGCGGGCGTGAAATGGCACGCGTTCCTGGCCGCGTTGCTAAATATTTCCCTCGGCGGGCCCATGCCGCTTGCCCGTCGCACCCACCACAGCGAATGGGTAGGCGAAGGCAGCGCACAGCTGACCAGCGCCGACCTGACCCGTTGGGTGCTGCTTTGGATGGTGAGCCTGCTGATGCTCGGCCTGACCGGCCTCGGCTGGATGATACTTTAATAAGCCTCTGATATTCATCATTTGTAGGGGATGCATGCCGTGCATGGCTTACTTGCCTTGCCATGATGCTGTCACGCAATCTTCACGGGCGGAAATGGCGCGTTTCCCGTAGGATGTCAGCATGGAATTGCCCATCCAGTCCGTGCGCGACGACCAAACCGCGCCCAGCACGCCTGCCATGCCACCGCATGCGCAGCCCATGGGCGCACCCAAAGCCGCCAGCCCATTCGAGCAGTCGGTAGGCCACGCGTTGAATGCATCGGCACCGCCGATCGTGCCGCATACCCAGACCGAATCCACTCTGGCGCCTACAGCGGAATTCACACGCATCTTCCTGCTGGCCTGGATCATTCGCTATATTTTCCGCGGCGGTGCCGGTGCCACGTTTGAGAAAACACTCGAGCAAGGCGGGCTGCGGGCAAAAATTCTCAACGGGCTCAGCGTACCCGGCCGTGCCATTGAGAAATGGATCGGGGGCGGCACGCCTAAAGTGGGTTGGCAACTACCTGAGCTTGAGGCCGCGGCCTACAGCACGGCGATCGGCGTCGGCTCCGGTGCGCTGAGCTGGCAATACAGCCGCATGGTGAAGCGCGACATCCAGAACCTGTTCAGCGAAAGCGTGGCTGAGGAGAAAGGCATACCGCAAGCGCAGGTCACGTTCGACGACATCCGCAACAGCGATAACAAGATCATCCAGCGTACGGTCGAGAATTACAGCAAAAAGAAATGGAGCCGCCTTGGTTCCGATGCGTTGTTCTTGGTGGCAGCGCCCTTGCGTTCCGGCCATCTCACGGATTTGCTGCTTGGCGTCAAAGGCATTGAGATCTTTGCCGATACGTGGAAGCGAAAAACCACCATGTTCGAAGATCTGGTGACCTTCGTGAACAACAAAATTAATCCGCGCAATGGGCTTGGCCAGCCGGTCAGCCAGGGTGAGATCTTCGATCTATACCAGCATTATGCGGAAGCCTTCGCGCCCCAGAAAATGTTCAACAACGTACTGAGTAAGAATGCCAGCGGGCGCTGGGCACAAAGCCAGCCCATTTTCCAGCGCATCACCGATCTCATGAACGAGACCTATGCCTACAAGCACACCACCCCGGCGGATTACAATGCAGCAAAGATGAGCGGCTCGGATTTTCCGCTGCCGAAACTGATCTACATGCTCGGCCACGACATGATCGACGCCGACCGCCCCGAGCGTACGCTAGCGCTGGTGGAGATCATGAACGCCAAAGGCAGCGAGGCGGTGCGACACGCCTTGACCCAACTGGACACAGGCATAGCACCCCGAACCGTACTGCAAGCCTATGGACTCAGCATGCAGGCGCCAAAACAGCCTGAGAAGCTCGATAACCCGAACGGGGTGCTGCCCAAAGGCTCGACCATGCAGCTGGAACGCACCGAAGCAGGACAGCCCAGCACGCAGGTGGATGCATCCAGTATTTCGCAGGCACAGGCGCTCACCGGCCGCCACCAGCAAGCACTGGTTTAGCCACTACTCGGCGATACGCACTTTCTTGATGCCGGCCACAATGGTCTGGAACACATGCTGCAGATCGTCTTCGGTGTAGGCACGGAAGAAATACTTGCCCTCGTTGCTCTTGGGATCACCGCTGGCACAGCCCTGCAGAAGCGTCGCCGCCTTCTTGTCCTTGTTCACGTCATTGCCCAGCGCGATGGTAAACACCATGTAGACCGGGGATTGCTCTTTAAAGTATTTGCAATCTGCCAATGTGGCCGCATCTGCCTCAGCACGGGTTGATGGCTTTGCCGGATTGTTCGATCCATCGGTCAGCAGCACGATCGCCCGTATCGAATCATTGCGGAATTGCGGCATCATCAGCCGGGCACGCTCGGTACCCTTTGAGCTATCGGTGCCGCCCACGGCCTTCAATCCGTTGATAAATGTCGTGACGGTCGGTTTATTATTCGTCAAATTCTGGGCACCGATCACTTTGGTATCCCATTTTACCAGGCCGATCTTGTTCTGCGCGGCACCTTTGCCATCCAACAGCGCATTATTAAAAATGTTAGCAGCCTTCTTCATGGCATCCAGACGCGACATGCCGCCGCCCGCATCCGCCGTGCTCATGGAGCCGGAATTATCGAACAGTAGCAACACGTCGTTCTTGATCTCGGTCACCTGCGCGATCACACTGACCACCGAGGCACCTTCGGCATCCAGCTGATTCACGCCGATATTACTGACGAAGTACGAGGGCACGGAAGCACTGGCCGACACGCTGATGGTTGCACCCACCTTGATCACCGGGGCGGGACGCGCAATACCCAGATAGCCGTCCGGGTAGTTAAGGTTGAAGTAACGTTGTGCCGCCGCGCTACGCTCGCTGCTGGTGGTGCCAGTGGGCAGCGAGGCTGCGGCCAGCGCCGCTGCGTCAGAAGCCTGCTGCACCTTCGCGCGCACCAGCTGCTGGCGCCCAAAATCGACCGCGGCACCCCCCGCCGCGAACAGCACCAGAATGCTAAGGCCGGTCATGATGAGAACGTTGCCGCCCTCGTTCTTCCGGAATGAGCGTAGGAACATGGTGGTTCTCCGTTAACAGCTGGCGTCGGTGAAATTGTCGGGCAGGCAGGTGAGCCGTTCGTAACGCGGCACGAAATACATGCGCCGCGCAAGCGTGACAGGTGGAATGCTGAGGCCCTGCGGCAGGTTCGAGAGAATATCCTGCAGGAACGGCTCGTAATGATAGAACATCTCGCCCACGATAATATTCTCACCCTCCATCATACCGGCAATATCGCCTGCTACAGGGGTAAAGGTCGCGGTGGTGTTAATGACGGTGGGGTTCACTTGCGCTGGCATGCGGCCATTGACCACGCTGCGGCTATCGCCATCGTTCAGGCTGCCGCCACCGGCGATCTGCCATTTCACGCGGTTCACGCCGGATTCGCGGCGCACGGAACTAAGGATGATCGCCTGACGGGTTTCGTCGGAATACACACCCATAATGCGCGAGAACTGGGGCAATACCGCCGTGCGCAACACCGCCTCGCTGATCTCGCCGGATTCACGCTTGGGCGTAGCAGGCATAAACTGCGCGGTTACGTCCGTAATGGCATACGCTGCGCGGTCGAGCCGCTGCGCGATCAGGATGAAGCGCGTCAGCTCCGCGCCGCCAAGAAAAATAAGCAGCAGAAACGGCATCACCAACGCAAATTCCAGCAAAGCCAAACCCTGCTGGTCGCGGATGAACTGCCCGGGCATGCGGCGCATTAAAAAGGCTCGTTTCGAATGATGGTCGAGGCGGTGATCAGGGCGACACCGGTGGTGCCACCTTTTTTGTCGTCGCTGCCGAAGAACTGGCCGATATACGGTGTGACCAGCGCTTTCCATGGATACACCACGCGCACCTCGACAAGCGTGCTGGCATCGCCAAGGTCATCCGCGGCGGAGAGGCCTTCGTATTTGCCGTTGCCGTTCACGTCCTCGTACGAGGTGCAGGTGATGGGCTTGCTGGTGTAATTCCCACCATCCATGCAGATGTCCGGCTCAATGGTTCCACCCTTGGCCAGCGTGTTGATCTCCACTTCCGTACCACCGCCACGCACCAGTGATTTGGATTTATCTTTCACGTAGCATTCGATGTATTCCACGCGCGTTTTGGTGCTGGCGCAGTTGCCGCCCATGGTCTTGCCAAGGCTGGATTCACGCGCCGCCTGCAGCGTGATGGCCTCCACCGCGATCTTGTGGAACATGAACAGGCCAAATTCCATGATGCCTAGGAAAAGCATGAAGAAAATAGGGGCGACCACGGCGAATTCGACGATGCTTGCACCGCCTTCGTCATGGATCCATCGCTGTAAGAATGCCCGGCTCATCTATGCTCCTGAGCTTATAGCATAGCAGCGAAGTGTTAACTTTTTCTAAAATGCGCCGGAATCATTAAATATAATGTGCTGGCAGCGCTGCTGTATACTTGGTCTGGTAAGCACGCAGCCTGCTTCTGATTACTCCGTAATACGCAGTTTGCGCACCGTCTCAAAGATCTCGTTAAAGGCTGCCATCAATTCTGCGGAGTTGTCTGCTTGGAAATAGAATTCAGGTCTGGATGCGCAATCGCGTAACATATTATTTGCCGCCGGATTGGTTGTTACATCGTCGCCGAAGGCAACGGTATAGACCTGTACGGGTTTTGTCCGGCTTTTCAAGGCCGTGCATGCAGAGAGAGTGTCTGCATTTATTTCTGCGTTGTATGATTGGGAACCCTTAGGATTACGGTAGTACGGGTCAAAGTTTACACCATCAGTTAAAAGAACAACGACAGGAATCGCATCATCACGGTAATTTGCTGCCATATTGTTTTTGATATGGTTCATAGCATTGGCAGAATTTGTACCCCCAAACGCCGCCATTGTATCGATCTCGTTCAGAACGGCGCTTTTGTCGCTGGTAAAATCAAATGTTTTCATCACGCGCGACGACCATTGCACAACCGCGATACGTGAGGTAGGCGAATCATTGAGCAAGTCATCCGCCAGACCATATGCCGAACCACGTAATGCGTTCAGTCGTTTGGCGCGCGTCATACCAAAAGTTTCAGTGCCTGCAGGACCTGTATCAGGCACTGCATTGCAATTGTAACTGTTAAAAACGGGTGCGACATACGTTTTATATTGATTGCAGGCATTGCGCCCATTGGTCCGCGCCGTGTTGACCAGACCGCTAGGTACGACACGAATACCGCTTGAACCCACATCCTCATTCGCGGTCATCGAGCCCGAAATATCGAAGGCCATCACCATATCATAACCGCTACCTGTACTAATCGTATTGGTGGCTACGACAGTACGACCACCGGATTGCAGCGTATTAACGCCAACATTGCTGATAAAGTTTGTTTGGACTTCGCCATTGGCAGATACAGAAATTGTTGAGCCTACGGAAATGGTAGGGCTAGGGCGCGATACCCCGAGATATTCAGCAGGGTAATTCATTTGGTAAAACCGCAAGGCTGCATTCTGGCGATCGGCATTCGTTGCACCGTCTGGCAGTGCTGCCGCGCCCAATGCTGCCGCATCGGTGGCTTGTTGAAGACGTCCACGAACCAGTTGCTGACGACCAAAATCTACTGCCGCACCCCCGATAGCAAATAAGATCAAGATGCCAAGACCCGTTAGCATAAGTACGTTGGCTTCTTCATGGCATAAAAATCTGCGTAGAAATATGCGTGTCATTATTTGCTCCTGAGGGCGTATTAGGTACAACTTCCTGCATAAACGAAGGCAGGGGGTAGACAGACCAAATCACCGTTGCGCGGCGGCACATAGGCACTGCGATAAATCTGGAAGGGAGGAATATTTACGCCAAGGTATAGCAACACACTGCTAAAAATTGGACGGTATTCATAAAAAGCTTCGGCTACGATAATATTCTCATTCGGATACATGCCATTGGCTAGGGCTGCCATTTCACCAGTAAAAATTGTGGCGGCATTACGGGCCGACGGCGTAGGCGGGTTATTCGGACCAAGACCACTCACCCTGCTCAATACTCCTCCAAGCGACCCCCCGCCGCCTAATTGCCACTTAACCAGTGTCTGCGTACCTTCACGACGGATAGAGGTCAGGATCGCGACAAAATCGGGGTCATTAAAGGTAGGCCCAAAACGACTACTGCAATCCGCCTCGTTACAGGGGTAAAGAATCCGCCGGCTAAGTGGGAATACGTTGTTAGTGAGTTCGAACTGATGGATTTTCCCTGATTCGGGAAGTGCGGTTGTGGCAGGAGCATACTGCGCAGTAACATTTGCCAACTGTACAGTAACCGCCTCTACGCGCTGAATGACCATTATGAGACGCGCTAATTCTATCCCGCCAAAAAATAACGCCAGCATGAAAGGCAAGATCAACGCAAACTCGAGTAATGCTATCCCATCACGAGAAGATCGAAAACATCTATACACACGAAAAAGCATCAATTTTGCCTAATTATCAAAAGGTTCGTTCTTAACTACTGTCGATGCTGAAATTAAAACAACGCCCGATCCAACGCCATTGGCATCCTTTGTACCTAGATATGTTCCCACGAATGGGATTAGCACTTTCCAAGGATAAAGAACGCGTACTTCGACTATTTCACCAGCGGCTCCAGAATTTTGTAAGGAACTAAGCGCCTGATATCCCGCAATGCCGTTAGATTCCTCATAAATACCTGTTGGACAAGGATCTACTGTAACGCTTACTTGCCCATCTGCAAGAATGCACACATCGGGCTGCGTAACGCCCCCAGAGGAGGTGATTTTATTAATAACCACCTTTACGCTATTTCCGCGAATCAGTGCGCCAGATTTTTGCTGGACCAAGCACGTAATGAATGTGACTGTACTGCTCGTGCTACCGCATGCACCAGACCCTACTGATTTCCCCAGTGATGCTTCACGGGCTGCCTGCGTCATAATCGATTGGACAACCACTTGGTGGAAAGTAAAAAGCCCGAATTCGAGGATCCCGAGGAATAAAAGGAAGAACACAGGGGCAACGAACGCGAACTCAATGATGTTCGCGCCACGCTCATCGTACAAAAAGCGATGGAAGAATTGCTTGCTCACGCTGTCCTCTTTCGTAGCATTATACCAAAATTTTAACTTTTTCCCACCTGTTTTTGCCCTTTTTTCGGCTACAGGCCAAAGCGGCGCGGCATAACAAGCTCGCGGTTGATATAAACATGCATTAACAGGCCGCATGCCATCAGCGTGGCCAGCATGAACGAGCCGCCATACGACAGGAACGGCAGCGGCACACCCACCACGGGGATCATGCCCATCACCATGGCCATGTTGATGAAAATATGGACAAAAAGCATGGCAGCAACGCCTGCGGCAATGAGCCGGCCGAACTGGTGGCGGCAGCGCACCGCCAGCATCAGGGCGAACATAAGCAGTGCCCCATACAAGGCGAGTAGTACCACCGCGCCCGAGAATCCAAGTTCCTCAGCCAGCATGGTGAAAATAAAATCGGTCTGCTTTTCAGGCAGAAAATCCAACTGGCCCTGGCTACCCTGCAGCAAGCCCTTGCCCGTCAGCCCGCCCGAGCCGATGGCAATCTTGGATTGAATGATGTTGTAACCCGCGCCCAGCGGGTCCGAATCGGGGTCAAGGAAGGTGCGCACCCGGCGTTTCTGGTAGTCATGCAGGAAATGGTAGGCCACTGGCACCGCTGCAGCGACACCACCAATAGCCACCGCAAAATACTGCCAGCGAATGCCCGCCATAAAACATAGCGAGAACGCAATGAAACTGACGATGGTGGCGGTGCCGAGGTTCGGCTGTTTCAGGATGAGCCCCACCGGCAGCAGGGTAAGGATCAGGGGCACCAGCAGCAGGATATAATGGCGCGTGCTTTCCATGGGTGCAGTATGGAAATAGCGCGCCAGTGCGAGAATGATGCCCAGCTTCATGAGCTCCGAAGGTTGGATGTTGAATGCCCCCACTCCGATCCAGCGCTGCGCACCCATACCAATAATGCCCATCACCTCCACGATCACCAGCATTACCACACAAGCCGCATAGAAGAAATACGCGCTACGCATCAGCACCGGTGTGGGTGTGACCGCGATCACCACCATCATCACCAGTCCCAGCACCATGCTCACCGATTGCTTCAGGGCGAACACGCGGAACTCGCCGCCCGCGGCGGAATATTGCATGGCAAGCCCCAGCAGGCACAGCAACACGATCACGATCAGCATGCCGCCATGCATCGACTGCGCGCGGGCTTTCCAGCGTTTGATGTGCGTGCGGCTGATCATGCGTCGTCCTTCAACTGTAACAAGGGCCGGGGCGCAGCACCCTGCAGCAATTCCTGCAATTTCTGCATCACGTCGCGCGCCACGGGAGCTGCCGCCGAAGCGCCGCCACCGCCATGCTCGATCAGCACCGAGCAGCAATATTCGGGTTTCTCGGCCGGGGCGAACCCAACGAACAGGCCATGGTGGCGGAACTTCCATGGAATGCTGTTCTGGTC
>Ga0075012_10006352_pt1 | contig 10727 bp, 12 predicted proteins | sample All_14_2_FD_71474 | JGI IMG/M metagenome (GOLD analysis project Ga0075012, IMG submission 71474) | Freshwater microbial communities in response to fracking from Pennsylvania, USA - Allegheny Zone_MetaG_DW_15 | ecosystem: Environmental > Aquatic > Deep subsurface > Groundwater > Drilled... | reverse complement strand
TGGTATGTGGGTTCGTCATCGATATTGCGAACGCACTGGTAATCAGCCTGATGGCCGGTTAGGCGAAGCGAAACAGCGGAGCGAGCTGGCAGATGGATACATCGCTGACGCGCTGGCGAGGCGTCGTCGCCCAGGAAATCGCAATCGACTCCCGTTTTCAAGCAAGGGGCTCTTTCTACTTGTGCAGAAATAGAGGTAATACGCTTTGACGAATAAAAAGAACGGCAATATCGACTCAGCCATCAATCCGAAGTTGGATGGGGATGCCCATGTCGCTTGGGCACAGGCTTGGTCGTCTATTTCGCCGGAGACATCGTTGCTCGCGTGGGTGGACTGGGCGAGCCATTTAGCAAACAGTCCTGGCAAGCAAGCCGAGCTTTTGGCGTTTGCAGCCTCCCTGTCCGAGCAATGGATGGCCGTATTGAAGAAGAATCGGGCCAACCCGAACCGGGGAGCCACCGCTCCTGACCGGTCACCTGTCAATGACCGCCGCTTCAACGATTCTGCATGGGATCAATGGCCCTACGACCTTTTCCGCAGTTCATTCGTCAATCAGACCAAATGGTGTGTTGACGCCGACCGAAAACTGACCAGCAAAGCTGAGTAGTGCCGATTCAAAACTGACCAGGGTGAGAGACCTACCCTGCTGCTTTTTGTGGCAGGGGTTTTGAAGGTGATCACCATGGCCTTGAAGGGCAAGATTCGCGCGCTGCGAGAGCGCGAGGGCAAGTCGATCAGTGAGATCGCCAGGCGCACAAGCCTGTCACGCAACACGATCAAGAAGTGGCTGAAGGCGCCGGCCGACGCGCAGCCGAAGTACAGGCGGCAGAGCGTGGCGAGCAAGCTCACGCCGTTTATCGAGACGATCACGCAGGCGTTGAAGAGTGACGCACACCGACCGCGACATGAGCGGCGCAGCGCGCGAGCGCTGCTGTCGCTGATCCAGGCGCAGGGCTATGACGGTGGCTACAGCCGCCTGACCGACTTCATCCGGGCGTGGCGGCAGGGCGAGGGGCAGGCCGTGATGAGCACCGCCTTCGTGCCGCTGAAGTTCGAACTGGGCGATGCGGTAATCCCCCCATAAACCACCGCTCTGAGAAGTAGAGCTATGCGGCCATGGCCAACCGCTGCTTGGGAGTGATGCCGCCCAAGGCCATGTTTGGGCGTTCATGGTTGTACATCCACATCCATTGGGTGGCGTACAGCCTGACCTCATCGAGGTCTGTCCAATGGTACTGCGAGAGCCATTCGTAGCGCACCGTCCGGTTGAAGCGTTCGACATAGGCGTTCTGTTGCGGCTTGCCCGGTTCGATGTGCTCAAAGCGAATGCCCCATGACTTGGCCCAGGCTTCGATGGCTGCGCTGATGTATTCCGGCCCGTTGTCGCAGCGAATGACCTGCGGCTTGCCGCGCCAGGCTATGACCTGTGTGAGCGTGCGGATCACCCGCAGCGTAGGCAGCGAGAAGTCGACCTCAATGCCCAGTGCTTCGCGGTTGAAGTCATCGATGATGTTGAGCAACCTGAAGCTTCTGCCGTTCTCCAACTGGTCGTGCATGAAGTCCATCGACCACACCTGATTGATGGCCTCTGGTACCGATAGCGGCTGGGGCTTGTCGCGCAGCAGGCGCTTGCGTGGCTTGATGCGCAGGTTCAGCTCCAGCTCCCTGTAGATGCGGTACACGCGCTTGTGGTTCCAGGCAAAGCCTCTGACGTTACGCAGGTACAGGAAGCACAGCCCAAAGCCCCAGTTGCGGTTGTTGTCCGTCAAGCGCAGCAGCCAGTCGGCGATCTCATCGTTCTCGGCCTGGTGCTTGGCCTCGTACCGATAACAAGCCTGGCTGATCTGGAAGGCCTGACAGGCCAGCTTGATCGAAGCGCCAAACTCTTGAACCGATCGTTGAGCCATCTCGCGGCGGCGAGATGGCTTCACCACTTTTTTGCGAGGGCCTCCGACACGATCTCGGCCTTGAGCTTTTCTTCGACGTACATCTTGCGTAGCCGGCGGTTTTCTTCCTCCAGCTCCTTCATGCGTGCCATCAGCGAGGCATCCATGCCGCCGAACTTCGAGCGCCACTTGTAGAACGTGGCCGTGCTGATGCCCAGCTCTCGGCACAGCTCCGGCACGGCCAAGCCAGCCTCCACGCGCTTGAGCGCATCAATGATCTGGCTGTCGGTGAATCGGGACTTCTTCATGGTAGAAATTTTCCTTCGAAAACTTCTACTTCTCACTGCGCTGGTTTTGCGGGGGGATTACCATGCGTTCCAGTTCGACTGGAGCGAAGAAGGGCTGGTGGTGGGTGGCATCTACTACCGCGTGCAGGTGGCGCACCTGAAGCTGTGCGCCTCGCGGGCGTTCTGGCTGGTGGCCTACGCGAGCCAGGGCCACGAGATGCTGTTCGATGCCCACACCCGCGCGTTCGCTGCACTGGGCGGGATACCGCGCCGTGGCATCTACGACAACATGAAGACGGCGGTGGACAAGGTCAAGAAGGGCAAGGGCCGCATTGTCAACGCGCGCTTTGCGGTGATGTGCAACCACTACCTGTACGACCCGGACTTCTGCAACGTCGCCTCTGGTTGGGAGAAGGGTGTGGTGGAGAAGAACGTGCAAGACAGCCGCCGGCGCATCTGGATCGAGGCGAGTGAGCGGCGCTTCGGCTCGTTCGTGGAACTCAACGCCTGGCTGGCCGAGCGCTGCCGGTCACTGTGGGCGGACCTGCGCCACCCCGAGCACAACCAGTTCAGCGTGGCCGAGATGTTGGAGCTGGAGCAGCCGCACCTGATGCCCATGCCAGAGCCGTTCGACGGCTACGTGGAGAACCCGGCGCGGGTGTCGAGCACCTGCTTGGTGTCGGTGGCACGCAACCGCTACTCGGTGCCGTGCGAGCTGGTGGGGCAGCAGGTGAGCACGCGGCTGTACCCGGGCGAGGTGGTGATCGTGGCCGACGACCAGGTGGTGGCCCGCCACGAACGCCTGAGCGACCGGGGCCAGACGCGCTATGACTGGCAGCACTACATCCCGCTGGTGCAGCGCAAACCGGGCGTGCTGCGCAACGGCGCGCCGTTCGCCGACCTGCCCGAGCCGCTGATCCAATTGCAGCGTGCGCTGATGCGCCGCCAGGGCGGCGACCGGGTGATGGCGCAAGTGCTGGCGGCCGTGCCCACGGCCGGGCTGGAAGCGGTGCTGGTGGCCGTGAGCCTGGTGCTGGAGAGCGGCGCGGTGAGCGCCGAGCATGTGCTCAACGTGCTGGCCCGCCTGAACGCCAGCCCGGCGCCTGAGCAGGTGGAGACGGCCCTCAAGCTTAGCGAGCCACCCAAGGCCGATGCCGGGCGCTATGACAGCCTGCGCACCGATCACGCGAACCAGGAGGACCACCATGCCTGAACCCAAGCAAGCGCCGCAGCGCGACGTGGTGGCAGACCTGAAGGTGCTGCGCCTGCACGGCATGGCCAGTGCCTGGAGCGACCTGCACGAGCAAGGCGGCCCCGCTGCCGTGGAGAGCGGCCGCTGGTTGATTGAGCACCTGCTGCAGGCCGAAGGCGTGGATCGCGCGATGCGCTCGGTGAACTACCAGATGAGCGCCGCCAAGTTCCCCGTGCACCGCGATCTCGCCAGCTTCGACTTCGATGCCTCGCGCGTGGACCGTGCCCTGATCGAGCAATTGGCTGCGATGGCCTTCACCGAGGTGGCCCACAACGCCGTGTTCATCGGTGGCCCCGGCACCGGCAAGACCCACCTGAGCACGGCCATCGGCGTGGCCGGCATCACCCGACATGGCAAGCGGGTGCGCTTCTACTCCACCGTTGATCTGGTCAATGCGCTGGAGCGCGAGAAGGCCGAGGGCCGTGCCGGACGCATCAGCGCCACGTTGATGCACATGGACCTGGTGATCTTGGACGAGTTGGGCTACCTGCCGTTCAGCCAGGCCGGCGGCGCCTTGCTGTTCCACCTGCTGAGTAAGCTCTACGAGCGCACCAGCGTCATGATCACCACCAACCTGACCTTCGGTGAGTGGGCTGCCGTCTTCGGCGACGCCAAGATGACCACCGCGCTGCTCGACCGACTCACGCACCACTGCCACATCGTCGAGACCGGCAACGAGTCCTACCGCTTCCGGCACTCCACGGCCACCGCCAAGACCCGCATCCGGGCACGCGAGCAAGCACGCCGGAGCGCCACCACAGACCCCGACAAGGAGGACTTCAACCCAGCCAGCGATTAGACTTATCCACAGATGGCTGTCCTCGCGACAGCCTCCCGCCCCTGGTCAAAGTTCAATCGGCACGGGTGGTCAGAATTCGGTCGGCGCCAACAAATACTGATGAGTAACGACGACGATCATGGCCTGGACGGCCGACAGGCTTCGGACAGGCGCATTCTCTGGCAGGTACTCATGATCAACCTTGCTCAATGTATCGCCGGATTCGCCGTGGGCGCGTGGGCGTCCTCGACGGCCGTGATGGGAGCAGCGCTTGATAACCTTGCCGACGCCTCTGTCTATGGCGTGAGCCTTTACGCTGTTGGCCGCTCAGCCGCCATCAAAGCAAGGGCAGCTCGCCTGTCTGGCTGGCTCCTGATCGGGCTCGCAGTGTTGATGCTCAGCGAAGTCCTGCGGCGCTTCTTCGGGGGCGAAGCGCCTCTTGGACCGGCCATGATGACCATGGCGGCGGTCAATGCCGGCATGAACCTGTTCTGCCTGAGGCTCCTCAAGCGACACAAGGGCAAGGACGTCAACTTCAAAGCATCCTCGATCTTCACAAGCAACGATTCGATCGTGAACCTGGCCATCGTCGCATCGGGTGCGCTGGTGATGTGGCTTGGTTCGAACTTGCCGGATCTGATTCTTGGAATGGTGGTGAGCGCCATCGCGTTCAAAGGTGGCCGAGAGATCCTTGCCGAAGCGCGCGAAAGCACTCAGGTTGACGAGGCAGACGCCTCTTAGACGTTGCGAGGTGGCGACGAATTGACTAATTTACTACTTGACCCTGGAGTTGGTGCAGCGTTTTAAATGGTGTGCTTGCTTCAAATGAACCTGTCCTCAATGGCCAATCCTCTTCAATCACTGCTGCTATGGCTTGCTCTCGCCATGACCATGGCGGGAAGCGGCGGCGCTGAGGCGCGAGAGCTAGGTGTTCATGAGTCGGCCAGGTCATTTTCGGGAGACTTTGATACCCAATTCTGCCCTCCTCCGTCACGTTGTTGCCCGCCATTCAGCACGCCTGACGGAGCCAAGGATGATTTCGCGGCGGTACCGCATGCATGCCAGGCTCCAGCAGAACCGTGCGTTTGTGAGGCCTGTTGCACAACCCTGGGACTTCCGGGGACCCACGCCGAGGCGCTAGAACCTGCGTTGCCGTCCATATGGGAGCCTGCACCGTTGATCGAACCCATCTCCCACCGGCCAGACGGCCCGAGGCGCCCGCCCAGGACGCCCCCCCGAGACCAGCACCGTGCCGCAGCACCAATGCCTGCCATGAGCAGCGGCATCTCAACCTCATTCTCTGGTCGATGGCTGATCGGCGGACTCGCTGATTGTCACCTCGACCAAACAAAGGAAAATCCATGAAGCTCATCATCCAACTCGCCATGACCGCTTCCTTCGCGCTCGGAAGCCAAGCGTTTGCTCAGTCCTCCGCAGCGACGCCCAAGGCCTCGATCTTTGGAACGCCTGCATCCACGGCCGAAGTAGAACGGACCATCGAAATCCTGCCTACCACTCGCTGGATCAACGTGACCCGTTTCGAGACCGTCAGGTTGGCCATCAGGGATGGCAACGAAACGAAGTACGTCATATGGCGGTTCGACACCCTTTCCTTCACGCCTTTCGATTTGAGCCAAGCGATCCCTTCCCTCGCCGCCAGATCGATCAAGGTCTTCGTCGGGGCCAGTCATTTGGACATGTCATGACGTAATGGAGGCCGCCCTGAAGAAGGGCGGCCTTTTTTGCTGCGCAACGCGCCCCTGCAGACACGCGCTCGGCTCCATGGCCACTTCAGGTTTACCCGTTCAGCAAAAGAGGCACCTATGAAAACTGACGATGCACCCACTTCCGCGCCTGCCACCTGCGGTTCGTGCGCCAGCGATCAACAGGGCCCGCCCACGGTTCTGATGCTCGATCTACCCGATTTGGACCGGCGTTCGGAAGCGCTTGTGCGGGCTCAGCTGGGTCAAATCACCGGCATCGAGGATCTCTCACTTGATTCGAGTGCGGGCAGGCTGTCCATACGGCATCGCCTCACCTCCACCACGCCTATCCTTGACGCCTTGCTTGCCATTGGAGTCAAAGGAACCGTTGCAACGGATGGCGAATCTGTCAGCCCGGTAGCTTGCGGCAAGCCCGCGCTGAGCAGCGGCGTCACCAGCTGCCGGGCACCGGTTGCTGCGACTTTTCCCCCATCTCCTCCCCCAACTGGAAACACCTCGCGCCTTCTCATCACCAACATGGATTGCCCAACCGAGGAGGGCCTCATCCGGAAGCGCTTGGAAAAGATCAAAGGTATCGAGCGGCTCAACTTCGACCTGATGAACCGCCGTTTGGATGTGCAGCACGCTTCCGTGGATCTCGCAGGGATCCTCGCGGCCTTGCATGAGATTGGCATGCAAGCAAGCGTAGAGCGGGAGGCAGGGCCGAGCCCTCGTGGCCAGGCGACCTATCTCATCGAAAAAATGGACTGTCCCACCGAGGAAGCCATGCTGCGCAAAGCGCTTGAGGGGATGGCCGGCGTCGAAGCCCTTCAATTTGACCTGTTAAGCCGCAAGCTGGTTGTGAGCCATGGTCTCCCGAGCGAGGCGCCCATCACCGCGGCGATCGAGCGTCTGGGGCTGTCGCCTGTGCTCCAGGACCACAATGATCCCGCTCCTGCCGTCACGAAGGAATTCGGCACAGGAATCACGAAAACCGAATGGCTGCGAATGGCCGCAGCAGGCGTCTTGGCGATGGGTGCAGAGGTCTTGGCCTTCTCAGGCATGGACGAGTCATCCATGCCCGTTATTGCAGCCTCCTTGGCCGCCATCGGTCTAGGCGGCACGGCCACCCTGCGCAAAGGCTGGATTGCTCTGCGCACCCTATCGCTCAACATGAATCTCTTGATGACCATCGCGGTCATCGGCGCAGCGTTGATTGGACAGTGGCCAGAGGCAGCAGTGGTCATCTGGCTGTTCGGCGTGGCCGAAATGATCGAGGCCTTAAGCTTGGATCGAGCTCGCAACGCCATTCGCAAACTGATGGACCTGGCTCCGGAAACGGCCCTCTTGCGGCAAAGCGATGGGCGCTGGGCCGAAGTCAAGGCCGACACGGTCGCCATCGGCGGCATCGTGCGTGTGCGCCCCGGCGAGCGGATCGCGCTGGATGGGGTGGTTGTCTCCGGCAAGTCGGCGGTCAATCAGGCACCGATCACCGGCGAGAGCATGCCTGTGGAGAAGAACCCAGGCGATACGGTCTACGCGGGCACCATCAACGAGCGCGGAACGCTTGAGTTCGAGGTTCGAGCCCGCAAGGGTGACACGACATTGGACCGCATCGCCCGCTCCGTGCAAGAGGCCCAGGGCCAACGTGCGCCCACACAGCGGTTTGTCGATCGTTTTGCCAGCGTGTATACGCCAGCAGTCTTTGTGCTTGCCCTTGGAATCGCCCTCATTCCTCCACTTGTGGCCGGCGGCGACTGGTACGACTGGACGTACAAGGCTTTGGTCTTGCTCGTGATCGCCTGCCCGTGCGCACTGGTCATTTCCACCCCAGTGACAGTGGTCAGCGGTCTGGCAGCAGCAGCGAAGCGAGGCATTCTCGTCAAGGGCGGACTGTATCTGGAGCAAGGCCGGTTGCTCAAGTCCGTCGCACTGGACAAGACCGGAACGCTCACCCATGGAAAACCGGTGCTCACGGACACGGTCGAGCTCGGTCCGCTCTCGCGCCAAGAGGTCCTCCGGATCGCTGCCAGCCTCGATGCCTTGTCCGAGCATCCTGTGGCCACCGCCATCGTCAGGGCCTATGGAGACCAGCCGCACGCCGACGTCCAGGCCTTCGAGGCGCTCGCTGGCCGCGGTGTGAAGGGCGCGATAGACGGCGAGACCTACTACATCGGCAATCAGCGGCTGGCCAATGAATTGGGGGTGACGAACGAACGCGTGTTACAACTCCTTGAGCAGATGGAAGCCCAGGCCAAGACCGCTGTCGTGCTCTCCACCGCCACACAGGCCCTCGGCGTGCTGGCCGTGGCCGACACGGTCCGCGAGAGCAGCAAAGTGGCCGTCGCGCAGCTCAGGCAATTGGGGGTCGAGCCGGTCATGCTCACTGGGGATAACAACAAGACAGCGCAGGCGGTCGCGGCTCAGGTGGGCATCAGCGATGCTCGCGGTGAAATGCTGCCTCATGACAAACTCTTGGCCATCGAGGCAATGGCCGCCCAAGGACCAGTCGGCATGGTCGGGGACGGGGTGAACGATGCGCCAGCCCTTGCAAAGGCAAGCATCGGCTTCGCCATGGGCGCAGCAGGCACTGACACAGCCATTGAGACCGCAGACGTGGCGCTCATGCAAGACGATCTGCGCAAGTTGCCAGAGTTCATCGCTCTCTCACATCGGGTGGGCAATGTGCTGAGAGCCAACATCGCCTTTGCCATCGGCACCAAGGCGGTGTTCATGGTCTTGACCTTCACGGGACACGCCAGCTTGTGGCTGGCAATCCTGGCTGACATGGGTGCGAGCCTGGTCGTGGTGTTCAACGGGTTGCGCCTGCTCAGGGCGCCCGGCGAGAGGGACAAGGTCCAGTGAGGATGCGCCAAACAATGGATCCGAGCGTTGCGCGTGCCTTCCTTGCAGCCGCAGCCGTCTTCCTGATCGACATCGCAAGCAAAGCTGCGGTGGTCGCTGCACTCCCGTATGGCTCCAGCGAGCCATGGCTCCCGGTGCTCAACATCGTCCACTGGCGCAACGAAGGTGCCGCTTTCAGCTTCTTGCACGACGCAGGTGGATGGCAGCGCCTCTTCTTCAGCGCCGTGGCTGTGGCCGCCTCGGTTGTTTTTGCCGTACTGATTCGGCGGCCTCAAACCGGTCGGCCTCAGCGGCTGGCCTTCGGGCTCCTCCTAGGCGGTGCTTTAGGGAACCTGCTCGATCGGCTCGCTCGCGGGGCGGTGGTGGACTGGATTGATGTCAGGTGGCAGTCGTTCTACTGGCCGGCCTTCAACGTGGCCGACATCGGCATCACCCTCGGTGCTGTCTTGATGCTCGTCTGCGAGTTGCGGGGAGGGAAAACGGAAACTAAGCCGAGTTAACAGGGAAGTATGCCGACGGCCAGTGCAGTCCTGGCGCGCTATTGCGCCGTGGCAATGACATTGATCCATACCGGCTGGTGCACAGCCTCAGCCGAATTCCGCGTCGTCCACAGTTCATTCACTGCCAACCCGGCAGCGTCAAGTGACGTGCGTATATCGTCTTCTGAGTAGTAGACGTACAACCGGCCGTCCGGGAGAATCGCCTCGCCCTGCCCCTCCTGGACTGCCATGAAGAGTGTGCCGCCTCTTTTGAGGGCCCGGTTCAGGCTACGAAGTGCGGGGCGAAATGCGTCCCGAGGCAAGTGGAGCAATGAGGCACATGCCCATACCCCATCGAACCGTTCTTCATAGCTGATGCGTTCTATGCGAACGACTTCACATGGGGCGCCCGAATACTCCGCCGCCATTTGTACGAGGGCTGTCGAGGCATCGATGCCCAACGCGCAATGACCCCGCGAATGAAAGTACTTGAGGTCCCGACCGGAGCCGCAGCCGGCATCAAGGATGGCGGCATTGGCCGGCAGATGTGACAGGAACCGATCGAGGACGAACTGCGTCTGGGCACCGGAGGTCCCTGAGAAATATTCGACCGCATGGTCTTCGTAGAATCGATCGGTCGATGACACGGCAGCATCTTGGCTAACGGATGATCGAACGTCCTCACCATTTGGGCCTTTCAGATTGTCTTCAGACATCATGCATCTATCACTCCTTCCGGCTTAGGGCAATGCTGAAAAAGGTCCGATCTGGCGCATGACTTGCATGCCTAGCAAGCACTCGTTGGAGGATCCCAAAGATGAAGCAGCAGACACTTGCGGTAGCGGCAGATCAGAACGCGGAGTATCAGCAGTATCGCTGCCCGATGCGACGACCTTGCCGAAGTTTCTCCGTTTGTTGGAGAACAACGAGTTGGGCAGGGCAAGGTGGGCGAGGTGCTCCAGGTACGAGGGCTGAAAGTTGGGGCACAGGCGATCGTTGACGCAACGATCGTCGGGGCGCCGAGTTCGACGAAGAACAAGGACAAGCAGCGGGATCCCTCGCACATCGAACACGTGGCCCAACGGATTCGAGAGCTGACCGCCTTGAAAAAACAACTGGTGGCCCTGCGGGGGCAATGTGCTCAGGCAAAAGACGTGGCGCATTGCGGCATCTTGAGTGGGCTTGGCCAGGGGGAGGCTCTTGAGCAGCCGACAGCTCGACAACATGTCTCAGCAAGCCACGGCAAACGCCGGTGATCGACACCTGCCAATCATCTGACCAATGTTTATCTCAGCCTTGGAAGGACTCAAGACGGTGGTCATCGGAGCCCATATGCCCGAGGTTCGCTCAATGACTCTCCTGATTAGAAACGTGCCTCAGCATGCGACCTGACCGTCTTTTCCTTGATGGGCTTTGCTCTCACGACGTCGACGATGAGACTTGCGACCAGACCACGCAGATCGAAGCGGCGGTTGAA
>Ga0075012_10006351_pt1 | contig 10727 bp, 6 predicted proteins | sample All_14_2_FD_71474 | JGI IMG/M metagenome (GOLD analysis project Ga0075012, IMG submission 71474) | Freshwater microbial communities in response to fracking from Pennsylvania, USA - Allegheny Zone_MetaG_DW_15 | ecosystem: Environmental > Aquatic > Deep subsurface > Groundwater > Drilled... | reverse complement strand
CTTCAGGGACTGTGCGATCTAGTCGCCAGCAGTGACGACGGTGGGGAAAACAGCAGTTCGATTCGAAAGAGAGACGCAGTTTATCAGCTCGCGGCGGGTCTTTCCAAGCTCAAGAAGGCGGTGGTTCAGCAGCCCGGAGGGACCGAGTCTTGGACGCGATTCTTCAAGGAAGAAGAGGAGAGTCCTCTCCGACTGCTGTTGCGCGTGGGGACGATTCTCGATCACGAGGCCGGCCTGTTTCCCTCGCTGCCCCTCGGACTGGTCCTCAAGGGCTTGTACGGCGGGTCGGAGAAGGCGAGACTTGCCGAGTTGGATGAGAAATCGTTGCCGCGACCATCGGCGGCGTCGTTGTCGTCTGGAGGGGTGAAGGCGGTCGCCAAGCTGGACCGGAAGGACACGGAGCAGTTGTTCGAGTGGCTCGTGGACGAGAGCGCGGGGGTGAGACTGAACGCAATGTACCTCCTGATGCTGCGGTTCACGGCGGTGTCGACGACGACGACGACGACGCAAGGGGGGGAAGAGGTTCAGTGGATGAGGAATCGGCTGCTGGAGATGGCGACCGGGGAGACGGGGAGGAACATCCGAAAGGTGGAGACGATGGTATTGTTGTCTTCGTTGCTGGGGACAAAGGTTACGAGGAGTACAGTGATGACGGGGATGGAGAAGAAGGATCTTTTGCAGACGTCGATGGACGCGCTCCAGGCGACTGTGAAGCGACTGAAATCGATCCCGTTGGTGCGGTCGTGCTCGCGATCAAACGCCGAGTCCCTCTCCCTGGTCCTCTCTCTTAAACGATCGTCTGCTTCATCGTCGTCGTCCTCACCCTCGGCGACGGGGAAGAAACGAGATCTGGAAGCGCTGAAGAAGCTGTTAGGCTCCTCGTCGTCGACAATCGCCCAGTCGTCGCCATCCACCGCCGCGAACGCTACAACAAAGAGCTCTGAGGAGGACGGAAATCGCGTCAGTCCCTTCTCCCTATTGTTTTCGCCTCCCTGTCTGACGTGCGAGCACCTCGAAAGGCCCTTCGCGACGAGGATGCTCGATCACAGTCTTCACAGCCAGGTGGCGTACCTGTCCTCGACGGTCGTGATGCGTCTCCACAGGCTGCAAGACCTGCGCGCCATCGCGCTCGACCTGCATCCTGTCCGAAGAGGCCTCCCCAACGTCATCGACTCGGTCATCGTCTCAGTCTCCTCGCAGTACACAACGACGACGACGAATGCGAGCGCCACTGGGGGAGGGGGAGGTCGCGAAAGCGGCGCGGACCTCGTCGCGTTGGCGCAGGACCCGTCGCTGTGGGAGCAGGTGGCCGTTCTCTGTGACTTCCAGCCCTCGTCGCCTCCCCCGACCGCCACATCGACATCCTCGTCCTCGTCGTCGGCTCCTCCGGGCGGAGGAACGACGATGGCGCGGGCGCTGGCTGCGGCGACTGGAATCAGAATCGGCGGCGGCGATCCGGAAATCGGCGGAGGAGGAGGAGCGGGTTTTTCGGGCAAGTTGTCGTCGACGGCGATTCTGTTCCCGATGGTGTCGGCGACGATGATCAAGTTTGACTTTGTGCTCGTCAAGGACAAGAACGGGGATGGCACCGGGGATCGGCTCTTGTGTCCGCGATGCTCCCGTCCGGTCACCTCGGACCACGGGGTCTGTTCCAACTGCTCGGAGATGGTGTTCCAGTGTCGCCAGTGTCGCAACATCAACTACGAGGACCCTCGGAGTTTCCTTTGTGTTCAGTGCGGATTCTGTCGCCACGCGCGGTTCACCTTCAAGGCGCATGTGAGACTGGGGTCAAAGTACAAGCGAATCGAGTCGGAGAAGGAGCTGAAACTCGCGAGGGCGTTGTTGGCCGGGTCGGTGGGGAAGGAGGAACAGTCGGCGATGACCCAGCTTCACGATGTCCGCCAGCCCTTGCTAGAGAGTCTGAGCCGTGGAGATCCGCGGCAGTACCACGCTGCGATCTCCGCGGCCCAGGGCGATCTCACCGAGGCGTTCCAGCAGGCCTACTTTGCCTCCAAGGACGCAGATGCGCTGAGAAAGGTCATCGCCTTCTTTCGGAGAGGCGACGGGAAGGAGAAGCGACCGGCGATGGAGGATCACGTCGTGGGGAGACGCGGGGGAGGAGGAGCAGAAGAGGATGGCGACGACTCATTCCAGAGTTTGGACACGTGCTTCACGTGCACCTACTCTTTCGCGATGGCCTGCAGCACCCTCGTCTCCTCTCTGGTGGGGTTCGCCGCCACGGGCAGTCGTGATGGCGACGACGACGGCATCGCTCCTAGAGTTCCGCTGCTGATGGAGTGGCGCGATTTGAGGACGACGCTGGAGAGTTTAGGTCCGAGGGCGAACCTTCCGCGATCCCTTTCGGCGATTCTGGGGGGTCACGAAGGCGGCCTTGAGGCTGTTTCCGTGGACCCTCTCGTGTCCATCGTCGCCGCTCGACCCGGCGTCGCTCTCCAGCCCGTAATGGAGACGTTGAAGCGATCGTTCGACGCTGCGCTGATGGTTCCTGCGGCGTTTGAGAGCGGAATCGCCGCGGTGGACTTTCTGTGGGATCTGATGGGGTCTCGAGCGCTGTTCACCTCGCCTCATCGTCAGGAAATTACGTCGAGGGTGATCCAGCTGTTGAACGGGGTGATGGACTCAGTGGCCTCGCAGTCTGATGGATCATCGCTGCGACTGGAGACGGAACGACTGGGTCTTGCGTGTCTGGAGGTGTTTTCTCTGATCGCGACGGCGTCGAACAATGCGGATGGTCATAGCAATCCGCGAAAGGGGATGAAGAGAGGAGCGAGCATGTCGTTATTGATGATGGACTCGTCGCCGACGAGTCAGTCCTCGCAAACGTCACCGAGAACCGCTAAGCGGATGAGAGAGTCGGGATTTGAGGTTTAAATGACTCATCTGTTTTTACTCTGTTTTGTACATACATAGCCATGAACGAATAATGAATGCTTGATTTGAGTCTTTGTGTGCATCTGGAGCATTGTCCCCACCAGTAGTTGCCACACTATTTTACATGTTACAGATGTACTCGTAATCCCTTCCCGTACCGTCGTAGTTATACGCTCAACTACCTAGTTCTGGAGATGACGGAGATGGAGTCCAGGAGACTGACTGGCCCCTCTAGAATCTCAGCTGATCTAAGGGCCAGCCCAACGTCTCGGCGATTGGAACGGCAAAGTCGCTCACCGGGAGTATCCTTACAAACGCGTCTCGACTCAATCTAGGCACCGAGTGCGACCCCAACAGCGCCATCAAGACCTGGAACCACTCCGAGTTGAAGTCGAGGGAGAGGTTCGCATGGATGTCCCTTGCAAACAGGGCCTTTCTCATCCTCGACCTTCTGACTTCCCGTGCAAACGTTACGTACTCCTCACGTTCCGCCGACAACTCCGAACAGCTACAGTGGATTCCAATGCGATGGAGACGATTGTTTCTCGATCGCATCGTCCTTCCCAAAATGGCAATCGAGTCGAGATGGTCCAGACTGACAAATAACTCCTCCAGCCGATTGTGTTCATCCTCCAAAGCCTCAAGGAAGAACCTCTCCGCTTCGGGGTCGGTACATCGCCAGACACACTGATTCATCACGTCTAGCCACTCGAGGACGTTCCCGGGGTGTCGCAAGAGCATCCCTAGAGCTTCCAGTCCATCGTCGCCGATGTTTACCTCCCCAAGATGCAGTTGCCTCAACCTGAACGACCCGGCGGTTCTCAAACTAACACAGAGACTGACGATGCCATCCGGCCCAAGAGAGGCGTTTTCGTTCAAATTGAGCCTCTCCAGCGACTCTAATGGAAGTTTCACGACATCAGCGTCCTGAACGGATCCGCCCTGCATCGCCAATGCGGATAACCGATGAAAATGCTGCAGAAAGTGTCCTAATCCCGTTTCTGGCATGGTGACGTGGTTGATGGACAGCGTCCTCAGCGTTTGGGGAGAAGCTGAAGCGAGTATCGTCAACAACCCGAAAATGCTCAGTTTGTTCCCGTCTAGACTGAGGTGCTTCACACGACAGGCGTCATCATGTAGGGCCTTGGCGATCTCGCTCGTTTCCGCGAGACTGCGAATATCGTTGGATATCAGTCTAAGCACTTGAATCTTGCCTGAACTGACTGGTTTCATTAGCGCGCGCATCATTTCCTCGCCCACCAAGTTGATATCGCTCAGTTCCAAGGAGTAGATGGCGCATTTCGGGTCAGTTAGCGAGTCAGACAGCATGACCATCCGATCGTAGTCAAAGAGAAATCGCTGAAGAACCAGCTCCTCCAGCTTGCTGTTGTCGTGTTTCAACGCTCGCAGGATGGGATCAAGCTTGAATGTTTTTCTTCCCGACAGCTCCAGACGTCTAATCTGGTTCTCTGGGCTCTGGAGGGACTTGACGACCTGCAGGGCGAGGCGGGTAAAGGAGAGACTGGAAGGGGAAGCCAGGTTGAGTTTGAGGGTGTGGACGCGATTCATGGGGAGGGTAACCATCCGGCAGTAGAGCTTCATCTCGTCCATTTCCACAAAGCAATGGAGATGGTCGATGATCTCATTCTCTCCTTTTGTTACCATCGTCGTTAAGTTCTCAGCGGCATCGTCTTCGTCGACTAAAGAGCTCGACTCTGTGTCCATTTTTTGACGATAATGGGTGACATTGGGTTGTGCCTCTCAATGGCACTTGTTCTCTTCTAGATACCACCGCTTCCCCATGCAACAACGACTGAAGGCTGAATAGTCACAGTCCAGCATGCGCTATACCATTCAAAGGTCCAGTCCAGCATGGACTATCACAGCAACAGCGAAGAAAGTTGAACGATCCAAGTCGAGCAACTCTATGCATGAATACTAAACAGACCTCCAACAGTATGATGACTGACATCTCACACAAAGCTTTACAACTCACTAAATCCAAGGAGCCTATCGAGTCATCAATCAACTGAAGAGGTCACTGCGTCATTACCAATGAGCAGAGCGTATTGGACATCCAAGGCCTTTCTCACAGCCGCTTGAAACAACACCAACAGCAACTCACAAACAGGTATGTATCGTGCAGACTCTTCAAAAGACGACCAAGGGCAAGGCAATGATCAGAAAGGCTAAGCAAATGATCTTATAGCCTTGGACGGACACGTCGTTAAAAAACGAAGCCAAGGGCAAGGCACAGGCTTGGATGTTGATGATGACGAACTCCACCAACTCTCCGCGGACTAACAAAGTGCAGCTTTCTTCACATCAAGGAGCATCACTCCGTAGTCTTCCGGACGAGACGCATCAATCGCCGATTTTGTTTTCAAAATTCTCTGCTCTCTGCCGTAAGATAGACAATTGGCGAGGGGAAGGAAGACTACACAGTCTAATATCAGTAGTAGGAGATCACAAAGAGGTTGTGGGGTTCTACAATAGGTTCAAGGTTCTCTGTTCACCACCCTAACTGACTGTGCGGTGGGTTGGTGAGGACTCTTCATGTAAAGGAGGTCAACTAATACTACAAGGTTCTTGCAGTATATTACTTTGTAATACACTGTAACATACGTCATCTCCTTATGCGGTATAATACTAACATTTATATATGTAAATGAGTCAACATGTAGAAGCAGAAGGGCGGTTTCACCTCTGTTTCGGTCTGATGAGCGAGCGACGAGACCGACGACGGAGACCGAACATGCACATGCGCACACCAGGGGACCAGGCATCCACGACTGGTATTCGCTCATCATTATTATCTCGCTCTCCACAAGCAGCGATCCATCTACGGTAGCACTCCTCAACTACAAAGTCGCTCCTTCCTCCCAACGGACGACGGCGGACTTGTTTCACCTTTCTTCGACAAAAATATCCTCCGTCCATCATCGTCGTCCCCAAGGAGTCCATTCTTCTCTCGATTTGTGTGTTGTTTTGTTCGACGACTTCTTCATCGTTGACACCGACGATACGACTAACTTGAGCCTCGTACCAATCGGGTTGTTTACTTCCTCGCACTCTGTAGTAACCACAACGAACAGAGACTTCTTTCGCATCGCCGCACCATTTCCGCGAAGAAAAAAATATGAGTTTCAATCAAATGGACGAAGACGATCAGCAGCATGAAGAGCTTACCCTGCGGTGCTCGGACTGCCGGTCCGCGCGCGTGCTCAAGGCCGAGTTCTCCAAAAAGAACCTCTGGATGACGGGCGATACCAGCTTGGGAAGAGTCAACTGGGTGAGAGCCTTTGGGGCTTCACGGTTCAAATGGCTGACTGGTTTCCCGTTGCTCTTGTGGCGGTTCGCCCTGGCCTGCTTCGGGGTGGGTGTGCTGATATGGTCCATCGTACACGAGGAAGTGGACGGGGACGCATTCTCCTTCGGGTACTGGATGTACACGCTTACTCACTGGATGGTGGTGGTCAACGCGCTCTGCGTCGTTTCACTGTTCATATGCACCTGTACTACCCAGCTCAAGTACAAGGAAACGTCGGACATTTGGAAGACGACAGACCTGCCGCACATTGCACGCATCGCCTGGGTCACCAAAATCATCTCCCTCTCCGGAAGCATGTTTGTTGTCCTGCTCTTTTGGCTGCTCCTCAAGGAAACCGCGCATCCTCTGGCCATCCTCTCGCACGGTGGTCTCTGGGCCGCCATCGTCTTCGATCATCTGTTCATCGGGATGCAGCCCTACCTGCTCGTCCAGTACGTCTGGGTCCTCGTGTTTGGAATCTGCTACGGGTTCTGGACACTCATCTTCCACTGGGCGAACCTGACCAACAAGGAAGGAAATCCTTGGATTTACGCGCCCATCAAGTGGAAGACTGCACCTGGCACGGCCGCATTCTGGGCGTTCGGAAGTCTCGTCGTGATCCTCCTGCCGCTCTACATCCTCTTTTGGCTTTTGAACTTTTGCAGAAAACAGGCCATCTATCGGGTATCTGAAGGATCTGGCACGAGTAAAATCGTTTCAGGTGGAGGGCCGATCACTCAGCAAATCTAATTCAGGGAGCCATTGATCACCCAAGGAGGATATTTGATGTTCGCACCTGCTATGAAGCGCCCTGTTTGAAGAAGATAGCGCTGTATTCCAATCAAGAACCATTTCAACCGTGTGTATGTTGCTACGTTAACCTACTTGAATAGTCATCGTTGTTGTGCTCTCCATCCATCCACATATTTACATTTTAGAGTTCATCGGTCTTCAGATGGTTAGCATGCTGCGACAATCGACTGGTCGCCTCAACCTCAATCCAGCTTATGATATCAAGTCTGGACAACCCGGGTGGAAGTCGGAACCAGTCCGTTAATGCTGACCGTTGTTCCACGGGCCTCACTGCGTGCTTAATGAACCATGCATTAAATTCTGCTTTGGACATCTTTCCACCTTCGACATCCTTACTCCGGATCGCACGCTGTCCTTCCAGACAATAAGCAAGATGCGCCTCCAAAATGGCCTTTTGACCAATACGATAGTACAGAGCGAACCGCTTATTTACACTCTGATTCGGTTCGGCAAGCAACGCAATGTCTTGCTGCAAGGTGGTTGGGTATTCTTTGAGACGAGTTTGCATTAGGGCCACACATGTCTCAAGCGCTCTACCCAAGCTAGATGTCCCTTCATAACACAGATCATACACGGCTCGTCCTGGGGAGGTGAACTCCCTCGATCTCCAGCTCGCAATATCTTTCATCGTCACTACAGTATCCGCATTCTTACCTTCCATCACCACCTCGTCGTGACGATTCCCTCTTACTGCAAAGGCATAGCTGAACAGGCTTTGCGTGTTTGACATCGGAGAGTAGGAAAACAAACATTCATCACCTTTGCGGATCACTGTGGAGTTGCCGATCGGGTAAACCGAAAAGAACTTCTGATCGTCTCCTAGACCGTACGAACCATTGAAGTCGCCGTGGTTCACAAGGTCCGCACCGGGAACTAGAGCGATGGAAGAGAACTTGCCCGAATCGTCGCGAATGGTGAAGGATCTCTGGCCCACGTTTCCGTGCGCCCATCGAACCCTTTCCCACGTAAACAGGCTTGGGGGAAAATGTTCTTTAGGAAGAGATGAGTGGATTCTCTTCAATCCATCCATGGCCTCACGACAACCCCGAGCAAACGGTTCATCTTGTAGCTCAGCCTGATCTTTCTGGTCCCAGTCACCGACCATGGACGGTTCTTCTAAAACCTTGACGAACGGATGAAAGAAAGAATCCGTTTTGTTTAGCTGGAACACAAGAAACAAAGCAATGCGCTCAATATCGACCTCTCTGCTATTCCCGTTTCTTCTGTACCACGATATCCGGCGTCCAAACTCTGGATCTCGCAACACTCTCTTTGGGGTGATCATGAGCTTTGCCGGAACTTTCACATAATACATCGCAGCATCTTTACCGGATGACATGTTACCGTAGATATCCTTGGCGGCCATGATACCCCTCGATCCCGTGCGAGGATCCATCGCAGGCCATACCACGTTGGACATATCCGCGCCGTTGTCCACGAGCCACTTTAAGAACTCTTCCTCTTCCTTTGTCGGTTGGATTCGGACCATTTCTCCGTTGCTGGTGAAGCAGGCGATGGCTAGGCATGCCACCAGCACCCATATTGGGGTCATGATGCGCTAGTTGATGAACCAAACCACGCTGGGTGTTTTAGGTGTGAGACCGTTGGAGGTCCGTCAATGAACACTCTCTTCTCCTTATCCGTTTGCAGTAAGATAGTTTCAAAAGGGATACGTACCTGTCGGAACGAATGGATAGATGCAAGGATCACACCGTCATCACACAAAATTTAAAAAAAATCCGTGGTCTTATAGGTCTTCAGAAAGACGTGTTGTGATGTGATTGCTGGATCTGTCATGCAATGCATCGCAACCATACCCGAGTCAATACGGATGGTACCTACCCGGGTCGTTCAGCTTGATGATGCAAACAACATCCATCACACAGGCAGGATCCATTCCACCACACCGCGCGAGCGAGCAAGGGAAAGTGCTGAGCACATACCTACAACAAAATCACTGATTGAACTACTACGTAACATGTCTCTGCTTCCCCTCGAGCTTGCGCGGGCCAAGCTGGACCTCGGCCTCCAGCCAGGCCCCGTCGCCACCCGCAACTCTGGAGGAACCTCGGAAGAGCTTCCCTTGGAGCGCAAAAAGGCGTCCTTTGACGTGGAGAAGATGACCAACATCCTGGACGGTGGAGCTGACCAGACCCGTCGAAGGAGATGGATTCAGGCCGCGGCCGTGAGGGTAAGTGAGAGCCGTCGTTCAAATCCTCAAGGTGCAAACAGTTTCGGAATGCGATTCCTTCACGAAGCCGTCGCCATCAACACACCCAACTGACTCGATTGATTGTACTGAATAGAACTACCGTCCTTTTGTCGTGCGTAACGTCGATCGCTTCGAGGTAATGGAGGAGCACTACAAGCACTTTACGGAGATCCACGAAGAGTTTGTCAAGCCCGGAAGCAAGTTCAAGCTCCAACCCAACGACTTCAAGTTCATGTTCGAGTGTAGCGTACTGAACGGGGCGTTGTCCACTCACCACAGCCTGTTCATCTCCACCCTCCGGTCGCAATCCTCCGATGAGCAGCTCGGGTGGTGGCTCGATAAGGCGCTACGACAAGAGTTTATTGGATGCTACGCGCAGACAGAGATTGGCATCGGCAGCAACGTTCGAGGCTTGCAGACGACGGCGACGTTCGATGAGGCAACGGACTCGTTTATTCTGGACACTCCCACCTTGACTGCGACCAAGTTCTGGAACACCGGTCTGCCCTCGTGCACCCACTGCGTCCTGTACGCCCAGCTAATCCTCAAGGGGAAGCCGATGGGCATCCACGTCTTTTTCCTCCAGATCCGCGGCGCTGACCTCGAGCCTCTCCCGGGCATCGAGATCCTGGACGTCGGGACCAAGATGGGAGATGGCCAGGCGGATATCGGTGCCCTGCGGTTGCACAACGTGCGCATCCCTCGAGTGCACATGCTCGCCAAGCGACAGTACGTCACCAAGACCGGCGAGTACGTCAAAGTCGGATCAGGAGGGAAGTCCTCGGCAAAGCTGGCCTATCTGACCATGCTGCAGACCCGCGCGGGGATGGTGAGCGGCAGCGGAGCCGTTCTGTCTGAGGCGGCTACGATTGCGATTCGGTACTCGGCTGTGAGGAAGCAGGGGTTCGTTGAGCCCTCCAAGGCGCAGTTCACGTCTGACCAGAACAAGATCATCGATTACCCCGTCCAGCGCCACAGGCTTCTCAAGGCTCTGTCCCAGGCGATTGTGATGAAGGCGTCGGGGATCCGCATGCAGAGCCTGATGATGGAGGCGAACATGGAGGACCTTACCGAGCTGCACGCCACCAGCTCGATTCTCAAGGCTCACTGCACGACCCTCGCGTCCCATGGAATCGAGCAGATGCGCAAGTGCTGCGGGGGTCTCGGGTACCTCAGCTCCGCGGGCGTTAGCGAGCTCTTTTGCTGGTGGGTGGGACCGTTCGAGACCGCGGAGGGCGACCCGACGGTGCTGACGCTGCAGACGGCGAGGTTCTTGATCAAGTCGTACCAGGCCGCAAAGAAGGGAGAGCCTCTCCCGTCGATGACCTCGATCCTCTCGAGACTGAAGGACCCTGCCTTCAACCCTCTCAAGCAGGGCCGTCCTGCTAGGGCCACCGCCGAGGCCATCGGACAGTGCAACCTGCAGGCCCTGATGGACATGATGGAGTACCGCTCCCTGGTTTGCACGTCCCTTGCCGGGTCGAGGATGGAGGAATCCCT
>Ga0075012_10006350_pt1 | contig 10727 bp, 8 predicted proteins | sample All_14_2_FD_71474 | JGI IMG/M metagenome (GOLD analysis project Ga0075012, IMG submission 71474) | Freshwater microbial communities in response to fracking from Pennsylvania, USA - Allegheny Zone_MetaG_DW_15 | ecosystem: Environmental > Aquatic > Deep subsurface > Groundwater > Drilled... | reverse complement strand
TGATTCATCTTCATCGACCCGATCTCGGCCGCGAACGAGGAGGCCGACCTCCCTGCCAGCAGGACGGCTGTGATCACCACCGCGAACTCGCGCAAAACCGCAATCGCGATCAGCTCAACTGCAAAAACGTCGAACCCGAACTGTTGCAGCAGGTCGGCACCGATGAAGGCCACCACGGCACCAATGAAAAAGTTCGTCACGGCCACGATCGGTATGGCGTCGAGCCCTGAACGCTCGGCCTGACTGACCCACGCGGCCCACCGGATTCGCTCCGGATGTTTCAGAGCCGCCCCGGTCGCCGTGACCAACCGCCCCAGGAACGCCAGCGAAAGCATGCCTTCGGCACCGATATCGCCGACACCTCGGCCGACCTTGGCGAACATTCGGGTGATCGGATCCGACCGGCGCGGTGCCGGCGCGCTTTCGCGTTCCAGGGCCTCGACCATCGCATAGATGCGCCCGGCCTCAGGTCGACCATCCCATGCACCGGCCGGAATGTTGAACCCGGTGGCCTGAACGAGGGTCATCGCGGCCGCGGTATCGAACCGGCCCATATCGCGGGTGTCCAGCGCGCTTATGCTACGCCCTTCAAGCTCAGCCTCAAGACGACCTGAGAGACGCCCCAGTTCCCTGGTCGTCCAGTCGCCGCTCAGACGCAGGATGACGTCACCTGCCTCCTCGTCGATCTGGAAGTTTGCCTTGGCCATGCCTAACCCTAGAGCGACCGGGCTTCATTGCCCACGACCAAGTCAATCGCGGAGGAAGAACGCAGCTCGGCCGTATTCGTTCGGCCACGCTTCCGAGAATGCACAGGATAGCCACCGACAGGACCCGTCTTTCTCGCACGGCTTCGCCGCGCCTATCTCAGATAGTTGAGCAGGGATACGTCACGCAGTTGGCTCACCACCTGGGCCGAGGCTTGGATCGCGATCTGCGACAGTTGCAGGTCCGTCAGGGCCTGGGCCATATCGGCGTCGGTCTTGCCGGCGATCAGCTCCTCCAGTGCTGACTTCTGGTCATTCTGGGATTTCACGATGGCGTCGACCCGGTTCTGCATCGACCCGTTGCGCGCGGCCAGATCAGTAACGTTGGTGTAGGCTGCATCAAGGCGTGTGAGTTGGGCCGAAAGGAAGTCGCGCGCCGACTCGGACACCGGCCCATCAATGGCGGTCGCCGCGTTGAATATCTGGATATCCCGGAAGATCTCGAACAGTGGCTGTCCTGCTTCATCGGCCAGAAAGCCGGTCTCCATCGTCGTGCCCTCGTCCAGGCGCGAGGCCTGCCGCAAGGTGTCATTGGTGAAAAGGGAGGCGGCATCCGGTGCCGCGGCCAGGTCAGCCAGCGTCATGATCGGAACCGGGGCCGTCTCCGAATTTCCGCCGGAAAAAAGATATCGACCCTGATGCTTTGTATTGAGGCCGTCCTGACTGATCTGGAACTGGGCCTGCATCTCCTGCATCAATCCGTCCAGCCGGCCGGCTGCCAGGGCATTGGCGATGGCCTCGCGGGCACCGGACACGCCCTGCCCTATCCGGTCGAACGCCAGATCCTGTGATGTCAGCCGTGCAGCGACAGCCTCACCCGTGTCGATGAACCCCTGAATCCGGGCCTGGCCCGACTTGAAGGCCGTCAGGCTTTCCGAGGCTCGCCCGAACCCGGACAGACTTGTCGCGTTTTTCTGGGTCGAGACGCGCGTCTGTGCATCCTGAGCCCGGGTCTGGGCCGACATCAGATCCAGCAAGGCCGACTGATAGTTTCCAAAGGTCGAGACGCGCGTCATCAGATCATCCCCAGAAGCGTGTCGTACATTTCCCGCGCCGCCTGGATCAGCCGTGCGGAGGCATTGAAGGCCTGCTGATATGTCGTCATCAGCACCAGTTCCTCGTCCAGGTTCACGCCCTCCTGGGCCTGCTGCCGGGCCGAGGCTTCGCCATACAGAGCGACGGCGCTGGTCTTGCGGCTTTCGGCCAGGGCCGCCTTGCCGCCGATGTCGCCGGACAGTTCGGCTGCATAGCGCGAGATCGAGGTGGTGCCACCGATCGAATCGCCTGCTGCCATGAAGGTCGCCGTCCGCTCCCCAGCGTCGGCCAGCGCCAGCGCCCCTCGCCCGTCTCCGGTCGACAGCCCGGCTGTCCCCACGCTCGCCGTCCCGTCGAAGGTCGCGAGCGCGAGCCTGGACGGGCTCTGACGAATATCGCTGCGCAGGCTGAACCCGTCCGCCCGCGAGGCCCGGACCCCGGCCCCGATCCCGAACAGTTCGGTCACAGACAGTCCCGACGGCACCTGGGTCGTACGATCTTCCAGCACAGACAGACGCTCGGGCGGATTGCCGGACGCCGTGAAGGTCAGCGCGCCAGAGGCATTCAGCGAAAAGGCTCCGTAGCGCCCGACGCCCGTGGTCGTATCATTCAAACCCGCGATCAGGTCCCCAACCGTTCCGCCCGCCGGGATCGCCACCGTCAGATCACGCGAGCGGGCACCCTGGGCTCCGGTAAAGCGGAACGTGACGGTTTCGCCGGCCGTGAACCCATGCGCCGACGCTGTCGTCATTCCCTGGTCAAACAGTGCCAGGCGGTCTGTCGAGACCAGGTCATTCAGCCCGAAGTAGTGCGAGAAGCCGCGTCCGGCCTTGTCACTGGGCGACGTTGCGCCGTCTGCCACGACCACGCCGTTGGTACCACTGGCCGAGACCGACAACACGCCGCCGCTGAAACTCGCCGTCGCTGTCCCGCCCAACTGTGTGTTCAAGACAGACAGGAAGGTCGCCGGGGTGGCGGCGGCTCCATTCACGGTCATGGTCGAGCCGCTGAAGACGATGTCAGCGCGCGCCTGCACCACGCCGGACGTATTGGTCACGGCGACCGTCGTTTCGCCCGTGAATCCGGCCAGCGCGCCTTCCAGTGACTGCCCCACATTGCGCCCGGTCAGGGTCGTCGGTGCCGGTACCGAGGACGAGCCGTTGTGCGCCCGGTTCAGTTCATCGGCGACACGTGTCATCAATTCCGCCAGACGCTCCGCCGCTTGCGGGGCCTCGACGTCGCGCAACTCGACCAGTCCCTTGATCTCTCCGGACGTCACGTTTTCCAGAAGGGGCTTCTTCAACCCTCTCGGCTCGGTGATCCAGATTTCGTTGAAGCTGGTCTCGGCATTCACGGTCCCGGCACGGCTGTATTCCAGCGTAGCGTGCCCCTCACCGGCCAACAGGGCTCCAGCACCGGTTCGGATGGATACACCGCCAACCGAACGAACCGTCACCCGGATGTCCATCAGTTCGGCCAGTTGCCCGATCAGGGCCGACTGAGAAGTCTCGGCACCGGAGGCGTCGCCTCCGGTCGAGGTGGCACGCGCGATCTCGACATTCAGGGCCTCGATCTGTTGCAGCAGACCATTGCCACGCTCGACCGCACTCTGGATGCGGCCGTCGGCGTCCTCGCGAACAGACTGCATCTGGGTGGCGATACGGCTGGACTCGTCGAACAGCCCCTGGACCCGGAACAGGGCCTCCTGCCGTCGTGGCGACGATGTCGGGTCCTCCGATGCCGCCGCAAAGGCGGAAAAGACCTGGTCCACCTGTGAAAAGAAGCCGCTGTCGCTGCCCGGATCGCCAAACATGGCCTGGATCCGGTCATAGAGCTCGTAGCGAACAGTCTGGCGTGCCGACTCCGACCCGGCATTCATACTGGCCGATTGCAGGAACCTGTCCGTCGCCAGCCGGATGCGCGTCACTTCGACGCCAACGCCGACGCCCTGGCTCGACTGGCTCTGCTGTTCGGCGATCTTGCGGACATAGCCGGGCGTATTGACGTTCGAAACATTGTCCGAAATCACGCGCAGCTGCGCCTGGGCCGCTCCGATGCCCGAGTTGGCCGTGTTCATGATGGCGTTCAGCGACATCAGAAGGCCTCCCTGGTAGCCACGCCCGGCAAGCCCTGCCCGCCCGCATGCGTATTTTGCCCGGCGTCCGGAACGATCCGGGCAGCCAAGATATTGATTTCACTGAGTATCGAAAAATGAACCAGGCTCATGATGTCGTCACTGCGCAAGGCATAGGCCAATCCGCCTCACCGACAGGCTCGGTCCATTCCTAATGGCTACCGCCCTGCAGAGAGGCCCGGTCAGACACCGTCTCCGCAATGCCGGGCAAAAACGGTCCCGACACGGCAAGTTTGACCTTCACCTCTCCAGGATCACGCCCTGAGGGTTCGCCACTTTAAGTCTATTTTTCCGCTGCTTATTCTCAAAAAGTCGTCTGGCCCGCGACTTGCGATACGGTTCTGGAACCCTTGGGCGCAGCAGGCGCCGCCGTACCTTTCGCGTCTGGCGACCCATGTCCGCTGCAAGTCTGATGTCCAGCCTGCCTGTCATCGCCGCCACAGACATGGCGACGCCCGGTGGCGCGTCCGGTATGACGACAACAGTGACGGGCGATAATTTCGCCGGGCTAATTGATGCTGCACTGGCCGACGACCCAACGGCCGACGCCGGTTCTTCTGATGCATCTGAGGCTGTGGGCGAGCCTTCTTACGACACGGTGGCGCCCGCCGCTAACGCCTTCTTCTCGCCGATCCTGGTCACGCCTGCAGTCGTTCTGGCCGAGTCCGCGCCGGTTGCCGATGAGGCGCCTGCCCTCGAACAATCCGCAGGCAATCTGTCCAGCGAGCAGTCTTCGGCCGAGGTCATGGTCAACACACCGTCGCTGCCGACAGATACTGCCACAGGGCCGTCCATTTTGCCTCAGGCCCCCGTTTCTGAAGCCGGTGGACCGAAAATCGGGAACCATCCCACGCCAGAGACGCCCGAAGTCCTGCCGGACATTGACGCGGTCCCCCCTGCGCTTGCGGCCACCGAAGGCGATACTGCCATTGTTGCACCATCGCCAGCCGTCATGGCCGCTGTCGTGGCCCAGGCCGGGCCGAGACAGGACGTCCAGGCCGCGCCGCCCAAGCGCACCTCGCCCCCGCCGGTGGATAAGGCTGGGTCCAAGCCCCGCGCCACAGCAGGCGACGGTCCCGAGGTCCTCTACGGACCGGGCGGCGCTGGCGACATCAGCACGGACGGCACCCGTCCTCGCCCCGGACTCGAGGTGCGGCTGGATGGACTAGCCGGTCGCCAGGCCCAGATTCAAACCCAGGCCCAAACTAATGCTGCGGCCCTGGCAACGGCTCTGACCGAAGCCACGATCAACACGCCCGAGACACCCGGCGTCACCCCGGGACAGGCCGAAAACTTACCGGCGGCCGATACCGCTCCCGTCGTCGCCCATGAGGTTCTGTCCGGCATCTCGCATTCGGCAATCCAGGCCACAGCCCAGATCGCGGCACAGATCGTACGCAAGCTGGAAGGCCGCTCTACCCGGTTCGAAATGGCCCTCACGCCCGATGATCTGGGCCAGGTCGATGTCAGCATCTCGATAGACGCAGACGGCCAGCTCGCTGCGCGCCTGGCCTTCGACAATCCGCTGGCGGCCCTCGATCTTCGCGGTCGCGCCGACGAATTGCGGCGCCAGCTTGAAGAGGCCGGCTTCCGCCTCGCCGAGGACGCCCTGCAATTCGCCGAACGGGATCCGTCCTCGCGCCGCGACGGCACCTTCGACCAACGCAGCCGCCAGGCCTTCGTCCGATCCGGCCGCCTTGCCGAAGACGCCGATATCGAGATCAGCGCGCCGGTCGCGGGTCGCTGGATGTCCCTCTCCCTGACGCCTGATCGCGTCGATGTGAAAGTCTGAGTGATGGTCGACGCCGTCTCCACCTCTACAGCCACGAACCGGATCAACTCCGGATCGGCACTGCTGACCTCGAATTTCGAGACCTTCCTAAGCCTGCTGACCGCCCAGCTGAAGAACCAGGACCCCCTTTCACCGGTCGACTCCAACCAGTTTACGGCTCAGCTGACCCAGATGGCGGGTGTCGAGCAGCAGTTGCTCACCAACGATCTGCTCACCAGCCTGCTGGCCGGCCAGCAGACCGGCGGTCTGGCCGGCGCGGCCAACTATATCGGCAAGGAAGCCACCGCGGCCTGGTCTGCGACCCGCCTTACAGAGGGTGAGGCGACCTGGAGTTATGAGCTGGCCGGCGACGCGACCGACGTGAAGCTTCAGGTGCTGGATGGCACGGGCAAGGTCGTCTGGGAAGGTGCCGCCGATGATCGGACCACCGGTCTGCATGACTTCACCTGGGACGGCCAGACATCCGCAGGCGGCCAGCTAGAGGATGGCGGCGTCTACACCCTGAAGGTAACCGCCACGAACGGCTCAGGTGCAGCGATCGACAGCCAGGTTTTGATGCGCGGCCGCATCACGGGCGTCGAGCTCTATGACGGCGAACCCTACCTCACGGTCGGTAACTCCATCCTGCCGCTCTCCAGTGTGATTGCGCTGGAAGAGGCGTCAGCCACGACCTCAGCCACGAACAGCACCGGTGATCAGGATGGCCTGCTGTCCTCGGTCGCCTCCGCCCTCAACCCCTTGAAGATGTTTTCGTAAGGATCCCCTCGGATGAGTATCAACAGCGCCCTGCTGGCCGGCGTCTCCGGCCTCACAGCCAACTCCGCCGCGCTCGCCGCGATCTCGCAGAACATCGCGAACGTGAACACCGTTGGATACAAGCGTTCAGCGGGCGAGTTCGCCACCGTCGTGAACACCCAGAGCAACGGCACCGGCTATTCGGCCGGCGGTGTTCAGGCTGCAGCTCGCCATTTCGTCAGCCAGAACGGTCAGCTCCAACGCACGACCTCGTCCACGGACCTCGGCATCGCCGGTCAGGGCTTCTTTGTTGTGACAGAAAAGCCTGAGGGCCTTGCTGTGACAGACTCGCGTCTTTTCACGCGTGCGGGGGCCTTCCGTGTTGATGATCTCGGCTATCTGAAGAATACGGCGGGCCTGTATCTCCAGGGCTGGCCGGTCGACTCCAACGGCGACATCCTGACCGATCCGTCAGATCTGACGCGTCTGCGCACCATTAACGTTGGTTCAGTCGGCGGGACGGCCGAAGCCACCACGCGCGTCCAGCTTAACGCCAACCTGAAGTCCAGCCAGGCGATCTCCATCGAAGCCTCCGATGCCGCGGCAACCCCTGTCGGGGCCTCGGCCTATGATCCTTCGACCAATTCCATGGCCATGTGGGACGCCGAGACCGGAGCCGGCGTGAAACCTGATTTCGAGCTGACCATTCCCGTTTCCGACTCCAAGGGCGGACAACGCACGATCGCCATCTCCTTCCTGAAGAGCACCACACCGAACCAGTGGTTCGCCGAGATCCGAGCCGTTCCGGCCTCCGACGTCATCACAGGCACGGGCCTGACCAATGGCCAGCTCAAAACCGGGCTGGTGGCCTTCACCCAGGACGGTCGTCTCGACGTGGACGCCATGGAAGCCCTTGGTGCCCAGGCCCTGTTCGCTGATCCGGCCAACGCCACCCTGACCTTCGGGTCCTCGTCGAGTGCTGCCCCGGCTGCGGGCGTGGCCAACTGGGCGACGGGCCTGGGCATCGATGAACAGTCGCTTGCGTTCGACCTGACGGCAGCCGCTGGCGGCCTGACTCAGTATGACAGCGCTTCTGTTGTTCAGGCCGTCCTGTCCAACGGCACTGCCTTCGGCAACCTGTCCGAGATCAAGATCGATGAGAAGGGCTTCGTCACCGCCATCTTCGACAATGGCGTTACCCGCCAGATCGCACAGGTCGCCCTGGCGACGTTTCCAAGCCCTGACAGCCTGACGGCCGCCAGCGGCAATGCCTACCGCGTCAGCCAGAACTCCGGCACCTATAACCTCAAGGCGGCAGGCAGCGGCGGTGCGGGTCTGATCGGTGCCTCCCAGCTTGAGGCCTCGACGGTCGATCTCTCCACCGAGTTCACCGGCCTGATCACGACCCAGCGGGCCTATTCCGCCTCGTCCAAGATCATCACAACGGCCGACGAAATGCTGGCTGAATTGATCAGCATCAAACGCTGATCGCCCAGTAACTAGTCGTTAGTCACAATGAATCGTCGCTTTACTCGAGGTTTACAGGGCGTTCCGGCAGGTAGGCACATTATTCCTTCCTTCACCACGACGCTTAAATGGACCTTAGTCGCGGCCGGCTACATTCAAACCTCGATGGTGGTGATGAATGAGGCTTAAGCCCATGTTGCAAGAGCGACGCCTGAACAATAAAGGCGAACAATACGTGGTCGGACCGACAGGCACGCCCCTTACCCTGAACGACTTGCCGCCTCCGAATACGGACCGGTGGGTCATCCGCCGCAAGGCCGAGGTTGTTGCCGCCGTCCGCGGTGGCCTGCTCAGCCTTGAGGATGCCCTGACCCAGTATCGCCTGACGGCCGAGGAATTCCTCGCCTGGCAAAAAGCGATCGACAAATGGGGCATGCAGGGCCTGCGCACGACGCGGATCCAGCACTACCGCAACTAAACGGCGCTACTCGCTGGCGATAGAAGGGCCGCTTCCGGCGACGGGGGCGGCCCTTGTCGTTCTGGCCGGGCCTCGAAATCGGCACAGCGCACCGCTATATGGCCGCCATGACCGTTCTTGAGGACATCTGTCCGGTTCCCGACATCGCCCGTCCTGACATGGATGCGGCGGTCGCAGCCGCTCGCGCAGCTGTCGGCCTACCTGTCGGTGCACGCGTGGTGGCGGCCATGTCCGGCGGGGTCGACTCCACTGTCGTCGCGGCCCTGCTGCACAAGGCCGGCTATGAGGTCGTTGGTGTGACGCTGCAGCTCTACGACCACGGCGCGGCCCTGAAGAAGAAGGGTGCCTGCTGTGCCGGTCAGGACATCCATGACGCCCGGCTGGCGGCCGAGACGCTGGGCATCCCCCACTACGTTCTCGACTACGAAAGCCGTTTCCGCGACGCGGTGATCGACCAGTTTGCCGACAGCTACCTGCGCGGCCAGACGCCGGTTCCGTGCATCCGCTGCAACCAAACGGTCAAATTCCGCGACCTTCTGGACGTCGCGCGTGACCTGGGTGCCGAGGCCATGGCGACAGGTCACTATGTGCGTCGTTCTGTCGTCGGCAATCGGCCACAGATGCGCAAGGCGATCGATCACTCGCGCGACCAGTCCTACTTCCTGTTCGCAACCACGGCGGATCAGCTTGATTATTTGCGTTTCCCCCTGGCCGACCTGGAAAAGCCCCAGGTGCGAGGTGTGGCGGCCCAGCTTGGCCTGCGCATTGCAGCCAAGCCGGACAGTCAGGACATCTGCTTCGTACCTTCCGGCGACTATCGCACCCTCATCGACCGGCTGCGTCCGCAGGGGCGCGAGGCCGGCGAGATCATGCACATGGACGGACGTGTCCTGGGCACCCACAGCGGGATCACTGACTATACGATCGGCCAGCGTCGTGGACTGAATGTCGCCGTGGGCGAACCCCTGTTCGTTACGAAGCTGGACCCGGACAACCGCCGCGTCATCGTCGGTCCGCGCGAGGCCCTGCTGACCGCATCCCTGACACTGGATGAAACCAACTGGCTGGGCGATGAAGCCGGCATCACGATCGCCGCAGAGGCGGGCGCGCCGGTACTGGCGCGCGTCCGCTCGACCCGGCCGCCCTCGCCCGCGCGGCTGGCCCTTGTTGACGGCCTCGTCTCGGTAATCTTCGAGACCGGCGAGGAAGGCGTGGCTCCCGGTCAGGCCTGCGCCCTCTACGATCCGGCCGATCCGGACCGCCTGCTGGGTGGCGGCTTCATCCAGACGACGACCGCCGTTGTCTGATCATCATCCCCTTGCAATGCGTCCGGGACTGCCGGACGACATGCTGTACCTGCGCGCCGACTATCCGCGCGCACGCTGGGACGAACCGTCCCTGAACGAAGTTGCGAAGCACTGGCTCCAGATGCACATCGGCTTCCGTCGGCATCAGGCCCATATGGAAGAATTGGCCGGCCTGTGGCGCGCCGGACGGCTAGACGTCCCGAACCTGCATCGCCGTCTGATCCCTGCGGTCCAGCAGTTCCTGCAGCATCTGGATGCCCATCACAGGATCGAAAGCGGCCACTATTTTCCCGCCATGCGCAACCTCGAACCGCGGATCGCCCCGGGCATCGATCTGCTGGATCGCGACCATGACGTGATCCACGGCCGGCTTGAGGCCCTGTTCCACGAGGCCTCGACATTTCATAGAGTCGTGTCCACAGGGGATACTGCGGGCGCGTCTGATGCCGCCCATCGGCTTTCAGACACGATTACGGTGGGCGCACCGCACCTGCTACGTCACCTGGAGGACGAGGAGGATATCGTGATCCCTCTTATCGCCCTTCGCGGCGACCCATTCGCGGGCCGGCACTAGGGAAGCCTGACCTCAAAAGCTTTCAGGCGGCGTCTTCGTCCCGAGGCATCATTTCGCCGACCGTGGGCCGGTTCTCGGAACGGGTCATGACGATGTCGCGGGCCTTCACCATCTCGTTGCAATGACCGCAGGCGATCTTCGGCTCCAGCGGATGGCCGCACGTCTGGTGGAGCAATTCGATGCCGGCGTCACAATCGGCATAGACATGCTTGGCACCCCATCCGTGCAGGGTGACGAGCACAGCCAGCAGGTCCTTGCCCTTGGCAGTCAGGACATATTCATTTCGCGGCGGCCGCTCCGAGTAGAGCTGCGGCTCAAGCACCCCGTGTTGCACCAGCGACTTCAGCCGCGCGGCCAGCACATTGCGCGCCAGGCCCAGTCTTTCCTGCCACTGCTCGAACCTGCGTACGCCCTGAAAGGCGTCCCGGATAACCAGTAGCG
>Ga0075012_10006348_pt1 | contig 10729 bp, 5 predicted proteins | sample All_14_2_FD_71474 | JGI IMG/M metagenome (GOLD analysis project Ga0075012, IMG submission 71474) | Freshwater microbial communities in response to fracking from Pennsylvania, USA - Allegheny Zone_MetaG_DW_15 | ecosystem: Environmental > Aquatic > Deep subsurface > Groundwater > Drilled... | reverse complement strand
GCCTCATCCAGGGCGCGCCAGAACTGCCGAGCGGAGAGACATCCAAAGGTTAGATATGGACTCAGGGCGGTTGTTGACGGACCGGGCTCAAACTGACAAGGCGAGGAGTCTGGCTTCGAGAACCGCTTGACCCAGTTGGGGTTCTCCCCCACGCGCTTGTTCAGCCTTTGTAAAGCTTCTGCTTCGCCCCCCGGGAACCACACATGTCCAATACTCGTCACATCGGGCTTGATGCCGACAATGTCCCAACACGAACGGGACATCGACAGGTCACTGGGAGGGCGCGGAAGGACCTCGGGCGCGGCGGCAGGGAGGGGAACGCCGCCGAGCTGGCCAAACTCTCCAAGAAACGCTTGGTAAGACGATGGCCTGCGACTCGAGTACTTGGACATGGGGAACAGGGTGTGAGACGCCGTCGTCTCCACGACGATGCCGCTCTTCGTCGCAAGGTCAGTGACGAAATGATCCCTTTTCTTCCCATACGGTTCGACTTCTTCTTTCTCAAACAACAGATGGGTCACTCGATGCTGCTTCCAGAGCGATGGGAACAGGTCTTCAGGGGAACCTTCAAGGAGGACAAGTCTTTGCTCAGAGTTGAGCTTTCGAATAGACACATCCAGGTCGTCCAAAGATTCGCACAGAAACCGTAGAGGGACGTATCCGCACCGTCCAACGCCGCTTCCCGCCTTTGTGGTCTCTACCTGTGAGGGCTGGAGGAAGACGGGGTCCAGCACAAACACCATGAGAAGCCGGACATTCTCGCTAGCGCTCGCAAGAGCTCTCGCGCGCAGCAGGGCGGGATTGTCATGGAGGCGCAGGGCTTTCCTGAACCAGTAGAGCACTGTGGTCGTGGCGGGCTTCTCCATCTTCGATCCTTTCCCTCAACGCATCAGCCAATAAACCTTCAGTACAACTACCGGTCGGTGGACACACGACGTGCAATCAGAATATGAGCAAAGACAGCACCTCGGACACACACGTATCAAATCGACCGAGACGCTTATGATAGAGCCGACGCAGACAGATGAAGTACTTGTTTGCGGTTGAAGTGTAGTTCACTCAATCGAATGGCACTTGATCTAGTCGAGCGCTGAGGCCACTGAGCTAACTATGTAAATAGCGGCCGTCCTTAACCAAGGAGGGAGCAGAACAAGTAGCGAATCAACGAGAAGAGTACTATTGCATAACCAATTGGGGGATTCCACGCAATCCATCCAAAGCATTCGTTGAATACATATCAAAGGAAATAAGGAGAGGTGAGGAAGGCAACGAACGACGGTCACAAGCAACCAGTTAAGGAAAGCTTTGCTCAAGGGCCATCGACCAATGTCTGTGACATGAGACAGACCAGAAAGTGGTTAAAGCAGCCATTTTTCTGACTATTTTGACATCATCGCAACACTTGTGACGTCACGAAGTCACGATGGAATTTCAATTTGGGGCACGGCACGGACTATGTACCGCGGTAGGAATACGATGTACCGCGGTATTCACTTCTACCACGGGTACATAGATCGTACTCAGCTCACTCTCACAGCTCACAGTCACAGTCACAATCACAACTCACTTCGTCATCTTCATCAGTCATTCATCTAATCTACTTCTGACACGCGTCATTGCATCGCCCGAGGACCACGATCAGGATCTGATATCGCCTTTCTCCTATTCTTCGACCTTTGCTTTATCGTTTGTTTGGCCTTCATTTGTTGTTTGGTCGAAATTCTGCGAAGCGAGGCGAAGGTGTTTCACTTTGCAAATACAATAGGGAAACAAACAGCCTTATCGCACAACCGTATATCATGTTCCGATTCGAGGAGGATGCCTTCCTTCGCAAGGGCGGGGACTACTCCCGCAACTGTCTCTCGTTTGAGGAGGAAGAGGAACTTGCAGCGAGACTCGCGGATAGGATTCCCAGCATATCGATACCGGCGAGCGTCCCGACGGCTCGGACAGTATTCATTAGCGCCGGCGGGAAGTGCACTGAGCCACTAGTGCGGAGTTTTGCTAAAGAACCTTCGAGCTGGTCCTCAAACTCAGTGGGTCAATATGGTACGTGCATTTCATCCATTGTTCAGAAGTGTTATTCTCAAAAGCTAACTACCAAGGTAACAAAATATCAGCTCTTGTGGATGGTCAATTGACAGCCTTTATCTGCCCCTCAGAGAGACGACCCGCGAAGGATCCCCTGGCTGCGGCGGTTGAACAAGAAAGATCGGCCGCAAAGTATTTGGTGGAATGCTGTGCCAAGCAAGAGACCACGCTGGTGATTCTGTGCACGAGCCCAGCGCGTGAGCAGCCTGAAGATTTTGACGTGCGAAAGCTCTCGAATGGTTTTATGAATGATGCTTCAGTAAGGGAGCTGAATTTGGAGACTGGAAGGCTGGTGACTTCGTTCGCCGCCGCCATCATGGAACAGGCAACGCTTCGATCCATACCAGCAATCTGCTTCATCGCTCCGCGCGAGGCGGTGCTGTCACGTGAGACGCTAGATGTATTTGCTGAGCTTATTTTCACCTCGCCCTTGTTCGCAACTGTCAAAGATCAGGCGTTATCACAGAGAAGAACGTGGACTTCGGTCGCGATCAAGACGGATGAAAAGGATATGAGGAGGTTTGAACCCGAAGGTATGTTCATGTAACCGAAAGAAACTGTTTATAAATTATTGAATATTACATTTGATGCATCCCTAACCTTTCATCCAACCGATCATACTGCCCTTTTACCGAGTTTGGTTCATTTGACGAAGTACAACGTAGTCGTTATGCAACTCATATCCCCAGTCTTCTGTCCGAACTACATTCAACGCGGCTGATGTAGCAACAATCTTGGTTAGTCTTCTCCACTAGTATCGTGTCATCCACCATTTTAGAGGAAACTTACGGTATTCTGCGACGCGCACTCCAGTATAGTCGAACGTGGTTCCATCAGAGTTAGGAATAAACGTCCATCTGAGGTCTTGATTCGCCGCGATATTACCTAAAGTGCTCCAATAGCTGCCGTCCCCGAGGAACTTGGTTTCCGCGCGCATCCCATTATATTTGAACTCTAACTGCCAAGTCGTGTTGATGAGCTCGTGGCGAGTGATGCGGTCTTTTGTGGCTCGAACTGCTGCGTAGACATACGAGCATTTCCATTTAGAGGGATATAAAGCGCCCCAGCCACCGATCCGCTTTGGCTGACTCAGTTCAAGTGCGCGTTGGAACTCGCTCTTTTCAATAAACGAGGTCATGGTCACATCCCGGAGAGTGAGAACCTGTTTGATCTCCTTGAGACTGAGTTTGACCTCAGAAGGATAGAGCGCGTACGGATACAGCATTTCTGGCTCGTATTCGCCGTTGTTATGAACAATTTTAGGTACGTTTTTCTTGTTCCGCCAAAGCAGTGCGCATTGGTGTTTCCATATGACGTCCTCGTCTACTGCCTTCCGCCACTCCTTGCAGACTGCGGCGCAGCGTTTGAGCGTCTTGACGCCGACAAAGGGGAAAACGTGCCCAGTGAGCACGCCCGCGGGAAGTGCAACAACCTGGCGCTGCGAGGCGGCAGCAGAGTCCATCCTGGGTCCTCGAAAGGGCTGTGAATCCAAAGAAAAGTTCGTGAACCCTTGATCTCTCCCGAGCACCGTTCCAATACTGAACCGCTTCTGCTTCTCTAAAGCCCTAAGAACGCGACCCTATACCTGCGAGCAATGAACCGGGAGGTGTACAAGGACTTAAAGTCTCTAATCTCACCACCCTCCGCTCCGCAACCCCAACAACTAACCGAAAAGAGCACAACGAAATTAAAATCGATCAAAGAGCCTCTAAAGTCGTTCTTTGGTCAAGGTTTTGCCGAGTAGTATGATGCATGTGGATGTAAGTAAGTGAGCGAGAGAAGATTATCCTCGTCGTCAACCTCTCTCCTCCCCGAAGAAGCTATATGCTACAAAAGTGGAGGTGGAGGAATGGCACTCATTCTCGAAGGAGGAGAAGCAAAATGAGGAACAAGGCAGGTTACGTACCTTGGTATCTTTTCGTAAGGGTATTGAAATTGACTATTGTACTACAATACGTTTACGTACCCAAATTGTCTACCCTGGTACCTCCAGTTCACGACTTTCATCATGAAGGACAACGCAACAGGAGCATTTTTTCACTCCTCTCTCATCAGCGCCAACTGAATACGCACGCTCCATACGGCTTGCTTGTGTAAAGGAATCGTCTTACCTACGGCAGGTGTGTATATGATTTGCTGGCGAGCATCAAAATTCAAGCAAGAGACTATTCCCTCCCGAAGAATCACCTAAACGGTCATTGACTGGGAAAGTTAGACGGCAAAGCTGGACAGGACTTTAAGCACTGAAGATCGCATTTAAGTCACGCACGAACGACCAACGGTCCGTTTGTCCTGTCTCAGATCATTCAGAAGCAGTTAATGATCAAGCCTATTCGCCGCCTTGTATTTTGGCCTGTTCAGCAACGTTGTGAGACAGCTACCTCTACAGCTTGGAGGACTGCGGAGTACGTCCTGAGTTTAGAGACTGATCTGCACCAACCTACGTTGTCGTCCAATCTCGCCCGTTGTTCTTTTCAAATAGATGCTGAGGGAAAAAATGAGCAATTCTCCAACAACGTCAACGCAAACGACGATGGATCCCCTCGTGCGGGAAAAGCTCGTCGCCAAGTTCAATCGCGCAGTCGAGTACATCACTACAAACCCGGCATCGGATAAGGTCACACCACAGCTTCAGCTTACCTTCTACTCGCTGTTTAAGCAAGCCACGGTTGGGCCGAACCGGACACCCGCGCCTAGTCGCGTGCGGATGGTCGATAGACTCAAGTGGCAGGCGTGGAAAGACTTGAAGAACCTGTCGTCTGAGAAGGCGATGATACGCTACTTGAATAGGCTGAAGGAAGAGGACCCTGAATGGAAGGAGAAGTCCAAGCAACCCATAAAAGTTCACCTGAGGTCTAAACTCTAAAGGATGGTGTATTCTTTCATGCCTTATGTATCAGAATCTAGAATCTGTAACAACAAATACTATGTACTGCAGTTTGAAAGTCCAATAGGCCGGTACTCTCTTACTCGGTCCTTAGAGGTACTCGTACATGAGCAAAGAAAGAGCAAAGGGAGGCTTTCCAGCATGTACCACGGGGTACCGCCAAGGTCTCAAGGACACATCCAATCATAAATAGATACTTTGAGGAGAAGATCTTCGCAATAGACAGAATCAGGGCTTTCGGTAGGCACCGCGGCTGCCGTACGACACTGCTTGATGTTGGAGATCCATTGAACCGCTCTTGGAATAGACGTTAAAGTTAGATTCACCGATTGTTTGTCCTATAAACCTTGTTTCGTTTAGTTTGAGGTAATAGAGTTAGGCAGTTCTCGGCCCCAGGTGGCGTTTCGTCACGCATTCTATGCAGGATTGATAGACAAAGACTCCTCCTTTACTTGAGGAAGAAGATACTCTTGAGGTTGATTGTCGATTTCCCTGATTGCCGAGCAATCTAGCGAACAGAGAAGCGCAACCAACAGCGAGGGTTCTCGAGCGACTATAGAGGATTAGGAGAAGAGAACGAATACTAGGTCTCACTAGTATCTTATTAGCCATAAAAGCAGAAAGGAAGGGGCGAGTCTTACCTCCCATGCCTCAGGTATTAGCGGAGTAGTAAGGATTCGGTTAGATAAAAACCATGTCCACCGCAAGCGGACTTCCGTCTCGGGAGAGGCTGAAAGAGCTCCTCACGACCAGGGACTTTGCGACGTTGACCGCGATCCCCTATGAGCAAGACGGGAAACACTTGGAGCGGCTTAAAGATCTCTTTGAGGCGCTTTCGACCCAAAGACCACCAAGCGCTGATACGTTCCAGAGCGCCGAGGATGTGGTCGCTATGGTAAAGTTTACTCTTCGATGTGTCAGCCTTTACCAGTGGAGCTTGGGGCTGCTTGATTTTGATTCAAAGGCAAACTCTGTAGACACCCGGTACACGTTTGCTTCCTTGCAAGCATGGCTTGCGAGAACGATTGAGGTTTCGGTGCAGCACGAACAAGCGGAAGCGATACTCGACATCTGGCAAGCGATGCAGCGTTTGGGGGGGTTCCTTGCAGACAAGCCGAAGGCACTCGGCCATTTCGAGCCGCTCCTGACCAGCCTTGCACTGCAAGATCTTCAGATGAGAAGCGACGTCGTTTCTGACATGTTGCGCTTGCTTTCCAGAGATGCAGCTCTACTCGCGACGTTCGCGCACAACAATCTGGAATGTGGAGCGATCGCCATTCGGTTCTTAAAGATTTTGCTCAACGCGCAGACGAAAACCGACTTGGATTGGTGTAAAGAATTGTTTGCCAACGTCTTTTGCATCCTGAACTCGCTAGTGGATCGATGGCCAGATATTGTTGGTTTGGACACGGTCCGGAGAGTTAGTCCAACGTTCCCGAAAGACATCGACGCCAAGTTCGTTGAGTTTTGGCAGCTTTTCAAGGCGTCGCCACTGAAGAATTCGCCATTCATCTTTTCGGTTGTTCCGCCAAACACTCACTATTTTATTCAAAGGCGGGACGGGGAGGTGCTAATGTACGCTCTGGGACTGCTCGCCAACCCTGATTTGAATGACGATGACGGTTTGATTGGCGACAGCGTTGAGGTCTTGTTTCATAACATCGACTTTGTCGTCGCCAAGATACGGGAGGAGGAGAAGGGCGGCCGTTACGTCTCCAAGCTCGAGCTGTTTTTTGACGGGGTCCTGCCGCGGCTCATAGATATCTTCATGCTGACGCCGAACTTCGGGGTGGAGAAGATAAACAATCGCCTTGAACAGGTCCTGTACATCCTCGATCGGTTTCAACAGTGCGGCTTGTGTCTAAAGATTTCCCAGCTGGGAGGACGCGGTGTTTGGATTGGCACGCTCGCGCCCATTGCCAAGTTCCAAAAGACTCTGGCCCCCAGCGGGAATGGCACCGCAGAGGAGGAGAGGTGTCTACTCCAGCTGTTTGCAGTTCTGGTTCACATGGCTGACTACCCCGTTAGTTTACTGCCCAACTCGTTTTGTGACAACATGTTCATCCACATCGAGGTCGCAATCAGGGTTTCCAGGGAACGGTTCGCGAGGGGCGCGGTGTGCTGCAAGGGGGCTGAAGAAGAGGGTCACGAGACCAACCCGCTGCTTCAGCCTCTGTACGTGATGCTGTTCACCGCGGTCTCGGAAGTCTTTGCACGAAGGTGGACCTTTCAGCAGCCCCGCTTCATGTCCATCGTCAACGGCATCGTCCCCTCCATCCTTGAGAAGGACATGAGCCTGGATGCGAACATCCTGGCCCTCGCCTGCGCGTCCCGACTGTCGGACTTTGCGGTGGGCCAGCGGATCCAGCCCCCGAAGCCCCTCGTCGCCGACTTGAGGAAAAAGGCCCTGGAGATCGTCCGACGCAGCCAGCAGACCCCGCCCCTCATGCGACGTCATCACCACTCCGGTAAAGACCTGGAAATGCTCGCTTCGGCCCTGTCAGGGATTGCAACCCTCGGCGACTTCACCGACCTGGACGAATTTGACGGGTTTGCCAGGTACGTCCCGATCGTCTTTGAGTGGGTGTTGGCCCACAAAGCGGGCACGGACGACGTCTCGCAGTTGGAGGCGGCCGAGGTAGCTCTCCCGGGTCTGGCGCTGCTCGGATGTTTGTGTGTCGACGCGCGCAAACTCGATGCGTTTTCAATCGACTCCATGCGGCGGGCGTTCGATCTGTTCCCGGGCGTCATGGACTTTCTTGCCTCTCTTGACACCCCGTCCATGGCCGCCCCCTGGCGCAGCGCCGTCGGCAGCGGTCTTGCTTGGGGGCTCTCCATCCTCAGTTTGTTTCGGAAACCAGAAGCGGTTGCGCTGTGTTCAAATGTGATGCGAAGAATGAAATCGCCCAAGTCGATGGAGTTGAATGGCGGCGGCGACGTTCCTGGGCTAATGTTGCACGCGGACATCTGCGCGGCAATCACCAACATCCTTCCATTCATCCGCCAGAATCCCAGTAACAAGAGCAGCGTGGAGGTCATGGACGATCTGCCTTGGTACCTGACCCTGGCGTTGACCGCTGCCAAGGAGTACCACGTTGCCTTTCGCGATCCGACGGATTCCATGGTCGCGCCCATCCTCATTGCGCTCATCCACTTTACGTACGACCGCAGGGACCGGGAGAGGTTCACTTCCAACGTCAATAACTGGCGGGTCCTTGTAGAGTGGTACGACGTGACGTACGACCACGCGAACCTTTTAGGACCGATCGTGAATCCTGACCTGGTGAACGTGATCCGATCGTTGAGCATGGAGAACGTCCACCGCGACGAAATGGTCCAATTCGTCCAGGGACAGGCGAGGACCCGGCCCAACGTCAAGTTGATCGAGATCGGATTGGTCGGAACGTCTAGACTGAACCTTTTGACCGTGAACACGCCGAGCTATAGGCTGAGGCGGGTCATCATCAGCAACTTTCTGAAGTGGATGCGCATCGCCGGGTTTTTTACGTACTAGAGTGATGAGAGAAGACTTTGCCATTGATGCCATCCTTCAGTAGTCTGCGTTCCTGAATGCATCAAAAAGATCGACCGAGGGCCAGGCTCTTCATGTAGATGATTTGATGCCATCCTTCACTTGCGTTGAACGCATCAACACAGATTGGTGCAGGAACAGGCGCTGGGAAGAGATCGAGGGCCAGGCTCCTTTGCAGTATAGATGAGGCGCGACCTGGAGGGCGTTTATTATGGGTTCACAACCAAAGCTCTTCGTCATTGTGACGTGACTATTGAACGACCCTGCGTGAAATAACATAAATAATTGATACCGATCTCCTTATTGTCTTCTATTTGGTGGGTCTTCTACGATGAAACGACACGATACCAGGCATCATGCAGAGGGTCGGGTGCATTCATCAGCGCACGCAAGAGATGCGATGATTGCTGTGAGCGAAAACGCTTTCTTGCATCGTGCGTCTTTTACATGTCAGATGATAGTGAGGTAAAACTAATCGCCGTCTTTTGGACTACAACTGATGCTGTTGGTACAATACCAAGGGTACAACCATCGAACACATTCTATCAATCACTTTACATATGAAGTCAAAACGAAATGCCATTTCCAACCTTTTATCATTAAACGAGATTCAACGTCGCTTCATCCCCATCCTCCACCATATCAGCGTCCTTTTGAGTGTGGCCAGTCTCGTTGGGTTCAACAACGTCCGCACCGGGAGAAACTCTAGTCTTGGATCCTGATTCGAGCACCTGATCATCGTCGTCGGTCGTTGGAGGAGATTCCGACTCCGTATCGATTCTCTTCTCTGTCCCTGGCTGGAATTGTTGGCTTGGAGTCGCCATCGACGGCGAATGAATCGCGGACGCTTGCGAGGGCACTGGAGGCCTTGGAGTCGACAACACCATATCGCCCACCGAGGACGATTTATCGAGGAACGGATCGGCCTTGGGAAAGTCAACGTCGGCGTTGGTTGGAACGACAGCCTTGGGAAAGTCACTTGGATGACAGTCGGCGTTGTTGACAGCCTTGAAAACGTCACTTGGATGAGCGTGGGCGTTGTTGACAGCCTTGGGAAAGTCACTTGGATGACAGTCGGCGTTGTTGTCAGCCTTGGAAACGTCACTTGGATGAACCTGGTCGGCGTTGTTGCCAAGAAGGACAAGAGAAGCGATTTCAGCGGTATCGCCTCCATCCTCGCCCGATGACGAGGGGACGACGCCCGATCGCTTGTCCTTGGGGAACGACGCGGAAGCTCTACCAACAGTTTGTTTCGGTTGTTGTAGCTCGTCCTCATCTTCCATTTCCTCCGCGTCAAAGAAGCCATTCCAGCGATTGTTTCTGACCTGGATGACGTGGAGAGGGATGGCAACGAGGACGGGAAGGAACAGCGCGAGGGTGCAGACGACGTCGAGGGCGATGGGGTCCGTCTCCAGTTTGTTAAGCGTGGAGACGAGGGCGGAGAGCGCGATGACCAAAATGCACGCCTGGCAGATGATGGCGAGGACATGGTTGGTCCATTTGACGTACGGGGCCAGCTGGACGAGAACGAGGAGATAGACGACGGTGACGCATATGAGAAACAGGACCTGGTGCCAAATCTCCTCCAAGACGAGAATGACGCTCGTTTGAACCAATCGAATGACGAGATCCAGGGGCTCGAACCAGTAAAAGAAGGGGATGTAGGCGTGGGTGAGAAAAAACAACGGTCGGGTCCCGGGATCGTCATCGCGCATCTGTGCGGCAATGCGGGAGGATCGATTCCATTGGGGGCCGGACTTGTTTGGGTTCAGCGCCCTTCGGTTCCGAAAGAGGATCCAAGCGAATCCAACCGGGACTCCAATGACGTAGATGATGCACATGAAGGCACAGTAAACGACGTAGCTTCTCCACTCTTCTGTGTCGCACTCGACTGAGAAGTCAGCTTTGAGGACCTTTCGGCCGTCGTCGATCGTCTCACAGATGAAGGTGCGGATGATGGTGTTGGAGACTCCCGGGTAGACGAGGAACACGGTGAACATGGACACCGCCGCAGTGACGGCGTTGATCTGTTTGCGTTTCTCCTTGTCGGTGCGGTCGGAGGATAGAAAGTAAACGATGATCCGGTTGAGGATTCCAATCGCGAGGAGGGCGATGAACGGCCCGATGGTCGTTACCAGCAGCGTCTTGTACCACCCCTGGGCCACCGACAGCATCGCGCAGCCCATGTCGATGACGATGGAGGTATCGATGTAGAACAC